>OBLU010000018.1_pt1 | contig 160523 bp, 127 predicted proteins | sample 1518681 | NCBI WGS metagenome assembly OBLU01 (sample SAMEA3539304, study PRJEB22396) | soil metagenome | biome: tundra; feature: field; material: soil | place: USA | collected 2010-05 | depth 0.15 m | reverse complement strand
GCACGCGGTCCATGAATTCGAGAAACGTTTTCTTCACGTCGCGCATGTTGCGGTAAGTGTCCATGTGCTCGCGGTCGATGTTGGTGACGACCGACAGGATGGGCGACAGCTTGAGGAACGAGCGGTCGCTCTCGTCGGCCTCGGCGACGAGATACTGCGATTTGCCCAGGCGGGCGTTGGATCCCATGGCGTCGACGCGGCCGCCGACCACCACGGTGGGATCGAGTCCGCCAGCAGCCAACACCGCCGCGACCATAGAAGTCGTGGTGGTTTTGCCGTGCATGCCGGCGATGGCGATGCCGTACTTCAGCCGCATTAGTTCCGCCAGCATCTCGGCGCGCTGAATGACCGGGATGTGCAGGTTGTGCGCTTCTGTGACTTCGGGATTGTCGGCGGCGATGGCGGAACTGGTAACAACGACCTCGGCACCCGCGATGTTTTCCGCGCGATGTCCTTCAAAGGTCGTCGCGCCCAGACCGGCAAGCCGCTGCGTTACGGACGAACTCTTCAGGTCGGAGCCGGAAACTTTGTAGCCAAGATTGAGCAGCACCTCGGCAATGCCGCTCATGCCGATGCCACCAATGCCCACGAAATGAATGCGCTGAATTTTGGCAAACATAAAGTCAACTTCTTAGCCACGGATTTACACGGATTCTCACTGGTAAACCTACAACCAAGAAACAGAGCAAAAGATGTATCCGTGAAGATCCGTGTTAATCCGTGGCAGATTCCTCTATCCCGGCGATAAGCGCTGCCATTGTTGCGATATCGCTCGCGGCGTTGGGATGCGCCAACTCCCGCGCTGCGTTGCTCATCTGTTTTAGGCGCTGCGAGTCTTGCAGCAAGGCCGCGATCGTTTCCGCCAGCCAGACGCCTTCCAGCTTTGACTCCTCCACTACCACGGCGGCTCCATGGCGCGCCAGGGCTTCGGCGTTGACGCGTTGATGATCATCGGCCGCGCGCGGGAACGGAACAAACACCGCGGGCTTCCCTGCTGCCGCAATTTCGGCGACCGTGCTCGCACCCGACCGGCAAACCACCAGATCGGCACGCGCGAAGGCCGCCGGCATGTCTTCGATGAACTTGAAAACTTCCGCGGATTCGCCCAAACCGCGGTAAGCCGCCAGCGCGTCATTATAGTCACGCTCACCAGTCTGGTGCAGAATGTGAATGCCCGGAGCTTCGCGCTGCAGAACGGGCAGGCATCGAATCATCGCTTCGTTGATGGCGTGTGCACCCTGGCTTCCACCGAACACCAGCAGAGTTGGAGTGCCTCCGCGCTTGGGTGGAATTTCGAAAAACGCCTGGCGCACCGGCACGCCTGTAACTTCGGCGTGGCGAAAATATTTTGCGGTTTCCTCGAAGTGCACGGCCGCGCCCGAAACAAATCGCGCAACCATCCGATTGGCAAATCCCGGCACGACATTCGGCTCGAAGGCCAGCGTCGGAACGTGCTTGATCACGGCTGCGAGCATGGCCGGACCCGAGGCGTATCCACCGACGCCGATCACCACGTCGGGGGCAAACTCGTTGAGCATGCGGCCGGCGTCCCAAACGGCGCGCGGCAGGTCGAAAGCCGTCTTCAACCGCGTGGTCAGGCTGACGTTTTTCAGCGCGCCCACGCGCACCAGTTGCAGTGGATATCCCGCTGCGGGAACGAGGCGATTCTCGATGCCGCGCGCCGTTCCGATGAACAGCACTTCAGCGTCGTAAATCTTCTTGAGTTGATTGGCGATGGCCAGCGCGGGGATGACGTGACCGCCGGTCCCGCCGCCCGCCAAGATTGCGCGCATGAAGTGACTATAAACTACAAACAACTGGCCTCGGATTTCACGGATTCACGCGGATCGGAAATACGGAGTTCCGAAATCGGCGTAGATCCGTGAAATCCGTGGCGAGTTTATTTCTTCGCCAGATTCGCTGGCAGCGGATTGTCGGGCCGTTCCGAGTCCCAGAAAATCGAGACCACCCACCAGCGCTTGCCGTCGTTCAACACCTGGAAGGAATTGACGCCGCGGTCAAAAGGCTTATCGCCCGGACTGCGGTGCGATTCGTAACTGCTGAGGACCTGTGTCATGTTCCCGTAGCTCTGGGGCAGGTTCACGATCGCGTTTTCATAAAACGATTCTTTGGAGAACACGGAACCCGCGTCGCGGATGAATTCATCGACGTTCCAGGACATCACGAACGTCGCTCCATCGGGCCCCTTGCCCACTTGGGTGAAGCGAGCCTGAGGAAGAAAGATGGAACGGAAGCGGTTCCAGTCGCGAGGGCCCGCGGGGCCGGAGATCACGTCGTAGGCGGCGTGCATGATGGCATCGAGCGACTTCACGTCTTCGGGCTTGGGGGCGGGAACTTTGGCCGCTAGGTCGGACGCGGAGAACATCGGCAGAGATGGCGGCAGTTGCGGCGGCGGGGCAGGCTCCGACTTCTGGGCCACGGCCAAGCCACACACCAGCACAGCGCACGCAACACTCCACCCGATGACGTGAGATCTGCCGCTCATATCACTCCTGTATTCATTCCGCTTGCTTGGTGATGTTCAACAAGACTCCGACGCAGGCCAGTGTCACGAACAATGACGATCCTCCGTAGGAGACGAGCGGCAGCGGAATTCCCTTCGTGGGCATCATGCCCAGCACCACGCTGATATTGATGAACGCCTGCAGAACAACCATGCTGGTGATGCCGACGGCCAGGTAGCGGCCGAAAAGATCTTCTGTGCGCCAGGAGGCGCGCATGCCGCGCCACAGAAAGATGGCAAACAACGTGACAACGAACAGAGCGCCGACCAGTCCCAGTTCCTCTGCCGTGACTGCGAAGATAAAGTCAGTGTGCGGCTCTGGCAGGTAGAACAGCTTTTGCTTGCCTTCCATCAGGCCCGTGCCGGTCACGCCGCCCGTGCCTACCGCAATCAGCGATTGAATGATGTGGAAGCCGGTTCCTTGGCGGTCGGCATAGGGATTCAGAAACGCCAGGATGCGGTCGCGCCGCCAGCTGACGTGAAAGATCAAGAAGTACAACGGCAGCAGTGCCGCGCCGAAGGCGTAACCGAAATACCGCATCCGCATGCCGGCAACGTACAGGATGCAGGCTGCGATTCCGGCGCAAGCAATGGCAGTGCCGAGGTCCGGTTGCAGCACGATCAAGCCCAGGCAGACCAATACCGGCGCTCCCGCCGGCAACAGTGTGTTGCGCACGTCGTCGATGGTCTTGGCGCGGCTCTCCAGAAAATATGCGAGAAACAGAATCAGGACGGGCTTGGCCAGTTCCGAGGGCTGGAACGAAAAGCCGCCGGCGTGTATCCAGCGATGCGTGTTATGCGAGCGGTCCAGAAAGAAGACGGAGATCAGCAACAGCGTGGTGAACCCCATCACCGAAAACACCAGCGCGGGATGCTTGTAGCGACGGTAATCGACGCGCATGGTCACGACCATGGCCAGGAGCCCCGCGACCGCCCAGATCAACTGTTTCGACAGGAATGCATACTCGGAACCAAACCGCTCCCGGGCCATGACCGCCGACGCCGAAAATACCATCACCAGCCCGACAAACACCAGCAGCATGGTGACGGTAAAGAGCCAGCGATCGACACTTACGCGCTTTGCCATGGGATTTCATTTCACCATGGACAGGCGGAGGTACGGAGGAGGAAATTGCGGTTGTTGGATTCTGAGTGTTGACTGATTTGGTTCGCAGAGCGCGGTGTCACTGGAGAACTTCCTCGAGGTTGTCATCCTGAGCGAAGCGAAGGACCCATGCACTCCCCGGCAGCGCCGTGAATGGCGGGGAGTGCATAGATCCTTCGCGGCCAACATCGCCGCTCAGGATGACAAGTTTGGATGAGGGTTACGACTTCGCCGTGTCGTTGGCCAACGACCGCACGATTTCCTTGAACACCTTCCCGCGTTGCTCGTAGCTTTTGAACTGATCGAAACTAGCGCAGGCGGGGGCCAGCAGCACCACGTCGCCTTGCACGGCGACGGCGTTGGCTTTGCGGACGGCGTTCTCCAGGGTCTCGGCGTGCACGACTTCGGGACCTTTAATCTGTGACTCGATCTTCGCCGCCGCCGCGCCGATGGTGTAGACGCGTTTGACGCGCTGGCGGAGCAGGTCGTTGAGTACCGTATAGTCGCTGCCTTTGTCCTTGCCGCCGAGAATCAGGTGGATGTTCGCGGGGAACGATTCCAGCGCTTTGATGGTTGCGTCCACGTTCGTGGCTTTGGAATCGTTGTAGTAGTCGACACCGCGGATCGTCGCCACATATTCCAACCGGTGCTCGACAGCCTTGAAATCGCGCACGGCCTGGCGGATTTTCTCAGAAGCACAGTTCATGAGCACGCCAGCGCAGACCGCCGCCAGCACGTTCTCGAGATTGTGGGCGCCCTTCAGCGGGATCTCGGAGACCTGCATGATCTCGCGCTGCTGCATGGCTGAATCGCGAAACACGATTTTGCCATCGCGCACCCACGCGCCTTGCTGCACTTCTTTCTGGCGGCTGAACCAGAAGACCTGCGCGCGCGTGCGAGAACCCATCGTCGCGGCGGTCGGATCGTCGGCATTGAGGACGGCAAAATCGCTTCCCTGCTGGTTTTCGAAGATGCGGGCTTTCGCGTCGGTATAGATTTCAAACGTGCGATGACGGTCGAGATGGTCCGGCGTGACATTCAAGACGACCGCAACTTTTGGGCGGAATGTCTGAATCGTTTCCAGTTGAAAGCTCGATATCTCGAGCACGATCACCGTCTCCGGCTTGGCGTGCTCGGCCAGTGAAATCGCCGGCGTGCCGATATTGCCTCCGACCAGCGCGGGAAAGCCGGCGGCCGTCATGATCTCGCCCGTGAGCGTCGTGGTTGTGGTCTTGCCGTTCGATCCGGTGATGGCGACGATCGGGCCAGGCAGGAACTGGGCCGCGAGTTCAATCTCGCCAATCACAGCCTCGCCCAAGGCGCGTGCCTGCTCCAACTTAGGGGCGTCCACAGGAACGCCGGGGCTGACCACGATCAAATCCTGGCCGCGAAAGGTACGGTCGCCGTGGCCTCCGGTCTCAACGGTGATGCCGTGGTCGAGAAGCACGGGAATTTCGTTGCGCAGTTCGTCGCCGCTCTTGGTGTCGGAAACCGTTACGCGGGCGCCATGCGCCTTCATGAATAGGGCTGACGCGACCCCGGACTTGCCGAGGCCAACCACCAGCACGCGTTTTCCGTTCAGTTCCATCTAGACCATTTCACCACAGAGTCACAGAGACACAGAGAAAACCAAATACTATTTCTTCAACCCTTCACGATTGATGTCGATTTGTGAGTCCGTCGACTGCTTCTTCTTTTCTCTGTGTCTCTGTGACTCTATGGTGAAGCCTCTCTACCTTAGTTTCAACGTCGTCAGCGCGAACAGGGCGAAGATCAGCGAGGCGATCCAGAAGCGCACGATGATCTTCGACTCCGACCAGCCCAGCAGTTCGAAGTGATGATGCAGGGGTGCCATTTTGAAGATGCGCTTCTTGCGCAGCTTGTAGGAGCCGACCTGCAGGATCACTGAGACTGCTTCGATCACGAACACGCCGCCGATGAACGGCAGCAGCAGTTCCTGTTTGATGATGACGGCGACTGTGCCTATGGCGCCGCCCAGAGCCAGCGATCCGACGTCGCCCATGAATACTTCCGCGGGATGCGCGTTATACCAGAGAAAACCGATCGACGCTCCGACCATGGCGCCGCAGAAAATGGTTAACTCCGCCACTTGTGGCATGCGCTGCAGTTCCAGATAGGTCGCGAAAGTCGCGTGGCCGCTTACATACGTCAACACTGTGAGCGCGCCTGCCGCAATGACTGTGCAGCCAATGGCCAGCCCATCCAGCCCATCGGTCAGATTCACCGCGTTGCTTGAGAACGTGATCAACAAGGTCACGAACACCATAAATGGCAGGAAGGCCAGCGGCCAAAAATGCGAAAAATGTTCCCAGCTTTGCACCACCAGATCGGGATGGTACTGCTTGAAAAAGGGAACAATCAGCTTGGTCGAATACATTCCGAAGGCCTGCATGGCAATCAACATGGAGGCGATCACGATTCCGGTCGCGAGTTGCAGCGCGAGCTTTGCGCGCGCGGTCAGGCCAAGGTTCCGGCGATGCGCCACCTTGCTGTAATCGTCGGCGAAACCGATAGCTGCAAAGGCCAAGGTTGAGAACACGGCGATCCATACGAAGCGATTGGTCAGATCGGCCCACAGCAGCGTGGGGACGACAATCGCGATCACGATCAGCAGCCCGCCCATGGTGGGCGTGCCTGCTTTTTTCTGATGAGCCTTGGGACCCTCTTCGCGGATGTATTGTCCGATCTGGAATTCACGGAGGCGGCCGATGACCAGTGGGCCCACGATCAGCGCGGTGAATAGAGCGGTCAGGCTGGCGAACGCCGTGCGGAAGGTGACGTAGCGAAAGATGCGGAATGGCGCAACCGAATGTTGCAGCTTGACGAACAACAGCCAGTAGAGCAATCAGCCTCCGTCCTTCGCAGAAATCAGTGTTGCTTGCCGCGCCGCGCTTTCCACGTCTCCAGTGCCTTCTCGAGTTTCACACCGCGGGAAGCTTTCAACAGCACCACGTCTCCGTCGCGTGCCTCGCGGGCGAGCCATTCGCCGGCTTCCTCGGGTGTCGCCACGAACTCGGCTTGCGTTCTCTGATTGCGGGCGCCGTCGACCATTGCCTGCGCCAGGCCGCGCACACCAACCAGAACGTCGATGTTCTTTTCGGCGACATGCAGACCCGCGGCGCGGTGCATCTCTTCACCGGCCGGCCCGAGTTCCAGCATTTCTCCCGCGACCACAATACGGCGCCCGGCCTTCATTGCCGCAAGAGCGTCGACCATGGCGCGCAACGCCTTCGGATTGGAATTGTAGCAATCGTTGATGACGGTGATGTTACCCAGTTGGAGAACCTGTCCGCGCTTGTCGGGCGGCGCGAGGGTGGCCAGCGCTGCGACCGCTTCCGAAGGCTTCAGTCCGCGAGCCAGGCCGACGGACACCGCCGCCAGGGCATTCAGAATGTTGTGCTCGCCGACCAGTGGCAAGCGCGCGTGCTCGCGCGCGCTGCCGATTGCCACGTCGAATTCAGAGCCTTCCGCGCCGCGAGTCTGAACGTTCTCAGACCGCACGTCGGCTGTGGCCCGCGTTCCGTAGGTGATCACCTTGCCCTTGAAGTCGCGGCCGAATTGCGAGACGTACTCGTCGTCGGCGTTGAGCACTGCCGTTCCGCTGGCGGGAAGTGACTCGATCAGTTCGTATTTCGCCCGAGCAATCCCGGCGAGCGAATCGAAAAACTCCAGATGCACGGGAGCCACGTTGGTTACCACGCCGATCTCGGGCTGCGCGATTTTCGCCAGCGCGCGAATCTCCCCGGCGTGCGACATGCCCATTTCGATGACTGCGACGTCGTGCTCCGGTTCCAACTTCAGGAGCATGAGCGGCAGGCCGAAATGATTATTGAAATTGCCTTCGGACTTGAGCACGCGGAAGTGCGCGCTGAGGACGTGGGCGATGGCTTCTTTGGTCGTCGTCTTGCCCGCCGAACCGGTGACGCCCACTAGGGGCTTGCCCCAAACCTTGCGCACCGCGGTGGCCAGCGTTTGCAGCGCCGCGAGCGTGTCGTCGACGGCCAGCAGCCGGGTCTTATCCGGATAGCGGTGCAGTTCGTTCGTCTGGACAACCGCCGCGGCCGCGCCTTTTTCCAGAGCCGCGCCCACAAAGTCGTGGCCGTCGAGGCGTTCTCCCTTCACCGCAAAGAAGAGTTCACCGCTGCGAATCGTGCGCGTGTCGATGGAGTAGCCCTGTGCAAGTTCCTCAAGCGGGGTCGGGCGGACAGCCGAGAGCCTGCCCTGAGCCTGCCGAAGGGCGGCTGTCCCTACATGAGTCGTGGCAGAAATAAACTCGGCGATTTTCGAGAGCGTCAACTTCATGTTCAGTTTTTATCCGCAACCTGCTCGCATTCGAAGCCAGCGGCCCGTAGAGCCTCGCGAGCGACTTCGACATCGTCAAAGGGATGCGAGCCTTCGCGCGTGACCTGCACCTTCTCGTGTCCTTTACCGGCCAACAGAAGAATATCTCCGGGATGCGCCTCTGCGATCGCCAGCGCAATCGCCTTATGGCGGTCGACTTCGACGGTATACTTCACGCCGGTCTTCTGCAGCCCGACGAGCGCGTCATTAATGATTGCGCGCGGGTCTTCACTGCGCGGGTTGTCTGAGGTAAGGACGACAAAATCGCTGCCCCGCCCGGCGGCCTCGCCCATCAGCGGACGCTTGGCGCGATCGCGATCGCCTCCGCAGCCGAACACCGTCAGGACTCTAGCGGTTCCTCCGCCGCGCGAGACGAACTCGCGGGCCAGCGCCGTGAGATTGCGCAGGGCGTCGTCGGTATGTGCGTAGTCGACGACTAGTGTGAACGGCTGGCCGCAGTCAACACGCTCAAACCGTCCCGGCACATGCGTGAGTGACTCGACCCCACGGGCAATCGCTTTGGGCTCGCAGCCGCGCGCATAGCAAGCGGCCGCCGCGGCCAGAATGTTGTACACATTCACGCGCCCGATGAGCGGAGAGAAAATGGGAATCGTATCCTGCAGCGTGGCCATGTCGAAGCGGGTGCCGCGCGGGTTGACGTCTACGTTCTGGGCGTGGAAATCACCACGCTCCCAGCCGTAGGACAGCACGACAGGACTGCGCTTGCGGCTGAATGCGACCAGTTTCGCGCCGTATTCGTCATCGAGATTGGTCACCACGGCGCGGGGAGCGTCGGTGCCGCAGCCTTCGAACAGCACTCGCTTGGCCGCGAAGTATTCGTCCATGGTCTTGTGATAGTCGAGGTGGTCGCGGGTCAGGTTGGTGAACACGGCGACATCAAAGGGAACGCCGAACACGCGTTCCTGCGCCAGCGCGTGCGAAGAAACCTCCATGACCGCGTCGGTCGCGCCCAGTCCGAGGGCCTCGTTGAGCAGGCGAGCCAGTTCGAGGGCTTCGGGAGTCGTGTGCGGCGCCGGATAAATCTTGCCTGCGACGTGATATTCAATCGTCCCGATGAGCGCGCTCTTGCGACCAGCAGCTGTGAGGATCGACTCGATCAAAAATGCAGTTGTGCTCTTCCCGTTTGTCCCGGTGATTCCAGTAACCGCGATGCGTTCGGCCGGACGTTTGTAGAAATTCGCGCTCAAGCGTGCCAAAGCTCTCCGCCCGTGAGGCACGACGGCCCAGGCCACACCTTCGCGGGGCTTTTCGGCTGGCGAGTCCGTAACGACCGCAACCGCCCCGGCCTGAATCGCCTGGTCGATGAAACGGTTGCCGTCGGACGCCTCCCCGTGCATGGCCACGAACACGCACCCGGGCTTGACGCGGCGCGAGTCGTATTCCACACCACTGACGCTGGGGTCGCCGCTCTGGGCGAGAACCTCGGCGCCATCCAGCAGATGTTGGAAGGTCATTGCTGGGAATTATAGGCCACCGAGAAATTGTTGCGTTGTGAGAGACGTGCTGGATGCGCGCTTTCCTCCGCAACGACGATTACCAAGGTCATTTTTCGGAGTCGCGCACGGCACGCTAACATTGCTTCATGAGCACCGGAATCGGTCCCGCCAGATTAAAGTGTGCACAGTGCGAACAGCCCGAAGCTTCGTGCGAGTGTGAAAAATTCTGCTGCCTTTGCCAGGCCGTCATCGATGTTCGCCTTTGCAACGACGGTCTGATGTACTGCGAACCCTGCCGTACAGCCTGCGAACACAAGACCTCCGACTAGCGGCGGTCGCACGCTGATGACGCCGGCATGTCGGGTTTCGCGGGTCTGCATATTGCCGCCATTCAGTGTGCCATAACGTTTATGTTGTCGCACAGGTGGATCGTCTCAGATGGGCCGTCTCCGTTGGATCTCCATGAAATCCTCAGCACAATGATTTGGCAGGCTGTGACCTTTTGAGGGACAATAGTTTGTTTGCCCTTTGTAATTGTTGTCTGCCCTTATAAGAGGAGACCCCATGGCTACCACGATGCACGTCAGCGACGTCGCCGAGTTGCTGAGCGAAGGCCGGACGCACTTTAATCTTTCTCCGGCGGTGCTGGTGGAGCACTCTATCCGGCGCAACGAGGCGAAACTGGCAGCCAACGGGGCTATCGTCGGATATACGAATCGCACTGGCCGGTCTCCCAAAGACAAGTTCATCGTCAAGGATGAGACGACATCCAATACGGTCGCCTGGGGCGCCGTCAACGCGCCTTTTGAGCCGGAAAAGTTTGACGCTCTTTACGCGCGCGTGATGGAGCATCTGCGCGGCCGGGAACTCTTTGTGCAGGATCTGTTCTGCGGCGCTGATCCCGCCTACCGTTTGCCGGTTCGCATCGTGAATGAATATGCCTGGCACAACCTGTTTGTGCGGCAGTTGTTTCTGCGCCCCACCGCGGAGGAACTCAAGCATCATCATCCCGAGTTCACCGTCATCTCGGCCCCTGAATTCAAGGTCGATCCCCAGCGCGACGGCGTGGCGTCCGACGTTTTCATCCTGTTGAACTTCACGCGCCGCACCGTGCTGATCGGCGGAACTTCGTACGCAGGCGAGATGAAGAAGTCGATCTTCAGCATCATGAATTTCCTGCTGCCACCGCGAAACGTGTTCCCGATGCACTGCTCGGCCAATGTGGGGCACGATGGTGTGAGCGCGCTCTTTTTCGGCCTTTCGGGGACGGGCAAGACCACGCTGTCGGCGGACCCGTCGCGCGATCTGATCGGCGACGACGAGCACGGATGGAGCGCCGACGGCGTCTTCAACTTCGAGGGCGGATGCTATGCCAAATGCATCAAGCTCTCAAAGAAAAATGAGCCTCAGATCTGGAACGCATTGCGCTTCGGCTGCGTGCTTGAGAATGTTACGCTCGATCCGCAGACGCGCATCCCCGACTACAACGACGACAGCAAGACCGAGAACACACGCGCCGCGTATCCCGTGGACTTCATCGAAAATGCGCTGATCCCCGGGATTGGCGGGCATCCGAAGAACGTGGTGTTTCTCACGGCGGATGCCTTCGGCGTTCTGCCTCCGATTTCGAAGCTGACGCCGGAGCAGGCGATGTATCACTTCCTGTCGGGCTATACGGCGAAGGTTGCAGGTACCGAAGCGGGCGTGAAAGAACCTTCGGCGACGTTCTCGACGTGCTTTGGATCGCCGTTCCTACCGCTGCCTCCGAAAACCTATGCCGAAATGCTCGGCCGGCGTTTGCGCGAACACAGCGCACAGTGCTGGCTGGTAAACACCGGCTGGCAGGGCGGCCCGTACGGCGTGGGCAAGCGTATGGATATTCCCCACACGCGCGCCATGGTCGACGCGGCGGTCGAAGGCGAACTGATCAAGGAAGACTTCGAGATTGAGCCAACGTTCGGATTCAGCATTCCGAAGCGGTGCCATGGAGTGCCGCCCCAGGTGCTCAATCCCCGGAATGCGTGGCCGGATAAAGCCGCTTACGATAAAGCCGCCGAAGACCTGCGCAACCGCTTCGCTAAGAACTTCGAGAACTTCGACGCGCCGGCGGAAGTGAAAGCGGCCGGGCCCAAGGCGCAGCGCTAGCGAGCATTTTTTGTCGCGGGTTCGGGAGCCCTTTCCATCAAACCATCCACTCCACCGATATCCTCCCCAGATGGAAAACTCGCGAGACGCCGCTTCCTCCGGCGCATTTTTTCTGTAGCTGCGATTTTGTATTTCCTCGGGACTGTTTTAGGTGGAATGGGCCTCGGTTGGATTGCCGTCCATCCTCCAATCCACCCAGCAACTCCCCAAGAGGAACAGACTGTACGAGCATCAGCGCACACTGCGTCCGAGGGATTTGCCAGTGCTTCCCTTGCGACTCCAGACGGAGTGACATTGAAGGGCTGGTTCTTGACTCCCCGTTCGTCGAATGGCAACGCCGTAATCCTCTTACACGGCGTCTCCGATAACCGCCTTGGCATGTACGGCTACGGAGAGTGGTTGCTCGAACACAACTACGCGGTCCTGCTTCCCGATGCCCGCGCCCATGGACTCAGCGGGGGATTAGCGACGTACGGCCTGAAGGAATCCGACGACATCCACCGGTGGGTCGACTGGTTGGAGGACAAATATCATCCGCGCTGCGTATACGGCTTGGGAGAATCCATGGGCGCGGCGCAACTGTTGCAATCTCTGGCGAAGGAATCTCGCTTCTGTGCGATCGTTGCAGAGTCCCCATTCGCAACATTCCGAGAAGTCGCTTACGCTCGGTTTGGCCGCGAATTCCATACCGGGCCATGGCTCGGCAGCACGTTTTTTCGGCCGACCGTTGACGTGGGATTTCTCTATGTGCGCCTTATGTACGGATTGAACATGGAAGATGCATCTCCGAAACAGGCAGTTGAACGCACGAGGACTCCTGTGATGCTGATTCACGGCCTAAGCGATCGAAATATCCCACCTTTTCACTCGGACGAGATCCACGCACGTAATCCAACTGGCGTGGTCATCTGGAAAGTACCGGGCGCCGTTCACACTGGAGCACATAGAGTCGCGCCCGAGGAATTCGAACGCAGAGTCCTTAACTGGTTCGAGTCCCACCCTTCAACAGCGCCGAGTCCCTGACGCTTACAGCGTCACCTCCATCTGCAGCGCTTCGATCATTCCGTTGAGCGCGCTCTGGGCGGCGTCGCGCTTCTGTTGCATCTCGGTGATTTCGCGTCGTAGAGCTTGCACGCGATCTTCCTGTTCGTTGAGTTCGCGGACGTAGCGTTCGACGAGGGCCTTCTCCTCGGAACTTCCCTTCAGGGCTTTCATGTTCTCGCGCACCCGCTGTTGATCTTCGGAAATGCTCGACACTTGGGCGCGGCGGCCGGAGATCACGGCGTCGAGCACAGTGATGTCATTCTTTTGGAGAGCAATCTTCCGCAGCGCTTTTTCCACGTCCGCATTGATCATTTTCTGGTCGAGGAAGAACTTGATCTCGTTGTCGGTTACATTCGTCAGCTGGTAGCTGTTGATGATCGGCCGGTATTCCTTCACCAGTAACGTGGTGGTCTTCTTTGGTTCTACCGTCAGTTGAAAGCGGTGGAAGGAGGCCGAACTCTCCGTCGGTTTGGCGTCGTCCGCGAGCTTCCAGCCGGGGCGCGCGGGATGCTCAATCACCACCGTCCGTGTCGACGTGTCGCGGTTGCGAATGGTGTAGGTATCCTCCTGGCGCTCCTGCGTCGACTGCGTCATGGTGCCGTGCGCAATTACGACTTTCGTGACGCGCTGGTGATCCGCCTTCTGCTTGGCGTCGACCAGTACGCCGAGGTCAGCCGCATAGGAGAGCAGCCGCTTCTCCCCAGGTTTAATTGCGTCCATCAGACCCTCGCCAGCAAAAGCTTCGCCCTCGAGCACGTTGAAGCTGCCACCGTCGAGCGTGAGATCACTGGTGTTGTTCAGCCACAGTGCGCGCAACAGGGACGTATCCGATGGATTCCAGACCGAAACTTTCTCCGCATCAATGCGTGCCTGCAGGATGGGCACCAGCGCCGACTGATTCTTGCGGATGGTAACGCGGTCTTTGAGCTTGTATTCGAAGAGGTCTCCGAGTTCGCGGGTCTCGCCGACAGTCGTGCCCTGCTCGAGCGATTCGGCAATCATGGTGGCGTCAGGCCGAGGAGCCGCGACCGCTGGTGGAGGAGCGCCATTCGTGCGAAAGACGCCAGTACCCATGCCTCCGCCGCTTCCGCTGGTGATTCCGCCGAGGACGCCGCCCATTGATCCACCGGGCACGCCGCCGGGAACACCGCCGATCACGCCGGTTGCAATCATCTTCGGAGAACGAAGCTCACCATTCACGATGTCCGCTTGCCCTTCGATCGTCGCCTCATGCGTCTGCGGTGTGAGCATCGCATTCTCCGGCAGCGCGACCACCGGCCGACGCGTGTAATACGGCTGCGAGAGTTCCTGCACGAAAGACTGCGGCGCGCCCGCGATTAGCGACAGCTCGACATCCTTCCAGTCTTCGCCCACCGTGTTATCGACAATGGCCCATCCCTGCAGCAGCGGCTTGCCCTCTTTCGGAATCACGATGCGGTAGGTGCTCTTCCACACCGGCACTTCACTGATGTAGCTGACCAGAAGATTGCGCTCGCCGTCACCGGCAGTCGAAATGGTCATACGCCGGAGGTCCTGATCGCGCGTGGAAGCGACCAGACCGAGGTATTTGCCTACTTCTTCGTTCACCTCTTTCTCGGTCACGCGCACGCTGGTGGCAGGTGTCAGGTCGAAGAGGCGCACCTCGCCGCTGTCACTCACGAGCGAAACCTGGGTCAATCCGATCCTGCCCCTAGATGCCTGTTCGTCGGTTCCGTCAACCTTCGGCGCATCGTGCCCAGTCAGCACTTCCCGTTCTTCAATGCTCAACAAGCGGCCGGAAGCCGCCAGGGAACCGCTGCGGACTTCCACGCGCGCGCCCCGGAGGGCATCGAGAAACTGCGCGGTCGTCGGATTCTCGCCGACCGGCAGGCGCAGCGAGCCCAGCCGCTTCTCCAAGGGCGCGGCCGAGTTGTAGCTGACGCCGGTGATGCGTCCCTTGCCGAGGTCGAGCACGGTGAGCGACTTCAGCACGTCGTTCAACTGCGCAGTCGTGAAATCGATGTTCACATCCTGGCTGCCCCGAACATGTCCGGCGTGCTCGAAGTAACCGACGCCATTCTTGTAGAGAATCACGCGAGTGACAGGCAGCCGCGCTGCCGAATCAGCGGAACTTGCGGGTGGATTAGATGGCGCAGAAGACTGGCCAGATGAAACCGCGACGAGCGCCAACCACAACACTGCAGTTTTCGAAAAGCGCATGGCTCCTCCGTCGTACTGGGTCCGTCGAGCAGGGGGCGTCGTGAACTGGCAATCTTGTGCCAGTGCTGGCCCTAAATCGACTTAGACACCGAGTGTGCGTACCCGAGCGGAGGTATCTGCAACCGTGGATGCAACTGCTGTGTTTTGAGATGGCTGAAACGAGGCGTAGATATGACCGGACGCCGCCGGGCATCGCCCCAAGCGAAGCCGAGGAGCAGAAACCCAAAGGAACAGAGCCTAGGCCTTCTTGATCATGCGGCTGATCCAGATCAGGAAAACGGCTCCGATGATAGCCACGATGATCGTCTGATGAAGCCTCCGGCCTGGAAGCCCAGTATGCCCACCAGCCAGCCACCGACCACCGCGCCGACGATGCCGAGGACGATATCCATAGCGACACCGTAGCCGCCGCCTTTCATGATCCTGCCAGCGGCCCAACCGGCGATCAGTCCGACAAGCACCCACCAAATCAAATTTGAAATCATCTGGGACCTCCTCTGCGGACCGAAGGAGAGTATGGTGGGGGCGACAGTCTGTCAAGCGGGCCCTCTCGCGGGCCCCCTCGCGGGCCGCGGTCCTGTGTTTAAATCAAGCTATGTTCGCCCGCAAGATCCGCGTGGAATATGGGTCCGACGGCCACCAACTTCCCTGCCCGCTGAAGTGGCTCGACAGTTTCTCCATGCGCAACTTCACCAATGCCACCGTTTTCGACGATACTCTTCCCGTTGCGGACGGCCAGATGGAGATCGGCTCCGCAGTCCCGCTAGACCAACTCAAGGACGCGATGGAGGACTGGTTCCGGCGGAAGGGCTACCTGGCCAAGGACTCGCATTTGTCACTGGCGGAGAACTAAAGACCGGATCACACTTACCCGCAGTCGGTACTTTCCAGTATTGAATCAATACCCTTGGACATGAGAAAGTGCTTGGGCCAGATATTAGATTGGCAAGGAAGCGGCAAATCTCGCAGGAGAAGGTAGATTCGGTGGGGATTTTTGACCGATCCGAGAAACACCCCAGCGGAACGGGCAGAATGTTTTCAGTGGCTTGGCCCGCCTTCACGATGGCAAGCGAGTTGCATACCCAAAACGAGGAGGTGCTTCATGAGCTACAGAGTATTGCAGCTGTCCCCCCAATCAAGCACCCGTACCAATCGCAGGAGAATTCTAGAGTCCTGGAAAGCCCCGTCAACCAACGTGCTCGACATGGGTTTTCTGCCGTCGTGGTTTGAGTACGATCCGGAGCTCGACGAGGGCAGCGCTGACGCCCGCACCAACTGGGGTGCGATCTCAGGTTTGGCCCTTTCGATTGCGTTCAGCGCGACCTTCTGGGTAGGAGTCGCGTGGGTCGTGGGGCGAGTCTGGAAGTAGACCGGATCTTGCATCTGGCACAGAATTGAAACGGGGCCGACGCCAACCAAGCGCCGGCCCCGTTTTCTGCTGCCCTGAGGCCCTGAAGGCCCTTTACTTGTCGTACTGCAGGAGCGACATCACTTCATACTCTTTGAGCTTGTCGCGACCCTTCAGAAATTCCAGTTCCACCACAAATCCCAGGCCTGCGATCTTGGCGCCTAGCGAAGCGGCGAGTTTAGCCGTGGCCTCGGCGGTGCCGCCGGTGGCCAGCAAGTCGTCCACAATCAGGACGCGCTGGCCTTTCTGAATGGCGTCCTTGTGAATCTCCAGCGAGTTCGTCCCGTACTCGAGCGCGTAATCGTACTTCACGGTTTCCGCCGGAAGCTTGCCCGGCTTGCGCACGGGGACGAATCCGGCGTTCAGTCGATAGGCGAGAGCCGGAGCAAAGATGAAGCCGCGGGCTTCCATGCCGAGGACCAGATCGACGTCCTGCGAGATGTAATGTTCCGCCAGCTTGTCGATGAGCGTAGCGAAGCCGGCCCTGTCCTTCAGCAGCGTGGTGATGTCGTAGAAGAGGATCCCCTTCTTGGGAAAATCGGGGATCTCGCGAATCAAGTGCTTCAGTTGATCGGCATTCATGCCCGCAACAGACTGCATTTACCACGCTCCTTAAGTTCGAGGTTTCAGAGTTTCAACGTTTCAAAGTTTCAAAGACAAATGCGGGGGATTTTGCCTTGAGACACTTTGCAACCTCGCAACCTTGAAACGTTGCAACCTGTCTCACCACGCTCCTTCAATGCGAAATGAACTGAGCCCGGCGACTGGACTGGCTTCGGATACGTCGACCACATCCACGCGGGCCGCTCGTGGACCTTCGCGCAGCCGGCCGTGCAATCCAGAGAGCTGGTCGCGAGTGCCCTGGGCGAGAACCTCTACACTACCGTCGTGATTATTGCGCACCCACCCGGCGATCCCGAGGATATGAGCCTCGCGCTCGACGAACCAGCGGAAGCCGACCCCCTGTACGCGTCCGCGCACGAAGAACCGGCGGGCTTCGATGGGCTTTTCAGTAGGGGTCATGCAACGTTCAGGGTTTCAAAGTTTCAAGGTTTCAAGGTTTCAAAAGTTTCAACGTGACGAACTAGCCTTGAAACCTTGAAACTCTGAAACCTTGAAACTTTACGCTCTGGACAGGTACGCGCCTTCCGAAGTATCAACCTTAATCTTCTCGCCTTCGTTGATGAATGGAGGCACCTGCACGACGAGTCCCGTCTCGGTTCTGGCAGCCTTGGTCACGCTGGAAGCGGTGGCGCTCTTCAGCCCGGGCTCGGTCTCGACCACCGTCAGGATCACGGTTTGGGGCAGCTCAATGCCAACCGCCTTGCCGTCGAAAAACTCCACTTTGATTTCGAGATTGGCAATCAGGTAATCGACGGCGTCGCCCAGGATTTCCTTGCTCAGGTGGGTTTGCTCGTAGTTGGAGGTATCCATGAAGTAGTAGCTGTCGCCGTCGGCGTACAGGAACTGCATATCGACTTCGTCCACGTTGACCTTCTCGATCGGGTCCGGGGAACGGAAGCGGTGCTCGAACATGGCGCCGGTTCGCAGGTTGCGCAACTTGGCCTGAATAAAGGCGCGCAGGTTGCCGGGGGTGCGGTGTTCCACGCTGAAAACGGAATGCAGATCATTGTTGTGCCGAATGATCATGCCGGGACGAAGCTGGGTGGCAGGGATCGACATCGCTTGAAAAACTCTCCTTGTACGATTGCAGTTCTGAAGCCGGCGGAAGACGAGCAGGCCACAAGTTCCGCCGCCAGCCTACTACGCGAAGAAGGCTAAAGCGTTATTTTACACTCAGGCTCGCCCGAAAAGAAACCTTCCCGAAGCCGTTCTCATCGAAGAGGGGCGGATGGCGCGCCTCCGGATTGGTTTCGCCGAGTCGCTGAACTGAGACTAGAATAGCTAAGACTAGAATCAGAGCGAGGCTGAATTCACGCGTAGCCCTTGCGAACATGCCCGCATTCTGGGCGGAAAATTGAGGTCTTCATCATGCGAATCGGACGTTACGAATCTTCAGAAAGCAGCAACGTCGGCACGGCAATCACCTTCCTCCTGATCGGTCTGGGCGCAGGAGCCCTGGCTGGGCTCCTGCTCGCGCCCAAAACCGGCAAACAGATGCGCCGCGACCTGCAGCGCGGCTTCGAAGATGCAAAGGATACGCTGGGCGATTGGGCGGACGAGGCAAAGAGCAAGGTGCGCGAGGCCGGGGATCGCGTCCGCGATGTGGCCAGCAAGGGCGTGGATCTGGCCGACGATCTGCGCGAAAAAGTAGAGCCGCTGCGCCGCGCCATCAATCGGAGCTAAGAAGAGCGGCGGCGGACGTCAGACCTCAAGGCAGTGCAGCCCCAGGTCCGACGCCGTTTCTGATTAGTACAGGTGAAAGTCCACCTCGACCGCAATCTGCGTCGCTACCGGCTGACCATTGAGCGTGGCCGGACGGAAGCGCCAGCGGTTCACGGCTTCGATCGCCTTCTCATCCAGACCCATACCTAGGCTCTGCCCCACGCGGATATCGTAGGGGTGCCCGTCTTTCCCAACCACCAGCAGCAAAAGCACGATTCCCTGCGCCTTTGATTTGCGGGCTTCGTCGGAAAAACTCGGCTCGGGATTAAAGATGACCTGCGGCACCGTTACACCCCCTCGGCCCGGCGAAAGAATTCCGGGCGGCCCCGGTCCGACTCCGGGACCCGACGACGACCCAATGCCGCCACAACATCCCGGCCCGATTCCCGTCGGGCCGCCGGGACCGTTCGAGAGAATCGAAAACTTGGAAAACGGATCTCCGATCTGCGCGCCTTGCGGCAGCTTTACATCCGGAGCCAGCACGACCGTCTCCGGGATAGCCAGCTTCGGCGGCTCTTTCGGCAGAATCACCGTTGGAGGCACAATCTGAGTGTCAAGCGAGGCCTTAGGGATATCCCCGTTCGACGCGGGAAGCGGATCGTGATTGCCGCCTCCGCCGCCGCTGTTTCCTGAAAAGATGAGGGGAATTTCATCAAGCTTCGGGAAACCCCGCGCGATCTCGGGAGGACCTTGGATTACGCAGCTCGTGAAGTAAATGAGCAGTCCCACAATCGCGGCCTGCGCGATCATCGAAAAGACGAAGGTCTCCCGCCGGGTGCGGTACAGCCCGTCGTTATCCCCCGACAGCATCGAAAAGATATTCGGCCCCGGTCCCGGAGATGCAGCGGTCATGGCGCGCTCCTGCCCACGAGGTGTAGTCAACAGCCAACACGCCGTAAGACGCAGCTCCGCCCAAAAAGGATTTCCGGAGCAAGAAAGTAGCGCCGGCATCCTGCCGGCTGTCGCGGGGGCGTCCCGCCCGCGCGCCTGCGAGGGCAAGTTGCCCTCGCGACAGCCGGCAGAGCTTGCCCTGAGCGAAGTCGAAGGGATGCCGGCGCTACGAAATGTTCTTACTTGAAGATGGAGGAGAAAAATCCTCCGACCCGCCGGAAGAAGCCGCGATGCTCAGGCTTTTTCTGCGGCTCCGGCGGCAGCGATTGAATCACGGTATCGAGATGAACCTGGCGCGCCGGCGAATCGTCCACAGGCAAATCTTTGGCCGCCTGCACCGGCGGTGGCAAAGCGGCCGCCGCCGCGCGGTTCTTCGCGTTAAATACCAGCGGCGCATCCACCTGCACGTGAACATCGTTCGGCTGAGAAGTCGGAGGGGGAGCGGTCTCCGGTCCATTCGAGAGCCTCGTACCCGCAGTCGACGCTACGGAGGAGCCTGCGGCTGCCGCGGGAGCCTCGCTCCCGCCGATGCGCACTTTCTCGGGCAATTCCGAGTCGGGCACGTTCGGCGCATACGAAGCTTGCGCCTGCATGAGCGGCGAAGGTGGAGGACATCCACACTCTACCGGCACGTCGCCGTCGACCTTGTCGATCTGCCCCGAATGAAACATGGCCTGCTCAGCCGGCTTCACCTGGTAAATCCGGTCTCCCATTAACTCAGAGACGATGGCCGAAGACGTGTTCCCCTTCAGCGCTCGCACGCAAGTGTTGCCGTGTGCGTCGGCGCTGATGGCGTAGTGAAATTCTCCCGGCCCCGCAAACAGGATGCGGAAGTCCGGCGTCATCACCGTGTCGGCCGAAGCGCGCAGAGAATAGTGCGCCTCGATCGCACCGGTGCTCAAGCCGAGCATCAGGTCGCGCTGGGTCTTCGAGGGCGTCACCGAAACCGTGGTCCCCGGGCACACGCGAACTTCGCCTCCGCCAGTCACGCGTAGGACCGCCGTCTCCGAACCCGCCGTGACCGCAGAGCCGGACGCGATGCGGCTTCCCGCCATCACCGCAGTCCCGGAACCACTCGTCACCGGCACTACCGCCGGACTCTTGCTCAGGGAAAGGCCCGGCACCGTCGGCGGCTCAAACGGCGTCGACTTTTTCCCGGCGTTCATGTCGCCGGCAGGCTTAAGGCGCACCATCAGGCGATGGCCCGCTCCATCCCACGAATACCCATAAGGAGCCACTAAGTCGAGGACGATGCGCGTCACCGGAGGTTGCCGCTGAAACTGATCGACGCGGATCGCGAGGATGTTTTCCTTTTGAATGGGAATCCGCTTCTGCGTCAGTCCCAAGCGTGAGTTGGGCAGATCGATAACCAGCCGCGGCGGCGAATCGAGCAGTTGGATCTCAGGAATCACCGGACTGCTGGAAAGAATTTCGACCGCGGGCACTCCATGCTCATGAACGATGCGGACGCTCGTCACCAGAGGTGGCGGGCCAAAGGTCTGGGCCGCAACGCTGGCAGCCAGCAGCGCGGCCATCATCCCACACACAGACTTGAGCGCAGGTCGCGGCAAAGAATCCCTCATTGGAAGCTTGAAGGAAACATATCAGGCTGCAGGGGTGGGGTGCTAGCGATCTGTTGGGTCGGAAAATTTCAAGGTTTCAAGGTTTCGAAGGTTTCAGGGTCAGTCGCTCCCTGTACCACGGGAAACCCAAACCTTTCAGATCGTGGAGCGTGAGAGCTTTGAAACCTTGAAACTTTGAAACCTTGAAACTCGCCCTTTCATGCTTCGGGCAAAAACTCGTACTCTTCAATGACGGCAGCGACGGCCAGTTTGCCGTCCGCCTGTCCATTATCCACTCGCACCACACGACCTTTACATTGCACGCGGATGCTTTCCGTGAGTGTGATCTCGGGAGGCAGAGTCAGCGTGAAGCCAATCTGCGACCCCTGAGCCACCTCGGTCTCAAGAAAAAAACAGATGCCGCGGGCGCTCACGTCCCGCAGCTGCGCGGGCCGCGTAGTGTTGTCAGAATCGACGCTCACCGGTACGCGGAGCGGAAAACGTCGTGCACCCCTCTTTTCCTGCTGGGGCTCAGCCATTGCATCCTCCAAGCGGCGGTGAAGTTGGCATTTGAACGATGAAGCGAGAATGCTCCGCGCCCGCAGTAAGGTCAATACCACCCTTGGGTCAGAGGATGGCCCGTTCAGGCGAGGCGACCCGATTGCAGATTGTGGAACTCCGGCCAATCTGCAATCTGAAATCTACAATCTGAAATCCTGCTCCGGTGTAAGCTAATGGAAGGAGCCTAGTCCTTGATTTTTGTACTCGACAACTACGATTCGTTCACCTACAACCTGGTGCAATACATTGGTGAACTAGGCGCCGAAGTTGAGGTTCGCCGCAACGACCAGGTCACGGTGGGCGAGGTGGAGAAGATGCACCCCGAGCGGATCGTCGTCTCTCCCGGCCCGTGCACACCGCATGAAGCGGGGATCAGCATTGATCTGATCCGCCACTTCGCGGGGAAGGTACCCGTGCTGGGAGTCTGCCTCGGACACCAGGCGATCGGGGAGGCCTTCGGCGGCCGCGTGGTTCGCGCCGCTCACCTCATGCACGGCAAAACCAGCGCTGTGATGCACGACAACCGAACCGTCTTTCAGGGCCTGCCCATGCCCATGACCGCGACGCGCTACCATTCGCTCATTGTTGAGGAGAAAGATCTGCCCGCCGATTTAGAAGTCAGCGCCTGGACCACCGAAAAAGACGGCACCCGCACCATCATGGGATTGCGCCACCGCCGCCACCCGGTCGAGGGGGTGCAATTCCATCCCGAGAGCGTGCTTACGGACGCGGGCAAGAAGCTCGTGGCCAACTTCCTGCGCTTGTAAGAGAAGCCCGCCCCCTAACTACCGCGTGTGCCCGGGGATTGACAATGTCCTCGCATTGACCAATACTTCCTCCGCTCCGATGAAAAAGCACGAATAACTTGCCATAGGTAGGAATTTCCGAGTCCGAGAAGGAAATCATGTCTAACGGCGGCGGCAATTTGCCTTCATTCAATTCGATCCTTCAACAGGCGCTAACCTTCGGAGTAAAGAAAATAACTCCGTCACGGTTACCGCAGTTTATCGGGCTAGTAATCTACGCGGGCCTCGCGGGGGTGATCTGGGCGGGCGTTTCGCTAAATCTCGATCAACGCCTTGTCGTTGCCGGCATATTGCTGCTTCTGCTCTCGGCAATCATGACGCTTCTCCTGCTGCTGGGCGCGGTTATCCACCCTATCGTGATCAATAGTCTTGTTGTGGTAGTCGTGCTTGGCTTCCTTGGGATTGGGGGCTATGTGATCGTCGGCCTTGCCGCGCCACCCAATGAGATGGAACTAGATGCAAACTTGCTAGATGCCAACTACAAAAGCGCAGAAAAATTCGCAGTTAGCCTGGCAGGTCACAAGGGCGTGCCGACAGACAAGCATGGCCACTTTGTACTTCGGATTCTCCCGTTGGATGTGCATGAAGGCAAAGTCCGATTGCATGTAGAGTCTCCAGATGGCAAATATGCGAGCATCATAGAGGCGACCCTCAATCCAGGCCCCCTTACCACGACCGACCTCCTTCTGGAGGATCTTAATAGGCTAGACAAACCGTTCTTGCCTGGCTCCAATGACCTACCCAAGCAGATTCCACCTGGCGGCAACGATATGCCAAAGCCTGGGCCACTCCCGAAAGAGAGTTGGCGGTTCATTGTCTCCGGAGATTCGCGGAACTGTGGAGATGTGGTGATGCCTGCTATTGCCGGGAATAGCGCACGCTTTGCACCAAGCTTCTACTGGCACCTAGGCGACCTACGAGCAATCTACAAGATCGACGAGGACATCGCGTTCGCAACCGCGAACAACGGCCAGCCACTTAGCTGCAGCGTCTATGTGCAGCGCGCGTGGCCAGACTTCATCGACCACCAGATCGCGCCTTTCGGGAACCTCCCCTTCTACATAGGCATTGGCAACCACGAGACGATACCTCCCGAGAACGAGGACGCATTCAAGCGCCAGTTTAACGACTGGCTGGATCAACCCAAGCTACATCGTCAGCGCGAACTGGATAAAGAGCCAGCGCAGCCCGAAGCCAACTTCCACTGGGTTCAGGGCGGCGTCGATTTCATCTATCTGAACAATGCCTCAAATTTTTTCTCCGACGACCAACAGACATGGCTCATTCGCCTCCTGCAGAATGCAGCGTCCAATCCCGAAGTAAGAAGTGTGGTTGTAGGCATGCACGAGGCGCTGCCCGACAGCATCGCAAACTATCACAGCATGGGCGACAGCGCTACCGAACCGCGGGCCCGTCCGAGCGGGGAAAACGTGTACAAGGCTCTTTTGGCGTTCCGGGAGAGCAGCAAAAAGCCCGTGTATGTGCTCGCCAGCCACTCGCATTTTTATATGGAGAACATCTTCGACACACCCAAGCTCAGGGAGAACGGCGCCAAGCCTCTCGCGGGCTGGATCGTGGGAACGGCCGGAGCGGTGCGGTATCCTCTTCCCGTGTCTGCTTCAAGAAAAGCCAAGACGGACGTTTATGGATATCTAGTGGGCACGGTCGCGCAGGACGGGATTATTCAGTTTGCGTTTCAGGAGATTCGGGAGGCGGACGTACCGAGGATACCGCGTAGTCAATACCCGGACAGTTTTGTGCATTGGTGTTTTGCTCACAACTCGCTAAGCATTGATCCTGATCCCAACCACGCTGAGGCGAATATCACACCGGTATGTGCCGTTACAGGATCGACAAAAAGCGGGGCCCATTGACCGCCGATCACTGACCCTGCTTCCTAGCTTTCTCCACGGCTCTTAGTACCGCTTGGGCCTTGTTCATCGATTCCTGAAACTCGCTGGCTGGGTCGGAGTCTGCGACAATTCCGGCTCCCGCCTGCAGGTATGCTTTCTTGCCCTGCATCAGCAGCGTGCGAATGCCGATGCAGGAGTCGAGGTTCCCAGCGAAGTCGGCATACAATACCGATCCGCCATAAATTCCGCGGCGTGTCGGTTCCAGTTCTTCGATGATCTGCATGGCCCGTACCTTAGGCGCGCCGCTGAGCGTTCCCGCTGGGAAACATGCTGCAAACGCATCCAGTGCGTCGAGATCCTTGCGCAGCTTGCCTTCCAGCGCCGATACCAAATGCATCACGTGCGAGTAACGCTCGACATACATCAGATCTTTCACTTTGACTGAACCGTAATCGCTCACACGGCCAAGGTCATTGCGGCCGAGGTCGACCAGCATGACGTGTTCGGCTCGCTCCTTTTCGTCGGTGCGCATCTTCTGTTCGAGCCGCAGGTCTTCGGCTTCATCGCGTCCCCGCGGATGCGTGCCTGCGATCGGCCGGTATTCCAGTTTGCGCCCCGTGACCCGCACCAGCATCTCAGGAGACGAACCAAGAATGTGGGTGTCACCTGAGCGCAGAAAATAAAGATACGGCGACGGATTCACCTGCCGCAGCGAGCGGTACAAATCAAATGGCGCAACCTCAGGCGTGAAGTCAAGCCGCTGCGAGAGTACGACCTGGAAGATGTCGCCCGCGGCAATGTATTCCTTGCAGCGTTCCACGCCGCGCAGGAAAGTTTCGCGCCGCGTCCCTGCATGGATCTTGAGTCTGCCCGCTTTTGCCTTTGCGGATTTACGCCACAGAGCCGGACTCAGTCCCGCCGCAAGTTTCCGCTCCAGAGCCGCTATGTCGCGCAGGGCGCGGTCATAAGCGCGCCGCGGAGTCTCACGTTTAACGTCAGCAGCAGCCACGATGTGGATCTGGTGCCGCAGGTGATCGAACGCCAGAAGGCGGTCAAAGAACATCAGTTCGGCGTCGGGCAGCGCCAGGTCATCTTTCGCGTGATCGCCAATCTTTTCCAACTGGCGAACCACGTCGTACGCAAAATATCCGACCGCGCCCGCTGTAAATGGAGGCAGTCCCGGAACACTGGCGGGCCGATGCTCCTGCAACAACCGCTTCACCACCTGGAAAATATTGTCTTGCACCGTTTCGCGCTGGCGTCCGCGCTCAATTTCGACGGCCCCCTGGCGGGCGGTCACGCGCATGTAAGGGCGCGCGCCGAGGAACGTGTAGCGTCCGATCTGCTCGCCACGTTCCACCGATTCGAGCAGGAAGGCGTGCGGTTCCTTCTCTGCGATGGCGAGAAAGGCCGAGACCGGCGTGAGCAAATCCGCGCTGACGGATTTCACCACCGGGACAAGCGTGGCCTCTCGGGCCAATCGCGAGAACTCCTTGAAGTCCGGTTGCAGCATTGGTTGGGATCCAAACCGCCGCTTCGGCGGGTTTTTTATTATAGGCGACGCCCGCGAGACGGCAGAATCGTTGCTCAACCAGCCCAACCTGTGATGCAATCACTGCCATGAATCGCCGGAATTTTATTCGTCTCTCCACCGCCGCTTCCGCCGCTGTCTTGTACAGGCCCCTCAGTTTTGCGGAGACGAACCCAAGCCCTGCGGTCCGGCTGACGCTTCGCGCCGACCGGCTCGGCAACAAGATCGGCGACGACTTCACCGGACTGAGCTACGAATCCGCGCAGCTTGGCAATCCCCATTTCTTCTCGGGTGCAAATTCCGAACTGGCGGGCTTTATGCAGCGGTTGGGAACGTCCGGCGTTCTGCGCATCGGCGGCAATACCAGTGAGTATTGCTACTGGACTCCGGATCCCACAAAGCAGACGAACCGGCAAAACCCCGAGAGCATGCGCACCGGAGACAAGGCGAATCCCGTTGCCTTTGGACTAGCCGTCGGTCCCGATACTGGCAAGAAAGCTCCTGCGCCCGTAAACATCACGCCGGAGACGATCCGTAATTTGCGGGAGTTCCTCGACGCCTGCGGTTGGAAGCTGATCTACGGCCTGAACATGGGCACCGGCACTGCGGAAGACGCAGCGGATGAGGCCGCCCGCGTGATGGATGCGGCCGGCTCGAAGCTGATCGCATTCCAACTCTGCAACGAGCCCGATCTTTTCTTTCGCAACGGGATTCGCAAGGCTGATTACGATTTCAAACAATTTGCCGACGAATGGCAGCATTTTTATCAAACAATCCGCGCGCGTGTTCCGAACGCACCTTTTGCTGGACCGGATACCGCCTACAACAACGAGTGGCTCGTTCCCTTCGCAAAGCAGTTCAAGCACGAGGCCGTGTTTCTTTCGCAGCACTATTACGCGGAGGGTCCTCCTACCGATCCGTCGATGACGATTGAGCGACTGCTCCGGCCAAATCCGAAGCTGCAGGATGAGTTCGCAGGCATGAAGGCAACCATGCAGGAATCCGGCCTGCCTTTCCGGCTGGCGGAAACCAACTCCTGCTACCAGGGAGGTAAGCAGGGTGTCAGCGATACTTTCGCCTCCGCTCTCTGGAGTGCCGACCTCATGTATCAGCTCGCCACAGCCGGTGGTACAGGCATCAACTTTCACGGCGGCGGTTATGGCTGGTACACACCGATTGCGGGCACGCAGGAAAATGGATTCCTGGCGCGGCCGATCTATTACGGCATGTTGCTGTTTGCGCAGGCTGGCGCAGGGCAGCTTGTCGAAAGCAAGCTCGATCAGCTGGAACACGCGCCCCTGCTGACGGCTTACGGTCTCCGCAGCAATACAGGAGCAATCAAGGTAGCGGCGTTCAACAAGAACATGGACGGTGGCGTGCGCCTCACGATCGATCCGGGGCAACGAGCAAAGCGCGTAACTGCGCTGCGTCTGCACGCCCCGCGGGTGGACGACACCACGGACACTACCCTCGGCGGAGCGCCCGTAGGAGCAGGCGGCGCGTGGTCGGCTGCGCGGGAAGAAACATTGCCTATTAAAAACGGAGTCGCGGCCCTCGACCTTCCGCCTGCGAGCGCAGTCTTAGTCACGTTCGAAAGCGAATAATGCCAGTGTCGTCCTGTTCAGCGGGTTCCGGTAAAAAAGACGCATCATAGGGCCAACGATTACAGGGGTCTATCGTCAATCAACTGGAATGAGCGAGTTCCCGTCGATGGGTACTCCGCACCTGGAGCAGAATCATGAGCGCTACCGTCGTTGCCACTCCCCTCACCGCTGAGACCGCCTCGAAATCCCGCATCGCATCCATCGACCTCATCCGCGGCGCGGTCATGATGCTGATGGCCATCGATCACGTACGTGTCTTTTCCGGCGTTCCGGCCGGCGGCCCCACGGCCGGAGTCTTCTTCACCCGCTGGATCACCCACTTTTGCGCTCCCGCCTTCATCTTTCTGGCCGGCACCAGTATCTTCCTCTATGCACGCAAGCACGACCATGTGTCACGGTATCTGCTGATCCGAGGCGCTTGGCTCATCCTGCTCGAATTCACATTTCTGCGCGTCGCCTGGACCTTCAACTTCGATTTCCGCCACTACGAGATGGCAGGCGTCATCTGGGTGATTGGAATCTGCATGATTCTGATGGCCGGACTGGTAAGACTGCCGCTGGCGGCGGTCGGAACCATCGGCCTAGTCATCATCGCCGCCCACAACCTGATGAATCCACACATGCGCGCGCTGCTGGAAGGGCTCGACCAGAACCGGCTCTCGGGTCTCTGGAAAATCATGTATATGGGATTCTTTGCCGGCCCGATCCGGTTTGGCCCGAATGGACCCAACCTGATCGTGCTCTATTCCATCGTTCCATGGATTGGTGTCATGGCAGCCGGTTACGCATTCGGAAGGATTTTGACCTTGGAGCCCGCGCGCAGAAGGCGGCTCTGCCTCACGATCGGACTCTCCGCCATCGGACTCTTTCTTGTAATCCGCGGATTTAATTTGTACGGAGATCCGCGCCCGTGGCATGCCGCCGTAGCCGCACAGAACGGCCGGCCGCCGATGCCAGGTTTGTTCGCGTTCCTGAACACGACCAAATACCCGGCGTCGCTCGATTTCCTGTTGATGACGCTCGGCCCCATCATCGCCTTGATCCCTTTGCTCGAAAACCTCCGCGGACCCGTAGTTCGCGCAGTGACTGTGTTCGGCCGTGTGCCGTTCTTCTTCTACATGCTTCACATCCCGTTAATTCACGCGCTCGCACTGGTCGTGTCGAAGATCCGGCTGGGGGTCGTCAGTCCGTGGCTTTTCGCGAACCATCCCATGGGCAATCCAGAGCCACCTGACGGCTACGTGTGGAGCCTCCCTCTTCTTTACCTAGTCTGGGCGATCGCCATCGCGCTACTCTACTTTGCATGCCGGTGGTTTGCCGCGCTCAAACTGAAGCGTAACGACTGGTGGCTGCAATACCACTAGGTCGTAAGTAAGCCCGTAAGCCACTGATTTCGCATCCATCAGCGAAACTTTAGTCACTTGTTGCTCTCTGGACAACAGCTAGAATCGTTAGTATCCCGAGTATTATGAACATCTTGGGTGTCCGACAAAGTTGAGTTACCCCACCACTCAGAAAACAGACTGAGCGGACCAGCACTCACATTGACGGGACGACTTTTGCGGTCGAAGATTACGGATTAAGCAAACATCAGAGTTTATGCGAGTTAAGTTTTGGGGCGTGCGCGGTTCCACGCCCACTCCACAAGCCGAGAATCTGCGCTACGGAGGCAACACCTCCTGCGTCGAAGTGCGCGTCGGAGATGAGATCTACATCTTCGACTGCGGCACTGGATTCCGCGTGTTGGGGCACGAACTGAAACGCGAGTTCGGCGACCGTCCCTTCGCCGCCCACGTCTTCGTTTCGCATTTCCACTGGGATCACATCCAGGGCATGCCTTTCTTCCGCCCGCTCTATGAAAATCCCAACAGCCAGCTCGTCTTTCACTCGTCCAGCCGCACACGCGGACTCGAGCAGGTGATGGCCGAGCAGATGGCAGCCCCTTACTTCCCCGTCAACCTCGATCAGATGACCGGGAAGCGCGAGTTCTACAACATCGAAAATGGATGCCTGCCCATGGCCGACGGCACGCGCATCAAGACGGCGTGGCTCAATCATCCGCAGGGCTGCATGGGATTCCGCCTCGAAACCAAAGAAGGTGTGCTGGTCTACGCCACCGACAATGAGCCCGGCGATCCGAATTTCGACAAAGCCGTGCGGAAGCTGGCCGAAGGCGCCGACGTCCTGATCTACGACGCCCAGTATCTTCCCGAGGAGTACGAGGCCCGCCGCCGCGGCTGGGGACACAGCCACTGGCGCGAAGCCGTCAACGTTGTGATGGAAAGCGGGGCGAAGGAATTAATCCTCTACCACCACGACCCCGACCACAGCGACGCCATCGTCGACAAAGTCGTGAAGGACGCCCGCAACTACTATCCCAAAGTCCGCGCTGCCGCCGAAGGCCTGGAAATTCTGCTTTAGATTCCCAGCGGTTTCTTCTTCATTCCCGGTTCGGAGATGCCCACTGCGCAATCTTTCCGCTGGGGAGTCATGAATTCAGTCCTCGCAGAACACAACTCCCACTCCGTTTTATGATGGTCGTGCTGATTCCGCTCCTTCCGCCGACTCGCACTTTGGAGAACAACCATGAATCGCAGAATGTTCCTGACCGGCGCGGCCTCCGCAATAATGGTTTCCAGGACAGTGGCGAGAGCGCTCGCTGCCCAGACGACGTCCCAGCCGAACCCCGTTCCGGCAGACATAATGCCGGCTCCCGGCAAGCATCCGCGCGCCATCACCATGTGGGAGTTCTCCTGGATCGAACGGCGCTGGCCCGGCGCGGGCTATGAGGACTGGGACCGAGCTCTCGATGACCTGCGTGAGCGCGGCTACGACGCGGTTCGAATTGATCCCTTTCCCCATTTGCTCGCCGCCGATCCTCACAAGACATGGACTCTCTGGCCCGAGTGGAACACGCAGATGTGGGGATCGCCCGATGTCAACCGCATCGTGCTCCTCCCCGCTCTATTCGACTTTCTCGCGAAGTGCCGCGATCGCGGCATCATGGTGGGACTCTCCACCTGGTTCAGGAAGGATGACGCCGACACGCGAATGACGATCAAGGGCCCCGACGTATTGGCGGCGAATTGGATCAAGACTCTCGACCTTATCTCGCAAGCCGGCTATATCGATTCCATCCTTTACACCGATCTCTGCAACGAGTGGCCCGGCGACGACTGGGCTCCGTTCGTCAAGCCCCACATGACGTACGGCGACTGGGATAAGCCCGCGTCGCTCGACTACATGCACAAGGCGATCGCCCTGGTCCGCGCGCACTATCCGCACATGCCGCTGCTGTTCTCTTGCGCTGAGGACCGCCCGGAAAATTATCTCGAGCATGACCTGAGCGACTTCGACCTGCTCGATCCCCACATCTGGATGGTCCAGCAGAATGATGGTGAGTTCTACAAGCTCACGGAATACGGTTACGAACGGTTTGATGCCAAGGGATACACGAACCTGAGTCTCAAAGCCGAAGACAGTTATCGCGCACGTCCGGAATACTGGCAGAAGGCGCTGGTGCAGGCGATCGACCGGCACGCCGTAGCTTCGCGAAAAATGAAAATGCCGCTCATCACAACCGAGTGCTGGGGCATCGTCGACTACAAAGATTGGCCGCTGCTGAAATGGGATTGGGTGAAGGACCTGTGTGTGCTGGGCGCAGAACGAGCGGCATCAAGCGGCCAGTGGCTCGCGATCGCGAGCAGCAACTTCTGTGGTCCGCAGTTCGTAGGCATGTGGCGCGACAAGACCTGGCACCAACAGTTGACGCACACCATCAAGTCAGCCGAGATCGCTCCGGAGCTTCGTCAAGGCCGGTTGTACGAACGGTTGTAGAGTCCACGTCTCAGCCGGACGATCCCTTTGCCAAATACTTTCCGACGACGGCTGCGCAGGCTTCGACAAATTCCTGTTCGGCCGGATCGAAGGTATTAGCAAAGTAGCTCTCGACGTCGAGTTCCCCCGCTAGTTTGCCCTTCACGAAAATCGGCACGACGACTTCGCTGTTCACCATGGACGAACCTGCAAGGTAGCGCGGATCCTTGGTCACATCCTGCACCACTACGGTCTGCCCGGTGGTTGCTGCCGCGCCGCAGAGTCCCGTGTCAAGGGGAATGCGAGCGTTCGGCGTGAAGCTGCCCACGTAGGGGCCAACAACCAGAAAGCCGGGATCCGCCGGATCGTCCAGATAAAAACCCACCCAGTTGTAGCGCGTCACCTTCTCATGGAGACGTTGCGCCATGTGATCCATCAGTGACTCCGCGGTGGCGGCGCTCTTGGCGGAGTTCCGAAATTCCTGGAGAAGTTCTTCGTGCACAGGGGTCATGATGTTGGCTCTCTTAATCCTGCCCTCAGAATAAGCCAGGCGTTGGCAAGTCTCCCGCGAATTCGGAAGTTGAACCACCAACATACCGTCCGGTAGTGCCTCAAAAGCGGTAGTAAGGTAGCCTGTTTTCTGAGAGCATGGCTAGGATGAAGACTTATTACAAGCCGACTAAATGGCGGGGCAAACGCTTGATATATGCCTCTACAGACCCTGCCGAGCGAAAGAAGCAGACTGTCATAGCGTGGGTCGCTCTCTCACTCTTCGTTCTAGGATTGGGCATCATTGCTTGGCTCATCCACTGAAATTTCAAACTGAGGCACTACCTACCGCCCCTTCAGCTTGCTTCCCCGCCATCGGCCCTCATATACTCGGAACGTTTGCCCGCTCCGTCCGGGAACTCTCCCGGAGCCGGCAGCACCTGACCTGCAATCATTCCGGAGACCACTTCTATGACGACGATCGCAACGCCCCCGCACGTGGACAAAGAAAGCAATCCATGGGAATCGCAGCGAGCACGCTTCGATCTGGCTGCCCAGAAACTCAACCTTGACGAGGGTCTGTGGCGCGTTCTGCGCTATCCCAACCGCGAACTCACGGTCTACATCCCGGTGCAGATGGATGACGGCCACCTCGAGGTCTTCACGGGCTTCCGCGTGCAGCATTCCATCGCGCGCGGTCCGGCCAAAGGCGGCATCCGCTACGCTCCCGACGTCACCCTCGATGAAGTTCGAGCCCTTGCCAGCTGGATGACCTGGAAGTGCGCCGTGGTCAACATTCCCTTCGGCGGCGCCAAGGGCGGCGTGATCTGCGATCCGCACAAGATGTCCATGGGCGAGGTCGAGCGCATGACCCGCCGCTACACCTCCGAACTGATCGAATTCATCGGCCCCGAAAAAGACGTCCCCGCCCCCGACGTCAACACCAACGAACAAATCATGGCGTGGATGATGGACACCTACTCCATGCACATGCGCCAGACGGTGACGGCGTGCGTGACCGGGAAGCCCATCAACATCGGCGGTTCCCGCGGACGCCGCGAAGCCACCGGCCGCGGCGTGATGATCGTCTGCGACGAAGCCTGCCAGAAGCTTGGCCTGTCTCGTGAAAGTACTCGCGTGATCGTGCAGGGCTTCGGCAACGTCGGCTCCAATGCCGCGCTGCTCATGCATCAGGCAGGATACAAAGTGATTGGCATCGGCGAAGTTGGCGGCGGGTTGCACAACAAGAACGGCATCGACCTGAAGGCTCTGGTCGACTTCCGCCAGAAAAACGGCACCGTCCACGGCTTCCCCGGCGCGGAAAAAGCCGAGACTGCCGACTTGCTCATCGAAGACTGCGAGATTCTGATTCCCGCAGCCACCGAGAACGTCATCACCAGCCGCAATGCGGACCGCGTGAAGTGCCGCATCCTCGCCGAAGGAGCGAACGGACCGACGACGTCCGCTGCCGACGATATCCTCACCGACAAGGGCGTCTTCGTCATCCCCGACATTCTGGCTAACGCCGGCGGTGTCACCACTTCCTATTTCGAGTGGGTGCAGGATCGCCAGGGATACTTTTGGAAAGAGTCGGTGGTCAACGAGCAACTGGACGAAATCATGAAGTCTTCGTTCCAAGATGTCGTCCGCTATGCCGAGACTCACCGCGTCAACAACCGCATCGCGGCGTACATGCTGGCGATCGACCGCGTGGCCTACACCATCCGCCAGCGCGGTATCTACGCGTAAAGTCAACGACCCCACTTCTCGCGCAAAAAACGCGCGAGAAATGGGGCACCCGGAAGGAGAACCGATGAGATTCGTTGAAAGAAAACTGATGGCTCAAATCGCAGTTCTGGTCTTCGCGCTTTCGCTGGTCAGCAGCTTCGGCGTTGCCCAGCAAAACGCGAATGGCGAGCCGGGCTCAAAACCTGAGGCCATGGCCCCGAACGGGCAAATGGCAAAGCCCACCGCGGCCGACAAGCTCGACCTCAATACGGCAACGAAAGATCAGCTGAAAGCCCTGCCTGGGATCGGCGACGCCTATTCGCAGAAGATCATCGACGGTCGTCCCTACCGCGCCAAGAACGAACTGGTGCAGAAAAAGATCATCCCGCAGGCCACTTACGACAAGGTCAAGGATTTGATCATCGCCAAACAACCCAAAGCGGGCGCAACGGCACCTACTCCGAAATAACGAACGTGTAGCCCCGGACGCAATCGTCCGGGGGCTCGCTTCGCGCCGCAGGCGGACGAATGCGTCCGCCGCTACATGGGCATTCCTTCCATTGCGTTCCCTCTCCCCGTGGCGCATAATCAACTTGGATTCCGGCTGGCCTCCGGAGCCACCCCAGTAGTGTGAACCTGCCCAACTCCATCACGCTGATCCGCATCTTCAGCATTCCTCTGCTGATGTGGATTCTTTCCAGCGGCCGCTTCAGCAGCGTGACCGGCGAAAAAGAATTGTTGGCCTCGGCGCTGTTCATCGCCGCTTCCATGACCGACGGGATCGACGGTTACCTCGCCCGCAAGCGCGGGCAGGTCACCACCATGGGAATTCTGCTCGACCCGCTGGCCGACAAGCTTCTGATCGCAGCCGCATTCGTTACGCTCGTGCAATTCAATCCCATCTTGGTTCCAGCTTGGATTGCCGTGATCGTGATTGGACGCGAGTTCCTGGTGAGCGGCCTGCGTTCCATCGCGGCCTCAGAAGGTTTCACCATTGAAGCCAGCGAACTCGGCAAGTTCAAGATGGTCGTGCAGATAGTCTCGGTCGTTGCTGTGATCCTCGACCACCGCTGGACCGAATGGCCGATTTACGGCCATTACTTCTTCCCAATCTACCGGATCGCGCAAGTCGCGATCGGGTTCATGGTGTGTGTTTCGCTGGTGTCGGCCGTCGACTACTTTGTCGCCTTCTGGTCGAAGATCGACCAGCGCGGAGTGAAGCGCCGCCGCCGTGCCTTCATTCTCAGCCGTCGTAGAAAGCCCGTGCCGCCGCCGCAGGCGGACCGCGATGTCGCTGCCTCAACCTAGTTCCGCCGCTGTGGAGTCTGGCGAGTCCTCGCAGGGTGAGTTCTCAAAAGGCGAACGCAGTCTGCTACTTCGTCTAGCGCACGACTCAATCCTCTCTGCGCTCGAACGCCGCGAGATCCCGCTGAACCCGCCGACACCTCATCTCTCGGAGCCCCGTGGCGCCTTCACTTCGCTGTACCTGCGCGGCGAACTACGAGGGTGTGTGGGGTACGTACTGCCCGTAAGTCCGGTGTACCGCGCCGTCGCCGACACCGCGCGCGCCGCCGCCTTCGAGGACATGCGCTTTCATCCTGTGACGCTGCCGGAAGCGCGCGATCTCGAAATCGAACTCAGCATTCTGTCGCCGCCGCAGCTCATCTCTGCCGAAGCCATCGAAATCGGCCGTCACGGCCTACTGATCGCCATGGCCGGACATCGCGGCCTGCTCCTGCCGCAAGTGCCCACGGAACACCACTGGGACCGCACCACGTTCCTCGAACAGACCTGCCACAAAGCCGGCCTGCCTCTGGATGCGTGGCAAAACGGTGCGACTATCGAGGCCTTCACCGCAGAGGTTTTCGGAGAGAAGCACACGTAACCAAGTTTGTTGGCCGCCTACACGACGGAAAATAATTGGAGGGGAAGTACCGCAGCGTAGTTAGAAAAATCTTGATCGGTGCTGAATATCGGCCAACCGTGATGAAGGCTAACAGCGCAAATCAGCAGGTCCACTTGCGTGCTGGCTATTCCAGCCTTGCGACATTCGTTACTCGCACGGGCCGCTTCTTCATAGTCCTCAGTGGCCAAAACGATATCGGGAAAGTCCCGCAAGTAGTCGCGCAGTCGGCGGAATTGAGCGTGCTCCCGGAGCCCAGAAAGCAATTCCTGGCGGACTGATCCAAGTAATTGTGCCCTTCCTTCATCGATGATCTCATGTAGGAGTTGCGTCACCCGGCGTTCGCTCGGAGCCAGATCAACGGCCTTTCGCCGCAATGCCAAGGACCAGACCGGCGTATCGATCAGAATCCTCATACGCGCTTGCGGCGCCGCTCAGCTTTGTAATCGTAGGTCGGATCGAAATCAAAGGTTCCAAACGCAGCCAGGATTCGCCGTTGCTTGTGACGCTGGATATACTCTTGCAGAGCCGTCGTCACGGCTTCCTTCTTGGTCCGGTGACCGCCCGTCTTCCGAGCTTCTTCTATCAGCTTGTCATCAATCGCTAGGTTCGTGGCCATGTGTAAATTGTTACACAGCAGAATGTGTAACACAAGACCCGTTTTTGATGGCAAAACAAACCGGGGACGGTTTTCCGTCCCCGGCCTGTGACTGTGTCTGTGTCAACCGCTTCCGTAAACTCTACTGCACCTGATCTGCTTCCACCGCATCTCCGGCATGCACATCTTCCAACGCGAACACGACCATGCCCGTCGCCGTGGTATTGGTTACGCCGATAATTACGATCTCGCCCACCGCCCGCCTCGGCAAGTCGCGGACATGAATCTCGGGACCGTTCGTCTTAGTGAGAAAGGTGGGATCGATTGAGGGCGTCTTTTTCTGTGTATCCTCGGCAATCGCGGCCTTGAACGACAAAGAATCCACCGGGTCTTTCAGATCCGTTTCATACGAGCGCGTCGCCCGGTAATAGTCGCCGATCTTCACGCCCTGGTTCGAACCGATGTTGATATAGAGTTTTTGTCCCGTCCCCAGTTCAGAATCGAAGTCCTTCCCCATCACAATCCGGCCTGAGGTTTTGTTGCTCGCCGGCAGGAAGCGATCGAAGCGGATCTGGGTGTGGAAAGTCACCGGCTGCTTTTCGGCGAACGGAATCGCCGTATCGCCGGGATTGATCCCGTCGCAGGAGTATTCGATCTCACCAATCGCCGTCTTGCTGCGCGTGTCCACGATCTTCACGCGTCCCACTTCTTCGTAGGGCTGGCCGGTTTCTTTCAGCAGTTTCTTCTCCCCCGGGTACATCTCATACTCGTTGAGGTCTTTGAGAGCGCGCACGATCTCGTACTCCGCCCCGGCGGTGTAGCCGGTTCCCCGGAGATAGATCAGGTCGCCACGCGTGAACTTCGTCGTGGTCGGCGTTTGCAGTCCACCCGCGATGAAATTGGCATCTGGCAGGATCTGTTTGCTGATAAATCCGGCGCAATACAAATCGGCGTAGGTGGGCGTTTGAACCCGCATGGTCGGAAAGCTATTGCTGGTCGGCGATGTCCCTTGTGGATCGGCGGGAGCATCGGCAGCGCCAGTTTGCGCCCAAGCCGCCGTAGCGAGCAACAACACGAACAGTCCTGTTTTCTTCATGTTACCTCCGGGGAAGGACCCTTTGGCCCCCCGCCCTAGTTAAATGCCACAAAAGAAAGGCTTCAGCCGGAAGGTAACAAGCAGGTAAGGGTGGGTCAAGGTTACGAGGGTGTTGGGCACCCTGGGGTAGAAGATTTTCGCTAAGACGATGAATCGGTTGTTGCATATCTAATTAAGGCCCTGTAATAATTCGCCGTCATTCAGTGTGCGCTCCGAATTGGGCACCTGGACACCGATTCTGAATTTGGAACGATGAATTCCGCTCCCCCTTACGCGCCCCGTCTCCTGCCCTTGCGATTGCCACGAGTCTGCGTGGCAGTCATCGGCTCCGACCCCAATGAGATGGCCGAGAAGGCCGAACTCCTGGTTCTGGATAACCCCTTTCTGGAGTTCAGGTTGGACTACCTTTCCAAGCCCGGCCTGGCCATGCCCAGAATCAAGCGCTTCATGGAGACCCACCCCGGAACGGTCGTAATTGCGACCTGCCGCCGGCTCGCCAGCGGGGGAAAGTTTCGCGGTTCCATCGCTTCGCAACTGGACGTCCTGGGCAAGGCGGCGGCCGCAGGTTGCCGGTTGGTCGATGTTGAACTGCAGACCGCCAGCAAGTGCAAGCCCGAACAACTCCAAAAGCTCCGCACCCGCGGGGCGTTGATCCTGTCGTTCCACGACTTTCGGGCGACCAAGAAGTTGGACGAAACTCTTGAAAAAATGCTCGCCTACCCGGCGGACTTCTACAAGATTGTCAGCACGGCAACCACGCTCGCCGACAACGTCACCATGATCAAGTTTCTGGCGCGCGAGGGCGACCGGCACTCCCTGGTGGGCATGTGCATGGGCGAGCAAGGCATCATCAGCCGCGTTCTCGGCGTGCGTGCTGGGAGCGTCTTCACTTTTGCCTCCGCCATCGCAGGCGAAGAGACCGCCCCCGGACAGGTCACCGCGCAGGAATTGCGCAATGTCTATCGTATCGAGCGCGTGGATGTCGCGACCCGAGTCTACGGAGTCGTCGGCGATCCCATTGCGCACTCACTGTCTCCCGCGATCATGAACGCGGCCTTCCGCCGCGAGAACGTGAATGCCGTCTACCTGGCCCTTCACGCCAAGACGCTGAAGGATTTACTGACCTGCGTGCGCGAGATCCCCATCCACGGCATCAGCGTGACCATGCCGTACAAGGAAGCGATCCTGCCGCACTTGGACAACACGGATTCCCACACCACCAAGATCGGCGCCTGCAACACGGTCGTCCGGGCCCAGGATGGCAAGCTCTACGGCTTCAACACCGACGCTTCCGGGATCGTTCGCCCCCTGGAGCGCCGTCTGAATACGCTAGAAGGCGCACGCATTCTCGTAATCGGAGCCGGTGGGGCGGCGCGCGCGGCCGTCTTTGGGCTCAAAGAGAGAGGCTCCGAAGTCTACATTCTGAACCGCACCGCCGCCCCCGCCAAGAAACTGGCGCACCAAGCTAGGGCTCGCATCATCAAGCGCCCCGATCTGAAAAAACTGGCCTTCGATGTGATCATCAATGCCACTCCGGTTGGGATGGGCAATACTCGCGAAACTCCTCTGCAGGAGAACGAGATCAACGCCCGCTATGTCTTTGATATGATTTACGATCCCGCCGAGACCCGCTTCCTCAAGCTGGGCAAGGAACGAGGCGCGCAGGTCATTCCAGGCATCGAAATGTTTGCTCATCAGGCCGCCCGCCAGTTCGAAATCTGGACCGGCAAGCCCGCGCCCTGGGATGAGATGCTGCGCGTGGTTCTTCTCGCCTTGCAGGAGCGTACCAACCGCTCCGTGGCCGCCAAATAAGGGCATTCCGATGCCACTCGCTAAGATTTAGTTGCTTTTTACTAGGTGCCCAAAGTAATATGCATTTAGGGAGTGTGACTGTAAAACATTCCCGGTTGTAGCCCAGCGCCGCCCGTTTCCTTACTTCCAAATCGCTGTACAAGCTTTGGCGAAAAACTCGACGTGAGAGGTGGCTCGGTCCGCCTCCATCCCGGTTCGGAGAGTTCAACATGGCGTGGTACGCGTACTGTCTTACCGAGCATCAAACCCTTCCCAATGGAACCCGCACTCGCCGCCCTTTCCTGTTAGAGGGCGTTCAAGGAGTGAACGGCGCTGCGGTTCTGAGCTATCCCAGTGGTGAATTCGCGGTTATCGTCAGCGAATACGACCGCGCGGCAGGTGAACTTGACCAGAAATCCGCGATCGAGCACGCTCGCGTGGTCAGCAACTGCTTCCGCAACTCCACCGTCCTTCCGTTCAAGTTCGGCACCATTTTCGACAGCGATGACGCACTCCGCCAGGCCGTCCGGGTCAACCGGCGCGCTTTTGGCCTGAGCGTCGCCAAACTGCGCGGAAAGTCCGAAATGCACATCAAGCTGGTCGTCCGTGATGGCTCCCTGCGCGAAGCCATGATCGACATCCAGCTGCCCGACACCGTCGGCGGCGACTACCTGTCGAAGCTGAAGGTGAAGGCGTCCCGCGAGCGCGAGCGGCAGACCAAGGCGCGCGCCCTGTCAGTCCAGGTCCACAAGCTGTTCAACCCGCTCGAGGAAGAAGTCAGCTGTAAGAAGGTCGCACCCGAGGGCATGTTGATCGACATCGCCCACCTGATCGATTCCAAGAGCGTGGAAAAGTACCAGAACCGCTACAGCACCGCCGCCAAGCAGTTGAAGAACTGCGAAGTAGCGATCAGCGGTCCGTGGCCGCCGTACCACTTCCTGCCGGGCAAGCTGCGCACCGTCGCCGGCAACAGCTAGAGGCCGGGTACAGATCAAGATGGAATGAGCGCCGCGACCAACCGTCCCGGTGCTCTTTTTTCTTTCTATGCTGGGGCTAAGACGAAAGTGGCTGCCATACCTTGCCGTGATGGCATTGTTGCCGATTGCTGTGTTCCTGGGAGTGGTTTTTGGACGCGAAGCGATGCCTTGGCTCTTCGGGGGCTGGGCATTCTGCATGTGCGGCTACATGGGCTGGTGTATCCGCGGAGCAAGAAGGCGAGATTCGCTGCCGCCAGATCCGCCCCTTGGCCGAGGGCCTGACCCTTTTCTCTCGGGCAAAAGCAGTCACCGAACGTTCACTCTTCGTGCGAGAGGAAATCGGATCGACCACGAGCAGACTCGAGATCCACTTGATAAATCGTAGACGCCGTGAAATTCCCTTTCACTCGAGCCCATGGTTGGCCAAAACCCGCCATGGGCTTGGTGTTTGAGGGCTTGGTATCCGCGTGCATCGAATATGCATTCTTCTGCACTTTCGATTCTCCGGATTTTCCCTGCGACGCTCTCCCGCGCTTGCTTCTCTCCCCTCTAAGTCCTTGTTGGTCATTCGGTTATGTCATAACGTGACGACAATCACATGGTTTTCCAGCTTTGGCGCGGCAAGTGCATCTGTCAGAGGTAATAAAGAGGCCGCAAACTTCTAGCAACATGACCTACACTCTCTTCGATTCTCCGCGTCACTACCCGAACCGTTCCGGCTGGCGGAACGGAGTTTTGCATCGCCTTTCCTGACATTGCCCACCAAATCCGTAGCCTCTTGAAATGTGGCCCCAGTGATGGGGCCATTTTTTATTGGCCTATTTCACGAAAGTCAGCCCATGCGGTACCGCAGAGCGGAACACGTACGCATAGAGCAGTACGATGATTCCGACGATGGAACACAGCGCCACCGAGTGCCACGCCACAAACCGGAAAATGATTCCTTCGTTTCCCACCTGTTCGGTAGCAGACGTCGCGATCGTGATGGACTGCGCGTCCACCATCTTCCCCATCACTCCTCCCGCACTGTTGGCCGCGCACATCAGAATCGGGTCGATGCCAAGCTGCTGAGCAGTAATCCTCTGCAGGCTGCCAAAGAGCGCATTGGCGGACGTGTCACTACCGGTAAGCGCCACACCCAGCCACCCCAGAAACGTGCCGAAAAACGGATACAACCATCCCGTTCGCGTAAACGCCAGCCCCAGCACCGCGTCCAGTCCTGAATAGCGCGTCACGTAGCCCAGCCCCAGCATGAAGGAGATCGCAATCATCGCGAGCCGCATGCGCACCAGCGTTCTCCAGAAGATCTTCATCAATTGCAGCGGGTTCTGGCCCAGCAGCAACCCGGAGACGATCGCAGCCAGGAAACAGGCCGTCCCAGTCGCGGAGAGCCAGTTGAAGTCGTAGCGCGCAGCCTCAGGAGTCGGTTTCGTGACGACCGGCGCGGCGCGAAAGACCGCATTGTGAAGAACCGGCACGTCCCATCCCGGAGGACCGGGGCGAACTTTCCCATCCGGTAGCACCACCCGAAAAGCCGGTGTGGTCGCCTGGTTCATAGCCAGCTTTATCTTTGGCAGTCCCCAGAGCAGCACAAACAGGGACAGGATCGCGAACGGCATCCAGGCCTTCAAAACTTGCCCTGCGGTGTAAGTGCGCACTTTGACGAATCCATCGAACTTCTCCGCCGCCCATTCGCCGCCAACCTGGTCGGTAATCTCCCCTGTCGGTGGAGGCAGCGCCGGCGCCTTTTCGTCGTAGTCGAAGCGCCAAATCTTCTTCGGCTTCCAGAATCGCAGGAAAATCAGGAGGGCGACAATCGACACCACTCCGCCCATGATGTCCACCAGATTGCTATCCACATAATTCGACCCGATGAATTGCGTAAGCGCGAACGAGCCGCCGACCACCAGAATTGCTGGAAACACTTCAAAGGTTTCCCGCCAGCTGACCATGGTTCTCACCAGCCAGAATGGAACGATGACCGCGGTGAAGGGTAGAATGCGGCCGATCATTGCATTGAGATCGGACTCCGGCAAAGCCGTCACCGCCGCCAGCGTGTGCACCGGCGTGCCAATGGCTCCCCAAGCCACCGGCGCCGTGTTCGCGATCAGATTCAACGCGGCTGCATGGAAGGGCTTGAAACCGAGCCCGATCATGAAGGCTCCCGCGATGGCGACCGGCGCCCCGAACCCCGCCGCTCCCTCAATGAACGCGCCAAAACAAAAGGCGACCAGCAACACTTGCAGCCGCCGGTCCGCCGTGATTCCCGCGACCGACTCCTTCATGATTTCGAATTGCCCGGTCTCGACGGAAATGTCGTAAAGATACACAGCCGCCAGAACGATCCAGGCAATCTTCAAAACACCGAACGCAACCCCGTATCCAAAGCTGAGGGCGGCGAGCGCTGGGGGCATCTTGAAGAAGAGAATCGCCACCGCCACGGCCGTTAACGCCCCGGCGATGGCGCACCAGTGTGGCTTCACCTTGAGGCCGGCCAGCAGCCCGAACAGGACCATGATCGGAAGCGCAGCAACCAGCGTGGACAGCCACCAATGCCCGAGTGGGTCGTAGATCTGGGTCCACTGCATGACAACCTCCTTGCGAACGGAGACTGCTGCATTACCGTAAGTCAGCTCGACATTTGTTTCCGTATCGGAAGCCCGTTGGAACAGGCCGCGATATCGTACCACTCGGCGAAACCAGCGAGTATGGGAAGTTTCGAACCGGCCAGCGGCCCGCGCATCCCATGAAACGAAGACAGCGGATCGTGTTTTGTTCTCACGGCGCTGTCAGATACACTGACCAACGACCATGACCCGATCCCATTCTGCCTCCAGGCTCATTCCCGCAAATTTGTGTCTCATCGTTCTACTGGCTTTTTCGAGCGCGGCCCAAACCCAGAGCCAACCCAAGAACGCGCCCGTCCCATTCATGGCGCCGCCGCAGGCGTCCCAGGCAGAGCAGGAGAACTTCCCTCCTCAGTTGCTGGAAGAGCTGGCCGCGATCAAGGCCGCAGCGTTGTCTGATGACTACGCCTACCGCCAGGTCGCCCATCTGACTGAGAACATCGGCCCGCGCATTAGTGGATCGCTGCAGGCCAAGGCGGCCGTCGATTACGTCGCCGCCGAATTGCGTCAGCTGGGTCTGGACGTCCACCTCGAGGAAGTCAAAGTTCCCCACTGGGTGCGCGGCGCCGAAACCGCTGAGCTGACGGAATACCCGGGCCAAGCCCCCAGCACCACGCAGAAGATCGTTCTCACCGCCCTCGGCGGAAGCACCGCCACACCCGCCGAAGGCATCACGACCGACGTCGTCGTCGTCAACAATTTCGACGAACTGAAAGCCCTCGGCCACGACAGCGTCGCCGGCAAGATCGTCCTGTTCAACGCACTCTTCGACAAGCAGAAGGCCGCCGCAGGCATGTCATTCATTTCCTATGGCGAGGCGGTGCGCTATCGCGGAGCCGGTCCCAAAGCCGCGGCCGATCTGGGAGCGGTGGCCGCCCTAGTCCGCTCGGTCGGCAACGCTGACTACCGCCTGCCGCACACCGGCTTCAGCTTCCCTGCTGGAATCCCCGCTGGTGCCGTCACCGCTGAAGACGCTGACCTGATCGCGCATCTGGCCGCGCAGGGCAAAGTCCGCATGCATCTCACCCTCACTCCGCAGAAGCTGCCCGACGCCACCAGCTATAACGTCATCGCAGATCTCAAAGGCAGCGAGCATCCCGAGCAATTCGTTGTAGTCTCCGGACACCTCGACTCCTGGGATCTGGGCACAGGCGCCATCGACGACGGCGCCGGCGTTGTGGTCGCCATGGAAGCCGCAGAGATTCTGCAGAAACTTCACCTGCACCCCAAGCGCACGCTGCGCGTGATTGCCTGGATGGACGAAGAAAGCGGCGGCGCCGGTAGCCAGGCGTACACCAAGGATTATTCCGCCGAATTCACTCGCACCGTGGCCGCGATCGAGAGCGACTCCGGCGCCGCGCACCCGCTCGGCTTCAGTGTCAAGATGACGCCGCACGCCGTGGAACTCCTGCGCCCGGTGTTGGTCGTCCTGCAAAGCTTCGGCGCCACGGCCGCGCAGCCCAGCAGCTATCCCCCGGGAGCCGACATCTCCGCCATGTCGGAGGCAGGCGTGCCCGCGCTCGGCCTCATGCAGGACGGCCGAACCTATTTCAACTACCACCACACCGCCGCCGACACGCTCGACAAGATTGTGCCCAGCGAGTTGCGCGAGAACGCCGCCGCCATGGCTGTCATGGGATACGCCCTGGCCAGCATGAAGGATCCACTGCCGCGATAAACAGAACTTGTGTGGAAACGATTAAGGTTGCGGAACAACTACAAACCCGTGAACGACCGTGGAAGAGCGGCCCTTCCAGGGCCGCGTCGGGCAATTTGGAATCAGTCTGGGCTTCAGCCCCTGTGGTCTATTGTCCGCGCAGGGATCGCGTTTTTCTGCGACCTGTTTTCCCCGAGGTAGTTTCCAGGTTGATTTCATTTTGTCCCGTGTGATGCCCGTCACATCTCGTCGGTGACGCTAGACCTACAATTTCACGGCCCGCCCGATCCTGTCGGCAGCGCCTGGGCCTGTTGACGCATCATAATTTGCGCGCTTATCATCTTCGTTTGGCCTTATGGCCAGGGACGCCTCCGGGAAGGGGCGTCCTACGAGTTTGATGTGATGATTTTTTGAACGCCCAGAGTTGAAGTGACCTATGGATAAGAAGAAGTTGGAAGCATTCAAGAAACGTTTGGAAACCCGGCAGCAGGAACTGCGCCGGACCGTGAACCGCACCCAGGCTGACGGCCGCTCCGCCGACGAAGATACCGCCCAGGACATCGCCGACCGCGCCGCCAGTTCTTACACCAAGGAATTCCTGTTCAGCCAGAGCAACAACGACCGCGCGACCCTGCAGATGGTCGACAAGGCTCTCGCCCGCATCCGCGAAGGCAGCTTCGGCGAATGCATCCACTGCGGCAAAGAAATCAACGCCAAGCGTCTTGAAGCCGTCCCTTGGACGCGCCACTGCATCGAGTGCCAGGAAAAGATGGAGCAGGGATTGCTGGAAGAAGCCCCGCGATAGGAAGACTTGTTGCTGTGAAAACGCCGCCGACATTCGGCGGCGTTCGTGTTTCACGGCTCTGTGTGGGGACGGCCCGCTTGATGTGGGGACGGCCGCCTCGGCCGTCCGCCGGGCGCAGCCCGGCGATTCTGGGCAAGTGCGACTACAAGCTTGTGGTACAACACAAACGCGGAACAAACACAAACGTGGAACAACACAAACGCGTGCATGACCGTGGAAGAGCGGCCCTTCCAGGGCCGCGATAAGTCCGCGAGAAGAACCGTGGGCTTCAGCCCCTGTGGTTACGTCGCTTTCAACTGAAACGGCAGCTTCCGCAGCCGCTGTCCCGACGCCGCAAAAATCGCATTCGCGACCGCCGGCGCAGCCGGAGGCAACCCCGGCTCACCCATCCCCCCGGGATCTTCCTTGCTGCTAACCATGTGCACCTCGATCGGCGGAGCTTCGCTGATCCGGATCGGATCATACCCATCAAAGTTCGTCTGCTCGACCGCACCATTCTTGATCGTGATCTCATTCTTCAGCGCGGCGCTCAGCCCGTAGATGATCGCGCCTTCCGTCTGCGAGCGCACCGACTCCGGATTCACAATCTGCCCGCAATCCACCGCCGCGACAATGCGGTCAATCTTGAACTCGCTGCCCTTCACCGTCACCTCGGCCACTTCGGCAAAGTAGCTGCCAAACGAACAGAAGGCCGCAACGCCGCGTCCCCGGCCCTTCGGCAGCGGCTTACCCCAGCCCGCCTTCTCCGCCGCTAATTCCAGCACTCCGAGCAGCCGCGCCGGATCGGGATCATCCTCGCTCTTCGCCTTCCAGTTCGTCGGCTTGACCAGCAGAGACTTGCGGAACTGCACCGGATCCTGCCCGGCCGCCGCCGCCAATTCATCGATGAAACTCTCCACCGCAAATCCGTTGAACGAATTCTCCACCGACCGCCACCAAGCCCGCGGCACCGCACTCGCCACCGGGTTGAACTCCAGTCGCACATTCGGAATCGCGTATGGCATTTCTTTCGCGCCGCCAACCTCCTGGCTCTCGGGAGCGGCCTTCGGATCCCAATACCCGCGAATCGACGTTGACGCCAGCGTATGAAACCATGCCACCGGACGCCCATTCGCATCCACCGCGCCTTGCATCCGGTGACATGTCGCGGGACGATAAAAGTCGTGTGTCATATCGTCCTCCCGCGTCCACACCAACTGCACCGGCTTGCCGACCGCCTTCGCGATCTGCGCCACTTCCGCGGGAAAGTCCGCCATGTATCGCCGCCCGAATCCGCCGCCCATCAGCGTCGTGTGCACCACCACCTTGTCGGGCTTGAGTCCCAGCACCTGCGCCACCGTTCCCTGCACCCAGTCCGGCGATTGCGTCGGAGCCCACACTTCCGCCTCGCTGCCACGAACGTGCGCCGTGATATTCATCGGCTCCATCGTGGCGTGCGCCAGCAGCGGCATCTCGTACATCGCTTCTACTTTCTTCGCTCCATTCGCCAACACCGCATCGACGTCGCCGTCATTGCGCACACGCTTGCCCGGTTTCGCCGCCGCCTCGCGCAACGCCGCACGCATCCCCTCGCTCGACTCCGAAACCGCCGCACCGTGGTCCCACTTGATATCGAGCGCATCGCGCCCCTTCATCGCCGTCCACGTAGAATCCGCGACCACCACGACACCGCCCGCAGTGAACTTGTCGGCGCCGAATGCAGGGATTTCAAACACCTCCCGTACTCCCGCAACGACCTTCGCCTTCGCCGCGTCGAAGTGCGCCGGCTTGCCCCCAAACGTCGGACATCGCGCCACCACCGCAAACACCATCTCCGGCACACGCACGTCGATTCCAAACTGCGCGCTGCCGTTTACCTTCGACGGCACATCCACGCGCGCCGTCGGATGCCCGATCAATTCAAATTTCGATTCATCCTTGAGCTGGACTTTTTCTTGATCCGGCAGCGGCAACTTCTCCGCGGCCTCTACCAATTCTCCATACCCAGCCTTGCGCGACGACTTCGCGTGGAGCACCGTTCCGCTCTTCGCCTCACATTCGGAAGCTGGCACGTTCCACTTCGCCGCCGCCGCCGTGATCATCAACTCCCGCACGGTCGCGCCCGCCCGACGCAATGGCGTGAAATTCTCCATCGTGCTCCCACTGCCGCCCGTTCCCATGTGCGCATAAAGATCCGGCCGCGTCTCGGCCTGCTCCACTTTCACGGACGCGAAATCCACTTCGGCCTCCTCCGCCAGGACCATCGCCAAGCCAGTCTTGATTCCCTGCCCCATCTCCGACTTCGCCACGATCAGTGAAATCTTCCCGTCCGGCTTCACATGCACATAAGCGACAAACGGATTCGGCGCCTTCTGCTTCGCCCCCGGATCCGACTCCTGCGCCCGGACCAGCAATCCCGAAAACCGCACGCCGATGAGCACTCCCGCCCCGGCGACTGCGCCTCCGACCACGAATTGTCGACGGCTGATGGTCATGGCTATGCTCCCTTCCCCGCGCCGGAAGCACTGGCGCCAGATCCACTCGCGCGATGAATGGCCTTGCGAATCCGCTGATACATCCCACACCGGCATAGGTTCCCCACCATCGCCGACTCGATCTGATCGTCCGTCGGATGCGGAGTCTTCGCCAGCAGCGCGGCCGCCGACATAATCTGTCCGCACTGGCAGTACCCGCACTGCGGCACCTGCTCGGCGATCCACGCCAGTTGCACCGGATGCGTGTTGTCCGCCGACAGCCCCTCGATCGTCGTAACCTTCTTCGCACCGACCGACGATACCGCAGTCTGGCAGGCGCGCACGGCCTCGCCATCCAGATGCACCGTGCACGCTCCGCACAGTCCCATCCCGCAGCCATACTTCGTGCCAGTCAAATTAAGTTTGTCGCGCAGGACCCACAACAGAGGAGTATCAGGAGCGACCTCCAACTCGTGCGGACGGTTGTTGATCACCAGATGAATCGCAGCCATGGAAGAACTCCAGAATGGAGGTTGAACCGTTAGACGAGGCTACCTCAACAAAGTTTGCCTAAGCAAATGCAATAGAAAGTAGCGCCGGCGTCCCGCCGGCTGTCGCGAGGGCGTCCCGCCCTCGCACCCGTTACTCGAGAAGGACTCGCTTCCTTTCTCCACCCCGCGCGTCCGGGCCGCCGAGACGGCGGCGCTACTTTGCGCGCTAATTCCCCGGTTTCTTCGCTTCCTCTGCCGCAGCCTCGGCTCCCGGCATCACATTCTTCAGCGGAGCTTTCCGCTGCTCTTCCAACTCCGGATGCGGCAATGGCTTGCGCGGCAGCATCTGATCGCGCATCGCCGTGTTGTAAACGAAGATCGCCTCGACCACCGCCGCCTGCGCCAGATCGTCCGCCTGCAGCCGCTCGTACGTATCCATATTGGAGTGGTGCGTGCGCGATCCGTAATCCAGCATGTCCTGAATGAACTGGAATCCCGGCACACCGACCGAATCAAACGCTTCATGATCGGTGCCGCCGGTATCCCGCATCGTAATCGTGCTCACGCCCAGATCCTGCAACGGCACCATCCACTGCTGGAAGATGGATGCGATCCCCGCATTCTGCTGCAGGTAGATGCCGCGAATCTTCCCCGTGCCGTTGTCCAGGTTGAAATATCCGGAAATTTTCTGCTGCTCCGGCTTCAACTGCACTGCACCCGCTGGCTTCCGCAGAAAGTCCGGCAGCTTCACCTGGTCGGGCGCGGTCGAGAGCGGCACAAATCCGAAATGCTGCTTCACGTAGCCGTACGAACCAAACTCTCCCTGCTCTTCTCCAGTCCACAACCCCACGCGGATAGTGCGCCGCGGCTGCACATGCAGCGCATTCAGGATGCGCATCACTTCCATCGCCACCACAGTTCCCGCGCCGTTATCAGTCGCGCCGGTCGCGGAGGCCCAGGAATCCAGGTGCCCGCCGACCATCACCACTTCATCCTTCAGCTTCGGATCGGTGCCCGGAATCTCCGCAATCGTGTCAAACCCGTGCTCGTGATCGCCCGTGAATTCCGTCTCCACATCCATCTCAACGCTGACCGGCACGTTCGCCTTCAGCAACCGGTACACGCGCCCGTAACTCTCGATCGCCATCACTAAGATCGGAAGCGGCTCGGCATGTTCGCGCTGGTAGGTGAACCACCCCATCCCGCTGCCGCCGTCGTCAAAAATCGTTCCGCCCGATCCACCGTTGTTGCGCCCATCCCGGCTCGGCACCACGATCCCTGCCGCATGTTCCGCCGCAAAGAACGCTCCTGCCTTCTCGCGGAATTCCAGCCGCTTGATGAACGTCACGAAAAAATCTTCCTGCGGGCCCACATGCACCGGATATTCGACAGTGGTCTTGAGATTGGCATCGTCACGGCGCTCGAACAGCGGCTTGTCAACCGGCTTCACCTCGCGCATCTCGCCAAAGAAAACAATCTTCCCCGCCAGCTTGCCCTTGTACTTCTCCAGATCCTTCTCGTCCTTCGCATCGACCCAAACCGCGCGCCCACTCACGGCCCCATGGCTCGACGGAGACCAGGGCAGCGCCTGCGCGATGAACACGGCCGTGTCCGGCGCTGACATCCTCACCCACGCGTTTAGTTGCCGCCAGCCCATGCCAAACTCGCCCCAATCCTCGAGGTGTGCGTTGCTGCATCCCATGGCAGTCAGCTGGTCGCGCGTCCACTCGTTGGCGCGCTTCAGGTTCGGAGACCCCGTCAGCCTCGGCCCAATCCCGTCCATCAGCCCGGATGCAAACTCCATCACGTGCGAATGCGAAAGCCCCTCTTCGCGGATCCGCTGGTACATGGCGAAGTCCAGCGTCTCGGTCGCAGGCTGCGCCAGTTCGTAGGAAGGCTTGCTAGCTTCGTCGGCCTTCGTGTCCTTGGACTTCTTCTCAGCCGCGGACACCGAAAAACAGAGACACAACACAGCTGCAAAAGTTGGAAACCCTAACTTGCTTGATGGCATTGAGCTGGCTCCTCCGCGAAAACGGAAACCGCAGAGTAGCAGATACACCACTCAATTGTGAATGACCGATGACAGAGACAGGCGGGAAGGGCAAAGCGAAACAGATTGTTGGCCGATGTCTAGTTGTGCGCCGTGACACTTTTTAACGACGCAATCAGATGATCCGATACTGCGTCGGTCTTGGATAGCACTTCCTTAATCCCGGCGGCGTGCGCTTCCTGGGTCAAGAGAAGGTTTTCGTGGAGCGTAATCATCAGCAGGGTTGCGAGCGGAGCGATGCGGCTGATTTCCCTTGCCGCCTCAAGTCCATTCATCACAGGCATCTGCCAGTCCAAGGTCACCACGTCCGGTTGCAGTGCCCTGACTTTCTCGATCGCGACCTTCCCATTTTCTGCCTCGCCGCACACTTCCCAGTCGGTATTGTGCTCAACGCAGGCACGGATCGAGTGCCGGATGATGGCACTGTCGTCGACGATCAGGATCCGGTGTGCCATGCAACTCCTAAGTGCCTTGGCGGATTGCTGACCGGGCCGATTCGTACCAGACGGCGGACGGCGACAAGAAAGGCAACTGCCTCCACCTTATGCTTCCCACCATCACCCACCTATACAGTGAACAACGTACGGTATCGTACATTATCCGATTGGGGCCCCGCTGGCCGGGGGCGAGCAGCAAATTCTTCCCTCCACGACAGTTACGGCGCCGCCCACCGATCCACGAATTTGCTGGGAAAATCGGGTTGCGGAGTTCTCCCCATGCGGCCGATTTTGTTATGATCGGACCACTGGCTTCGCGTTTTGTCTCGTGTCTTGCCCCTTCGCCATCTTGCCCTGTGGGGGGCCAAAGTTGAGGCTGAGTTGATGGGGACCGATCCTTCGTTTCTTGCGCGAATCTTGGGAAGCAACTTCCGCCGCTACCTCCTGGCGTTAGCTGCTGTAGCAGCCGCGTTTCTGGTGAATAGTGCGCTGCATCCCCTGGTGGGAGACCGCGCCGGCTATGTCCTGCTGTTCCCAGCTGTGGCCTTCTCGGCCTGGTACTGTGGCATCGGACCTTCTATCGTTGCGGCATTGCTCGCTCTCGTCGGGAGTACGTACGGATTCATTCCTCCCATCCAACCGTTTCGTGTTTTCACCGTGGCGGAGTTCGTCCGGGCCCTGGTGTTCCTCTGTTCCTCTGCAGCCATCGTTGCCATGGGAGAAGCGCGTCGCCGTCAAAATGAGCGCTTGCAGAATGAGCAAGGGGCACTCGAGAAGCGCGTCCAGGAACGGACCACCGACCTCGACACGGCCAACGGCAACCTGCGCGAACTCTCGGCCCGCCTGCTCCAATTACAGGATGACGAGCGGCGCCGTATCGCCCGCGAACTCCACGACAGCGTTGGACAGACTTTAGCGGCTCTGGCCATGAACCTCTCCGCCGTGCGCCTCGACGTCGAACGCCTCACCACGATCGCGCACGCCCTCACCGACAGCGAAAATCTTGTGCGGGACATGAGCACAGAAGTGCGCACCATCTCCCACCTGCTGCATCCCCCTCTGCTCGATGAAGCCGGTCTGGCGTCCGCCCTGCGCTGGTATGTCGAGGGGTTTGCCTTGCGCAGCAAAATCAAGGTTGAACTCAATCTCCCCGAAGACTTCGGCCGCCTGCCCCGTGAATCCGAAACTGCCATCTTTCGCGTGGTGCAGGAATGCCTCACCAACATCCACCGGCATTCTGAAAGTCCCCTCGCCAGGATTCGCCTTCGCCACCGCGACCACGAGGTGCTGGTCGAGATCGCAGACAAGGGCAAAGGCATCCCGCCCGAAAAAAAGCAACAATTGGCCTCCACGGGCGCGCCCGGAGTCGGAATCCGAGGAATGCGCGAACGCCTCAGACAGCTCGGCGGCACGCTGGAAATCAACTCCAACGGCACAGGCACCATGGTCATAGTGCACTTGCCGATCCCTGAAACCTCCTCGCCTGCGAAAGCGCTCCCGTCCTCCTCCCCGGCAGCAGCATAACAACATCGAATCAATGTGAACTGGGTCTTTGAACTTAGACATTTGGCCGGGTGCCCCATTTCTCGCGTTCTGTGCGAGAAGTGGGGATTTCAACAGCGCGGGATTGCGGCCCACTTTTGACGCCCCCTTTTGCCCCTGTTAAACTGCTTGTTTGTCATAACTAATCAGACAGCCCACCGTTATTACCAGAAGGGAAGTCCGTGCGCGCAGAAACCCGCCATCAACTGAAGCAGGACGCGTTCAGCCGTGTCACCATCGACGCCGCCGAGAAAACCGCTCATTGGACGGTCGAACACCGCTCCACCCTCCTCATCTCCGCCGTCGCCGTCATCATCGTTCTCGCCGCCGTAATTGGCGGATGGTTTTACCTGAGCGCGCAGGACGAAAAAGCCAGCTTCGATCTATCCAAGGCAGTTCGCACCATGGACACGCCACTGCGTGCCGCCGGCACGCCGGAACAACCAGACTTCCCGACCTTCACTTCTGCCAAGGACCGCGCCCAGGCTGCGCAGAAACAGTTTCAGGCCATCGTTGACCAGTATCCCCACACTCGCACCGCTGACATGGCCCATTATTTTCTGGGAGTCACCGCGGCCACCTTGAGTGACAACGCCGCCGCCGAGCGCAATTTCAAAGAAGTGATTTCCGCTGGCAACCGCGAAGTCTCCGCCGTCGCCAAGTCTGCCCTCGCCTCGCTCTATGGCCAGACCAACCGCGTGAAAGAAGCCGCCGCTCTCTATCAGGAACTGATCAGCAAGCCGACCGCCTCCGTCAGCAAGGTCGCTGCCCAGTTGCAATTGGCCGAACTCTACCAGAGTTCCAACCAACCGCTCGAAGCCAAGCGCATCTACGAGCAGATCAAGAAAGAAAACCCGGGAGCCGAAGCCGGACAACTCGCCACGCAGAAATTGACGGAAATTAAGTAGCAACTGCGAATCCCTCGTGGGTTGTGGCTTTGCCGATCGCCATCCGCCATTTCCCTTTTCGCTCAGGTTGAGTACCATGTTGTGCAGTTACAACACTTCACAATTGGACATCCATGGCCGATCTCACACTCCGCGTCAACGGCAGTGAAAAGAAAGTCAGCGTCTCCCCGGAAACCCCTCTCCTGTGGGTTCTCCGCGACACCTTAGAACTCACCGGAACCAAGTTCGGATGCGGCGCCGGATTGTGCGGCGCCTGCACGGTTCACGTCGATGGCAACCCGATCCGCTCCTGCTCAACTCCTGTATCGCAGGTCGCAGGCAAGAGCGTGCTGACGATTGAAGGCCTCGGAGCCAACGGTCTTCACGTGTTGCAGCAAGCCTGGATCGCCGAAGAAGTTCCGCAATGTGGATACTGCCAGACCGGACAAATCATGTCCGCCGCGGCGTTGCTCGCCAAGACGCCGAAGCCCACCGACGAACAGATCAGCGCGGCGATGAACGGCAATCTCTGCCGCTGCGGAACTTATGAACGCATTCGCAAAGCGGTGCATCGCGCCGCCGGCAACGGAGGCGCGCAATGAGCCCGCTTTCCCGCCGCGAATTCGTTGCTGCCGGAGTCGCCGCTGGCGCGGGACTCGTGATCGGCTTCTACCTCCCACACAAATCCGGTTCACAAGAATCGTCCTTCTCGCCGAACGCATATCTGCGCATCACGCCCGACAACAAAGTTACGATCGTCGTCGCGCGCTCCGAGATGGGACAAGGCGTGCGCACCGCGCTGCCCATGATCCTGGCCGAGGAACTCGAAGCCGACTGGAAGCAGATCGAAATCGAGCAGGCCGGAGCCAGCACGCTCTACGGCGATCAGACCACCGGAGGCAGCGCCAGCATCCGCACCACATGGGATCCCATGCGCAAGGCCGGAGCCTCCGCGCGCGAGATGCTGATCTCGGCCGCCGCGTCGACCTGGAACGTTCCGCGGTCAACGTGTACAGCCGAGAGCAGCCACATCAAGCACGCCGCGACCAACCGCACCCTGAGCTACGGAGAACTCGCCGCCAAGGCCTCGACTCTACCGATTCCAACCGATGTAACGCTCAAGCAGAGCAAAGACTACAAGATCGTCGGCCAACGCCTGCCGCGCGTCGATTCGCCCGCCAAGGTGAAGGGCGAAGCGGTCTTTGGCATCGACTTCCGCGTGCCTGACATGAAGTTCGCGGTGCTCTCGCGCTGTCCTACGATCGGCGGAAAAGTGTCGGCGTTCGATGACAAAGAATCGAAGAAGATCTCCGGCGTGAACTACGTCGGCAAGATCGGCGATTCAGCCGTCGCCGTGGTTGCCGACAGCGTTTGGGGCGCGATGGAAGGCCGCCGCGTGCTGAACGTCACTTGGGATGATGGCGCGAACAAGGACCTGAACACCGCCGCAGTCATGGCGTCGCTGAAAGCCGCATCGAAGAAACCGGCAAACCTGTTCTTGGCCGGAGATCCCGCAAAAGCTTCCGGAAAGAAAATCTCCGCCGAATACACTTTGCCATTCATGGCGCACGCGCCCATGGAACCCGGCAATTGCACCGCGCACTATCAGGGCACGAAGTGCGAACTCTGGGCGCCGACGCAGGTCCCGCAGGATTGCCGCGACTCGGTAGCAACCGCAATCGGTCTCGATCCAGATCAAGTGAAAGTCAACGTCACGCTGATGGGTGGAGGCTTCGGCCGCCGCCTCGAACACGACTACGCAGTCGAAGCCGCGCAAGTGTCAAAGGCGATCAACGCGCCCGTGAAAGTGATCTGGACGCGCGAGGACGACATGCGCTTTTCCACATACCGTCCCGCGAGCCTGCATCAGCTCAGCGCCACGCTCGATGGATCAGGAATGCCCCTCGCGCTGACACATCGCCTCATCGCGCCATCGATCAGCGGGCAAAAAGGCCAGCCCACTCCGAACGGAGTGGATCCCGATCTGCCCGATGAAGCGGGACCCGTGTACGGAATCCCCAACTATTCCGTCGATTACGTAATGGCCGAAACGCCGGTGCCTTTGGGCTGGATGCGCTCCGTCTACGCGCTGCAAGCGGCGTTTGCGCTCGAAAGTTTCATCGACGAACTCGCGGTCGCGGCGAACAAAGATCCATTGCAGTACCGCCTGAAACTGCTGGCGAAGGATCAGGACCTGACGTACTTCACCACAACCTGGCACACCGCCCGCATGCGCGCCGTGCTGCAACTGGCCGCCGAGAAATCCGGATGGGACAAACCTCTTCCCGCCGGCCACTATCGCGGAGTCGCCTGCTTCGGCTGCTTCGCCTCGTACATGGCGGAAGTCGTCGAGATCACCATGGAGAACGACCAGCCCCGCGTGCACCGAGTCGTCGCAGTGGTCGACTGCGGTCAAGTCGTGAATCCCTCCATCATGGAGCAGCAGATTCAGGGCGGAATCATCTACGGACTGGGCAACGCTCTGCGCGCGAAGATCACGATCGAGAAAGGCCGCGTCGTCCAGGGCAACTTCGACGACTACGCTCCGCTGCGCATGGAAGAGACGCCCGCAGTCGAGGTTTATGCTGTTCCCAGTGCGGAGGTTCCGACCGGAATCGGTGAGCCCTCAGTTCCGCCGGTCGCTCCCGCTCTGTGCAACGCAATCTACGCCGCGACGAAGAAGCGAATCAGAGCGCTGCCCATTCTCGGCTGAACACGCCGTAGCGCTGGCGTCCCGCCGGCTGTCCGGAGGGCGTCTCGCCCTCCGCGCCGACAGCGGCACAGACATTTTCATTTAGAGAGGACCTATGCTTCGCACTCGAATCGCCATCATTCTACTTCTCTCCGCCGCATCGCTAGCGCAAACTGCCCCGACCTGCTCGGTTCCCGCCGCGCGCCTGGCGCACATCCGCCACGGTGTGAATCTCAGCGGATGGTTCGCGCAAGTCTACGACGCCAAGGGCTACACAAAAGAACACCTCCAGACCTGGACGACAGCAACCGACATCGCGCTGATCAAGTCCGCCGGATTCGATCATGTTCGCCTCAGCGTGAATCCGCAGCCCTTCATGGACGCTGCACGGCGTCGCGACGGCAGCGCAGAACTATTCGGCTATCTCGATGCTGCCATCAAAATGATTCTCGACGCAGGCCTCGCCGTCGAGATCGACATGCATCCCGACTCCGACCTCAAGACGCGGCTGGCGAAAGAAGACGACTTCGTCGAACGCTTCGCCGATTTCTGGAGCATGGTGGCAAAACGCTACGCACCGCTCGATCCCGACCGCGTCTTCTTCGAAATCCTGAACGAACCAGAGATGCGAGACGCCTACCGCTGGTATGGCGTGGAAGCGAAGCTGGCCGCCGCCATTCGCCGCGCTGCGCCCGTGAACACGATCATCGCCGCGGGCGCGCGCTGGGACGACGATGACGACCTGGTCTTCCTCGAACCGCTCCCCGACACCAACGTCATCTACGTCTTCCATTTCTACGAGCCCCACATCTTCACCCACCAGGGCGCAACCTGGGGAGCGTATTACTGGCATTGGTTGAAAGGCCTGCACTATCCGTCATCGCCCGAGAATGCCACGCAGGTCGCGACGTTGCTACCCGAGGCGCGCGATCGCATGCAGGTCATCCGCTACGGACAGGATCACTGGGACGCATCCCGCATCGAGGCTGAAATCAATCAGGCTGCCGACTGGGCTAAGCAGCGCGGCGTGCCGCTGATCTGCAATGAATTCGGCGTGTTCCGGGATTTCTCCGAGCCCCAAGATCGATCGGCGTGGATCAAAGACGTCCGCACCTCCCTCGAACGCCACAACATCGGCTGGGCCATGTGGGACTACTCCGGCAACTTCGGCGTGGTCACGCAGAAAGACGGCAAGGCCACGCTGGATGAAACGACGGTGAAAGCTCTGGGCCTGAACATGCCCTCGAGCCACTAGCGCCTCCAATAAAACACCCGGAACCCATTGACCATTTCAGGTGTCTAACCGAGCATTACAGGGTTCTCTCTCCGCGTCTCGTCAGAACACTCCGCCTCGCGAGGTGGTCCATGCTCGAAGCCGTGCACTTGACCAAGCGCTACGCGTCGCTGCCGGCAGTGCAGGATTTGTCTTTCTCGCTGCGACCCGGACAAGTGCTGGGCTGCCTCGGCCCCAATGGTTCCGGCAAGAGCACGACCGTCAAAATGCTCACCGGATTGCTGCAGCCGACCCGCGGCGTGGTCCAGTTCGACGGTCACAACATTCAAGAAGACCTGGCAGCGTACCGCAAGCTTCTCGGTTACGTTCCGGAGGAGCCGCATCTCTATCCGTACTTGAGCGGTTGGGAGTACCTGGAACTGATCGGAACGCTGCGCGGGATGGAGCGCACCGACCTCGGCAAGAAGATCGATTCCCTGCTCGAACTGTTCTCGCTGCATCCCAGCCGGCACGCCACGATCGGATCGTACTCGAAGGGAATGCGGCAGCGCATTTTGCTGATCGCCGCCATCATGGACGATCCGGAAATCTTCATCTTTGACGAACCGCTCTCCGGACTCGACGTCACTTCCGCGCTGATCTTCAAGAACCTGGTGCAGGCGCTCGGGCAGCAGGGCAAACTCGTGTTCTATTGCTCGCATGTGCTCGAAGTCGTCGAAAAGATCTGCTCCGACGTGCTGATTCTTCGCAAAGGCGTCGTGATCGCGCAGGACTCCGTAGAGAACATCGGCCATATCCTCGGGCAGTCGCTGGAGAATACGTTTCTGCACCTGGTCGATGACGTGGACACGATGACTGTGGCGCGGGACATTGTCAGCGTCATGAAAACGAAGGCCGCATGATTGCCGAGGCACTCGACGCGGTATGCAACAAGTGGGAAGTGCGCCGCCAGCGTCCCTTCTGGCGGATGGTCTACCTCTTCGCGGCTCGCGTCTTTCGAGGCGGCGGAGACTCCGATGCGGAAGGCCTCGATCTTGGCATCGGGCTCGTGCTCACGCTGCTCGCCATGCCCGGAGGATTTGTTTCGATCCTCTTGCTGAATAAGTACGGAACTTTCCTGCAATGGCTGCGAGGCGCCACGAACGTCGATCCGTTGCTGGTCGCGCTTCCCGACGAATACTTCTTCATCGTCCTCTCGATGACTGTCACTGGCGCCGTCGCCGTCTGGCGATGGGATGCCATCTTCCCCGACCGGCGCGACTACATGAATCTGGTCCCGCTGCCGATTTCCACGCGGACCATCTTCTTTGCCAATCTCGTCGCGGTGCTGTTTCTGGTGGCCCTGGTCGCGTTCGACGTCAACGCAGCATCGTGCATTCTATTCCCTGCGGTTGTAGGAGCAGCCCAGAGCAAGTTTCTGTTCTTCGTAAAGTTTGCCGTGGTCCATGCCATCGGAGTGCTGCTGGCCAGTGTTTTCGCGCTCTTTGCCGTGTTCTCGATCATCGGTCTGCTGATGGCGGTTCTGCCGCCGCGCACCTTTCGACGATTCTCGGCATACATGCGCGGTCTTGTTGTGGTCTGCCTGGTCGCGCTCTTGTGTACCAGTTTCGCGGTGCCGCAACTGCTGCGTCGTGCGCCAGCGCCCCGATGGATCGCTCTGATTCCTTCGTGCTGGTTCCTCGGTCTGTGCCAATCGTTACGGGGACGCGCCGGTCCCGTGCTCACAGAGTTATCCAGGCTTGCCCTCCCCGGACTCGCGACCGTGGCGTTGGTTGCGCTTTGCACATACGTAATCGGTTACCGGCGCCACTTCGTGCGCATCGCAGAGATTGCAGACGCATCTGCGAGTGCTCGCACACCGAGGACGTGGCGCTTCGGCCTTCTGTTAGATCGCGTGGCGCTGCGCACTCCATTTCAAAGAGCCGGCTTTCAGTTTGTGGGTAAAACCCTGCTTCGCAGTGAAGCGCATCGCCTCGTTGTGACTGCGGTGGGCGGACTCGCCGTCGTCCTGGCTTCTCAGGCTCTGATGGATGCGTTTGACGGCGGCAAGTCGTTGCGCCAGGCAGCGCTCACGCCTGACGCTCTTTCGATCCCATTCATTCTGAGCTTCCTGATCATTGTCGGCCTCCGCGTCGTTTTCGAAATTCCGGCGGAGTTGCGTTCCAATTGGATCTTCCAGTTGATGATTGATCCGGACGGGCAAGAGTGTACGGGCCTGGCGAGACGAGTGATTCTGATCCTAGTGTTGCCTTGGCTCCTCATCATCGCATTTCCCGTCTACGTTTACCTGGAAGGCTGCTTGATCGCGGGCCTTCATACGCTGCTGGTGGTGACCTGGGCGGTGTTGTTGACGAACATAGTGCTGATCCGTTTTCGCAAGATTCCGTTCACGTGCACGCTCCCGCTCTTCAAGCAGCATTCCTTCGTGACGCTGCTGTCGGGCTGTTTCGGATTCCTGATCTATGCCGTCTCAACGCCGGAGTTTGAATCGTCGGCGCTAGCCGAGCCGTTACGGATGCTCAGCCTCGCACCCTTCGTGTTGGTGCTGTGGTACATTCCGCACTATCTCGGGAAGAGCAGCACTGAACTCGAGAGGAGACTGATTTTCGAGGAATCCCCAACGCAGACGATTGAAGCTCTGCGGCTGGGGGATTAGCCGATCATGTGACCAACACCCTGAACCACGGAGGACACGAAGTATCACGAAGGTTCTTTATTAGCGGATTTCCTTCGTGAACCTTAGTGTCCTTAGTGGTTAAAGCGTTTATTTCCGCAGTCCGTAGTTCGACCGCGGACTAGCCCGCTTTCTTGACACATCGCCGCTCCCCCAATTATCCTAAGTCTTGCTCCTTGCGGTACTTACGCCTCTTGGCGTGCTTCCGCGGGCCTGGGTTATCTCAACTGGGTTGGCGACATTGACGCGGAGGTTTCGCTATGTTCCTCGACATCCATGAATTGGAACGCCATCCTCTCGATTTTGAGGAGGCGTTTCAACCCGGTGTCCTCGACTTGGGAGGCGAAGCCCGGCAGCGCACGCCGCTGCAGGCCTCAGGACACGCCGAAATCGTCGAGGAGCATCACGGCAAGCATGAGGTAATCACCGACATACGCCTGCGGGGGCGTCTGTCGGCTGGCCTCGAACTGCAGTGTGCGCGCTGTGTTGAGCCGGTGGCTCAGGACATCGTCCGCGAGTTCGAATTGCTGTACCGTCCGCTCGGAGCCGATGCTGGCCGCGACGAGCTTTCGGTGACCGATGCGGAAGCCGAGATCGGCTATTATCAGGGCGACGGTCTCTTGCTGGAAGACGTTTTGCGCGAGCAGGTGCTGCTGGCGTTGCCGTTGAAGGTCACGTGCCGCGAGGACTGCCGTGGTTTGTGCGTGCATTGCGGCAAGAATTTGAACGAAGAACAATGTTCCTGCACCACGGCGATTGAAGATCCGCGATGGACGACCTTGCGGGAGATTCGCAGCAAGTTAGAACACTGAGAAGTAGCTGGCAGCCATCGGCTGTCAGCTTTCAGCCACCGACGCTCCATCGATGATTGAGCGCATGTCGGATGGAAGTCTAATTTTTGCAGGATAGCTGTCGGCAGGCAGCATTCAGATTCAAACTGAGAGCTGTCGGCTGAGAGCTGACAGCTTTCTTGAGAGGAATTCAATACCATGCCTAATCCAAAACGGCGACACTCACAAAAGCGCACTTCCACCCGGCGAGCCCACGACTCCCTGAAGGCCCACAGTCTGGCGGAATGCCCCAACTGTCACGAGAAGAAGATGCCGCACCGCGCATGCCCAAAGTGCGGTTTCTATAAGGGACGCGAAGTCCTCGAAGCTAAAGAAGCCAGCTAACTTAGAGACACCATGCCTAGCGTGATTGCGCTGGATGCGATGGGTTCCGACCGCGCTCCCAAGCCTGAGATTGAGGGTGCCATTCTCGCGGCGCGTCAATACGGGATGCGGGTGCTGCTGGTCGGCCCGGAGAATGAGGTCAAGGCGGAACTGGATCGCCACTCGGCGGCCGCGCGTCTGCCCATCGAAATCGTCCACGCCAGCGAATTCATTACCATGGAAGACAAGGTAGAGGCGATTCGCGCCAAGCGCGATTCCTCCATGCGCGTCGGCTTGCGCATGGTGCGCGAGGGACAGGCCGCGGGCTTCGTCACCGCCGGCAACACCGGCGCCGCGATGGCGACGGCGAAAGTCGTACTGGGCGCGGTTCCTGGCGTCGACCGTCCGGCGCTAGCCGCGGTTTTTCCGACGGCTCCTGGGAATCCCGCAATGCTGCTGGATGTAGGAGCAAACGTCGACTGCACGGCGCAGAATCTCGAACAGTTTGCCGTGATGGGCGACATCTACTTTCGCGCCATGTTCGGAAAGCGGCCGGGAACGCCGGGACCGCGAGTTGGCTTGCTCTCGATCGGCGAAGAAGAAAGCAAAGGGAACGATCTCACGCGCGAGGCGTTTCAACTGCTCAAGCAATTGCCCCTGAACTTTGTGGGCAACGTGGAAGGGCGAGATCTGTACAACGGCAAGGTCGACGTCATTGTGGCCGACGGATTTGTGGGCAACGTTGCTCTGAAGATTTCTGAAGGTGTCGCGAATCTCGTGCGCACCGCGCTGAAGGAATCGCTGAAGGCGACGATCACGCGGCAAGTGGGAGCCCTGCTCTCACGCAGCGCCTTCACCGACTTCAAGAAGCGGCTCGACCACACCGAGTATGGCGGCGCCCCGTTGCTCGGAGTGAAGGGCGCGTGCATCATCACGCATGGATCGTCCAATGCGAACGCCATCAAGAATGCGGTGCGCGTCGCGGCAGAATTTTCCGAGCGCGGGGTCAACGGATCGATCGAGCGCGGCCTGGCGGCAGTACGGCCAGCCCCGGTCGGTACCTTGTCATCCTGAGCGAAGCGAAGGATCTATGCAATTCGCCGCCAGTGGCATACAACCGTTCGCTCTAGGCAAGCGTTCGCGCAAAGAGCGCGCTCAGGATGACAATAAGTCTTCATCACACTCATGACTGAAAGCACAATCGCATTGCTCTTCCCCGGCCAGGGCTCGCAGTCCGTCGGCATGGGTAAAGACCTGGCCGAGAAATATCCCGTAGCCAAGCAGACATTCGAAGAAGCCGATGAAACCCTCGGCTACAAACTCTCCACGGTTTGCTTTGAGGGCCCCGAAGATCAGCTGCGTCTCACCGAGATCACTCAGCCCGCGATTCTCACCGTCTCAATCGCTGCTCTCCGGGTGTTGGAGACGCGCGTCCCCAAACCCAGCTACGTAGCGGGACACAGCCTCGGCGAATACTCCGCGCACGTCGCTTCCGGAACTTTCAGCTTTGCAGACGCCGTCCGCACCGTGCGCAACCGCGGCAAGTACATGCAGGAGGCAGTGCCCGTCGGCGTGGGCGCGATGGCCGCAATCCTCGGCATGGACGCTGCGAAAGTCACCGGAGTCTGCCACGACGCGGCGCAAGGCGAAGTCTGCGAACCAGCCAACATCAATTCGCCGGAGCAGATCGTCATCTCCGGCAACACGGCAGCCGTCGAGCGCGCGGCCAAACTGGCCGACGAACGCGGCGCCAAACGCGCCAAGCTGTTGCCGGTCAGCGCACCCTTCCATTGTTCGCTGATGAAGCCGGCGCAGGATCGTCTGGAAAAGGATCTTGACGCTCTCAAGCTGCAGAAGCCCGTCTATCCCGTGGCTTGTAACGTGGACGCTGAATTGGTGAAGGACGATCTACGCGCCCGCGACACACTCGTCCGCCAAGTCACGGGATCAGTAAAGTGGGAGCAATGCATGCACCTCCTGATTGCGCAGGGCGTGCAGACATTCATCGAAGTGGGTCCGGGGAAAGTTCTCTGCGGGCTGATGCGGCAGATTGACCGCTCGAAATCCTGCGTGAATGTCAGCGATGACGCCTCGCTCACCAAGTCGCTGGAATCGCTGGCCAAGGCTCCCGCCTAAACAAACACCTCAGCGGAACAGCAGCTCACACGGCGGATAGCTGAGCGTCTTGTCGGACTTTTCCACCCACACCTGCGCGTGCTTCGTGCGGTCGTTTACTATGACATCCACAACCACGCCGGTGCCGCCGCCGGGGCAGGTGCTCGCGGCGAAGACTTTTTGGGTCTTGATGAGTCCCCATTCCCCGCCCGGGCCCCAGTCCTGATAGAACTCGTTGAACGGATATTTCGCATGCTGTTCGCGATGCTGCTCCCACTGCGGATCGTGCATCCATATGCCGTAAGCCGTCTTGTAATCCTGCCGCTGCAGGGCATCAAAGAAATTGCCGACGATGTGTTCCTGAGGCCAATAGCGGAGCCACCAGCCGAGGCACAGCACCAGCACCACGATCGCGATCGCCGAAATAATCCGCCGCTTGCGTTTGCGCCCTTTTTCCGGGTCGTACTCTTGAGCGTCCAGAAGTGTCATACCTCTCTAGCATAACGGACACAGCGGGCAAGTTAAAAGTTCCCGGAAACGGTCTACAGGGTTCGTTTGAACAACGGGATCGCGATGCCCAGCGTGACAGCCGCAAAAACGGAGAGGAAGAGCATGTCTCCCCACACAGCGGACAGGGTCGTTTCCTTGAGCAGCAGGCATTTGAAGCCGTCGACCGCATACGTGAACGGATCGCACTTCGCGATAACCCGCAACCACGGCGGAAATGCCTGGATGGGATAGACCGAACCGCTGGGAAAGAACAGCAGGGTATTGAGAATGCCGAACATGGCGCGCGGCACCAGAGGATCTTCAATGCGCACCATCAGCAGGAACATCATCGTGTTGAAAGCCAGTGAAGTCAGCACGATCATGATCAGCAGGCCGATCACGGTCACAGGATTGAAGATCGTGCTCACACCGGCCATCATGGAGCCGATACCCACGATGATCACTCCGGTCATAACGGCCTTGATCGCTCCCGCCAGATTCAGCCCCAGCACGAGTTCGAGCTTCGTGATCGGCGTGACCAGGTAGCCCTCGTGCACGCCTCGCGCCTTGTCGTCGATGTAGAGCATGCCGCCGCCGATCATCACCGACACGAACATGGCCAGCACCAGCGATCCGGGCAGCAGGTACTTCATGTATTCGATGTAGGGGTAGAGTTCGACGATATCGAGCGCCGTCTGCTGCAGAATGCGCGGAGAGACGGTGGGCTGGTTGAGCGAGTTGGTCAGGTCCGACAGCTCGCCTTCGACCGCCGAACTCATGAAGTTATCGCTGTTGTCGACGACCAGCGCGATGCGCGGATGGTTCTCCTCGTAGACCCGGCGCGAAAACTGCGGCGGGATGATGACCGCACCTTCCAGCTTGCCGTTGCGCACATCTTCCATGGCCTGCCGGTCGCTGTCGTACGAGATTGGAACGAAGGTGCGAATGTTCGCCCGCACGGAGTCGAAGGCCTCGCGGATGCGCAACGCCTGCGGCCCGCCATCCTGGTCGACAATGGCGACGCGGGCATCGCGAATCTTTCCGCCGAATGCGTTGCCCAGAATGATCAACTGCACCAGCGGAAAAATCATCGACGCCAGCATGAGCGCCGGCGAACGGAAGAACTTGCGCATCTCCCGCTCGACAATGGCCATCATTCGATTCATAAGATCTCCGTAGCGCCGCCGTCCCGGCGGCTGTGGAGGCACCTGTGGCGGCGGGCGACTCGCCCGCCGCGCCGCCAGCATTCCGGCGCCGCAACCCTCATCATGGCTGCAACCCCGGCCGTTGCGGCATGACGAAAGCATACGATTTCTGTAGTTCGTCGCGCAGTTGTCGTCCCGTGTAGTGCACGAAAACGTCGTCAAGCGTCGTGTTCTGCACGGAGAGCGACTTCACCGGAACCTTGCTCTGCACGGCCATCTCGACCAACTGTGTCGTCGTAAGCGAGCCATTGCCAGTCAATACGCGATACATCCCCGCACCTTCATGCTGCACCGAAGTGACGTCATCAAGTTTGTGCAGACGTTGTTCCCAGTCGGAGGGAGGATTCTCGAACTGCGCTTCAATCACGTTCGATCCCGGCACGCTCGCCTTGAGCGCCGCCGGTGCGTCGAGCGCCACCAGCTTGCCGTGATCGACAATGGCAATGCGGTCGCACAAACGGTCAGCTTCATCCATGTAATGCGTAGTGATCAGAATGGTGAGCTGGCGATGCTCTTTAATGTTGCCCAGCATTTCCCATACGGCGACGCGAGACACGGGATCGAGCCCAGTCGTCGGCTCATCAAGAAAGAAGATGCGGGGATGGTGCACCAAGCCACGCGCAATCTCGAGCCGCCGCCGCATACCGCCAGAGAGTGTCTTGGTGGCCGCGTCGCGCCATTTGGTCAGATCGACCAACGCCAGAAGTTCCTCAATCGATTTCTTGCGCTCTTTCGCGGGAACGTCGTAGAGCTTGGCGTAAATGTTCATATTCTCCTCGACCGTGAGGTCGAGGTCGCTGGTCAACGCCTGCGGAATCACGCCGATCATGCGCCGCGCCGCATTCGGCTCTTTGGCGACGTCGTGCCCGCCGATGCGCGCCTTCCCCGAAGTGATCGGGATCAGCGTGGTCATCATGCGGATCAGCGTCGACTTCCCTGCCCCGTTCGGGCCGAGGAGGCCGAAGATCTCACCCTCGATCACCTTGAAAGAAACATCATCCACGGCGGTGAAGTCTCCGTACTTTTTGACGATGTGGTCGACCTCAATGGCAGCGGGTGCGGCGGGATCGTAGACCGGCTTCTCCATCGTAAGGGGTGGACTGGGAGGAACTGCCGCGTCGTTCGGCTGTGGAGTGAAATCCGCCATCATCGTTGCTCCGCGGTTGCGGCGTTCTGTGTACTGCCAGCCTTCAATTGCTCCGGCGACACCAGCACTTCGGCCGTGATGCCGGGCACGAATGCGCCCTTGGGATTCTCCATGCGCACCTTCAACACGATGGTCTTGATGTCGCGCTTGCGGCGGCTCACATCGCGCTGCGTGGCGAAGTCGCCTTCCACCCCTTTGAAGAACACTTTGCCACTCATGACGGTCCCACCCGGCAAGCGCACGCGAACCACGTCGCCATACCCGATATGGTCGGCGTAGGTCTCCGGGATCGCAGCCCGCGCCCATGTATCGCTCAAGTCGACGATGGTGACGATGGGCGCGCCGATGTTGACTACTTCTCCCTGGCGCGCGGCGCGTACCGAAACCGTTCCGCTCACGGGTGCGTACACGTTGGTATAACCCAGGCGCACGGCGGCCTGATTCTTCTGCGCGATTGCGCTCTTCACATCCGCCTCGGTGGAAGCGACTGTGCTCTTCGCCGCGTTAGCCTGCTGTGTTCGTGCAATGGCTGCGTCCAGATCAGCCTCCGCGGCCCGGACCAGTTCCTGCTGCGCTTGTGCGGTCGCCTGGGCCGCCTGCAGATTGGTCTCGGCCTGCACGCGCTCCTGATCCGAGGTGATTCCCGCCTTGGCCAGTTCGATGGCGCGGCGGCTGTCGCTCGCGGTCCGGTCCAGGGCGGCCTTCGCCTGAAGCAGTTGTGCCTTGGCTGACGAAAGCTTGGCCTGTGCGTTGGCCACGTCGCTTGAAGTGGAGCCCGCCGTCGATTTTTCGGTGTGCTGCATCTCAGCCACCTTGTTTTGCAGGCTGGAGATCGTCGCTGTGGCCGCGGCTTCTTGTGCTTGCAGTTCCGAGGGATCGAGCACGGCGATCAGGTCCCCGGCCTTCACCGGAGTGCCTTCATCCACGAGTAATTTCTGGATGCGGCCACTAACCTGCGCACTCACGATCACCTGATTGGCATCGACGGTGCCGATCAGCACCAGGTCGCGCGAGTGGTCGGTGGAAAAGTAGTAGTAAGTCGCGGCAATCGCGAAGATGATTCCGAGAAGGATGAAAAACTTGTTACGCGCGCTCATGAGCGTGCTCCTTGCGTGGCGTTCTGTTTGGGGCGGAACAACGCGGCCGAAATAAAATCCAGCACGGCGACGCGCCGCTCCGCGATCCGTGCCGGGGTCATGGGATTGAACCCGACAATCTTCTCCATCATGGGCGCGCTGCTGAAATAGAACACGATCATCGCGACCATGGAGGGTACAAAATGCGCGGGGTTCACAGGGCGAAACTCGCCGTCGGCGGTTCCCTTGCGGATCAACTCGCCGACCCGGGCGAAGATGGGCTGAATGTAGTTCTTGATCACTTTGTCGATGTGCTGCGACTCGCCCTCGCGGGCCCGCATCATCTCGCGCTGCATCAACCGGGGATAGAGTTGGTTCGAGGCGATGAAATCGAAGTAGGCGCCGACATAGGCCATCATCTTCTCGCGGGGCGGCAGGTCGCCGTCGAGCACGCGGAATACCGCGGTCTTCAGGCCGGAGAACGCATCATCGAGTACCGCCCCGTAGAGCGTTTCTTTATCTTTGAAGTAGTAATACAGCAAAGCCTTGTTGACTCGGGCCTCGCGGGCAATGGCGTCGGTGCGGGCGCCGTCTATGCCGTGCTCAGCGAACTCCTGCGCGGCGGCCTGCAGAATGGCCGCCCGGCTCTCCTCGGGCTGGCCGCGGGAGCCCATGCGATGGTGTAGAACGTGACGGTGATGGAAGAGACGAGCCATTAATTAACCAGTTAGTTAGATTATACATCTTGGGGCAAGATGCACAACTTCTTTGTGGCACGCTGCCCTTGGACCTCTTATCAAAGGCGTCATCCCGAAGCGCGGCGCTGTTCAGCCGCGCGAGGGATCTTGCGCGGGATCTTCTCGACACGAATTGCGGGTCGGCAGCGAGATCCTTCGCTCCGCCTGAAAACCGGCTACGCTCAGGATGACGCCCCAGAGAAGCTCTTCGTGTTCTAATAACCGTTCGCTCTCATGATGCCCACGAGGATCTCCCGATGAAACGCCTGACGCTGTTATCTGCAGTGCTGTGCATAATTTCTTGCTTCTCGATCTCCGCATTAGCTCAGAACCTGCAAAAGCCGGACCGTCAGGTCGCGGTCACGATTGACGACCTTCCTGCCGGAATGGCCGACCGCTTACCCGCGGCCGACATCACCGCAATGACCACGAAATTGCTGAGCACGCTGCGCGATCAGAAGATCCCCGTCGTCGGCTTCGTCAATGAGAAGAAGCTCTACAAGACGGGTGAAGTCGATGAGCGCATCAAGGCCTTGCAGACGTGGCTCGACTACGGTTTTGAGCTGGGGAATCACACGTTTAGTCACGCGTCGTTGAATCAGGTTGGATTGAAGGCCTGGGAAGACGAGGTGATCCAGGGCGAGAGCGTGACCCGCATGCTGCTCGCGCAGCGCAAGATGAAGTTGCGTTACTTTCGCCATCCGTATCTTGATACCGGACGTGATCTGCAGACGCGGCGTGAAGCGGAGGCGTTTCTGGTTGGGCGCGGGTACCGCATTGCTCCGATCACGCTCGACGGATGGGACTGGATGTTCGCCGGACTCTACGAAGACGCCAAGAAGCGCAACGACACGGCTCTACAGCAGCAGATCGTGAAAGACTATCTCGCTTATCACGACGCGGTGTTCGCGTACTCAGAGCAACTGTCGGCCAAAGTTGTTGGCTACGAGCCGAAGCAGATCCTGCTGCTGCATGCTAGCAATCTGGAGGCCGACCACATCGGCGAGTTGCTCGACGTTCTACGCAAGCGGGGATATCGCTTCATCCCGCTGGAAGACGCGCTCGCCGATCCGGCCTACAGCCTGCCCGACACCTACGTCGGAGAGGAAGGCACGGGCTGGATCGATCACTGGGCGATTACGCAGGGCAAGATCCCGCAGGGCGCTCCAGCGTTTCCGCAGTGGGTGATTGAGCGGACGAAGCAGTTGCACCTGTCGACCGGTCAAGTGTCGGCGGAGCCCGCTCCGTAAGCCGATGGTTATCGGCCTGCCGGTTCCCCGAGAACCGATTCCACCGTCTCAAGCTCTTTGCGCGCAGCCTCGGCGCGAGGGCCGGGCGGTTCCTCCTTCAGGAATAACTCCAGCTCCGCGATCGCGTTCGCCCCTTGCCGTTTCTTCTCAAATGCCCGCGCCGCGACGCGATGCACAAAGGCGTGCGACTTCTCCAGTGCATGCGCCTTGCGGCTGGTCGCGATCGCTTCGTCGAAGCGCTGGTCCATGAACTCCGCATAGGAGAGCAGGATCAGCGTCATGGGGTCGGCAGGATCGAATGCGGAAGCCTTGTCCAGCTCGGTTTCCGCGGCTGGAAAATCCCCGTCGGCAATATGCATTCTGCCCAGGTTCACATAAGCCAACGCAAAGTGATCGTTCACACGGATCGCCTTCTGCAGTGCTTCGACCTCTCGCCCATGGTCTCCCAGGTGCGAATAGATCACGCCCAGATTGTTGTAAGCAACCGCGTACGCAGGATCAATCGTGATCGCTTTATTGAGTTCGTGGATCGCCTGCTCCCATTTCTGCTTTCCGGCTAGCTCGTTCGCCTTGTCGAGTTCTTTGCGGGCGCGGCTAGGCACGCTGAGATCCGCGGCCGAGACGAGAGCATTCCCGAACATCCCTTCATTGCGGATGATCTCCTTCGGCCGCGTCACTTGCACTTCGAACTCGTCCGGACCATCCGACATCACATCGATGTCCCCGGCATCGGCATTCGCAACATGATCGCCAGACACGGTCAAGCGGTAATGGCCTTCTGGCAGGTTGAAGAAGTCAACCTCGCACTGATCATTCGTATCGCCCACTGCCATGGGACCACCGCGTCCCGCCAACGTGACGTGAGCCGACAGCTCGCAAACACCGTTCCCGAACGCAACCCGCACTCGCACCCGGCGGACCATCTTCCCGGCGTCGAGTTGCGCCGCAGCCGAAGCCACAACCAAAAGCAAGACAGCACATAGGCGACTCTTCATGGCAGACTCCAGAGCCGCTGTCAGGAACCTGTTCGTTGCCTGTCACCGGAAAGCACGAAGGCTCGTGTGACAACTTGGGAGTGAGACGCGAGTGCGGAAGATTCGGTAGCGACAGATCGCGATGTGCGTACAAAGTTTGTGCGGATTATTTTTGAGCGCGAAACATCACGCGGCGCAACAAACATGTGAGCGCGGAGTGTTGCGATGTTGAATGAGTTGCCCGAAACAGAACGCAAAATAACAAAGGCCGCTGCAAGAGCGGCCTCGATCGTTATGTTCGGAACAGATCGTTTGTGAGATGCAGACTTTTACATCGCCCCGCCGGCGATCGACGGCACAAGCAGAACTTCGTCGCCTTCCTGGAAAGCGTAGGTTTGTCCGCCGAGGAAGCGGATGTCCTCTTCGTTCACATAAATGTTGAGGAAGCGGCGCACTTGACCTTTGTCATCGCGCAGGTGCGGCTTCAAGTCGGGAAACTTCTCGTCGAGCACGGAGAATAGTTCTCCGAGGTTCGACGCCGCGCAGGTGATCGATCCGACACCTTCAGTGTGGCGTCGGAGTGCAGTCGGGATTTGTACGGTGATCGGCATGTTACGCTCCCACGCCCGCGGCTTCCGCTTCCGCGATGACTCCGGGGACTTCGGAGGGGCTCAGCGTCTTCTGCAGGTAGTGTTCGAACTCCGTCAGCTTCGGAGCGATCGGACGCTCAGTCTCGTAGACGCCGGCGAGCACGTCGGTCGTCTTCAGGCCGTTGCCCGTGATGCACAGCACCGTCGTCTCTTCAGGCAGAATGCGGTCCTGACGATACAGCTTGCCCGCTGTGCCGACGGTTACACCGCCTGCGGTTTCGGTGAAGACGCCTTCGGTTTCCGCCAGCAGTTTGATGGAATTGATCACTTCGGGATCGCTGATGTCTTCGCTCCATCCGCCGCTGCCTTTGATCACTTTGATCGCGTAGTGTCCGTCAGCAGGATTGCCGATGGCCAGCGAGCGCGCGATGGTCGCCGGCTTCTGCGGCTCGATCTCTGAGCTTCCGGTCTTCACCGCGGTCGAAATCGGAGAGCATCCCGTGGCTTGCGCTCCAAAGAACTTCACTTCCTTCTCTTCGACCAGCCCCAGCTTAATCAGCTCGTCGAACGCCTTCTTGATCTTCACGATCAGCGACCCGCCGGCCATCGGGCAGACGACGTTGTCGGGCAGCCGCCATCCAAGTTGCTCGGCGATTTCGAATCCGACCGTCTTCGATCCCTCCGCGTAATAAGGACGCAGGTTCACGTTGACGAATCCCCAGCGATGCTCGTCGGCGATCTGCGAGCAGAGACGGTTGACTTGATCGTAGTTGCCCGCGATGCGCACGACTTTCGCGCCAAACACGTTGGTCCCGAGAATCTTCGCAGGCTCGAGATCGGACGGAATAAAGATCCACGCCTTCAGTCCTTCGCGCGCGGCGTGCGCAGCGACGGCGTTGGCCAGGTTCCCGGTCGACGAACACGAAACAGTGTCGAAGCCGAAGGCCTTCGCCTGCGAGATCGCGACGGCGACCACGCGGTCTTTGAAGCTCAGCGTGGGCAGACACACGGCGTCGTTCTTGAGGTAGACATTCCCCGCGGCGGCGGCCGTTCCCGTCAACTGCTTCGCCAGTCGTGGAGCCTGCAACAGTGGAGTGAAGCCGACCGGCAGCCGCGGTTCAAACCCTTGGGGGAGGGGCAACAGTTCGGAGTAGCGCCACATGTTCGGCGGCCGCTGGGCGATCCGCTCACGACTGATGGACCCGCGCAGCGCGTCGTAGTCGTAAGCCACTTCCAGGGGGGAGAAACAATCGTCGCAGATGGAGCGGGGCTGGTTTCCCCATGTCCGTCCGCATTCGCGGCACCGCAGTTCGTAGTGAGACATGTTGCTACTCGCTTTCTTGAGAGTTTCAAGGTTTCAGAGGTTTCAAAGTGTCAAGGATCTCGCGCCGTCAGCGGCGACTTTTGGGACCTTGAAACTTTGCCACTTTGAAACTTGCTCTTATGCGAGTAGCCGGGGACGAGCCTCGAAAAAGCGGCCTAAAAAGCAAATGGCCTCTTTTTCCAGGAAATAGGAAAAGAGGCTATCGGAATGCGAAAAATGCCAATACAGCGCGCATGCCGAATCCCATGTTCCCTGTTTCCAGGAGAGAGTTGGCACCAGACACCCGGGATATATGATCCCGGATCGGTTGCCGTGGCGTCATAGGGCTCGTCCCTCAGCCACTCTGCATGAAATTCAGGTCCAGCCTTCATTTGACTGAAGACCGAACTTGTTCCCAAGATCGTACAAAATGGCGGGCTTGGCGTCAAGAGGTTTCCTCAGTTGTCCCTTGGTTCGCGGTGGGCCGATGCTGCCGAGACCTCATTTCTGCTTGCCTTCCGCGTCCCTGATCTAGCGAGTCGTTTGGGGGATTGGGCAAGGGAGCTTGGCGGGATCGACGTCTCCGTTTTTTTCGGTACATTTCTCTAAAATATTCATTCTTAACGACTTGCCAAGAAGAGGCCAGCCTGAATCCGCGCAAAATGCTGAGCCGCAAGAACTTACGGGTAAAATATTCCAGAATAAGGAGTTAGCTTGGAGCGGTCGCTCCATATTTTTTCTGTCAGGATTCCTAAAATATTGATTCTGAATGACTTGGATAGTTGGTTCGGACAGGGCCCCGGCAAAATCTTGAGCCGCAAGGACTTACAGGTAAAATACTCCTGAATAAGAACTTAGCGTCTGGCCGGAAGCCCGTCAGAGAACCGGCTGGGAGTAACTGGTTGGGAGAGCCCTCGCACATGTAGCGAGGTTGCTCTTTCTGAAATTCTCAGTAAAGGTCATTCGTCACAAGAACTGCGATTTTTGTTGTGGAGGGCTGTGGAAATCCCCGTTTTGAGACGTTTAGATTGGGGGTACGTTCCGGAGTGCACTCCACCCCGTCTGTCGGAATGGACGCTGAAGATGCGAACGAGCGGCGGGAGGACTTTGTCCAGTGGCAGAACTGCCCCCGCTCAAGCCAAAACCGGGCTTAAATGGGCCAGCCCCCAGGTTTCTGTCATTTCTTCCAACTGATCTCGTGATTTTCAAAGTCAAATCCGATTTCTTCCAGGCGCAGACCTCGTACGCTCAACAGACCATCGAAGTCGCGTCCATTATCTCCGTGGTCTGCTACGACGAAGCCGGTCAGTGGCCCAAACTCTTGCTTCCCCAGACGCGTGTCTGGGATTTGTACCGACCGACGTTGAAAATCTCCGTCGAGGTTGGTCGCCTTGGACGTTCTTCCTGCCGGCAGGAAAAGGGGATCCTTGACGCGACTTTGGAATAGCATCAAGGCTGAAGCTGCCGTGTCGACCAGCAACCGTACAGGCCGGTTGTGCAACCGCACTTCCACTATGACAAAGGGTGTGCCGGCTTCGAACGACACTGTGGACTTGGTTCGCTTCGCCGGGCCAAAGCGCAGTTGTTTGGTTTTGTAATCGATGCTGAAACTATTTTTCCCCAAAACGTCCAGACCGACAACGGCGTCAATTCTCCGCCCCAGTCTCTTCTCGATTGAGGAAAGGTCTTGCACAAAGATTGGAAGACCTCCGGCGCGGGCAGGACCAACCTCAATGAAGGGCAGAGTGGCAAGTTCGGTCTGCACAGTCTTGTTGGCCAAATCCATCTTGCCAGCGGTTCGCTTTAGACCAAGAGCGGTTGCAATTCTCTGATCGACCACGCTTGGGTAGGCTCCCGTGTCGATGAGGAAGGACAACTTCTCCAGATTCCCGATCTTCCCTTCCACAACCACTAAGTAATCCCGGTAGAGCTGAATGGGAAGCTCGACGGCATGATTGGAGGTGGGCTGTGTCTCGCCCAGCACGGGGGCTGGATCGGACTGGGCTAGTGAAGGACTACAAAGCAAACTTAGGACCGCTGCCGCAGCGATCAAAAGCCAGAATGGTCTCATACGTCACCTCCGCAAGTGCGTGTGGTGACGCGGACATTGAGCCTTCTAGATCAGGACCTCAAGACACCTCGAGATGCTCTCTGTGTGGGACGCTGGACTCGCAGTTGTTCCCCGCTTACTCTCGCTGCAACAGCAACTTACGTGCTTTGTTCCTGGCGTATTCCGGTGCAGTTGGATAGTTCTGGTGGGGGTGGTAGACTCGCCCGAAGTATTTCAGAGATGTACCCATTGGAAAGTCACAGCCAACTTGGCCCGTACGTTCGCTTTGGGCCGTTCGAACTTGACGTTCGCTCGGGCGAACTGCAACACAACGGGCGCAAGATGCTCCTGAACGAGCAGCCCCTTCAGGTGCTGCTCGCGCTGCTTGAACGGCCTGGTGAGTTAGTCAGTCGCGAGGAATTAGTTCAGCGGCTTTGGCCGGATGGGACGTTCGTCGACTACGAACGTGGTCTGAACAAAGCGGTCAACAAGTTGCGGGAGGTACTGCGAGATTCTGCAGACTCGCCGCGCTTTGTGGAGACGATTCCGCGACGCGGATACCGCTTCATCGCACATCTGGAACCTAGTAATCCGCCCATCCCCGTAGATCCTGTTCCCAAGCCACCACAGGTGCTGACAGGCGAAGGCAAACCTTATCGCTTTGCCGTCGCGGCGGTCCTCGGCGCTTTGCTTCTTCTGATCGCAGTTGGGTTCGGAGTTTACGAGTTGAGCACCGCCCATAGCTCCCCTTTGAACCTGCAAAATATGCGGATCACAAGACTTACCGAGAATGGCAAGGCTAGCGATGTCGCCATCTCACCCGACGGGCGCTATGTGGTTTATGTTCTATCGGAAGGGCAAAAACAGAGCTTGTGGATGCGTCAGGTGGCGGCTGAGAGCGCGGTGCAGATCTTGCCTCCTGACCCGGCGCCCTTATCTAGATTGAGCTTCTCTCCAGACGGCAATTACATCTACTTCCTGCGCAGCGACGGGGGATCTTTCAATTTCGCAAACCTCTACCAGATGCCGGTTCTCGGAGCAACTCCGCGTTTGTTGATTCAAGACATCGATACTCCCATCACCTTCTCCGCCCACGGAGAGAGGGAAGCTTTCATTCGAGGGAATCCCGAAAAAGGCGAATCTTACCTCGTGACTGCCGACAACAACGGCGGCAACGAAAAGGTGCTCGCCACCGAGAACAATCTCCAGTCGTTTGCTTTGGCGAACTTCTCCACCTACTTCGGTTTTGTCGGCCCTGCCTGGTCGCCAGATGGGAAAACGATCGTCGCGTCAGTCAGCGAGGGAATAAGGGGCGGCGTCTTTTCAGTTCTCGCTTTCTCTGTGTCTGACGGCAAAGTACAAAAAATCTACTCAAGCAAAAGCTTCATCGGTCAACTGCGATGGTTGCCAAGCGGCGACGGCCTGCTCATGATCATGGCCGATCCAGTGACGGGATTGAGTGGCCAAATCTGGTATCTGCCCTACCCGCATGGGACAGCGCAAAGGCTCACCAACGATCTAACCAATTACAACCTCTGTTGCCTCGATTTGACGACAAATGCCGACACGATCGCGACAGTTGAGAATAACTATGTCGCCGACCTTTGGCTGGCGCCAGCAGGGGCGACTGATAAGGCGCGGCAGATCACATCGAACGCGGCAATCGTTGACGCGAGTTGGCTGACGGACAACAAGATTGTTCTGCAAAACATCAAAGGCGACCTGTTGACCGTAGACCACGAGGGAGCCAATAACATGTTACTAACTCCCGACGCACACAATGTTCGAGCGATTGCGGCCTGCGGAGATGGCCGGCATATTGTCTACGAGTCTCTTCGCTCGACGGAACACATCTGGGTAATGAACGCGGACGGATCCAATGCGACTCAACTAACCAGCGGAGATGGAGAATCGTTTCCCGATTGTTCTCCAGACGGCAAATGGGTGGCATATCTGGCGTCGGACAAGTCCTTAGGCTTTACGGCGTGGCGCGTCAACATCGATGGCGGAAAGCCCGTCCAATTGACTCATGAATGGGCTTATGGTCCTCGGATTTCTCCGAACGGAAGTCTCGTGTTGTACACCACGCTTGGGCCGAAGGATGAACACGATGTCATCGTGGTGGTTGACGCCGCCTCCGGGCAACGAATGTATTCATGGGACATCCCCGCTGGTATAGACGATGCTCATTGGGCGCAGGATGGGCAGGCCGTGGATTACGTAATCACGCGCGATGCGGTATCCAACTTGTGGAGACAACCGTTGACCGGCGGACCGGCAAAGCAGATCACCGACTTCAAGTCGGGACGCATCTTCCGCTTCGGTTGGTCGCGCGACGGCAAGCAGTTGCTCCTCGTGCGCGGTGACATCAGCAGTGATGTGATCTTGATCAGGAATTTTAAATGATCAGAGTGGCCGCTGTTCTCCGCATGATCCTTACTCCCTACATCGTCCCGTCTGTCCCCGAGTTTTCCAGGACTCATATAGCCGGACTCATTGTCCGGCTTTCTTTTTTGCTATCCGGCTCTTTGCGCGGCAGCGGCTCTGGCAGCTTTCCAAGCATCCCACGATACGTGCCCCGATGCCAGCCAGTTATCGAGGTTGGTTAGAAAGTCTGCCAGTTCGTCAAAATGGGGATGCGTCAGCGGTATCAACCCGCGCTCGGGTTTGAGCGAATACTGAAGGCCAGCATTAGGATCGTCACGGAACGACGCTGACATTAGGCAGCGTAATCGCATCTTGTCGCGAGAAGTGACGTTCCAGCCGTCACTTCCGACACAGACAGAAAAGGCATCAAGGCACCCTTTCTGCGCTGGCAGAGTAGGCTCCGCCGCCTGCAACAGCATACTTTCTAGGCACCCATGACTGCTGGCCCCTATTCTTGGAAAGGGCAGCATAACGACAACGATGTACGGTGTATCGGGTCGCTGAAGTTTCTCAAAAGGGTTATTGGGATGCGCCCAGCCATCCGGGATTTGACCCCGTATATTCAGAAATGAATCGCGGGGGGTTTCATCGTTATCAGCAACCAATACCACCGACCGCAGTCTTGCGCCAGCTATGCCCTTCGCCGCCTTGAGAAAATTTCCGAAACTAGCGTTGCCACTCACGCCTCGGATGTCAAAGCCATTAATACCACGGACTTCACACAGCAATTTGAAAAAAGCGGCGTCACTATCTCCTTCGCCGACAATCAGACGTTCTCCGGTGATTTGGATGTTTTGAGACGGGAGTGGTGACAATCTTCAACTCATCTAACTTCAAAATTTTCCTGCATTGCTGCGTCATAGCTATCACCGGGGATAATAGTCACAATGGGCTGATGACCCTTTTCCTTTTCAAGGCGTATGAGACAGAAGTCCTTCACCCCACGTTGAGCACCTGACATAGCGCCAGACAAGGTTTGCAGGAACTCGTAGCTGTGGGTACTCGCAAATAATTGAACGTCATATCTGTCGCACAGGGTGACGATGGTTCGCAGTAGCTGAGGCATGTTCTTGTAGTAGAAGCCACTTTCAATTTCATCAACCAATATGGCTCCGCCTCGATTCATCACGATAGAGACTACGATGGATATGAATTTTTCAATTCCGCCAGAGAGATCACCAATAGGAATCAACTCATTCATGCCGCTCATGTCAACGTGCATGATTGCTTCACCAGCGACCATTTCAATGGAGATGGCTTCGACTTCGTCGAAAATGGACTTAAGAGCCTCCAGGACCGGGGCGGCTTTTCGCGTTCTATGTAGATTTGAGTAATACTGTGCGTATTCCCGCGCACTTGGAGCGCGCGGCGAGATTAGAACGATGGGGTAAACATCGCCCGCGATATTCATGCGCAGGTTTCCGTCTTTTATTTCCACCGTAGAGCGCGAGACCCGATTCTTGGTGTCCCATTTGAAGACAATGGGATTAATAGAGAAAGCATTTTTCTCTTTGCCATCCCCGAGTGACAGAGTATAGACATCGGTATCCTCGTAGAAAATCTCGACTTCTCGTTTGCCTTCGCTGTTGTCCCAGATCGTTATTGATGCCTTTTGTCGCTGGTCATACTGATAAAAAAGATCACGGAATACCGCCTCATAGTTCTCCTTGATGTTCATTTGCATCGGGCCTTCGCCTAAACCGCGCCAGCGTCGGATACGGAACCAAAGCTCTCCGCTATTTCCGCCAGATAAGAATAGGGCCTCCAACAGAGCCGTCTTACCGACACCGCTCTCACCGACGATAAAATTGAAGCGTTTTAGGCCGGTTTGATCCCACTGCCGAAAACAACGAAAATTCTTGATTGCGAAATGGCTAATCATCAGGTGCCCACTTTTCGACAACGGTTTTTCTAGTAGTTGACTTTTAGCTAAAGGGAATCTCTCGGCGTCAGCCAGTTTACGCCATTTTCATCTTTCCGGTTGTTATACCTGAACGGTGCAAATGGAACGGCTCCACGGCAACGTAAGTTCCGTTTGAAAAACCTGTGGACAGCTGGGACGTTCCCTCGGTCTTTCGGTTACTTCAATAACCAACCCTTGGAGCCATTTCAATGCAATCCAAACCGTGTTTAACTAGCAGTCATCGGCCACTTCCGCAACTGGATAGGCAGCCGATCCGCTTCTGGCTCGAACGGCGAAATCCGGACGGCCAGACTTACAAGGACGCACCAGGAACACGATTTCTCTCATAGGAATCAGGAACCCGATGCCGAGAACCCGCCTTTACGTGGAATGTCCAAGCTGCCGCATGCAGTACCTGGTGAAGGAATTCAGCCTCACCTACAGCAATGGAGCCTACATCGAGGACGTTGCCGGTTCGCCGGAATGGCAACGGCTGATTTGTCCTTGCCAGCCTCGGAATCCGTATCAGTTCAAATTGAAAGAGAAAGCCCGGGTCCACGTTTTTAACGAGCCCGAGAGCGAGCAAACCCACTTCTCGCTGAAAGCCATCAAGCCGGCAACATCTGTCTCCGCCCACGCACACTCATAGGCGAAGGCGCACCGGGGGAGTGAACGCTCTCCCTGCTTCGTGCTTTCGAGGAAAGCCGGGGACAACCAGGGCCTTTCTACGCCGCCCCAACCGTCTTTTTCCACAGCTTTCCACAGCAAAAATCCCAGTTCGTGTGACGAACAACCTTTACTGAGGATTTCAGAAAGAGCAAGCTCGCTACATGCGTGAGAACTCTTCCATCCAGTTCCCGACGACCGATCCCCTCAACCGCCTTCAGCCCAAAGCTAAGTCCTTATTCCAGAATATTTTAGCTGTAAGTCCTTATGATGCAATATTTTACGCGGACTCAGGTCGATACTCCATCCCCAAGTTCTTAAGAATGAATATTTTACGAACAGGCACAAAAAAATGTGGGGACAAGCGCAGACGGGGCGAGTGGAGTGTGAAAGCGGTTGCGCACTCCGGACAGGAAATGTGCCTGAGCGCCCTCGGCGAAAGACCGCTAAGTCAATTCCAGGCAACGAAACCCTTCGGCTCGAGGAATGGCCTTCGACTTGCGGGCAAAAAGAACAATGTCTATTATACTACTAGGCATTGGGAAGCCTTCCACCCGTGCGTGACCCGCAACTCGACGTTTTGATCATTGGCGGCGGTTTCAGCGGGACGATGCTCGCGGTGCACCTGCTGTGTCATACAGCTTTGTCCGTTGCCGTCGTCGACCGCGGGACCTTGCCCGGGCGAGGCCTCGCTTACGGCAGCCCGCATCGATTTCACCTTCTCAATGTGCCCGCCGGGGAGATGAGCGCATGGCCCGATGTCCCCGACGATTTTCTACGCTGGGCGAGAACCCACTACGACGCTTCGTTGCAGGCGCGCAGTTTTCCGCCACGGTCCGTTTACGGCGATTACCTGGGCAGCTTGCTGGAATCGACTCTGGATGAGTTTGGCCGGGAGCGTTTTCAGTGGATTCGGGACGAGGCGCGTTCGCTCCATCGGCGGAGAGGCAGGCTCGCGGTGCAAACCAACGCAGGCGCCGAACTGCGCGCAAGCGTCGTTGTGCTGGCGACGGGGAATTTCCCACCCGCGAATCCCAGACTGCCCGGGCTCACATCTTCCGCCTCGTCGTATTTTCAGTTTTCCTCGGCCGAGGATGCGCTGGAAAACCTGCCAGCGACCGGCAGCGTTTTGCTGCTTGGTTCAGGACTCACCAGCGTCGACCTGATCATGGCACTCAAGTCGAAAGGCTTCCGGGGAGTGCCCCATGTCCTTTCGCACCAGGGACTGTTTCCGCGCCCACGTCGCCAACAACGTCCGGACGAGCCGTGGCCGATATTTTGGAATCAAACCTCGCCTCGAACGGTGCGCGGTTTGCTGCGGTTGATCCGCAGCCAGGTGAAGGCAGCTGCCGACAAAGGCATCAACTGGCGGGCTGTGATTGACAGCCTTCGGCCGGTGACGCAGGAGATGTGGCGCTCTTTGCCGATTGACGAACAGAGACGATTTTTGCGCCATGTCCGTGCCTATTGGGACGTGCATCGTCACCGGGTCGCACCGGAAATTGCTGACTTGCTTGACGACATGCAGAGCGACGGCCTCGTCCGCTTGCATAAAGGAAGAGTCACCCAGTATTCCGAAAATCACGGCGGCGCCGATCTCCACTATTGGGATCGTGAAAGCCGAACTGTAAACACGCTACACGTGGATCGGGTGATCAATTGCTCCGGCTCGGAAACCGATTGCCGGCGCATCGATGAATCATTCATTACCAGCCTGGTTGTGCAGGGATTAGCACGGCCCGACCGTCTCTTTCTCGGAATCGATGTCAACGAGCACGGGGCACTGATGAACTACAGAGGAATGCCTTCGCATCGGCTGTACGCGATCGGGCCGGTCCGCAAAGGCTGCTTCTGGGAAACCACGGCTGTGGTTGAAATTCGTGTCCAGGCAGCCACTTTGGCAGAACATTTAGCGGAAGTGTTCCGCCGTAACAACTTCAGGCCTGGCGTCGTTCTCAAGACCGCTTAGTGGCAAGCCCGAATTCTGTGACGCTAATCCATCGCCCTGGATAATGTCTAGTACGCCAATGGACTATATGGTATATTTGCCGAAGCGTGGTTGGGATACGACTTGGGTAGTAGTGGTCACCTGTGGCCGTGGAGGGTTCTGTGATCTCTTTCATTGAGAAGACATGATTCTTGTGGTGGATCGTAGCGACCTTGATGATCTTGCGTTGGTTTCACCTGTTCTCGTCCAGCGCCGAGAGCGGCGGCGATGCAGCCGCTTCTGACGAGGAGCAAGCTACAGCCATTGCTTCGGGCCCGCGTCCCTCCGGAAGGGCGTGGCGCCCTCCGTTTGCCGTCTAGCGGTTCGCGTCGACTGGTCGGGGGCCCACCCGTCAACTCACTTCTCACAACGAACCATTCACTTCGTGGCTTCGGCCCATTCCTGCTCACCGCGATGGATCAGGGCTTCGCGGTCTTCTGGAAGAATCCACCGCTGCTTCACCAAGTCATCTACGGCGCTCTTGTAACGCGTCAAGTAGTCTTCGGGGCTTGAGTAGCGCTCTGCGATGGACTTGCGCGGGTCGGCCGTCTTCTGACGTTCCGCGGCCGTTTTTGGAAATGCGATGTAGGAGGCTTCGAAAGCGACCCGCTGGTCGGGAGCGCCAATGGCAGGGTCACGAAGATTCCAGCTCGCGTACGTCGCCAGAGGGATAGTGATCTCCGGCAAGCGCACGCCATCGCGTTCGTTGCCGTCGGCATCCACCTGTGGAACAAGCACTGGGAAAGGCTCACCCACCTTCGGCGGCTGCATGGTGAGAACTCCGTCGCGCCAGTTCGGGCCGAAATCGAGGCGCGATCCTTCGTTCGCTTCGTGCGGTTGGTTCACACCTGGGATCTTGGGGAATGCATACGCGAGCAGCGGAACGAGGGTGCCGTCGGCGATTTTAGGATAGCTGCTCGGCGGAGGCAGGGTGTTGCTGCGCACCCACGCGTCCATGTTCGCGATCATGGAGCGCCAGAAATATTTGATCGCAAGCGGCGACTGCGGCTGCTGCCCCAGCAGGTCTCCTTTGCCCTGTTCTGGAGGGAACGGCCCAGGGAAATGCTGCAGTCCGGTGAAGTGATAGATGCGGACGTTATCGGCGATGGGCGCCTCTTGTTTCCCATCAGCGCTGGTGTGAATCAAAGCGGCCGCGCGACCCCAGTATTCGTAGGACGTGTTGGAGAAGAAGATCTTAGGGACGACCTTGTCGGCGGTGGCGCGATCGAGCAGGCCTGCCGTCTCTCCGGTGAGGGGATCCTTTTCCGGTAGATCGGTGAACGGAAAGATATCCGTGGGAAAGAAAACTGAAGAGGTGGGTTGCGCGTCGCGCGAAGGCTGCGCGAAGCGGTAGTTGAAGCTGCCACGGCCCGCTCCGGCGACGTGGGCGAGAACACCGTCGAGAGCGATGCGTCCGTCTTCGTCGGCGTTGAAACCCTGGTAGAGGAAGTCGCGCAGGAAGCGTCCATTCTGCGAGATGCCCTCGCCGTAGACGCGCGCCACGGGAGTGACCGCGTCGGGCGTGTGCTTGGCGTAAGAGGCGAAGTCGCGGATGGCCGCGAATCCGCCGCCGGCTACGACTGGGTCGGCGACGGCGTAGACGTATTCATAGATCTTGCCGGGCTGAAAGCCGCCGTTCAGGTGGATATGGCGGTCGCTTGGGGTGAGTTTGCCATCGACGGTGTGCGCGAACTGCCACTCGGCGCGTGGAATCAGGGTACGCACAGCCTCGCGGGAATTCCGCACGGTCAGCACATTACCAGGATCATCAGGAGCTGCGACCGAATATTCGGTCCCGCCGATGCTGCCCATGATGAGATGTCCCAAGGGAATTTCCTGCATCGGCTGCGAGGGCATGAGATCGCCGCGCAGCAGGCCAGTGATGGTCTTGCCATTATCTTTCGCGACCGGGGCAAAGAAGCGCAGCGCACCCGGGCCATCGGCATCCCACTGCCATCCGAGGCTCACGACCGTGAAACCATTGCGCAATAACCAGGCGTCGCCTGCATCGCCTGCGAGATCCTGATCTCCGCCGTCGACGAGAGAGAGAATCCGTGCGCGCCCACGATTGGGAACTTCGAGAAGCATCGACCCGTTGCCCTTGTGTGCGTCTTTGGGACGGATGGCGACGAAGTCGGACGAGAACTCGACCTCGCCGTTTTTCAAGTTCACTGCATTGCTGAGGTCGACGATGCGCTGGTTGTGCTGGTTAGCAATGGGCAGCGAGAAAAACACGCGGCCGGTGATGCGCTCGTAGGCTCCGGCATCGCCGAAGGGCTTGCCGCCGAGCACGTCCGCGCGGGAAGCGATCTCGACGCGAAGGACGCGCGCGTGGAGCTGTGGCACAGCGAGTGACAGCAGCAGGAAAATGGAGGAAACGATGGCGCGAAGTCGCATGCGCGGAAGGATAGCATGCGGCGCCGTACCCGTTCTGCGGCTGCTGCGGTGTACAATTCCTGCCACTCGCCCTGTCCAGGAAATCTGGTCGAATAGACCCTTTGTGGAATGGAGACTATGAAGCGATTTTCCCGGATGTTCGCCAACGTGATTCTTAGTTCCGCCGTAGTCGTTGTTATTCCATTTGCCGCAACTTCTTCCGCGCAACAAGCGGAGCCCTCCAAAACCCCTGCTGCCAAGAAACCGGCGGCCGCTGTGTCGTCCGAAAAGCCGGCGGAGCCCGCGATCAAGCCTGAAGCGCCCCCGGAACAACGGCCAGCGCCTCGTGAAGGTTCGGGCGACAAGGAGAAAGACAAGGAAGAGCATTACGACATGACGGAAGCGGCGCCGGTGGTGACGCATCATCAGATGACCGTCGACGGGAAGCTGCTGAAGTACACGGCAACGACCGGGCGGCTGCCCATCAAGCGGGGCGACGGGCGGATTGAGGCGCAGATGTTCTACGTCGCTTATACGCTCGACGGACAGGACGCGGCCAAGCGACCGCTGACGTTCGCCTTCAACGGGGGGCCGGGATCGGCCTCCATCTGGCTGCACATGGGCGCGCTGGGGCCGCGCAAAGTTGTGCTGCAGCCCGATGGCTTTATGCCTCCGGCGCCGTATCGCATGGAGGACAACGCGTCCACGTTGCTCGACAAAAGCGACCTGGTGCTCATCGACGCGATTGGCACGGGGTTCAGCCGGGCTGCTGACACCGAACTGTTCAAGAAGTTTTGGGGAGTCAAGGGAGACATTGAGGCGTTCAGCGAATTCATACGGCTCTACATCACGCGGAACGAGCGCTGGACTTCGCCGCTGTTCCTGTTCGGAGAAAGTTATGGCACGACGCGTTCCGCGGGGATCGCCGGGTATCTCGCGGACCGCGGCATTTCGTTCAACGGCATCACTCTGCTCTCGACGGTGTTGAACTTCGAGACACTCGAGGACAACAATACCAACGATCAGCCTTATGTTTTTCTGATTCCGTCGTTCACCATGATTGCGGGCTACCACCACAAGTTGGCGCCGGATCTAGCGCAGGACATGAACAAGGCGCGGCAGGAATCGGAACAGTGGGCTTCGACCGAGTACACGGAGGCGCTGGCGAAGGGAGACTCTCTCACTCCGCAGGAGCGTCAGAAAATCATCGACCAACTGGCGCGCTTTACTGGCTTGAGTAAAGAGGTGATCGACGAGGCCAACCTACGCATCAACGTTCAGAAGTTCACGCACTACCTTCTGATTGATCAGAAACTGCGCATCGGCCGGCTCGACGGACGCTATACCGGTCCCGATCCGAACGGATTGCTCGATACTCCGTTTTATGATCCGACGGGCTCGGCCACGCAACCGCCATTCACTTCGGTGTTCAACAATTACCTGCGCACTGAACTGGGATACAAGGTTGACATGCCTTATAACGTGAGGGCTCCGCGAGGCCCAAACGACACCTGGGATTGGGGATCGGCAATCCAGGGATTTCCTGACACGGCTTCGGCGATGCGGCAGGCGATCGTGAAGAATCCGTATTTGAAGATCCTGGTGATGGAAGGCTACTACGATCTGGCGACGCCGTATTACGCGGCGAACTACACGGTGGATCATCTCAATCTGCCGCAGAAATATCGCGACAACATTTCGTTTGCAACTTACGATTCGGGACACATGGTGTACTTGCCGACGGAGGGCCTGAAGAAGATGAAGACGGATCAGGCTGCGTTTATGGGGAAGGCGAATCCTTAACCACAGAGGACACTGAGGACACAGAGTTTCTCGATTACATAGGGGCATCATGAAAAAGACACATCTGTTGTTCGTATCTTCCCTCCTCGTTTCCAGTGTTATGGCATTCGGGGATGATTCCTGCGAGAAGCTGGCAGGCGCAAAGATTCCCGGCGTGACGATCACGCTCGCCCAAACGGTGGCAGCGGGGACGTTCGTTGGTCCGCCCGCGCCCTTCAGTGGGATGGATATGTCCGCGTTCTACAAGGGTTTGCCGGCGTTCTGCCGCGTGGTGGCGGAGGCGATGCCGACTGCAGACTCTGACATCAAGCTCGAAGTGTGGCTACCGGCATCGGGATGGAATGGCAAGCTGCAAGGCATTGGGAACGGCGGATTCGCGGGGCTGATCGATTACGTGCAAATCGGGTCGGCCATGAGCAAGGGATACGCGGCGACCGCGACCGACACGGGACATATGGGATCGCCCGTCGATGCGGCGTGGGCGCTGGGGCATCCGGAGAAGGTCGCAGACTTCGGACATCGCGGAATCCATGAGATGACGCGCGTCGCCAAAGAGTTGGTGCACGCGTTCTATGGAAAGGCTGCGCAGCACTCTTACTTTGCGGGATGCTCCGACGGCGGGCGCGAGGCGCTGATGGAGGCGCAGCGCTATCCCGCGGACTACGACGGAATTCTGGCGGGGGCTCCGGCCAACTACTGGACAGCGCTGCTGTCGACTGCGGCGACGGACACGCAGGCGCTGACGCTCGACGCGGCCAGTTTTATTCCGCAGGCGAAGATTCCGACAATCGGTGCGGCAGTGAACGCCGCCTGTGACGAACTCGACGGAGTGCGCGATGGGATCCTGAACGATCCTCGAAAATGCCACTTCGATCCGGCGACGATCCAGTGCAAGGCGGGCGAAGACAATGACAAGTGTCTGACGGCGCCGCAAGCGGCTGCGCTGAAAGCGATCTACGCGGGGCCGCATGACTCGCATGGGCGCGAGGTCTTCCCGGGCTTTTTACCCGGCGCGGAGGATGGGCAGGGCGGGTGGGGAATCTGGATTACCGGTCCGGCTCCGGCCAAGAGCCTGATGGCATTCTTCGGCATCGGATACTTCTCGAATATGGTGTACGAAAAATCCGACTGGGATTACAAGACGTTCGCGGTCGATGCGGGATTAAAGTTAGCCGAAGAGAAAACTGCGAGCGCGCTCAACGCGACCGACGCCGATCTGAAGCCGTTTAAGGCACGGGGTGGAAAGCTGATTCTGTATCACGGCTGGGACGATCCGGCGATTCCCGCGCTCAACACAGTCAACTATTACGAGAGCGTGCTGGCAAAGATGGGAACGAAGGACGCGGATTCATTCGTACGGCTGTACATGGTGCCGGGCATGCAGCATTGCGGCGATGGCCCCGGTGCCGACTCTTTCGGGCAGGTGGGGCATTTGAAGTTCGACGATCCGCAGCACAGCGTGGATGCCGCGCTGGAACAGTGGGTAGAGAAGGGGGCGGCGCCATCCACGATCATCGCCTCGAAGTATGCCGGCGAGGACGAGGCGCACCCGAAGATGACGCGACCGCTGTGCGCGTATCCACAGGCTGCAAAGTACAAAGGCAGCGGCGATACGAATGATGCGGCGAATTTTGTCTGCGCGAAATAGAGAAAAGCGTTAAACCACAGAGGACATTGAGGACACGGAGGGAAACAACTCCGTTGAAATACTTCTCGCCGCTTCTGCTTTAAGTTCTTTACCGGCTGTACTGGTTCTTCTTTTTATCCTCGTGGCGCTCGATGCCGAGTTGAATCAGGCGGTCAATCAAATCGGCATAGGCCAAGCCCGACGCACCCCACAGCTTGGGATACATGCTGATTGCGGTGAATCCGGGCATGGTATTGATCTCGTTCAGGAAGATCTTTCCGGTTTTCGGATCCATCAGAAAATCGATGCGGGCGAGACCAGAACAGTCCACTGCCTGAAATGCCCTCACCGCCAGTTCCTGAACTCTTTTGGTTTCCGCCTTGGTGAGTTTGGCGGGGATGATCAGTTGCGAGCCTTCGTCGACGTACTTCGCGGTGTAGTCGTAGAACTCTTTGCCAGGGACAATTTCTCCCGGAACTGAGGCGACTGGCTCGTCGTTGCCCAGCACCGAACACTCGATCTCGCGAGCTTTTTCTTTCTTTCCACCTACACCTTGCTCGATGACAATCTTGCGGTCGAACTTCGCCGCTTCCTCGATCGCTGGGCCAAGCTCCTTGCGGTTGTGCGCCTTGCTGATGCCTACTGACGACCCCAGGTTGGCCGGCTTCACGAAGACCGGGTAGGTCAGCTTGCTCTCGACCTGCTTCTGAACTTTCTTTGGATCTTTCTCCCACGCGCCGCGCAGGATCGTGACGTGCTTCACGATCGGAATCCCAGCGGCGATGAACAACGACTTCATAATATCTTTGTCCATGCCGGCGGCCGAGCCCAGCACGCCCGCGCCAACGTAGGGAATGTCGGCGAGTTCGAGCAGGCCCTGGATGGTGCCGTCCTCGCCAAAGGTGCCATGGAGCACGGGGAAGATTACATCGACATTGATGGCGCGATCGCTGGCGCGGCGCATTAGTGCGGCGTCGGTTTGAAAGGGCACCAAGCCGCCGTGGCGATGAACCGGCTCTGGTGGCACGACGACGGCTTCGCCTCGCGCCAGCACTGCGGCTGAAGTCGTGGTCTCCGGATCGCCGGCGCGAAGGTTGCGCGGCTCCAGCACGAGCTTGCCGGTCAGAAGATTCTCGGCGTGCTCTGCCGTGAGCCAGCGGCCATCTTTGGTGATGCCGATGGGCACGACCTCGTACTTCTCTTTATCGATTGCGTTGAGAACCGATGCGGCCGAGAGGAGCGAAACCTCGTGCTCCCCGCTGCGCCCGCCGAATAAGATGCCGACCCGAAGCTTTTCCATGACCTTCCAGTGTGGACGCGGATGAAGTGTCGCGTCAATCGCAGGGTTGATACGGGTTATGTCTCTGTGTGGAGCTTACAAAATCCCCACTTCTCGCACAGAACGCGAGAAATGGGGCACCCAGAAACAGCTACAGAATCTTTTTCCCGAAGGCCGAGAGCGCTAACTCCACGGCGAGATCGGCGGTGCGGTTGTGTTCGTCGATGACCGGATTCACCTCGACAATCTCGAAACTCAGCATGTGTCCATGGTCGGCGATGATTTCCATGGCGAGATGAGCTTCGCGATACGTGGCGCCGCCCCGCACGGGAGTGCCCACGCCGGGCGCGTCCTCCGGATCGACCCAGTCCATGTCGAGCGAAATGTGATAGCCGGCGGTGCCGCGAGCGGCCATGCGGAGAGCTTCTTCCATCACGGTGCGCATGCCCCGCTCGTCAATGTCGCGCATAGTGAAGACGCCGATGCCGGCGCGGACCACGTTTTCTTTTTCCACGGCGTCGATGTCGCGCACGCCCACGAGCACGCAATTCTGCGGCTTCACCTTTGGAGAGAAGTCGAAGATGTTTCCCAGTTCCGAGGGCCACAGTCCCATGATCGCGGCCAGCGGCATGCCGTGCACGTTGCCGCTGGGGGATGAGTCGGGCGTATTGATGTCGGTGTGAGCGTCTATCCAGATGAGGCCGACGTGCTGCTTCTGGCGCCGATAGTACTCGGCCACGCCTGAGACCGTGCCCGCGGCCATGGAGTGGTCTCCGCCAAGCGCGAGGGGGACTTTGCCGGCCTCGAGCGTCTTGATCACAAGCTCTGCGTGCTTGGTGCAGGTGGCCGTGATCTCCTTCAAGTACTTGGCGTGGGTGTCGCCCTCTTTCTTCTGCTCGGGAATGGCGACGGGCACGTTGCCGCCGTCTTCGACTTCGTGGCCGAGCGCTTCGAGGCGGGCTTCGAGGCCGGCCACGCGCACGGCCGACGGTCCCATGTCGACCCCGCGGCGGGACTGGCCGAGATCGAGGGGAACGCCAATGACGCGGATCTTTCGGGGAGTAATGTTCGAGGAGCTTGCAGTTGTCGTCATAGTCAATCAACAGGGATTGAGGAATTGTGTAATCAAGTGACTCGAAAACTCTTACGGATATAGCCGGTACAACATTCTGGGGAACGGGATCGTTTCGCGCACGTGCTCCAGGCCGCAGATCCACGCTACCGCGCGCTCAATGCCCATGCCGAAGCCTCCGTGGGGCACGCTGCCGAACTTGCGCAGGTCGAGATACCACTTGAAGGCTTCCTCCGGCAAGTTATGTTCATGGATGCGCTGCAGCAGCAATTCATACGACGCCATACGCTGCGAGCCACCGATGATTTCGCCGTAACCTTCGGGGGCGAGCACGTCGACGCATAAGGCCAGGTCCGGACGCTGCGGATCGGGTTCCATGTAGAAGGCTTTTACTTTTGCCGGGTAACGGTGCACCATGACTGGCTTGTCGAACTGCGCTGAAAGATAGGTTTCGTCGGGCGAGCCGAGGTCGCCGCCCCATTCGAATTTCGATTCGAGCGCGCCCTTGGCATGGCCTTCCTGCAGGTTCTTGACCGCTTCGTCGTAGCTGATGCGCGGGAAAGGTGCCTCGATTTTTTCGAGCTTGGAAATGTCGCGGCCAATGGTCTGCAGATCGACGCGGCGCTTCTCGAGGCAACGCTTCACGATGAAGGTGATGAGACCTTCGGCCAGTGCCATCACATCGTCGAGTTCGGCGTAGGCGACTTCGGGTTCGACCATCCAGAACTCGGTGAGGTGGCGGCGCGTCTTCGATTTCTCCGCGCGGAACGTGGGACCAAACGAATACACCTTGCCTAGCGCCATGGCAGTGGCTTCCACATAAAGCTGGCCCGATTGCGTGAGGAACGCCTGCTCGTCGAAGTAATCGACCGGGAACAGCGTGCTCGTTCCTTCACATGCCGCCGGAGTGATGATTGGCGGATCAGTAAGCGTGAAGCCGCGTTCATCGAAGAAGTCACGCGCCGCTTTGATGATCTCGGCACGCACCCGCAAAATTGCGGCCTGCCGCTGGGAGCGCACCCAAAGATGGCGGTGCTCCATCAGGAAGTCGGTGCCGTGCTCCTTGGGAGTGATCGGGTAGGGCGTCGATTCGGGCACGCGCTGCACGACCTGCACGTTGGCCACATCAAGTTCGTAGCCGCCGTGGGCGCGTTTATCGGCGCGGACTTTGCCTTCGACAATGACGCTTGATTCCTGCGTCAGCGTTTTGATGGCATCGAACACTTCCGGCGGAACCGCGTTCTTAGGCACAACACCTTGAATGATGCCCGACCCGTCGCGAAATTGCGGGAACAGCAGCTTCCCGCTCTCGCGCAGGTTGTAGAGCCAGCCACGGATGGTGACGGACTGACCCTCATGTTTGCCGATTTCTGCGATGGTGGTGACGGGTGACATGATTTCAGGTTTCAAAGCTTCAAGGTTTCAGAGTTTCAAGGCGAATCCATGCGGGTCCTTGAAACTTTGAAACTATGAAACCTTGAAACCTAGGCTCCTTCCAGCTTGTCGAACGTTTCTCCCAGCTTTTCCAGCGGATTCACTTTCTCGTCTTCCCCGAGTTCCAGCAGCAGAGGCGGAGTTTGGGGAGCGGAACGCAGGAGTTCCATGGCTTCTTTCCAGTCGATGGTTCCCTGCCCCGGCCACAGGTGGGAATCCTTCATCTTGTCGTTGTCGTGAACGTGGGTGGAGCAAATGTGCGTGCGCAGGATTTCAAAGCCCTCGCGGACGTTGCTCATCATGTGCGCGTGGCCGAAATCGAAACAGACGCCCACATCGTCGAAGTGCGCGCCGCGGATCATTTCCACCAGGCGATCGGGTGTCGAGAGTTCGTTCGGAATATTTTCCAGCAGAATGCGCACGCCCAGCGGTTTGGCAAAGGCCCGCAGGTGCTCGATCGAAGTCATGGCCGCTTCGAACTTCTTCTCGCTGAAATCCTCGTTGGGCGCGCCCAAATGCTGCACCAGGAATCGAAACGGAATCTGCTCGGCAATTTCCAGAGCGCGCTTGATCTCGTCCATGGCCTCAATGCGGCCTGCGCGGTCAGTGGAGGCAATGTTCACCGGCGGCGCTCCGGCACGTCCCCACTCGTAGTCGGCGTAGAGAGGCGAGTGGACGGAGTTCAGTGGAATCCCGCTGCCGCGGAACCAGTCGGCAATTTCCTTGACGTGCGCCTTGCGGTTGGCGTAATCGATGTGCTGGCGAGCCGCGAAAATCTCAACCGCCTGCACGCCACTGCGAGACAACCCATCCAGAATGCCGGGATGCAGCCGCTCTTTCACGAACAGATACGTGGAAACTGCTTTTAGCATGTTGTGCCTTAGGAAAAATTGTTGATTGCTGATTGCCGATTCAAAACCCAAGACTCGTTCGTTTTGATTCTCAATTAACAATCAGCAATCATCAATCTTCAATGCCTGTCAGTAGCCTACTGCCTTTCCGCTTCCCCGGCCGTCACTGGCGCCCAACCGGTCGCCGGTTTTGACGTCGACGGCGATACACTCTGCGTCGCTCCAATAGAAGTCCACATCCGCGCCATAGTGGAGCCCGACTTCAATGTTGTATCCCATGTGATGCAGCAAGTTCAGGGTGTCGGGTGAGAACCATTGTTCCACACTGAGGACGTCGGGCATCCATTGATTATGAAAACGGGGCGCGTTGACTGCCTCCTGAATGTTCATGCCGTAGTCCACCACACCCATTAAAACATTGGCGACCGTGGTGATGATCTTGGAACTGCCCGGCGAACCGAGGACCATGACGGTCTTGCCATCGTGGACTACGATCGTTGGAGTCATCGACGAAAGCGGACGCTTCCCGGGCCCAATGGCGTTTACCTCACCTTGCAGCAAGCCGTCGGAATTGGGCACGCCGGGCTTGGCAGAGAAGTCATCCATCTCATCGTTCATCAGGAAGCCCAGACCATCGGCAGTGACCCGCGACCCGAACCAGTCGTTGATGGTTGTGGTCACGGCCACGGCGTTGCCGTCGGCGTCCATGACGGAATAGTGCGTGGTATGGTTGGACTCATGCGGCGTCATCGGCGGATGCGCGGCCGCATATTGTTCGAGTTCATTGAACACTGCCGGGCGCTTCAAGTCTTTGCTCGACGTGGCGTGCGCCGGATCAATCGTATCTTCCCAGGCCGCTGCGTATCGTTTGTCAATGAGCTGCGCCACGGGGATCTTGGCGAAATCCGGATCACCCAGAAATTCGGCGCGGTCGAAGAATGCCCGCCGGAACGCCTCGGTGGTGTAGTGAATCGACTGGGCCGAGCGGTCTCCCATCTTGGCGAGATCGTAGCCTTCCAGGATATTGAGGGATTCAATCAGCACAGTTCCGCCCGACGATGGCGGCGGAGCGCTGATCACTTCGTATCCGCGATAGGTTCCGCGCACCGGCGTGCGCTCCTTGACTTCATAGTGCGCCAGATCGTCCGCGGTCATCAGACCGCCTCCCTTCTGCATGGCCGCAGCCAGTTCGCGGGCGAGGGAGCCGTGATAGAAATCGTCGGGCTTCTCGGCAATTCGCTGCAGCGTGCGAGCCAGGTCGGGCTGGCGGAAAATCTCTCCCGGCTTGTAGTAGTCGCCGTTGCGCTGAAACACGCGTCGCGATTCAGAAAACTCGGCGAGGTGTTTGTCCGTCTGGAAGTCGTGCGACTCTCCCCAGGTCAGCGCGTAGCCCTCGCGCGCGAGCCGGATGGATGGGGCCATGACTTGCTTGAGCGTCAGCTTCCCGTATTTCTGCTCGGCATAAACCAGGCCAGCGACCGAACCGGGCACGCCGATCGACTTGTAGCCGATCTCGCTGGCGTCCTTGATCACGTTGCCCTGAGGGTCCAGATACATGTCACGCGTCGCCGCTGCCGGGGCTTTTTCACGATAGTCGAGGAAATGCGTGATACCGTCGGCCATGCGGATCAACATGAATCCGCCGCCACCGATATTTCCCGCCGGAGGGTGCACTACTGCCAGCGCAAACCCGGTGGCCACAGCGGCGTCGATGGCGTTGCCGCCCGCCTTCATGATGTCCACGCCGACTTGGGACGCCAACTCGTGCACGCTGACCACGATTGCGTGCTGCGCGTGAACTGGATGTGCGGAGGCTTGGGCGGAAGGCGTCGCGCCGATCGCCAAGAGCGTCATTAGAAGCAAAATCAATGATTTATGCAGGGATCGCATGCGGATTGAAGGCCCCAGGAGTTGCCACGAACTCTTGAGGCTAGCCGACTGAAGCGAGCAGAGTCAAATCCCGGAGGTGCGCGCGGTCAGGACCTCCGTCGAAGGCTGCTGGAACCGGAGCGGGAGCGATGCGGGTTACGGTCCCGGATCAGCCGCCTCGGGATTGGAAGCCAGCCACTTCTCCGCGTCATCGGCGTTTCGAAACACGCGCATCGCGCCGAAATAGGGGCCGGCTTGGACCTCGAACACTCGCATCATGCCAAACATGGCGTCGCTGGCGGCTACTATGGCACACGCCCCAAACTGCACCTTATTGCGAATGGCGCTCGCAGCCGCGCCGACCGCCCCCAGTTGGCTGCTGTTGGGCAACGTGTCCGCGTCAGTAACATCCAGTAGGACATCCAGACGTCCGGAGCAGGCGGGATCGTCGTTGAGTTGTCGGAAGTGGTCGATCACCTGCTCGAACCTCAAGGGCCGAGTGCAAGCGGTACGAATGAGCCGTCGTGTGGTGTCGATACTGTAGGTGACGGGCACTTCCCAACTCCCAAGCAAAACTAAAAGATAGCACGCGTTGTAGAGGCGCCTCGCTGCCAGAACGCGGTTTGATCTGCTCCTGCGCATCGGGAGGTCGCTAAGGTTTCTTCCGTTTCTTCTTCTTTGCGCGAGTCTTCCTTGACGCTTTCTTCTTCAAGCGCTTCTTCTCGCGACTCCGATTTGTGGGACTCCGGTCTTCTGATATATTTCCGGCCAAACCTACGGAGGTTAAACCGTCATGGACATTCACGGTATTTGTCCCCTGGTGCAGGTTTTCGACATGCCGACCGCAATCCGCTTTTACCGCGACGTGCTGGGGTTCAGCGTTTACGCCACGTCGGAGCCAGGGGACGACTGCAATTGGTCGCGGCTGAAGTTGAATGGCGCGGAGTTGATGCTCAATACTGCCTACGAGGCCGACCAGAGGCCGCCCGCGCCGGATCCGCCGCGCGTGGCCGCCCACGACGACACTTGCCTGTTTTTCGGATGCAAGGATCTTGATGCCGCATACCAGCACCTGCGCGCGCATGGGGTCAGCTTGAAACCGCCAAAGGTGGCGCCTTACGGCATGAACCAGTTGTGGTTTAAGGATCCCGACGGATATGGGCTTTGCTTCCAGCATCCCGTAACGAAGCAGGGCAAGGATCAGCCGGAGAATGACGGGATTGAAGCTAAGACAATCGCGTGAAGTCGCTCGGGCTGCAAATTGTGCCGCACGTCGCGCGGGCGTGGGCGCCCGCGCCACACTTACACTCGATCGACGAACTGAAGCAGCCTCTGCTTCACGGCGGGCCACTCGGCTGCCAGGATCGAGTAGCGCACGGAATCGCGGGGGATGAAGTCCGCGGCCATGCGGTGAGCGCGAAGGATGCCTTCGCATTGTCCGCCGATGCGTTCCAGCGCGGCACGGGAGCGCCGGTTGCGGGCGTCGGTGTGAAAGCAGACGCGCAGCACCTGCCAATCTTCAAAGGCGTAAGTGAGCATGAGCAGCTTGGACTCCGTGTTCGCTGCGGTCTGGACGGCCAAGCGAGTCAACCATGTATAGCCGATCTCACAGGCGTCCGGCGCGTTGCGGCCGTGCGAGGGATGGCCCTGCGGCCATGCCCATCGCTCGATGTTCCAGAAGCGGGTAGAGCCGATGACGGCACCATCATTCACACGCACAATCGCGAACGGCACAGCACTGCCTGCGTCTCGCCAGGCTAGGGCGGTGTCGACGTAACTGATCGCCGCGATCTTGCCTCGAGGGACGGGACTCCACTGGTAGAGCGACTCGTCGTCGCCGGCCGCGGCTACCAGGCCGTCGACGTGGCAGTGATCCAGAGGTTCGAGGCGAACGTGCTTGCCTTGCAGCGTAAAGCTTTCCGTAGACATCGCTTCCACTATGCAATGGACGCATGTGGAACCGCAACGGGCGACCGTAGCAGCTGCCGCAAAGTAGCGCCGGCATCTTGCCGGCTGTCGCGAGGGCATCCTGCCCTCGCACGCGCGGGCGAGACGCCCCCGCGACAGCCGCCGGGACGGCGGCGCTACTTTGCAACCTACGCTTCCAATTGCTTGATCACCGTGACCTTGCTGTACGCTACCCGGAAGCCCAGGCGTTCGGCGTTGCGCTGCGAGGTGGTGCCGCCGTTCGTGACCACGACGGCGTACTCGCACCCGGCCTGGACCGCGGCCGCCATGCGAGCTCGCAGCAGCGCTGTCTGCAAGCCGCGTCCGCGGAATTCAGCCAGCGTCCCCGCGCCGCAGAGGGCAAAGACCCGGTGCTCCGGGATGACCAGCCCCGTGCCGCACGCCACCAGTTTGCCCTCGATACTGGCCACGAATGCCAACGCCCGCTCCATCTGGTAGAACGGCGCGACCAGGCCACGATAGGCCTCCGGCGCGCCGTCGGGGAAGAATGCGCTTTCCACGATTGCCCCCGCGGTATCGGCCTCTTCCAGTCGACTCGGCCGAATCTCGCATCCCGCCGGGGGCGGAGGGAACGCCTCCTGCGCGTCCAGCTTTCGGAACAGGACGTTGTTCAGTTCCGCGATCGCGTACCCGCGTTCCTTGAACAGCTCGAATACCGAGGGCTCGTGCATGGGACACAAATCCACCTGCGACGGAGCCTTGTGCGCTCGATAAAACCCTTCCACGCGATCAAGATCCACCGCCGTGAACTCACGATCCAGCCCGACGCCGGTCGCCCTTCCGATGGGTGAACCCAACCCCGCAAAGATCATGTGACCGCCGCAGATTTCTTCCTCTGCCGCACCGATCTCAGGGCGCGTCTTCTGAAACATGCGCGCGTACATCACCTGCGGCATCTCCTCGACCGACTCCAGCCGGCGGGCGAATGCCTTATCCACGAATTGCATGGGAATAGTCCTTTCTGATTCTGACAGCTCGTGTGGAGACAACAAGACAGGAGCGCCGCGCGCACACTTCTGCGCATCTCGCTCAACGTTGCAACCCGCAGGATTAAAGGACGGCAGTCATAGGCAGGACGACAGACTACATGGGAATCGGTGGCTTTTCAAGGCGGGAGACGCCGGAAAGACAAACCCTCAACCACCAAGGAAACGAAGGATCACGAAGGCTCCCCAAGAAAGCTTCCCTTTTGCGACTTCGCGACAGAGAGCTGACGGCTGATAGTTGACAGCTGCCTTTCTCACACCTGCTGGCGCGCCTCGCCCAGCGATACGCGAACGTCCATCTTTTTCTTGTTGCGGTAGATGGTGATCTTCACCGTATCTCCGGCGCGGTGGTTGTTCATCATCTGCGAAAGGTCTTCCTCGTCCTGCACTTTTTGATCGTCGATGGCCACGATCAGATCGCCACCCAGCATGATGGCGGTATTGCCCAGGTAGGCGCGTTCCGTGCCGGCGTGCAGGCCCGCGCTATCGGCGGAACCTCCCGGAGTCACCTGGATGATGAGCAATCCGTAGTCGACTGGCAAGCCCATTTCATCCGCCAGTTCGGGACTAATGGGAATGGTGCGCACGCCCAAGGCGGGGCGCCGCACCCGGCCCAGCGTCATCAGATCGTTCAAGACGGCTTTTGCCGTATTGATCGGAATCGCGAATCCGATGCCTGCGTTCTGGCCGACATTGGAGAGAATCATGGTATTGATGCCGATGACTTCGCCGTGCCAGTTCATCAGCGGGCCGCCGGAGTTTCCTGGATTGATGGCCGCGTCGGTCTGAATGGCTTCGTCAATCATGGCTCCGTTGGGCTCGCGCACCGGACGGATGGAACTCACGATGCCGCGCGTCATCGTTCCTGCCAGCCCAAAGGGATTGCCGATCGCGTAGACTTTCTGTCCGACCTGCAGATTGCGCGAATCTCCGAGCACAGCCGGAATCAGGTCGGGCGCTTTGATCTGGATCACCGCCAGATCGTGCGGCGGATCGGTACCGACCACAGTGGCCTTGTACTTTTTGCGGTTGTGCATGGTCACTTCCACCTGCCGCGCTTCTGCGATCACGTGGTAGTTGGTCAGGATGTGCCCTTCTTTGTCGATCACGAATCCCGAGCCTTGGCCTTCCTGCGGAACGAGGCCGTAGAAGAAGTCATAGGTCATGGCCCGCGAAGTGACGTTCACTACCGACGGAATATTCTTCTTATACACAGAGATATTGTTTTGTTCTTCGCCGTCGAGCAGTTCGTTCGGCGCCGCCTCGGTAATCTCCACCTGCGCCGGATGGCTGAGCCAGTTCGAGGGATGCAATCCACCCGCCTGCGAGTTCGAGCGCCAAGTCGTGAAGTAGAAGAACCCGCCAGCAATCGCCAGCGTAAAGATCAAAGGCCGCATGACTTTCATAAGTCAACCATCCGATTTCAACCGTCCGATTCAAACATCCGAAGGTGGGTACGATGTCGGGGAGTAGAAAGGTCCCTGAATCCAATTCTAAACAAAGCCGCGCTCGTCGGCACGCCCGCCACGGCATAGAGTGCACGCGGCAACGAAGGTTCGTGTGGGGACAGCCGCCTTCGGCTGTCCTTCGGGCCAAAGGCCCGAATATCTCGCTGGCCGGCAGAGTCAAACCTGTCGAGCTTTGGCTCGACCAGACAGCCGAAGGCGGCTGTCCCCACATAACCTCTTCTAGGGAATCTCTGATTAAGCTTCTATTTGTCATCCCGAGCGGAGCAGAATTGCCGTCTTTCGGCAATTCTGCGCAGTCGAGGGACCTTGCGTTTTCTCTTACGATACTTAATCAGAGCTTCCCTAGGCGAGGTTCGGTTTCCGCTCCAGTTCCAGTTCGCGCAGATAGAGAAACAAAGGTAGCGCTAGCGAGACACCGACCGTAAGCACCGCGATCAATACGAGCCACCGCCTTCGAATGCCCAGCCGCGTGCTCTCGATCCGTGTGAAGACGAGCAGTGCCACGGCCGAGACGATGACATCCATGCCGAAGAATGCAGCGATGCGGTTGGCGAAGAGTTCGCGTGCGAAAAGAGGAAGATTCAGTCCGTGCTGCAGGACCCACGGAACAAACTGGGAGTAAGGAAGCAGCAAGCCGATGAGGCAGAGCACGAGGTACAACGTCTTGGGCTTCATGCCCGGATTCTAGCGCATCAATCAACACTGTCATCCTGAGCGGCGCTCTTTGCCGCGAAGAGCCTGCCCTGAGCGAAGTCGAAGGGATCTATGCAACTGGCGGGGAGTGCAGAGATCCCTCGCTTCGCTCAGGATGACAAAGCTTCCGCAACGCGCAGTTGCTCCCACACCACGCGTACTTGCTCGCGCGTCTTCTCGAGCGATCCCGAGTTGTCGATCACGAAGTCGGCGGCTTTGATTTTTTCTTCGTCGGAAAGTTGCGCGGCCATGCGGCGGATGACTTCTTTGCGCGCAGCTTCGAGGTCGATCTTCTGCCGGGCGGCGAAACGGGTTACGCGCTGTTCTTCGCTGCAGGTCACCACGATCAATCGATCGAAACGCTTCCCTGCACCCGCCTCGAGCAAAAGCGCGGCCTCGACGATCGCGATCGCGGGCGGGTCCTGACGGCCCATCTCCTGCATCCATTCCTCCTGGCTGCGGATGACCACGGGATGCACGATGCGGTTGAGTTCCTCGATACGCGAGGCGCGCTTGCTTTCGGGAGCGGTCGCCGGCCCGAACGCAACCTCGGCCAGTTTGGAGCGATTTACGCTGCCATCGGGATTGAGAATCTCGCGGCCGAAGTGACGTACCACCTCGTTATAAACCGCTTCCCCCGGCTGCATGAGGGAATGCGCAATACGGTCCGCCTGCACGAGGCGCGCACCCAGTGTGACAAACATTTCTCCCACAGCAGACTTGCCAGCGGCGATGCCCCCGGTGAGGCCAACTTTCAGCATCCCGCCTCCAGACGAAAAGCCTTCACCATAGAGACACAGAGGCGCAGAGAAAACCAAGAAGGGGAAAAGACAGGATTTCTCTGTGGCTCTGAGGCTCTGTGGTGAATTGTCATTGCGTGGTCAAACCCGCGACAGCTCCGGCACACGGTTTCCCCGGCGCATCTTCGCGGCCTTCACCGTGTTGAACATCAACATCGCAATGGTGAGCGGGCCAACACCGCCGGGGACGGGCGTGAGGGCTCCGGCAATCGCTGCGACTTCGGGATGCACGTCGCCGATCAGCGTGGAACCTTTCTTGCGGAAGGCCTCTTCCCGCTTCGCGTTCCCGGCGAAGAAGCGCTGAAATTCCGCGGGATCGGTAATGGTATTCATCCCTACATCGATGACAGTAGCGCCGGGCTTAACGAAATCGCGGGTGATCATCCCTGAGCGCCCGATCGCGGCGACCAGAATGTCGGCGCGGCGGCACACTCCCGGCAGATCGTGCGTCTTCGAATGGCAAACAGTAACCGTGGCGTTGGCATTGAGCAATAACATGGCGGCGGGCTTGCCAACAATGTCACTGCGGCCGACGACGACGGCTTCGCGCCCCGCGATCGGAATGTTGCTGCGCTTGAGAATCTCGAAGACTCCAGCGGGCGTGCAGGGCACAAGGCCCGGCCGCTGCGTGGAGAGAAACCCGACGTTCACGGGATGAAATCCGTCGACGTCTTTGGCGGGGTCAACCGCCATCAGCACTTTCTTGGCGTCGACCTGAGCGGGCAGCGGCAACTGCACGAGGATTCCGTCGATATCGTCGCGCCGGTTGAGATCTTCCACGAGCGCCAGCAATTCGGCGGTGGTGGCGGTTTCGGGCGGGGTCAGTTTCTCGCTGTAGACGCCGACTTCCTCGCAGGCTTTGACCTTCCCGCGCACGTAAATCTCAGAAGCCGGATTGTGTCCGACCAGCACGACCGCCAGTCCGGGACGCACTCCGGCGGCAGCCATGGTCTTCACTTCCGCAGCCACTTCGCTGCGGATGTCTTGCGCGATCTTGGTTCCGTCGAGGATGAGGGCTGGCATTCGGGCTCCCGTGAAATTCTATCGCACCGGCCGCAAAGAGCCCTCACCACGGAGACACGGAGGCACGGAGGAAGCGTGAGAGCAATTCATGGACGAGAGCGAGGGCGCCCGTCTATCGAGGACCTTCATTGCCATTTTCTTGTTCTTCTCCGTGCCTCAGTGTCTCCGTGGGGAAAGGCCTTTGTGAGCCGGGTCACATGCCCGGGCCACCCCCGTGTCGTACAATTCCCTCGTCATGATTGCCAAAGACCTCCTGGAAATTCTGGTTTGTCCGGCCTGCAAGCAGGCGCTCGAGTACCGCACGACCCCGGAGAGTTTGAAGTGCAAGCAGTGCCACCGGGTTTATGCGGTCAAGGACGACATCCCCATCATGCTGGTCGATGAGGCAGCGGTCGAGCCTTAGCGGGTCGAGGAGGTCTGCGGCTGGAGGAAATTGCTGGTTGTGTGATTTCTGATTGTTGATTGAAAACCATTAGCCGACAGCGAAGATTCCCAATCATCAATCAAAAATCAGCAATCAACCATGTTCTTCCGAAAGGAAGGTTCCGACGTGGCTGCACAATACTTTTATTGCACTCAATGTCATAAGAAACATCCCACGCACCACACGCTGTTCGACACCCTCAACGACTTCTCGAAAATGGCTCCGGAAGACTGCCCGGCCTGCGGAGGCACGCGCGAACTGCGCGTCAGTCTCGACTTCCAACTGGGCGCCGGCGATGGGGACTTCAAGGTGGTCTCCGCGCTTCTGCCCGACAAACTGGAGTCGTGGCTGGGAGATGGAGAAGAAGAGGTCACGTTCTATCCGTTCCTGGTTGTGCTCCAAGGCGGCGTGGAAGGCAAGCAGTTCTGCTGGATGCCCTACTGGCACGTCACCGGAAAAGAAGCCCGCTACGGACAGCACGCCGTCTGCCTGGAACATGCCCAGTTCGAGAGCCTTGTCGAGCAGGCAAAGGATAAAGTGCTGGAGCCGGCTTTAGCGATCCTGTAACCGGGACGATACGGACTAGACCGTCGTGAGCGCGGCGCAGCCAGAGGCTCCGCCCGGGATGAGATTCTACGTCCTTTAACACGGTATTCACATTCCCGTAATACTATCTGCGGATGCCACAGGAGCCTTTGCAGATATCGAAGACGTCAGCGGGACGCCGGCAGGACAGCGAGTTCTGCGTCTGAGCGGTCCCATCCTGCTCTCCAACTTCTTCCAGTTTCAGGCGTTGGTGCGCGCCAGCACCGCTCCCACTCTCATCCTCGACCTCGCGCAGGTTCCCTACATTGACTCTGCCGGCATCGGTGCGTTGGTGGGCGCCTACGTGAGCCATCAGAAGGACGGCCGCCGCCTGGCGCTGGTCGGCGTCACCAAGCGCGTGCGCGACACCATGCAGGTGGCGCACGTCGAGCAGTTCTTCCCGTTCTACGACAGCGTGGCGGCAGCGCAAGCCTGACATTAGCCCTACGGAAACCGCCAGCGACACTCCTCGCCACAGTATCGATGCGTCTTCGGCCCAGGCCGTGGACTTGTCCGCTAGGCAGAACTTCAGGCCTACCGGGAATTCGTCCTATGCACGCCGGATCATTCTCCCGAACGACCAGAGCCGATTTTGCCCACACTCCGCCCGGGGAGGGCTCTGTTTTTTTTCCCACGAGAAACGCTGAGGCATCATCAGACACTATGGAGATGTCAGGAACGCTGCCCGCTGCCTGGACGGCTTCCCTTCCCGCCTGGTAACCGACGTTCTTTGTTGGTGCGTCGTCAACCCTGACACATTGTGTCAGTTTCGAGATTACCTGTTGGGTACGAAGGAAACCTTGGGAGGCCCGAACCGGCTCCCCGACCACCCGCAACTTTAGATATTCACAGGGGTTAATGAATCCAAAGGGGCTTGGGGACCGTAATAGGAAAAGTAGGGTGAATTCGGCATGTGGATTGCATGCAACTTCCACAGCTGCCGATGAGTCTAATACGGCAAAGGCGTAGAAGGTCGGAGTCGGAGGTGATGACGGCCATGACGAACGAAGAAATGCTGATGAACGCAAAGATGAACGACAAAGACAGATTCACCATGACCGAACTGGCAGCTCTCAGGAACGATCTGCTCCAAGGGGGCATGATCGACTCCTACGAGGCAGCGGAGCTGCTGCAGGTGTTTCTGATGGGCCGCGGCTATGGGGTTTCGCCCAAGGCGGCGCTGGATGCGGCGGGCCGCGTCGAGATGGCCGGGTGTGCCATGCCAGTGCTGGTGCATGAACTCGAGAACCTGGCAATGGTGATGTAAGGGCTCCGCGCGGCGGGCCTGGTGAACCCGCAGCGCAAATTGAGATCAGCCTTCCCCACTGTGTGGAAAAGCGCAATAGTTGGGTTGGAAGGCGCGGGGATCGAACCTGATCTCCTGATTTCCAAGATCCTGGGTCGACGATCGAAACAAGACCGATTGAACCAGCTCCACAATAAGAACAGCCGGGCCAACCAGCCCGGCTTTGTGGTTTTTGCGCAGCTAATCTCCCGACAGGAACACTGTGGAAATCCTCTTTAGGAAGGCGCCAACCTACTCATAGCGCAGGCTTTCGACCGGATCGAGTTGCGAGGCGCGGGTAGCCGGAACGGTCCCGAAAATAATTCCGACGACCGACGACACTACGATGGCGATGATCGCCGACAAACCGGAGATCGGGAAGCGATAGTCGGTGAGGAAGCGCACCGACCAAGGGATGGCAAGGCCGACCACAATACCCACGATGCCTCCGGTCAGAGAGATCAGAATAGCTTCCGCCAGAAACTGGAAGCGGATGGCGCGGTTGGTGGCGCCGATAGCTTTGCGAATCCCAATCTCGCGGATGCGCGACGTCACCGTTGCCAGCATGATATTCATGATGCCAATACCGCTGACCAGTAGCGTGACGAACGAGACCAGCATGAGGATGAGGGTCATCGCGTCGGCGATGCGTCCGGCGACGGTGAGAAACTGCGTCAGGTTCTGCACGCTGTAGACAGATTCCGCGCGGTGCCGCGACTGCAGCACGCGCTTGATGGCCGCGGTCGCCGGGATCACATCCTGTGGGCTGGCGGCCGAAAAATAGATCTGATAGACCGCCGCGGTCGGCACGAAGAAGCGGCTGACCGTGTAGGGAATCAGCATCGTATCTTCCTGAATTTCCGACTGGCCGAAGGTGTCCACACTTTCCTTGAACACGCCCACGATCGTGAACGGAAGCCCCCCGCTCAACTTGATGATCTGGCTGACTGCCACGGGGCTGGAACCGTAGAGCTTCTGCGCCAGCTTCTCGGTGATCACCGCGACCTTGTTCCGTCCGGAGGAATCTTCGGAATCGAAGAAGCGTCCGGCAAGAACTTTCAGATTGCGCACCCGCAGATATTCAGGGTCGACGCCGAGAACCAGGATGTCGCTCTGCTTGCCCGCGCCGACGCTGATGTGGTCCTCCAGCGCTACCGTGGGAGAGGCGGCCACGACGTTGGGCACCTGCTCGCGCACAGCCTGCACATCTTCCACGGTCATGGGATCGGGTGTGGAGTCGAGCCGCTGCGCGCCACCTTGATAGTCGGCATAGATCATGTTGGTGCCGATGGATTGCAACTGGCGCAGCATGTACTGCTTGCCCGTGAGGCCGATCGTGGCGACCAGGATCACCGATGCCGTCCCCACTGCCATGGCTAGGGCCGTGAGCGTGAATTGCAGCTTGTTGCTGCAGAAGGCGTCGTAGGCGAAATTCAGGATCTCGCCGAGCCCAATCGTAAACCGGTGCTGAGCGCTGCTGAGAGATAAAGCGGGAGCGTTCGCCATTGCCTGTTAGATGTTAACCCCCACTCGAAAGAAGCTGCAATGCACTGGTAGCGCCGGCACCTTGCCGGCTGTCGCGGGGGCGTCTCGCCCACGCGGGACGGCGCCGTTACGCTGCGGCGTCTTGCTTCGATCGCCCCGCCACGGCTACAGCCGCTAGAACCACAATGAGCGGATCGACGGGACGGAAGTAGTAGGTCTCTGGATGCGAGAAGTAATAGGTGAGCGGGAAGAAGAGCAGCACGATGGCAAAGCGCACCCCGAGCGAGCGATCGCGTTGCCAGACGCGCCGCAGGCCCCATAGTCCAAGGATCGACATGGTCGTGTTGACGAAAATGTTAGGCGGATCGAGCGGCTCGTCTTTAAGGTAGGCGGGGTCGAAGCTCCAGTAGCCGGTCCACATGTAGACGATGCGGCGGAACGTCATCCACGCAAACCAGGCGGGATGGCTGCGGATGTAGTCTTTCGCCTGCTGCATCTTGTGGTCCATGTAGGCGACCTCGCCCGCGCGTTCGTATTCGGAAAGTTCGGCATCGCTGTGGTTGGGATGCAGAGTGCGGTTGACCCAGTGCTGAGAGTATCCGTTGTTGCCGATGTAGAGTTCGAGCCCATAGCCGCTGCGCACAGGAATGAACTTGTGGAAGAGCATGTAGTCGCGCACGAGCCACGGCGAGAGCGTTGCGACTCCGGCGAGGGCGACGGCGATCATCTGAGCTTTCCACGGGCGCGCCAATCGGTAGCGACGGTAGAGAGTCCAGATCCCAAGCAGCGGAAGGACGGACATCACGACCGGCTCGGTGAGCGCGGACACGCCGCAGAGAGCGCCGAAGAGAATCCAATCGCGCTTGCGCGAGGAGTTCTCCAGGCGCCAAGCGAACAGAAACAGGCAGCAGAGTTCTAGCGTGACCAGGCACGTGGACCAAGCCCAGTCGGCTCCGTAATACACACCGTAGGGAGAGAATGCCCATCCCCAGCCTGCCCACTTCGCCACGCGCTGGCCGAACGCTTGTCGCGCCAGAAGGAAAACTGGAATGCACGTCAACGCTGAGAACAAGCTGTTCAACGATAGAGCCGCTAGCACTGAGGCGCGAGTTTCAATTCCAAAGACTTTGAAAATGCCTGCGAGCAGATACGAGTACACCGGCGGCAGGAGCGCGGACAATCCTGTGTCAGCGAGTGGGCTGCCGAAGCCGTGGCCGGAGGCGATGGAGCGCGCGATCAGGCCGAACGCCCAGTGCTCGAGGACAAAGGGGTCCATCCATTCGTGGTAGGTGAAGGGGATGACGGCGAGGCGGACGACGAGGGCGACGAGCACCATCAGAACGTAGGGTTGGAGACGTTTTGGAGAGGATTCTGTCGGCATTCGTTCTTGGCGCTGAGTGCGTGGGCGAGTCGCCCACGCGACAGCCGGCGAGACGCCAGCGCTACTTTCCGGCGGTACGTTTTCAGTATAGACGGCAGACTTGAAGCTGGGCGTTCCAGTAGGGACACGTCATCCCCTGCCCTGCTTGATCGTGCGCGGCAAGGTGCGCGTCGGGACGAGGGAGGACTACCCACGTTACGCCGAACTCTTGCTTGAGGCGCTGGAAATCCGCGGGTTGAAAATTCTGCCAGCCGGCCTGCGCGGTTACTTCTTTGAGCCAGCGTGGAGCGAGCCGCGGGACGCGGGCGGCCATGCCGCCATCTTTTTCATAGTCAGCGAGCACACTGCGTTCGGCGAGAGCGCGGAATCCGTGGTAGTCCTCGCCCGGCAATGTCACGTAATGAGGGTCGAGCGCGAACAGGCTATCAACGGGAGTGTTTTGCCGGATCCAGGCGAAGGCTTGCAGCCATGGGTTCTGCGGCACAGTGCCGGGCAATTCGAGATGCGCGGACGCGGGAAACATCTGACGTTGGGCATAGAACATGCCCGCGCTTAAGGGAATGAAAAGCACCAGCCAGCGGTAAATCTTGCGGTCGAGGATGTAGCGGCCTAGCAATCCTCCTGCGATCAGGAAGAAGAGCAGGTAGAGCAGGTGCAGATAGCGCATGGGCTCGAACGGCCGCAGGCGCTCGAGGCTGGGCGGAAGCATGATGAGGAGACCGACAGCGGTTTGAAAGATGCCGTAATAGATGAGGCTGTTAGTGACGGTTAACAGAGCGGAGCCGTGTTGCTGTTTGCGCGGCAGGAATCGTCGACCGACAAATAGGAGCACGAGCGGGGCGAAAACGCCGAGCCACTCATACCACTCCCAGCGTGCCAGAAAATAAAAGCTGCGAGTGGAGGCCGCTTGGCGCCAGGCGTCGGAAGCGGGCTCGAAGATCCATCCCAGCGGAAGAAGCGCGGCTGCCAGAGGCGCGGTGGACGGACGTCGCGGCAAAGAAGCACGCTGGTTCCAGAGCAGGAACGCGCAAAAAGAAATCCCGAAGCTCGCCATGATCGCGTGGACGGCGAAGGCCGCGGCCAGGAGAACTCCGGCGAGCCAGAGGCGACGGTCGAGGACGGCAACGATGGCGGCGAGGATTGCGGCCGTGGCGAGCGTGCGCGGATGAAGGTACTGATCGGCGAGCGTGATGCCGACGCCGGACACGGGAAGGGTGAGCAGGACGGCGACGGTGGCCACCGCGGCCCATTGCGGGTGGGGCTGGGAGAAGCATCGGCGGCTGATCCGCCAACAACCGTGGAGCAGGAAAAAAATGGCGGCGAACTGCCAGAGCAAGATCGCCCATGCCAACGGCACATGGCTGAGGCGGACCGACCGTGCGATGAGCTTGTCGAAAACCGTCGCCTGAAACTGCAACCGGAAGAATTCCGCGTCGTGCGGAAACAGCGCCGGGTTCAGATTGCGCTTGATTGCGGCCAGGTAAAACGCATCGTCCTCAAGCCCCGGGTGGTAGCCCATCACCAAAAAAGCAAGCACGGTGAGCAGGGCCAGCAGCAGCAGATTCGTGGCAGAGAAATCGCCCTGGCCCAAGCAACGGCGGGGCGGATTTTGCGGAGATTCTGACATTCCCAGGAACAAGGCCGCGGAGGTTCAGGCCGGACGCACGGTGTCCGTACGCGCTGCGTAGTAGGTCTCGCCGCCTTCGCCGAGTTTGCGGCCTTTGTCGCTGAAGCGCGGCAGGTGAATCAGACCGAATCTCTGCAGCGCAAACTCCAGGGTCGTGGCCAGGACGCCGAAACCGTACTCCACGCTGCGACGGAAATTGATGGACGAGGCCTCTTCGAAATACTTCGTGGGGCAGGAAACTTCTCCGATGCGAAAGCCGAAGTGCACGCACTGGGCGAGCATCTGGTTGTCGAAGACGAAATCGTCGGAGTTTTCCAGCAGCGGCAAATCGGTAAGCACCTTGCGGCTGAAGGCGCGGTATCCGGTGTGGTACTCGGAGAGTTTGACACCGAGAAACAGATTTTCGAATGCGGTGAGCAGGCGGTTCGAGATGTACTTATAAATCGGCATGCCACCCCGCAGCGCACGGCCCCCGATGATGCGCGATCCCAGCACAACATCATAAACGTCGTAGGCGACCATGCTAGCCATCGCGGTGATCAGCAGCGGCGTGTACTGATAGTCGGGATGCAGCATGATGACGACATCGGCGCCCGCGTTCAGCGCCTCGCGATAGCAGGTCTGCTGGTTGCGTCCGTAGCCGTAGTTGCGGTCGTGCTGGAATACCAGCAAGCCCAGGCGGTGGGCGAGATCCACAGTCTGGTCTTTGCTATGGTCGTCGACCAGGATGCAGACGTCCACCAGTTCAGGCACTTCTCCAACCGTGGCCTGAAGAGTCTTCTCCGCGTTGTAGGCGGGCATGACGACTGCGATGCGTTTGCCGTTGATCATTGCACAGAGCCGAAGGGAACTAGTGATAGTTTACCTGAGATCGGGCGAAAGGAAGCTGGGTCAATGAGTTCTATCGCCTGATTGCAACAGGCAAGTTCCCGGATGGTCGGTGATCACAATTCGACCGGCAGCCATGATACTTTCTAAGCTTCATGGATCAAGAGCGAATCACCACATTAGTTCGAGCGTTCAGCACAACACGGCGGTCCGAAATCTATGCGGCGTGGAGAGTCGCAGAGTCAATGGGTGACGATTTATTAGCACTCCTTGCAGAAGCGTTCCCGCAAGTCCGCAAAGCAGAAGGGCGTGCTTCTATCCTCCGTTATGTCGGAAGATTCTCCCGAGAGAGCGAGTTCGCCTTTACGATGGGAATCTCTGCCGTCCGAGATCGAGCCTATGCAGTTCGTCACTATGGGTGCGCAATTCTTGCCTATTCGCTCCGAGCGGATGCACTTCCAACGCTTTCTTCTCTTTTGAAACATCCGGACCGGCGCACCGTGGACGATGCCAGGGCGGCAATCGACGCGATAAAGAACAAGAACCACCATTTCTTCCATGACCGGGACCACAGCGGGAGAGTTCGCTGGGAATACGCATCTGTGTGATTCTCCGCCTCACAGGAGTGACCGGAGTGTAAAGCTGTTCTCGCCAGTTGACCGCAATCAAGCGGGATAACCAATCTCTTCTACGTCACTTGCAAGGGTCTTTAAGTCGCGCTCGGGGTTCAAGCGTAGGACGAACTCATCGGTGAGTGGGTGGTGCTCATAAACGTGGTTGATGAGTTCCGGACTGACCGAGCGTTTGTAGCAAGTCTCCGCCCATGATTTGTATTTCTGTGGGTCGCCGTCGAGAATCAATAACATCCACTCCGAGCCGTCTGGGTCTTCACCTGATGGCCATTCGATGTGGCCAGTCCGCCATCTGTCGTCATCGTGGCCGCGCCAGATGCAGAAAGTCGTGTCAGCCATGGAAAAGGCAGGTTCTGTCGCGAATGGGTCGAATTTGTCGGGTACTTCGTCCAACACACCTCGCCACACATTCGTCGGTTTTGTGCTCCACGGCGACATCTGGGATTCGTGGTCAAATCCTTTGAGAAAAACCCCCACGTCACTAAAGACACAGAACCACGCGTCTCCCTGTCCGTTACGCATCGAGGCCATCTCTTGGCCTGCGCTCCACTTGCTATTGAACGAGTAGTAGCGATGATCCCACTCCGGCGTAATGATGGCGTCCAGCAGGGCGAGGGACTTGGTGATGCGATTTAATCTGGGGATCGACGGGAGGACAGTCAAATCTCTTGTCGAAATCACCTCGTAATCTTACGACATCGGGATGATTGTTGATGAATCGCCATATCACTTTTATCGGAAGTGAGCGGAAAACGCCGGTTGCTTCGATCGGTTGGGTCGAGAACTCGGTGTGGCCGGTCACTTCATGTTGTCGAGAATGGAGCCGACGATCCCGCCGACCACGCCGCCTTCCACGGTCTTCCTGGAGGCTTCGCGGGGGAGATACCGCTCAATCGCATGCGCCAGTCGCGCGATGGGCAAGGTCTGGAGCCAGATTCGGCCTGGGCCCGTGAGCGCCGCCAGGAAGATTCCGTCACCGCCGAAGATCACGTTCTTGATGCCGGGAACGGTGGTGATCTGGAACGAAACGCCGGACTGAAATGCGCCGACGTGGCCGGGATGAACGCGCAGGGTCTCGCCGGCCTGAAGATCGCGCATCACCAGTTCTCCGGAGAGTTCGAGCCAGGCGGTGCCTTGTCCGCTGACCTTTTGCAGCAGGAAGCCGTCGCCGCCGAAAATTCCCGCGCCCAGCGATTGCTGGAAGCCCACGCCGACCTGAATCTGCGACGTGGCGCAGAGAAAGCCCTGGCGGTGAATCATGTACTCGTGCCCGGGCGAGACTTCCACGGGGACGATGTGGCCGGGCAGCTTGGTAGCGAAGGCCAGCTCGCCCGGAACTCCGATGGCGCGGTATTCCGTCATGAAGAGGGAGCCGCCGCCGGCCACGCGCTTGAGCACGCCGAACAGTCCTCCTCCGCCGCCAAACTGGGTGTGCGTGGTCAGCTGGATCGAACTACCCATCCAGGAAAGTTCTCCGGCTTCGGAGATGATGGACTCGTTGGGGTCGAGCGCAAATTCGAGGACGGGCATGGTGGTGCCGGTGATGCGGCTCTGCATGGGCGATCTCCTGGTTCAGGGTTGGCTTGGGCCGAAGCGCGTGCTGGTTCCAGCTCGCGGAAACATCAGAGTATACATGGGGCGGGCGGGCTCGTGGCCGGGACACACGAATCAGCGCGCGTCAACCACGCAACGGAAGCCGATAGTTCCCGACCGATCGATGCTGGGGGACATCAGCAGCAGCTTGCCGTGCTCTGTCAGCTTGTAGGCTTCGGGAAAGTACCAGATGGCGCCTTGCGGCTGATAGTAGTTGCCACCGCGGATGATGCCGGCGCGCGTGTGCTCGTCGACGAATTCCTCGGTCCACTGCCAGACGTTGCCGACCAGATCCATCACGCCAAAGGGGCTCGCGCCTTTGGGATGCGCATCGACGGCGTCAGGCGGGCGGATGGTGCGAGACTTGTCGGGCACGGAGACGGCGCTGGCGTCCCATTCGTTGCCCCAGGGATAGAGGCGGCGGTCCGTACCTTGCGCGGCGTACTGCCACTCCCACTCGTGCGGCAGACGCTTCCCTGCCCAAGCGGCGTAGGCGCGAGCGTCTTCGAGGGAGACCCACGTTACGGGGCGATTCTCCCAGCCTGCGGGATAGGTTCCGTTCTTCCAGTCGCGAAGGAAATTCAAATCGTCTTTCGGGCGGTAGTGCGTGACGTCGAGGAATTTCTTGAACTGCGCATTCGTGACGGGAAACTTGTCGATGTAAAACGAATCGATGTGCAGGGGATGCGAGTGGAAGCGTCGAGGGGAATCTTCCCAGGGATACTGGACGTCTACGTCCATATCGTTGAGACCTTCGACTTCGATGCCGGCGGCGTCGAAGTCGAAATCGGCCGCGGGGATTTTCAGCATGCCTTCGGGAGCGGCGGTGGCAGGTGCTGTCGGCGGGATCGGAACGATCTGCTGCGGCAGGAATTTCCACTCGTGCGAGTAGCTGGCCAGCGGAGTGCTGGTCATCTGCTTCATCTTCGGAAGCAGGCTTTGCAGCTTGTCGTCTGGATTTTTCGTCGCCAGCACCGCACCGTAACCTTTAGCTTCAATTGAGAAACTTAGCACCAGGCGCTCTGCGCCGCGAGACTGCGGCTTGAGTTCGACGCCGTGATAAATATCGAAGTAGCGCATCTCCGGGCTGGACGCAACTTCCATCTGATCGCCATCCACGTCATATTCGTTGCGGTTGACGATCGTCCAGAGAGTTTGATCGGTGAGCGGCCAACGGCTGGCATAGACCCCGTAGCGCAGCATCGGTGCCAAGGGCTCCCAATCTCGGCTGACTAAGAATGGAGCGAACGCGCGCTCGATGGTGGCGACCCGGCGCGTGGCTTCGGCGTCGCGCGGAGTGATTCCGTTCCAGATGCCCCAGATATTTTCCCAGCTCTCCCATCCGACTCCGTTGAAGAAGGCGAACTGCAGGTCGCTGGTCTTGTCGCGATTCCAGCGGTCGGAAATGTTCACCATGTGGCGGGGCTCGAGCCATTTGTATTTGTCGACCAGCGGGGTGAAGGGAAACTGGTATTGGCCCCAGGTCATCAGGTTCCAGGCGAGAGCTTCGTCGGAGGGACCGCCTTCGGGCTCGAAGACCAGCGGATGACCGGCCTTGTCGGCTGCTAGCGAGAACGCGAGAGGCACACCGTCTTGCGTATCGCCGTTGATGCCGTCGGCGCCAATTTCCGTCATGAGCGCCGCGATTTCTTCGGGCCAAGAATGATCGGGAGCGCGCGTGCCTTGGTCCCACATCATCATCGGGAACAGGACGCGGACGCCGCGGCGATGGAAGTCGGCGATCATCTGGCGAACTCCGGCAACGCCGCCCGGCATGCTGCGAATCAGATCATGCTGGTTGCGGTTGTCGATTCCCATGTTCGGGTAGGTTGGCCAGATCAGGACCGAATCAATTCCGCCGAAGCGTTTGTCCAGATCGTCGAGGTATCGGTCGACGGTGTACTTGCCCGCTACCGGATCGTAGAAGTAGCGGTCGTGGACCATCATCTGAGGCTGGATGAAACTGGATTGCGTCCACTTAAACTCGGGACGGTCGTAACGGGAACCGTCGTAGCCGATGCGGATGCGGCGTTCATCGCGCCAGTGGCTGATGTCGGCCAGCCACGCTTCGTGCTCGTTCGGGCCACAGAGCTTCGAACCGGGGAACCAGAGGTCTTTCACTGCCACGCTCAGACAATCGGGTGCGGGGATCTGTTGATCGGTAGGTTGGAAGCGAGTGTCTTGAGCACTTGCGATTAGGCTTGCGAGGAAGATGACGACTACAATCTGAATCCGCTGTAGTTTCACGGTGGCTCCTGAGAATTTGCGCGGGACTGAACATCTTACGACTTCACTCGTGCTGGTAAGCGAGATTATCGAAGCGCAGGCCTTCGCCATTTTTGAACTCGAAGATGACACTGGAACTCGGGTCCCGCCATCCTGTGCGCAGGCGCTGGAGTTGTCCGGGCTTGATGGTGAATGAGATCTCGCGAATCTCGGGAGAGTGGATGGTTACGGTCGCATCGGATGGCCCGCCGTTGTAGACATCGACACCGACAAAGATGCGCGGCCAGTAGAAGCGGAATTCTGCCGTTTTGGCTTTTGCGTCGGTGAGCGCCAGGTTGAAAGTTCCGAAGCCACCTTCGGGAACGTTGATCCGCCATGCGTCTGTACCCCAGTCGATGACTCCCGAAGGATACTCGCCGTTCAACACCGTCCCGGCCGGGAGATGGGGATCGTCGAAGGTGATGTATTGCGGGGGCGTGTTGCCGCCTTTGCCTTGGACGTCGACGTCGCGCGCGTCGTCGTGACGGATGCGCAGCACGTGGGTCACATCGTCGAATGTGAAACCCGGCTGATCGAGGTCCTTGCGACGCGTCAGGGGCTTCCCGTTCGCAGTGATGAAATCCGGCACGAAATCCAGCCGAAGGACATCGGAGGATGCGGGATCGAAGGTGGAGTACGTCACCGAACCCTTGCCATAGCTGATCTTCGTGACCACGGAAGTCGAGCCCAGCAGATGGGATTCGTCGGCGGGAGCCCACTCGGGCACTGCCCAGAAAGCGTCCATCATTCTTCTAGGGCCGTCCGCGAACTCGTCGGTGAACCACCACTGCGCAGAAAAAGGAGCGTGCGCGCTGTAGGAGAGTCCCTGAAAATAAGTGACCCAGTTGTACGAGCGGAAGGCTGCATCGCGATAGGCGGCGTCTCTAGTCTTTGCGAAGTAGAGCGCCTCCACGGCAGCGAGGCGCGAGGTGTGACTGTCACAGCATTGGTTCGGCAAGTTGCAGCAGAAGTTGGTGCCGTTGCCCTGCTCGGTGGTGACTGTGGCTCCGTGCACAATGTACTTGGGCCACTTGGGAGTGGTCTTCACCCACTCGATGAGATGGCGGGCATGCTCGCGCCACTGTGGATCTTTTTCTGGATGGAGCAACACGTAGCGGGCAAACTCCAGCGGGATCACCTGGTTCATGTTGCCCATGCTGGCGACGGTGTCCTCGAAATAGCCGACCCACACGTCATGCGCCAGCGGATATTTCTGAAACCACTCCCAGGCGCCGGCCCGCACGCGCGTGTAGCCGGCAACATCGCCTTGCCCGAGGCGCATGAGTTCGTCGAAGAGCATGATGGGCTCAATGACGTTGGCGGAATACGGACCCATGGGTGAGCCTTCGGCTTTCCCGTCGCGCGCGTATGCTCGCACCGGCCAGGGGGAATTGACTTCGTCTCCCGGCTTGAAATTCTTGACGAGCGCATCGGCACAGCGAATCGCGGCGCGCAAATACTTTGCGTTGCCCGTCATCTCGTAGAGACGAACGTAGCCGTAGCCATCCTCGCCGACGACGTGGGGTTCGATGAAATCTTCGGCGCCCAACTGGCTCCATCCGGTGTAGCGTTTCGCGCCGGGATTCGCGGACGCGTAGGGCACCTGCGACCAAGCGTAGCCTTCGGGGGTCAACCCGTTTTCCAGTTCGTAGTCGACGAAGTCTTGCAGGAACGTGAGCGTGCGCGGATCGCCCGTGTAGGGATACAGGCGTTCCATGAAGCCCTGCATCATGGCGCGCAGGTAGCCGGTGGAGTTGACCCAGTGTGGGTCGGGCGCGAGTTCGAAAGTCGTGCGGTCAAAATCGAAACAGCAATAGAAGTAAGGAAGGCGTTGGCGATTGTACTGGTCCCACAAGATCGTCCACTGCGTGAGGAAGTGGGACGAGTACGAGTAGCCGGTGTTGTCGGGCATGGGCCACGGCAACAGCTTTCCCTGCACGTCCAGTTGCACCGGATGTCCCGCGATCGAAGGCTCGTCGGCGACCGAGGTTATAGGAAAGGGTTTCGGCTGCTGGCCGGCGGCGGTCACTACGACAAAGAGCACAAAAGCAGGAATCTGCGCGATTTTATGAGCGCGTGTCATCTGGCTTGCTCCGACTTTTATATGCGATGGCTGAGGACAATCGCGGCCGGCTTCTCCGCGCTGAATTCTCTCATCTCGCGCAGTAGAAGAGAAACCCACGGCAAGAGCCCGGTGCGCAATCGGAGAAACAAGTCGGAACCATTGGTGCCGGGAGGGGGAGTCGAACCCCCAAGACCCGAAGATCGGCGGATTTTGAGTCCGCTGCGTCTGCCAGTTCCGCCATCCCGGCGTTAGGAAGGCCTTTCCATTGTACGGCAGCAAGCGCGAATTTTGAATATGATCACGCGGGCGTCGGATTCTGCACGGGTGCCGCGATCATGGGCAATTCCACGTGGAACGTGGCGCCTTGTCCGGGCCGGCTTTCGACGCGAATCGAGCCGCCGTGCTGCGTTACGATCCACTGCGCAATGGCCAACCCCAAGCCGGCGCCACCCTGGGCCCGGCTGCGCGCTTTGTCGACGCGGTAGAAGCGCTCGAAAATCTTGCTCTGCTCTTCTTCGGCGATTCCTACTCCTGAGTCCTGCACCTTAATCACCGCGCTTTCGCCTTGCGGTTCGAGCGACAGGTGGACCGAACCAGGCGAGGGCGTGTACTTGAATGCATTGTCTAGCAGAATGTCGGCTAGTCTGCGCAGCAAGGTTTCGTCACCCATGACGGAAAAATCCGGCGCATCGAGGCACGGCGGGACATCCAGGCTCGCGGAAAACTGCAGATCGCGAATGCTCGCCACCTGTTGCCAGCCGTCGACCACGCTGCGCAGGGTCTGACGCAAGTCCACGGGCTCCAAATGGAGCGTCTCGCGGCCCGAGTCAGCCCGCGCCATCGACAACAATTGTTCGATCAGGGCAGTGGTGCGTTCGGCTTCCAGCAGAATGTGGCGCAAGGACTCCTTGTATTCGGCTTCACCACGGGAACGCCGCAGCGCCAGTTCGGCCTCGGTACGGATGAGCGAGACCGGAGTCCTCAATTCATGGGAGGCGTCGGCGGTAAATTGGGTGATCCGTTGAAACGCGGATTCAATCCGGTCGAGCATTTCGTTCAACGTGTCCGACAGGCGCTGCAGTTCATCCCCGGTCTCCACCTTCTGCAGGCGACTGCTGAGATTCGTTCCGCTGACCGCGCGCGCGGTTCGCACCAGTGCGTCCACGGGAGACAGGGCCCGCCGGCTGAGCCAGTAGCCTCCACCGGCAGCCATGAGCAACAGCAGGGGGGCGAACATCAGCAGATACGAACGGAACAAATGGAGAGTCTCAACCGCATCGTCGGCGGGGACGCCCATCTCCACAGTGTAGACGTGGCCGTTGACTTGCAACTTCTGAAAAACAAAACGGAAAGGCCGGCCGTCGATTCTGCGGCTCCTCACGATGGGCCGCTTGACTTGATCCGGGGAAACGAGTGCCGACTGGTGCGCCTGCACGAACGCGGAACGATAAATCAGCTGGTTATTTTCCGCGTAGACCTCAAGATAATCACCCGAATGTTCAATGGCGTAGGTCTCGTTCAATTCCTCCTGCACCTTGGCGCTGAGACGGTCTTTGGGCTGGGACTGCAGAAAATTCTTCAAGTCATCGATCTGCGCTTCGAGACCATCGTCGACCAAGTCATACAGATTGTGTCGCAGGATGAACCACATGCCCGCGCCGAACAGGATCTGGGCGAGAGCGAAAATCGCCAGGTACCAGAGGGTGAGACGCACTCCGATGGAGAGTCTTCTCATGCTCGCCTTCTCAAGCTTGCCCGTCCGGACGGATCATGTAGCCCACGCCGCGCACCGTGTGAATGAGCCTGGGTCGCCCGGGTGGATCGATTTTGCCGCGCAATAAGTGCATGAAAGCGTCCAGCGTATTTTCTTCGATGTCGCGGTCAAATCCCCAGACGGATTCGATGAGAGAGCGTCGCGACACGACCTTGCCAGCACGGTACATGAGGCGTTCCAGCAGATTGTATTCCGTGCGCGTCAGCGAGACCCGCTCCTTACCGCGCGAAACTTCCCGGCTCGCGGGATCGAGAACCAGATCCGACACTTGCAGATGGTTATCCTGCGCCACGAGAGCACGGCGCTTGACCGCACGCAGCCGCGCCACCAGTTCGTCGAACGAAAACGGCTTGGTCATGTAATCGTCGGCGCCTAAGTCGAGACCGCGGACAATGTCGGGCACGGAGTCGCGGGCGGTCAGCATCAGAATGGGTGTCCGGACTTTTTCCGCGCGCAGGCGTTTGGCGAGTTCATATCCGCTGAGCTTGGGCATCATCACATCGAGAATGATGACGTCGAACTCGTAGGACCTCGCCAGGGCCAGACCCTCGGCGCCGTCAGACGCGCAAGTCGCGATGTGGCCCTCTTCGGTCAAACCCTTGCGGAGAAGATCCGCCATACGCGCTTCGTCTTCCACGATCAGCAGTTTCATCGGGTTCGTCGCCGGATTTCGGTTGCCGGAATTCCTGACGACCTCCACAGTTTAGAACCGAAGCCGGAATGGCGCTCGCCAACCTGAAAAAATATTAACTTGACGTTCATCCCACCGTCACACATCGACTCTAGGATTTCGAGTCATCAAGTCCTCTGCATCCCAAACGTACCGGAGAGAAACCATCTCTCCCCGATTCAGCATTTTCTTGCCCGCGAGGAGCTGAAGTCATGAATCTGAAACACCGCCGTTCAACCATCTCCCTCTTCCTACGATTCGCGCCTGCACTGACGCTCTGCACGCTGTTTCTGCTGGCCGGAATGCCGGCGGCGCACGGCCAGGTGGATCGCGCCGTGCTGGAGGGTACGGTCAGCGATCCTTCGGGAGGAGTGATCGTGGGCGCCACGGTCAAGGTTGCGGCGGTAGAGACTGGCCTGAGCGAGGAACAGAAGACAAATTCCAATGGATACTACCGTTTCCCTGGCCTAGCCGTGGGCCAATATACGGTGACCACGACGAGCAGCGACTTCAAAACCAACGTCATCGAGGACGTCGTTGTTCGCGTCGGCCAGACTCGCACTCTGGATGTGCAGCTTGCGGTGGGAGCGATTAGCGAGCAGATCGAGGTGAAGGCGTCGACTGGCCCCGCGGACCGCAGTTCGGCCGAGGCTGCGACAGTGATTGACACAGACCAGATCGCCAATCTGCCGAATAATGGACGCGACTGGGCCAGCTTCACGCTGCTCGCGCCCTTCGCGCAAGACGACGGCGGCGGCGATCAACGTACCATCCGTTTCGCGGGCCGCGCCCGCGACGATAACAACTTTTCCTTCGATGGAGTCGACGCGGGAGGCATTCAGGAGCAAGCTCAGAAATCACAGACCCGCCTGCAAATCTCGCAGGATGCGATCGAAGAATATCGCGTCAGCAGCGCCTTGTATGACGCGGAGTATGGAACGCAGGCCGGAGGCCAGGTCGACGTAGTCACCAAGTCCGGCACGAATGACTGGCACGGCACCGCGTTCGGCTATCTCAGAAACTCCGTATTCGACGCGCGGAATTTCAACGACTACAATCTCGCTGGGAATCCCGCGGTCCCTCCATTCCGCATGGGGCAGTATGGAATGACGTTCGGGGGCCCCATCGTCAAGGACAAGGCTTTCTTTTTTATCGATTACGAGGGTTTGCGGCAGTTACAGTCGAACACCCAGCAGTTCACGGTGCCCAGCGCTGCTTTTCAGCAGCAAGTCCTCGCTACTTCGCCACAAATGTGCACCATCATGCAAGCTTTCCCGTGGCGAGCGTCGGTGGGTACGATCGGGAGCTGCGCGTCTCGCTTCACGTATCCGGATACCGCGTTCCAGTCGACCTCCGATCCCAACGCAGAGCTTGTAACCGCCGCAACACCCACGACCGTTCACGAGGACACATGGCTGGTTCGGATCGACTACAAGTTCAACGATCGCACGTTGCTCTACGGCCGAGCTCAGCGCGACATCAGCCTGGTGGACGCACCGAACGGCAGCAGTCTTCCCGAGGATAAACTGCAGACTATCAATCACCCGGCGAACTATCTGCTGGCGCTAGAGCACTCTTTTACACCGCGACTCTTCAACGAGGTCAAGGGCTACATCAATCGCGCACCGTTTCACAACCCGCAGGCCAGCGCGCTTCCCTTCGCGGTCAACACGAGCAACGCCTTCGTCGGCCTCAACGACAACACGGCTGACATTGAAATTGGTACCACGTTTGGCCTGGTCGACAACCTGACATGGACGCACGGCCGTCACGCGTTCAAGACCGGCATGGAAATCCGGCGTGTGCGGCTGAACCAGGGACAGACCGCCGATAACGTCCTCACCTTCGCCAGCGAAACCGACATGATCAACGCGAATCTGGCGAACATCACTTATATCGCGCCCTGGTGCTGCCACCGCCTGCGCCGCATGTTCTACATGCCCTACTTCCAGGACGAATGGAAAGTGACTCCCACGTTGACCTTCACCGCAGGGCTGCGCTGGGAATACTACGGGGTGGCACATGAGGCTACCAACCGCACAACCGTTTTCGATTTGAATCAGTTCCACGGCGTCTGTCTCGGAACGGGCTCGTTCAATGTGGTGCCGGTATCGCCCGCTCTTGGTCCGATCAATACACCGCCATGCCCGGCAAATCCATCCTTGTACAACCCAAACTACAAGAATATCGATCCGCGGATCGCGCTGGCATGGGCTCCGAGTGCTCTGCATGGGAAAACCGTCTTCCGCGCAGGCTTCGGCATTTATCACGGGGCCGCACAGAATGACGATTTGAACGCCGGCCTTGAGAGCGACACCTTCCGCGTGCAGTACAACACTCCGACTCCGCTGAGTCCGGCCTATGAGCAAACGACCCCGGATCTCTCAGGACTCGGCGCTCAGAAAGGGGCGTCGCACCCTCGCGAGTTGCAGAGGCAAGGGCGGCGTGACCTGTACGCCGAGGAGTGGGGCCTGACGATCGAACACGAACTGCCTGCGAATTTTCTGGTCTCAGCGCAATATCTGGGAAGCCGCGGCGTGCGTCTGTTCTCGCGCGGTGGGGTGAACCTTTGCACTTCGCCGGTCACACCCAACGTGCTGCCAGGGTATCCGGCAAGTGTTGCCACAGATTGTATCCGAACTTTGGATCAGTACTATCTTCCCGACCCGAGCGGCACTCTCGGCCTCAGCACCTCAGATCCTTTCGGATCCGTTGACATCAAGAGAGACATTGGATCCAGCACCTATAACGCTCTGGGGCTTGCCCTGGAACGCCGCTTCAGCAAGGGACTCTCTTTCCAGTCGCGCTACACATGGTCGCATTCCATTAACGATGGTTCAGTCGGAGGCGGAGAATCCAACGGACCGGAGAACGTGAATTGCCTGTCCTGCGACAAAGGACCCAGCGTCTTCGATGTTCGCCACAATGTCACAGTGAACGCGGTCTATGAGCTTCCCTTTGGCCCCGGCAAATCTGTTCTGAATGGAGGAGGAGCGGTGGGCAAGATCGTCGGGGGCTGGAGCCTCAGCAGTATCGGCCTCTGGCACACTGGTCATCCGCTGACCGTTCAGATGGACCTTAGCAACACCATCACCAATCCGAACAACCCATTCGCGGGGAACTTTCCGAGCACCTATCTACTGCCGGATGGAAACGATCAGACCAGTCAGCGTCCTGACGTCGTTCCCGGAGTGTCGCCGACTTTGCCAGGAGGCGGAAGAAACGGACTGCCGCTGATCAACGCCGCCGCGTTCACGGCGCCCCCGGTCAACGGCAACGGAAACTTCTTGCACTTTGGAGACGCACCCAATGGCCTAATCCGGGCATTGGATTCGTGGCAAATCGATCTGGCGCTCACCAAAGAAACAAAGCTGACGGAGCGGGTGTCCATGGAGTTTGCGGTTCAGGCTTTCAATATCCTGAACCACGTTCAGTTGGGTGATCCGGGCGCGCTCACGTTGACGTATGACACGACCGTGCCGGGGACCAACCTGTCGGTGCCGGGAAACTTCGGGATGATCAGTTCCACCGTGAACTTCAACAACAACAACGACAATGCAGCGTCGCCCAACACGGGCACCGGCCTGCCGCGTCAGCTTCAGTTCATGCTTCGTTTCAAGTTTTGATTTCGGATTGGTCTTCAGGCAAATTTCAGGCGCTTGCTCTACGGTGGTGTTGAGGATCAATCGATGCTGAATGGAAAATTTTGTCTGGCAACTGTTTTGTTTCTGAGTTGTGCCCTGCTTCCCGCGCCGGCCCAATCCGGCGGATACTCCGTCATCAAGAAGATTTCCATCCCTGGCACAGGAAGCTGGGATTACCTCGCAATCGACGAAGCTGCGCGGCGCCTGTATGTTTCGCATGGCACGCAAGTCGAAGTCGTCGACATCGATGCCCTGACGGTGGTGGGCAGCATTCCGAATACGGCGGGCGTGCATGGGATCGCCATCGCTCCCGAACTGGGCCGTGGATTCACCAGCAACGGGCAGGCTTCGACCGTCACGATTTTCGACCTGAAGACGCTGAAGCCGATCGCGGATGTGCCGACCGGAAAGAAGCCGGACGCGATCATCTACGATCCGGCGACGTCGCGCGTTTTCACTTTCAACGGTGGAAGCAATAGCGCAACTGTAATCGATGCCGCGACCGGCAAAGTCGCGGGCACGGTTAATCTGGATGGCGGACCTGAATATGCCGCTGCGGACGGCAATGGTTTTGTGTACAACAATCTCGAAGACGAGAGCCGGCTGCTGAAGATCAATTCGCGCGAACTCAAAGTTGAGCAGCGCTGGCCCGTCGCTCCCTGCTCTTCCCCCAGTAGTATGGCCATGGACCGTGCCAACAGGCGCCTGTTTCTCGGCTGCCGCAGCAAGGTCATGGCTGTGCTCGATGCCGATTCGGGAAAGGTCATCACCACGCTGCCGATCGGCGATCACGTCGACGCCACGGCCTTCGACCCGGAGACCAAGCTGGTTTTCAATTCCAACGGCGAAGGCACCATCACGGTCATTCACCAGGACAGTCCTGACAAATACTCCGTTGTCGAGACGGTAAAGACCGCGCCGCGCGCGAAGACTATGGCCCTGGATCCGAAGACTCACCGCCTCTTCCTCTCCACGGTAGAGAACGGGCAGTTCGAAGTGTTAGTCGTGGGACAATAGGATTCTGAATCGGCAGCGGAGCCTTCCCTTATGAAGTCGAGATGTGTGCTAGTTTTGTTCCAGTCGCTGATGCTGCTGGCGCTTGTCTGCAGCGCATTGATTGGGTGCACCAGCAAGTCCAACGCTCAGACGTCCGCCGTGGATTTGCATCTCGACGTGAAGGCTCCGTTTCGCTTTGTGGCGTACGGGGACACCCGCTTCCACGACCCCAAAGATACGGAAGCGGCGAACCCTGCAGTGCGGATTGCGTTGGTGCAGGCCATTGCCGACGTCAACCCTGCATTCATCTGCTTCACCGGCGATATCGTCTATAACGGATTCGACGCGAACGACTGGCAAGTTTGGGACAGCGAAACCAAGGCCTTCCGCGACAAGAAGATTCCGGTTTATCCGGCACTGGGCAACCATGACCTGCATGGGGACGAAAAAGTCGCGCTTGGAAACTACTTTCAGCGCTTCCCCGATCTGAAGAACAGCAGGTATTACTCCGTGCGCGCGGCCAATGCGCTGGTTCTCGTGCTTGACAGCTCGTTGCAAGAATCCGGCGGCCCGCAAGGCCAATGGCTTGCCGACAAGCTAGATCACGTTCCCGGCGACGTGGACTTTGTTTTCCTCATGTTCCACCATCCGCCCTACACGAGTTCCTCGGACGCAAAGGCGTTCGGCGGTGGGCACTCGGCTCGAGCTCCCGAACAAGCGCTAGCGAAGGAGTTGGAAGCACGCCAGGCTCATGCCCGTTACCGCATCGTGGTGTTCTCTGGACATGTGCACAATTACGAACGCCACGAGCATGGCGGCGTGACGTATTTTGTTTCCGGTGGAGGAGCGGCGCACGCGTATCCCATTGAGCGCGCGGCGGACGATCCGTTTCAAAGCAAGCAAGTGAATTATCATTATCTGCTGGTCGAGGTCGACGGGCAGCAATTGAAGGTCACGATGAATCGCCTGGACCTGAGTACCGGCAAGGCCGTCTGGACGCAGCCCGACTCGGTGAAGATCGCGGTTCCGGCAGCGGCCGCGGCGGCGGCCAAGCGCTAGCCCCTAGGAACTCGAGCAGGCCCCCTGGCACTGATTCGTCGTCCACGATACTCCCAACGCGTGCAGGATCAACCGGTCGCGAAGCGTCACCTTCTCGGCATCGAGTACAACCCCATAGGCGTACTGAACGAGCGGGTCGCAGGTAATACACCAGCGCTCGTGGCGAATAACTCCTCCACAATGTTCACATGCGGCCTGCGCGTTGTATCGTTTGCTGTTGTGCCAGTTGGCTGCGGGATTGGTGAACATTTGGAACCTCCAGTCCTGATCTCAACAAATTCCCCGGAGCCAGCCGTACAGCCCGGCGGAACTGCGATGAGTGGAGCTTATTTCGAACAGAATCTGCGCCCTGTTTTGGGTGTCACAGTTGAACGTGATCAGGATCACATGCAGTGTCGGAACGCATCAGGACAGCCTGTTCCGCACCTCCTAGGTATCCATTACTAAAGTGGCGATTCTGCTAAGTTAGTCAGAGTCACGCCTATGCTGATTCTGAGTCCAAAGAACATCCTCGTTCTAGTCTCTTTTGTCTCGATCCTGGCTCTTCCGAATCTGTTAGGGCAGACCATCGCCGTCGAGGGGACGGTTCGCGACCCAAGCGGCGCTGTGATTGTTAATGCCTCAGTTGTTCTACGATCCGGTTCGTATCAGTCTGCAGGCACGACCGACGCCCGCGGACATTTCGCGTTCCCCACCGTACCCTCCTCTGCAGGAAGCGTTGAGATCAGTTCTCAGGGATTCAGCACGGTCCGCCAACTCTGGAGCGCCGGAACAACCGCCGCCTTCAGCCTCGATATCGTCCTGCAACCAGCTTCGGCCAGCGAACAGGTCACCGTTTCCGCGGCGCGTACGGAGATGCGGCTTTCCGAGACTCCGGGCAGCACGGTTTTGCTCACCAGCGGTGACCTAGCCGCAACTCCCGCGGTGCGAGTCGATGACGTGCTTCGGCAGGTTCCGGGGTTTTCGTTGTACCGTCGATCCGACAGCCGCACTGCCAATGCTTCCAATCAAGGTGTATCGCTGCGAGGCTTGGGCGGCACTGCCGCCAGCCGCGCGCTGGTGCTCGAGGACGGATTGCCACTGGTTGATGCCTTCGGAGGCTGGGTTTACTGGGATCGTGTTCCGCGAGCTTCGCTTTCCAGCGTCGAGGTATTCCGTGGTGGCGCTTCCAACCTCTACGGCAGCGACGCCCTCGGGGGAGTTGTGCAATTCCTGACGCGTCAGCCCGATCACCCGGCCTTCAGTCTCGAAACTTCCTATGGCAATGAGCGCACGCCCGATCTTTCCTTCTGGACCGGAACTCGCGCCGGCAAATGGGATTTGTCGTTGGCCTCGGAGATGTTCCGCACGGACGGATACATCGTTGTTCCTACCTGGCAGCGTGGGATGGTCGACACAGCAGCAAATTCGGAGGATGCCACCGTCGAGTTGACCGTAGGCCGTCAACTCGGAGACAAAGGCCGCATCTTCGCGCGCAGCAGCTTCTATACCGAATTCCGCAACAACGGCACGCCCGTCCAGACCAATGGCACGCGTATGGGACAAGGCGCCGTCGGGCTGGATCAGCAATTCGGCAACAGCGATTCGTTCACCTTCCGCGCGTACGGCCAGGCGCTGGGATACGATCAGCAATTCTCCTCTGTCGCTGCCGATCGCAACAGTGAATCGCTCACCGATATACAGCACGTTCCCGAACAGGTGGGCGGAGGCGCGGCACAGTGGACCCACCTTTTTGGCAAACATCAGACGCTGATCGGCGGCGCGGACCTGATGGAACTCATGGGCGCCAGCGACGAACAGCTTTTCTCCTCGGGTGTGCACACGCGGAACAACGCTTCCGGCGGGCGGCAACGCATTCTGGGAGCTTTCGGAGAAGATCTGATCCGATGGAACAACTGGACAATCATTCTTGCGGGCCGCTTCGACAATTGGAACAATTTCGATGCCAGTTCGATCTGCACACCGGTTTCCGGCGCATGCCCTTCGCCCAGCACGTTGTATCCCTCGCGGAGCAACTCCGCCTTCAGCCCGCGGCTGTCGGTGCTGCGCTCACTGAGCCGCAGTGTCTCCGTCACAGGATCGATGTACCGTGCTTTCCGCGCGCCGACTCTGAATGAGCTGTATCGCTCCTTCCGGCTCGCGAATGTGTTGACCCTGAACAATCCCTACCTCAACGCGGAACACCTTACGGGAGCGGAAGCTGGCGTAACCCTCACCTCATTCGGTGGCAGGTTCGATCTGCGTGGAACATTTTTCTGGAGCGACATCGTGGATCCTGTCGAGAATGTAACGATCAATCCAGCCTCGTCCCCGGTCCTCCGCCAGAAGGAGAATCTCGGACGGATTCGTTCGCGGGGCGTAGAACTCGATGGCGTCGTCCGCGTCACCCACGACATCCAGATATCCGCCGGCTACGAGTTCACAGCAGCAACCGTCGTCAATTACACGGTACCGCCGGGCGAGGTTTCTCTGCTGGGACTTCGAGTGGCGCAAGTTCCGCGCAATGTCTTCACCTGGGAAGCTCGCTACTGGAATCCATCGCGGCTCATGTTGAGCGTACAAGGACGGTTCGTGGGCAACCAGTTCGACGACGACCAAAACCTGTACCCCTTGGGCCGCTTCTACACGATGGATCTGCAGATTGGGCGTAACCTCACACGCAATCTGCAGGTGTTTGCCGCAGCCGAGAATCTCACCAACGAACGCTACAACGTGGCCAATACACCCGCGGCCAGCGGATCGCTCTTCAACATCGGCCCGCCTCTTTTGTACCGCATCGGATTGCGCCTGAATTTTCCGCAAGAAAGGCAGTGATGCACCGGGTAGCGGATTGGGCGATTCTTGCTCCATCATTTATCCTGAATAGTTGCGCATCGCTCGCCGAAGCACATATCGACACCAACTCTTTGAATCAAACCAGCTAGGAGCTAGCAGCCAGAAGCTGCCTTTATGAAAACCGGCATTATTGGCCTGCCCCAGGTAGGCAAGACATCGCTGTTCCGCATCCTGACCAAGGCGCATCTTTCCGCGCAGGCCAGCAACCCTCGCGAGGCGCACATCGGTGTGGCCAAGGTTCCCGACGACCGCCTCGACCGCCTGGCCGCGCTTTATAACCCTAAGAAGCTGACGCACACCTCGGTCGAATATGTTGACGTAGGAGCCATTGGCCAGGACGCCCTGAAGGAGACGGCTTACATCGGACACCTGCGCCAGGTCGACGCACTGGCTCACGTGGTGCGCGTGTTTGAAGACCCGGCGGTCCCGCTGGTGGCGGAGATCGATCCCCTGCGCGACATCAAGAATGTCGAGTTTGACCTGATGGTCAGCGATCTCGGACAGATCGAAAAGCGCCTCGAGCGCCTGGAAAAAGATCTCAAGAAGATGAAGACTCCGGAACTCGAAAAAGAATTCGAACTACTGAAGCGCGCCAACGCGCATCTGGGATCTGAGAAACCGCTGCGGGAAATGGAGATGACGCCCGAGGACAAAAAGCGCCTTCGCGGCTTCATGTTCCTGAGCGAGAAGCCGATTTTCTACGTGCTCAACATCGGCGAGTCGACCGAACTGGGCAAGGAACTCGACGAAGCGGTGAGCAAGTTCAACCTCACGGAGATTGCTGCACGCCCGAACGCAGCGGCGACGGCCATCTGCGGGAAGGTCGAAGCCGAACTCGCTGAGATGAGCGACGCCGACGCCGCGGAGTTTCTCTCCAGCTATGGCCTGAAGGAGAGCGGCCTGGTTCGCCTGATCCGCACGACCTATAAGTTGCTGGGACTGATCTCATTCTTCACTGCCGGCGAAGACGAGTGCCGCGCCTGGCAGGTTCCCGCCCGCAGCCGCGCCCAGGAAGCTGCCGGCGCCATTCACTCCGACCTGGAAAAGCATTTCATTCGCGCGGAAACCATCCGCTGGGATCAGTTGCTGGAAGCCGGATCGGAAGCGAACGCCCGCGCCAAGGGAACACTGAGGCTCGAAGGCAAGGACTACATCGTGCAGGATGGCGACGTGATGCATATCCGACATAGCGGATAGTTGCGTCGTACCGCCGTATGCTCCTGCCGCAATGCTCACTCGCCGGATGTTGTTTGGTGCGGCCTTGCACCTTCAGCGACGTGCTCACGCGCAACGACGTTCAGGGTGCGACTCCGAGTTGCCAGAACAAGAAGCTCAACTGATCCACCGAGTCGCCGATGTCCTGGGTCAGGGAACGTCCGCCCGAGTGTCCTGCTTTCAGTTCGTAGCGCAGCAGGATGGGCCGGTCCGACCCGGTGTCGGCTTGCAGCAGGGCCGCCATCTTGCGCGCGTGCAGCGGCGCCACGCGCGTATCACCGTCTCCGCTCATGAAGAGCACAGACGGATATTTCACGCCCTTCTTTACGTGCTGGTAGGGCGAATACGCGTACAGCCACTTGAATTGCTCGGGATCCTTGGCCGCGCCGTATTCGGCGACCCAGAATTGCGCCTCCATGAACTGGTCATAGCGCAGCATGTCGAGCAAGGGATGCCAGCAGATCACAGCCTGGTAGAGTTCGGGGCGTTGCGTCAGAGCGGCGCCAACCAGCAATCCCCCGTTGCTGCCGCCGAGAATGGCCAGCTTCGACGGATTTGTGTATTGGTTCTGTATCAGCCATTCGGCGGCGCCAATAAAATCGTCGAAGACGTTTTGCTTCTTGTCGAGCATGCCCGCCTTGTGCCACGCTTCTCCAAATTCGCCGCCACCTCGAATGTTGGCGAGCGCATACACGCCGCCGCGCTCCGCCCACACGATCGCATCCGCGTTGAAAAACGGCGTGTTGTTAACGGCGAACCCGCCGTATCCCTCGAGCAGCGCGGGATTCGTGCCGTCCAGCTTGACTCCTTTGGCGTACAGAAGAAACATCGGCACCTTGGTTCCGTCTTTCGATGCGTACCAAATCTGCTTAACCTCAAACTTCGAGCCATCGACTGGAACCTTTACCTGCGCCCACACTGACTGCTTCCCGGTGGCCATGTCACTGCGATAGACCGTGGCCGGAATGGCATACGATGCGTAGGTAAAATATGCGGCCGGATTCTCCCATCGTCCCTGCACGTCGTAAATCGACCCCAAAGCGGGCAGGCTGGGCTCGAAGGCCAACTTGCCATCCGGCTGAAACACTTTCACCATCGAAGTCGCATCTTTCACGTAGGTGACCCAGATCTTGCCGCCAGCTAGTGTGACGTTGTCGATCGCGTTCTCGGCTTCAGGAACCACCTCCCGCCAGTTCTCGGGTGAGGGTTTGGCCATGTCCAGCATCATGACCTTGCCCTTCGGCGCCTTGTAGTTGGTCTGCAAGAACATTTCGTCGCCGACCGCGAAGCCAAAGGAGCGCGCGTCCAAATCCTTGATCAGCGGCTCGATCGGTCCATTCTTCTTCAGATCCTGAGCCCAGACTTCAACCTTGTCTCCCGCTGCACCATGGAAAACATGAATAACAAGGTGACGGCCATCCTCCGAGGTATCGCCGACAACGATGGCTTCTTTCGCGTAACCTTTGCCGAAGATGTCCGTGTCCGCTTCCGCTTTCGTTCCCAGCTTGTGGAATCGAACCCGGGGACCGTCGTCGAGCATGGTCGCGTAATAGAACCCAGTCTTGTCCGGCAAGAACGAAAGATCGAAGTAAACCCTCGCCGGCAGCACGTCCGGCAGGTCGCGTTTGGCAGCGACGTCGAGCACGTGCACCTCAGTCTCATCTTTGCCGCCGATGCGCACCACGTAGGCCAGCAGCGAGCCGTCCTTGGAGACGTCCATAATCTCGACGTTGGTCGAGTGGTCAGCGCTCATCGGATTGGGATCGATCAAAACCTCTTCCTTCCCCGCGTCGCCCTGGCGCGTGTAGATGACGTACTGTTCCTGCTCGGCGGCGCGCTTGCGGTAGAAGAGACGCCCGTTGCGCTCGATCGGCGAGCCAATACGTTCCACCTTCTTCAACTCGGCCAGGCGCTTCTCCAGTCGCTCCCGCCCCGGCCATGTGTCCAGGAGTTTGTGCGTGTAGTCGTTTTGCTGGGTAATCCATGCGCGCGTCTCGGCGGAGTCTTGATCTTCCAACCAGCGGTAGGGATCCGGCACCGTAACGCCATGCAGAGTCTCTTGAACGTCGCCCTGGCGCGTGGCAGGGGGCGTGGCCATGGCTGTGCCGGCGTTTTGGGCCAGGGCGAACGTGGGACACATAACAGCCCAAGACAGAATGCTGAGAACTCTGCGTTTCATGATCTCCTCCGACGGGGAATTCTGCGGTCCGGACCACGCGATGTCAAGCAAGTTCGCGGTCGCAGCGAGAGGAACTTCCGGCACGCGGGTTCCGTAGTGATAGAAGTGGAGGTGTGCCCATGCTGATCCTGCGGTTTGTCGGATTCTTATTGGTGGCCGCGGTTTCATTCGCGCAGAGTGCGCCGCCCGAGCAAGCGAAGGAGCCCGAGCAGGCGACCACGCAGCTGACCGCCGATGAAATCATGGCGCGCGTGGCAGCCAACCAGGACCGCAGCGAAGCCCTGCGCAAGCAGTACGTCTACCTCCAGCACACGCACATTCTCACGCGCAAACCCAAGGGGCGTTTGCTCCGCGAAGAAACGGCGGACTACGACGTTGTTCCCACAGCCGATGGAACTCAGAAAGAACTCAAAACGATTACCGGTCGCTATTGGAGCAAGGGGACGTACGAGACCTTCGAGGGCGAGCCGGTTCCTGCGTCCGACAGTCTCGATGGCAATTTGATCCATGATTTCCGCGAGGATCTGTCGAATGAGAAGTCCAAAGACGGGTTGGGGAAAAACTTGTTTCCCCTGACGACCGAGGGGCAGAAGGACTATGAGTTCAAACTGCTGGGGCAGGAGGAGCAGCAGGGACGCAGCGTCTACCACATCGGATTCAGGCCCAAGGACAAGAACGACATTTCGTGGGCTGGAGAAGCGTACATAGACGCGGCGGAGTTTCAGCCGGTGCGCGTGTTCACCAAACTGTCGCGGCGGATTCCGTTTGGGGTGCGGACCTTCCTGGGAACCGATCTGCCTGGGATTGGTTTCAACGTGGTGTACAAGCGGCAGGAGGATGGAGTGTGGTTCCCTTCTACTTTCGGGACGGAATTTCGCATCCACGCGCTGTTCTTCATCAACCGGGAAATGACAGTCTCGCTCGAGAACACAGGCTTCCAACGCACACACGTGGAGAGCAAGATGAAGGTGATCGGGCCAGTAGAGTGAGAGGTGCCAGAGGACAGCGTCCGCGTCCCGCATCGGATGGACCGAAGTTATTGGTCGCCTGCGCGGCGGAGGATCTGCACCTCCATCGGGCGCAGGCTCACGCGCACGACGTGCAAGGGGCCATGTCCGGTTGACCCGTCGACTTCCTGCACCGTTGCGGTTCCTTACGGAACGGGGCGGACAGGCTGTGGAGCAAGCGGACCCGCCTGATTGCTATATTAAGACGTTGAAGGCGTCACCTTCCGCACTGAGCAGAATCTCGACGATGACATCGAGTTGCTGCGCCTGCGTGGGATTCGTGTTCGCAGCGACGACGACCTCCTGATCATTCAGAATCCGCGAGAACGCGATCACTCCCTGAGGAAATCCCGAAACTCCAAAGGTCACTCCATCGCCTGAGAGCGGGCGAAAATAGAATCGTCCGTAGCGCAGCGCCGATTGTTGCGCACGCACGGTCGCAATTTGCTGGATGTGCTGGTAGAAATCGCTCTGCTCGTCGAATCCAGGGCCTCCCCAAAGCGCCTCGCGTACAGCGGGATCGCTGCCGGCGCCGTGCAGCCCCTGCTCGGTGCCGTAATAAAGGCAGGGAATTCCAGGCAGCGAGTAGAGGCAAGCCAGTCCCAGAGTTACTTGATCGTCAAACTGCGTGGGGTTCGCGGGATCGACGTAGCGAATGCGTTGCTTCACGTCGTGATTGTCGAGAAAAGTGACGAAGTAGCGGGTGGCGTCGCCGTGGGAACTGAGCACGTCAGCTTCAACGTTCTTGCGATTCTGATACATGCCGACGACTGCGCTCGGCGGAGCGAATCCTTTCACGACGGGCTTGAGACTATTGAACAACGGATAGTCGAGCGCTGCGTCGACTCCGACCATGTCACTCTGGTCGCTGGTGTTTCGTCCGACGAAGGTCGCGATATCCTGCTCAGCATTCGCGTCGAAGACTTCTCCGAAGGTAAAGAAATTCTTCTTGCCGATGCTCAAGGCAAATTCGCGCATGGAGTTTCCGAAAAGCCGGGGAAGATCGCCCTTCAGGTAGCGGAGCGTATCGATGCGGTAGCCGTCGATGTCGAAGCGGGCGATGACGTACTGGTAGGCGCGAATCAGGAAGCGCTGCAGATCGGGATCGGCCGTCATCAGTTGTTTCAGGACGCTGAAATCGCCGACGGTGTCATCTCCGTTGCCATCCGGAGTGCCCTGACGGCGGAAGAACTGGTTCTGCTGAAGCTCCGATGGCCAAACCACCGCATCCGGGGATGGATTGGCAATGGCCGCAACATCGGGGAAGTCCGGGCGCGCGGCGCCGGTTTGATCGCGCCACTGAACCGGTTGCGGCGAACCGTGAAAGCTGGCCTGCGCCCCCTGATTGCTGATGCAGAACTGGTCCGTCGGATCGCATTGATAGGCAAACGCGTTGCCGGTATGGTTCAGAACGATATCGAAGATGACGAGCAGGTCTTGCTGGTGGGCCGCGTCCACGAGTTCGCGCAGTTCGATGTCGGCGGTGGCGGGATTATCGGCGAAACGAGGCTTCGCGCTGATGAAGTTGTGAATGCCGTAACCGTGATAGGTGCCGGGATCAAAAGAAAAATTCTTGAGAACCGGACTGAGCCAGATGGCTCCAGCGCCCAGTTGCCTGATGTAGGTAAGTTGCTGCTGCACGCCCGAGAACTTTCCGCCCTGAAACCCGAAGAAGTTCGGATCGTCGAATGGCTGATGGGCGGGAGGCGCGGAGGGGATTGTTGAAACGATCGAGCATCAGAAAGTAGATCCAGCGGTCGCGCCAGTCTTCCGGCGAAGGAAAGGGAGCAGCGGCCGGGCTGGGTGGAGTGACGGCTTGGTCGAGGACAGACTGGAAATCTCCAGCGAACAGCGAGGTTGGCACAACGCACCTCCAGGAGGGTTACCAATGAGGAAGGATCTGGGGGCCCGGCGAGATACTAACTCAGCTCAGGCTAGTCGCCCATGGGACTTGCATGTCGTACGGAATTTGGAACAGGAGGGGCTCTCGGTAATTCGGGACGAAAAGGACGAGTCGAGCTTCGCTCGACGGACAGCCGAAGGCGGCTGTCCCCACATAAGAACCTAGTCGCCGCTGGCGTGGTGCTGCGAGGGGACCAGGACCAGGCGCGGGCGGGCCGTCTCCGGCTGCGCGTTGCGGCCGAACGCGTTCAGGATGCAGATGACCGCGACATAGGCGGCCAGGACGCCGAGGCTAACGGACGCGATGACGGTGACGAAGAGGAGGACGGGCATAATGAGCGAGATCACGGTTCGACCAACCTTAGAAATTCAGAGTCTGTTGCGCCTCTCCCACCTTCTTATTGCCTGAGCGCGAATCTTCAATCTACCCTGCGTTGACGCTCCGCGCTGTTGACGACTAAGATACGGAGTAGAGCTGTGCAATTCCACTTTCCATCAATTCTGGTTACCTGTCGACGTTACGGAAGGGGCATGAACCCCGGCGAATGATGGCGATTACCAAGATTTCCGTCCGTGGCGCCCGGCAGCACAATCTCAAGAACATAGACGTTGAGATTCCACGGAACACCCTGACGGTGGTAACCGGGCTGAGTGGGTCGGGGAAGTCCTCGCTCGCCTTCGACACGATTTATGCCGAGGGGCAGCGACGATACGTCGAGACTCTGTCGGCCTACGCGCGGCAGTTCCTCGACCAGATGGAACGCCCCGATGTCGATGCGATTGATGGACTTAGCCCGTCCATCTCGATCGAGCAGAAAACCACCAGCCGCAGCCCGCGCTCAACCGTCGGCACCATCACCGAGATCTACGATTATCTTCGCTTATTATTCGCTTCGATCGGTGCGCCGCATTGTCCCAAGTGCGGGCGGGCGATCAGCCGCCAGTCGGCGGATCAGATTGTCCAGCGCGTCATGGCGCTCAGTCCTGAGGATCGCGTCATGGTCATGGCGCCGATCGTCCGCGGGCGCAAGGGCGAATTCAAGAAAGAGATGGAAACGCTCGTTAAGCACGGCTACACCCGGGCGCGTATTGACGGCGAACTGGTCAGCCTGGACGACGAAGCCCTAATCAATCTCGACAAGCGAAAGAATCACACCATCGAAGTCGTGATCGACCGCCTGCTGGTGAAGCCGGGGATCGAGCATCGCCTGGAAATGTCAGTCGCCTCAGCGATGAAGCTGGCGGGCGGGCTGGTGCAGGTTGCCGTGGTGGGCGGTGACGAGCAACTTTATTCGGAGAAGCTGGCGTGTCCGGATTGCGGGATCAGCGTGCCGCAACTGGAGCCGCGGTCGTTTTCGTTTAACAGCTTGTATGGGGCGTGTCAGGAATGCCACGGCCTCGGCAGCAAGTACGATTTCGATCCCGCAAAGGTGATCAGCGACTGGTCGAAACCGCTGCTCGATGGCGGGCTGGGGCCGGGATCGGCGTCGCAGAATCTGATTCATCAGTTGCAGATTGTGGCGGCGGCCTATGGCATCGACTTGAACACTCCGTTTGAGAAACTGCCCGAGAAGACGCAGGACTTTCTGCTCAACGGCGAACCCGGGCGCGGCGGGCGGACGGGGTTTCATGGCATCTTCGGATATCTGAAACAGAATCTCGAGGAGTCGACTTCGGAGGGCTACCGCGACTGGTTGATGGATCACATGTCGGCGACGGTATGTCCGGCATGTCACGGGAAACGGCTGCGACCGGAGAGTCTAGCGGTCAAGGTCAACGGGATGTCGATTGCCGACTTCACCGCGATGCCGGTGGCGCGGTCGCTGGCGGTGGCGCGGGGCATCAAACTGGCCGGCCGCGAGGCGGCGATTGCCGGGCGCGTCATGCATGAAGTAGTGGAGCGGCTTCAATTTTTGGATGCGGTGGGATTGGGATATATCTCGCTTGATCGCTCAGCAGCGACGTTGTCAGGCGGTGAAGGCCAGCGCATTCGGCTGGCGACACAGATTGGGTCGAAGCTGCGCGGCGTGTTGTATGTGCTGGATGAGCCTTCGATCGGATTGCACCACCGGGATAATGGACGGCTGCTGACTGCGCTTGAGAACTTGCGCGATCTCGGCAACACGGTGCTGGTCGTGGAGCACGACGAGGAGACGATCCGGCGCGCGGATTATGTCGTCGATCTGGGGCCAGGCGCGGGACGGCATGGCGGGAATTTAGTAGCGCATGGGACGCCGGCCGAGATCATGAGCGATCCCGACTCGCTGACCGGGGCTTATATCTCGGGGCGGATGTCGATTGCGATGCGGCCGGAGCGGCGGCATGCCAACGGGACCGCGCTGACGATTCTGGGCGCGAAGGAAAACAATCTCAAGAATCTGGATGTGGCGTTTCCGCTGGGCGTGATGACGGTGGTGACGGGAGTCTCTGGGTCGGGAAAGTCGACGCTGGTGAATGACATTCTGTACCGGGCGCTGGCGCGGCAGCTTTACCGCTCACGCGAGAAATCGGGCGAGCACAAGGCGATTTCGGGTGCGGAGAATATAGATAAGGTCATCCGCATCGATCAGTCGCCAATTGGGCGGACGCCGCGTTCGAATCCCGCGACCTATACCGGAGTGTTCACGCAGATCCGCGACTTCTACGCCATGCTGCCGGAATCGCGCGAGCGCGGCTACAAGGCGGGACGGTTTTCATTCAACGTCTCCGGCGGGCGGTGCGAAGCCTGCCAGGGCGAGGGGCAGCGGCGCATCGAGATGAACTTTCTGCCCGATGTATATGTGCTGTGCGAGGTCTGCGGCGGACGGCGCTACAACCACGAAACCTTGGCGGTGAAGTACAACGGAAATTCCATTGCCGACCTGCTCGAGATGCCCGTGTCCGATGCGCTGCCGATTCTGGAGAATATTCCACAAGTGAAGCAGAAGCTGCAGACGCTGGTCGACGTCGGGCTGGGGTACATTCATCTGGGGCAGTCGGCCGTGACGCTTTCCGGCGGCGAGGCGCAGCGCATCAAGCTGGCGCGCGAGTTGAGCAAGCGGCAAACGGGGAAGACTCTGTACCTGCTTGATGAGCCAACGACCGGACTGCACTTCGATGACGTGAAGAAACTGCTCGACGTGCTCCACCGGTTGACCGATCTGGGGAACTCAATCATCATCATCGAACACAATCTCGATGTGATCCGCAACGCCGACTGGATCATCGATCTGGGGCCCGAAGGCGGGGAAGAAGGCGGCCGCATTGTGGCGCAGGGTACGCCAGAGCAGGTTGCAAAGGTGAAGAAGTCGTACACGGGGCAGGCCCTGGCGGGATATTTTGGGAAGACAGAGAAGCCAGTCCTCAGTTCCCATTTGTCAGTTCTCAGTTGAAGGAATTTTTCTTTTGTCATCCTCCGACAATCCGCAATTTGAGCCACGGCCGCTGATAAGCAGCGAACCGGAGGCGCCGGCGCCAATCGCGCCCGATCCCTTCGCTCTCAGTCCCGATGCTGCAGGGATGGTCTCTCCCGTCCTCTCCGGACCGCCGCCGATCGAGAATCCCATATGGAGCGGCTGGGACGTGCTTCTGATTGCCGGGTTGACGCTGGTCGCCATGCTCGTTTTGCAGCTTCTGGTGATTTTTGGTGCGATTTGGTTTGTCTATCCGCACTCGAATCTGGCGGACGTGGCGCAGAAGCCCATTCTGCTGCTGGTGTCGCAGTTTTTGATCTACGTCGCAGTGGCCGCGTGCATGGTCATGCTCGTCGAAGGCAAATACCACGTGGCGTTCTGGCAGGCGATCCGGTGGAACTGGCCGCGGTCGGAATGGAAACTGCTGGCGCTGGGGGCGGCCATGCTATTCACGCTCGGCCTGCTGCAAAGTCTGTTACCCATGCCGAAGGACACGCCCTTCGAGCATCTTTTCGATCGCCCGCGCGACGCGTACTTGCTGGCGATTATCGCTGTGACCCTGGGGCCTTTAATGGAGGAGATCTTCTTCCGCGGCTTCATGTACCCGGTGCTGGCGCGGCGCATGGGCGCCGCCTGGGGAATCGTCCTCACGGCCTTGCCGTTTGGCTTGATTCATTTGCCGCAATATGGATGGGCGTGGGGAGCGGCGCTGGTGATTGTCATGGTGGGCGTGGTGTGTGGCGTGGTTCGGGCCGTCACGCGTTCCGTGGGCGCCAGCTTTCTGGTGCATGTGGGATACAACGGGACCCAGCTGATCATCGCCCTGGTGTACACGCACGGGTTCCGGCACATGGAGCAGGCTGCGGTCGGTCTTTTCGGTCTGGGTTGATGTTCCTCATTTGTAAATTCACTCCCCCTTGCGGCAAAACGCCCGACGATTCACGTATAGTAACCAGACCCCAGAATTTGGATGAGGCATGAGTCAGACAGTTCCTCCCAACCCAAATCAAGAGTCCTCGTCATCCAAGACTGTGGCTGAAACGCTTTTATCGCCCAGCATTCTGGAAGCCGTTCCCGATGCTGTAATTGCGGTGAACCGGCAAGGTGTGATTATCCAGGCGAACTCCCAAACGGAGACTCTGTTCGCCTACACCCGCGACGAACTGATCGGTCAGAAGATCGAGATGCTGGTGCCGGAAAGGCAGCGGCCAGAGCACGACCGTCATCGGGAGCAATTTCACTCCAAGCCCAAGATCCGGCGCATGGGATCGGGGCTCGATCTTTACGGAAGGCGCCGAGACGGGTCCGAATTTCCCGTCGAGATCAGCCTCAGCCCCGTCGCCACCCCCGACGGAAGGATGGTTCTGAGCGTCATCCGCGACATCAGCGACCGCAAGCGCATCGAAGAAGAACTCCGCCGGGCCAACGAAGAACTCGACCGCCGCAAGAGCCGTGAGTTGCGCGATTCGCAAAACCGGCTGACGCTGATCATCGATTCCTCGCAGGACGCAATCATCGGCAAGAACCTCGACGGTGTTGTTACGCACTGGAATAAAGGCGCGGAACAAATCTACGGCTACACGCCGCAGGAAATGATTGGCCGGCCGATCTCGGTGCTGGCTCCCAAGGAACGCGAGGACGAGATCCCAGCAATCCTCGAGAAGATCCGCAATGGGCAGCGGGTGGAGTACTTTGAGTCGGTACGCGTCACCAAAGATAAGCGGAACCTGAATGTCTCGATCTCTGTATCTCCCATCTACGATGCCGAGGGCAAGGTGGTGGGGGCGTCGACCATTGCCCGCAATATCACCGCGCAAAAGAAGATTGAAGATCAGCTGCGGCAGTCGCAAAAAATGGAGGCGGTGGGTCGACTGGCCGGTGGCGTCGCGCACGACTTCAATAACTTGCTGGGAATTGTCACGGCGTGTTCCGAGCTCTTGCGAAGCCGCGTCGACCAGGAGAGCCTGGAATATATCGACAACATTCGCGAAGCGGCGAAGCGCGGCGCGTCCTTGACCCGGCAACTGCTTTCGTTCAGCCGTCGGCAGCCAGTGCAGACCCAGTTGCTGGATCTGAACGATCGGCTCAAGGACGTGATCAAGCTTTTGCGTCCGCTCATGGGAGACGATGTTGAGATCGTGCTCCAGCCGCGACCCTCACCCGCCATCGTGGAGGCCGATCCCGGACAGTTGGATCAGATCGTCATGAATCTGGCAGTGAACGCGCGCGACGCCATGTCGCACGGTGGAAAGCTGGTCATCGAAACCGCAGTGTTCGATTTCGATGAGTCCTTCGCGCAGGAGCATCCTTCAATCAGGGTGGGGCGTCACGTGATGCTGGCGGTCAGTGACAACGGAACCGGCATGGACGAGGCGACGCGATCCCGCATTTTCGAACCTTTCTTCACGACCAAAGAAATGGGGAAAGGAAGCGGCCTTGGGCTAGCGACCGTCTACGGCATCGTCAAGCAATTCGATGGACATGTCTGGGTGTACAGCGAACCGGGTCACGGAACGACCTTCAAGATCTATCTCCCCAGCGCGGAGCACAAGCTGGGGGGTGCGCCTGAGCCGCAAGCGGAGGAGTTGCCTTCGAGGCGGCAGGGCGTGACCCTGCTGCTGGCGGAAGACGATCCCATTATGCGCCGGCTAACCCGAAAGATGCTGGAAGCGCACGGTTATCAAGTGCTGGAAGCCGAAGACGGGAAGTCCGCGCTGCAGGTGATCAGTTCACACTCCGGATCGATCGATCTGATTCTCACCGATGTGGTGATGAAGGGCATGAACGGCCCCGAACTTGTCCTGCGCCTCATTGAGTCGTACCCCGGACTGAAGGTCGTCTACATGTCGGGATATACCGGAGAATTGGTGGCGAACCACGGGCTAGGCAGCGGCATCCGGCTGCTGGAGAAGCCGTTCACTCGGGCGGATTTGCTAAAAACGATTGACGTAGTGCTAGGTTAGTAGTCGTGCGTCCGTAGGACGCCTGAAAATAGCCCGGCGTTTCAACGCCGGGTAACCCGCGCAGACGGCCCCCGCGTCCCGTTAGGGACGCCTGAGATCATCCCAAGACGTAGTTCGGGTCATATTCGACGCCGTTCTTCTTCAGGAACGCCACAAATTCCTCTTCGAAGCTCCGCCTGCGATGGTGTTCCGCCTGCGAACGAATGTAGTCGATGGTATCGCCCTTCTGAGAAATGCCGAGTGTGAAGGCGCCGTATCCCTCCTGCCACGCGAAACCCCGCGTATGCGTTTCGTTCATCCAATGCGATGACGCTCCCTTGATCAGTTGCATGGCCTTAGCCAACGGCAACGTCGCCGGCAGCGAGAGAAGAAGGTGTACGTGATTCTCGGTGCCGCCGACGATGAGCGCTTTGAACCCGTTCTTGCGTGCGATGCCGCCGAGAAAGGCCCACAGTAGCGGTTGGACATCAGGCGTGATTCGATTGCGCCGTTGCTTCGTCGAGAACACACAATGGATAAGCTCGGAAACGTACGTATGTGACACATGGCACCTCGCACAATTTCAGGCGTCCCGCCGGGACGCGCCTTTCATCCTCCCAGCTTACCCGGCGTTGAAACGCCGGGCTACTTTCGGGCGTCCTCCGGACGCTTTTTGTTCCCGAAATGGAAAGGCAAGCGGAAATGACAACGGATCGCGCGATCTGTTCATGACTCTGCTCAAGGACGAGGAAAGGTCACGTCGACTTCTCGAAGCGCAGGTGCACCCGATCAAGGAACTCAGTTACGATCGATATTTTGACGCAGCAGATGGGTGAGCACGAGGAAGAGTAAACCGAAAATCAAAAGCCCCACTTCCCGCAAAAAGCGCGAGAAATGGGGCATCCATTTAATCAGCGCGAAGCGATTACTTTACCGTTACGGTCAGCAACTGCGCTCCACTCACCACGTAGTCGAGCGGAGGCGTGGCAGTTTCATCGACATTGGACTCTCCGCTCACGATCATCTCCTGGTTCCCGCGCATGCCGTCCATTACATTCATCACCGAGATGGGCAGCGTTGGCATGACTTTGTCGGCCACGCGTGCTTCCGGGTCGGCTTCCAGCAGCGAAACGTAGAGGCGATTGTTGGCGTGCTCTTTGTTGAGCAGCGCTATGGTGGACGCCAGATCGAGCTTGCGGCCGAACGCTGGGTTGGTGCGGCCCACGCGGTCGAGAGTTTCTCCGTCACTGACCAGAATGCGCAACGTTCCTTTGCTGGCCGAGGTTGGAATCTTCACCGGTATCTGGCGCACGACGCGTTCGCCACGGTAAGGAGCGAGCACAGTCTCGACAATGATCTCATCACCGGGACGCACTTCGCTGACGTCGGTGCGGGCGCTTTCCAGACGCGCCCAGCGGCGCTCGCGGACCAGGTCGAAATCGAGTTTCACACCCGTCACTGCCGGCGCGTTGTAAGGATTGTCGTAGATGCGTCCGAAGCGTTCGCCCAGCGAAAGCGCGGCGGCCATGGCGGCGGGCTGGCCGTTCTCCGTCGGCACAAACATGTTCTTGAGTCCGACCTCAGGGAAGCCCTTCACGTTGATGCTGCCGTTGAGCCGGTAGGTGATTTCCTCGCCGTACTCATTTACGCCATGCAGCGCGTTGAAGACGGTGGCCATGATCGCCACCGGGCTCAGGCGCGCGTTGTTCAGCACTTCGTAGTGAAACTCTTTTTGTGTCGCGCCGTTGCTGCCGCGGATCGTCAGCGTCACCGGAATCATGTCGGGCTGCTTGTTGAAGACGCCCATGATGCCGGTATGGCGATCCTGTACGAAGACGCCTGCCTGCTCGGTGGTGTTGACGATCTTGAAGGCGTTCAGCGGCGAGGGCAGCGTGGCCAGCACGTTGGCCTTGTTCATGGGCAGATCGACGGAGCCGAACTGCAGCAGAGGATGTCCGCAGGCGAGCAGGCGCTGGGGATCGATGTAGGTCACAGTGCAAGTCGCGGCAATGTCCATATCACCGCGAACCAGAATCGCGCTCACCGCCGAGCCTGGTTCGAGCGGTTCCGGCTGTTTGTCTCCGCTGACGGACCCTGCGCCCATCACCGGGACCACTCCGGCAGAGGCGAACTGCCCCGCAAAGCGCCGCACCGTGTCTTCGGAGAATCCGTTGAAGACCAGGGGCGCGTCGATGGGCTTCAGATAGCTGGCGTAATCCTGCGTGGATCCGGGAAGCGCGTCGGCATCACCGGGTGAGGCGGTTTTTCCCGCGGCATTATTCACGCCGGGCTTGGTTGCCGCGGCTTCTTCGGCGGGCGACTTGTCGAGCGCGTTGATCTCGAGCATGTCGGCGATCGGCGTGACTCCGGCGATCGGTTCCTTCGAGAACTCACCGATGCGGAACGCGAGTGCGCCCGCGAGTTTGCCGTCGAGATACACCGGACTGCCACTCATCCCCGCCACGACACCCGTATATTCAGCCTTCGCCCCGTGCAGACGAATCAGGATGATGTCGCCCTTGGGCCCATTCACATTGTGCAGGACGCCGAGGACTTCCACGTCCATGGATTCCGGTTTTACGCCCTGGAATACCGTGAGGGCGTAGCCGCGCATGCCGGCGTGGATCTGGTCCACGGGAATAGTGGGCTGCGAGACTTGAGCGGACAGGTAAATTGTGGGTAGGGATAGACCTAGGACTAGAAGCGCGAGAACTGCTTTTCTCATTTAATGTCCCGACAGGACCCGCCAACAGGCCCTCATACAGATTAGAGTCAGACCAACTGCGATTCGTTGCACGGAAGGGGGAAAGATCTGGGACCGGGCAAAACATCCCAATTGCGAATCCTTGCGTCTATACTAGCACAGAGGTTTTCGGGGTTCACATGTTTAATCGTCATAAACCTAGCACTTTAGTGGGTAAGACGGGGTGCCGGTCGGGCATTCCCATGATGATTCTGGCGGGGCTGCTTTGTGTTTCGCTGCCAGCCGCCGCGCAAGACCAACAGGGTCAGTCGTCTTCACCACAGACTCCGGCCCAGACACCGGACAACGGCAAGCCCAAGCAGGACGTCCCCGCCGAGGCTGGCGGTCCGACCGACAACATCGGGCCGTATGCGATCCCCAAGAAGAAGGCGGACGACGCTCCACCGCCGCCACCGCCGGTCACCCCGAAAAAGATCGAGGACATGCCCGACTATTCGTTGAAGGTGAACGTGCCGTTGGTCAACGTCGACGTGCTGGTCACGACCAAAGATGGGCAGTTCATCCCCGGCCTGAAACAGGGGAATTTCCGCGTCATGGAAGATGGCGTTCCGCAGCAGGTGACACATTTCGCGGTTTCAGAGGCGCCGATCACGGCCGTCCTGCTGGTGGAGTTTGCCTCGACCACCTGGCCGCTCCTGGTCGAGAGTCTCAACGCATCCTACGCTTTCGCGAACAGCCTGAAAAAAAATGACTGGGTTGCGGTTGCCTACTACGATATGCAGCCGCACATCCTCGTGGATTTTACGCAGGACAAGCGCGCCGTCTATGGGGCGCTCAACCAGTTGCGCATTCCCGGCTTCGCCGAAACCAACGAATTTGACGCGCTGTACGACACGCTCGACCGCCTGGAGCGCGTCGAAGGCAAGAAATACATCATCTTGATCTCGACCGGGATCGACACTTTCAGCAAGCTCACGCTCGACAAGATTACGAAGAAGATCAAAGACACCAAAGACGTGACGATTTTTCCGGTCAGTATCGGGTGGTACCTGCGGGAATATTGCGAGGTCCATCACTGTACCGGCAGCTCCCATGGAATCGCCAGCCCGCATATCCAGACCATCGACTACCTGCAGGCCGACAACGAGATGAAGACTTTTGCGGCGATGACCGGCGGCCGAGCTTACTTCCCGCGTTTCCAGGCAGAGTTTGGCGAGGACTTCCAGCAGATTGGCGAGGACATTCGCCGGCAGTACACGCTGTCCTATGCCCCCCGCAACTCGAAGCTCGATGGAACCTATCGTAAGCTGAAGGTGCAGGTGGTTGGCCCGGATGGCGGGGCGTTGAAAGTGAAAGATCAGAAGGGTAAAGACGTGAAAATCGACGTGGTGGCCCGCGACGGATACACCGCGAAACACACCGTAGATTAGTGATTCGTCCTCACCTCTGAGTGCCGGCACTGAGTGGGTGCTGGCACACGCAGAGACTTCCTCCCCCCGATTCATTTGTAAAGATCTGGTTAAAAATCTGCCGGGAAGCCTCCGTTTCGGGCCCGACTGTTGTATGCTTCCGACGCACATTTTTAGCCGTTCCGATTTCCAGTTCAAACTAGGAGTACGCCCTTGCGCAAGAAGTTCCTTCCAGTAGTTTTCCTGTGGCTTGCCATTTGCGGCGTTTCGCCCGCTCAAACCATTCAACGTCTGGCTCACCAACCGCCCGACGGCGCCGGCATCTGTTTGCAATTGACCGATGGCACCGCCATCTGCCAAGGCAACGCGGAGTCCGACTGGTACAAACTCACTCCCGACAATACCGGGAGCTATGTCAACGGTACCTGGACGAAGGTGGCGAGTCTGCCAGCCGGATATGTTCCGGATGCCTTCGCTTCCGCGGTGCTCGCCGACGGCCGCGCAGTGATAACCGGCGGCGAATACCTGAACGGCGCTTTCACGCTGACGAACCTGGGCGCGATTTACGATCCCAAGGCGAACACCTGGACGAATCTCCCTGCTCCAGCCAGTTGGAAATACATTGGGGACTCGCCGTCGGCGGTGCTGCCCAACGGAACTTACGTGGTCGGGAACAAGCTCACCAAGAGCATGGCGATGCTGAATCCCAAGACGCTGGCGTGGACCGTGCTTCCGGGAACCGGCAAAAGCGATTTCAACGCCGAAGAGGGTTGGACCCTGTTGCCCGACGGTTCCATTCTGACCATGGATGTGAAGAACGCTCCGAACTCGGAGCGGTATGTGTCTTCCACCAGGAAATGGACGACTGCGGGCAGCACGATTGTCGATCTGCACTCGCCTTCGCCTTTCGGCTGCATTCATTACGGACCGAACGGGTCGCTCTGCTACTACCCGCCGGGAGAAATCGGTCCCGCAATTCTTCGTCCAGATGGGACGGTTTTCGCGACGGGATCGAATAGCAGCAGCGGCAGCGGCGCGGGACACACTGCGATCTACGACACGAAGACCAAGGCGTGGACCGTGGGCCCTGACTTTCCGAATGGCGACAATGCCGGCGATTCTTTCGCCGCATTGTTGCCCAATGGAGACGTGCTGGTAGAGGGCATCTTTTCGTCGTATCTGTGGGACGGAGTGAGCTTCACGCAGACACTCGCAACGCCCGGCAGTCTGATGGTGCTGCCGACCGGGCAGATTCTGGTGGGCGGGACGGAAGTTTACAACCCAGCTGGTACCTATCAGGCGTTATGGGCTCCGACCATCTCGTCGGTCACTACGAGTGTCGCGCGTGGATCGACTTACAAAATCTCGGGCACGAAGTTCAACGGGCTCTCGCAGGCCAATGCGTTCGGCGACGAGTTCCAGACCGCCACGAACTATCCGCTGGTGCGGATCACCAACAGCTCCACAGGCCACGTCTTCTACGCCAAAACTCATAATCACAGCACGATGGCAGTCGCCACGGGATCGGCGATCGTTTCGACGAACTTCGATGTTCCCGCGACTATGGAGACGGGAGCAAGCACGCTCGAGGTCGTCGCCAACGGAATTCCGTCGGCGCCGGTGAGCATCACGGTGAACTAGAACTTGTTGTTTGCGGAACAAGCCCTCGACATTCGGGGGCTTTTGTTTTTGGAGTTAGTGCACTCGAAACAAGTGATCGAGCAGGAAGAAAACTCCCGCGCCCACGAAGACCAGCAACGCCATTTTCATCGCTGGTTCTTTGTTGACCTCGGGAATCAAGTCGGAGGCCGCTACGTAGATGGTGACTCCCGCCGCTAGTGGCAGCCCCGCGCCCACGTGATGGCGGAACAGCGCCATCGTCAACACACCCGCCAGGGTAGATGCGCCGAGCACCACAGAGGCGCCCCAAGCCGTGCGCCGGCTGCGTCCGCTGGCCAGCATGACGGAACTCACGGTGAAGCCTTCAGGAATCTTGTGCAGGAAAATCGCCAGGAAGATGAGCCAGCCCAGCCAGTTCGATACCAGAAACCCAGATGCGATCGCGATGCCGTCGAAGAACGTGTGGATGATCAGTCCGAGCAGCACGGAGTATCCCTTGTGCGCGTGGATGAACTCGTCGCGATGGGTCTCTTCCCCGAAGTGGAAATGCGGCGTGACTGTGTGCTCGAAGAAGTGGATGATCAGATAGCCCAGCAGAACCAGAAATGCAGCGGACCTTCCGCGCAGTTCGATACTTTCCGGAACCATCTCGATCAGAGCGGTGGCCAGCATGAATCCCGCGCCCAACGCGACGAAGTAGCGGAGATAGCGCCGTTCCCAATTCCGCTGCACAATGATCGCTCCGCCGAAGACGTTGGCGGCAGCAGCGGTTAATCCGAGAAGCACGCTGGTGGCAATGGCACCCATATTGTGATGGTTCGGGTACTGCTTACTGCTTTTTCGCAGCCGCTGTTTGTTTCTGCAATTCGGAAAGAAAAGCCTGCTCCCGGTCCGCAACGTAGTTCTTATAACCCGCGGGATCAATATATGGGTTAGCCCCACCGGCGTTCAATCGCGGATACTTCGTTTCCATGCCGTAGTAACTGCCGTGGGCGCCCAGAAAAACGTCGCAAGGCAGCGACTTGAGCACCTGAAAGCCGCGCGCGTAATCATCGGCGATCTGGGGATAGCTCGCATTGTGCACCAGCTTGTATCCGGAATTGACGTTCGGGCTGCCCACAATAACGACGTCGTAAGACTTGCCTGCCTCGCTGACTCTCAACGTCCAGGTGGTGCAGCCGCGTGTATGACCGGCAGTCTTGTGAGCAGTCAGCACGGCACCGCCGAGTACCACCTGTTCGCCATCGTGGAGCACCTGGTCCACCTTGGTTGCCGGATACCGGAGTGTCGCGTCGTCACCATACTGAAAGTCGCTCTGACCGCCCGATTCGACCACGCCGACATCTCCATCCATGACCATGTATTTGGCCCCGGTCAGCTTCTTGATCTCGGCGCTGCCGGCATCGTGGTCGAAGTGCGCGTGGCTGATCAGCAGAATCTTCACGTCCTTGAAATGGAATCCCAATTTTTCGATGCTCTCGCGGATCAGCGGGACGGAAGTTTTCAGATTGCTGTTGATCAGAATGTGCCCGGCGGGCGTCGTAATCAGGTACGAGGCCAGCCCTCGGCTGCCCACGTAATAGACATTGCCGATCATGCGATGCGGAGGGAAGGGTTCGCTCCAGTCTGTGGAACCAGGTGCTGCGGAACCTGGTATTGCGGAACCTGCTGCTGCGGAATCTGGTGCGACGTTGCCCGGCGCGGGGTTTACTTGCGCGACCAGGCCGCCGGAGAGCGCCAAGGCCGCACCAAACAACATCAGGCGAGTGAGCATATGAGTAAAGAGTATACGGCGGCACGACGCAACTATCCGCCGCGCCGGATGTGCATCACATCGCCATGCTGCACGATTTGCAGTCAAGCCCTTACACCAACTACTCCCTTCAATAAATCACTTTCAGCGAGAACTGAATCTGCCGCGACGTTCCTGATGTCTTGCTGATGATGCCGAATCCGCTCCCGCGCAGAATGTTCGACGGTAATCCGAAGTTCACGATGTTGAAGATGTTGAAGAATTCTGCCCGGAATTCCAAGGTCCCCAGCTCAGCGCCTCCGCGATGCCCGAACGGAGTGCAGCGGAAAGTTCGTAAAGGCCAGCGGCAATGTCAACAAAGGCGAACTTGCCGTTCGCGGAAGACGTCGCGGTATAGTCGCGTCCACCGCCAGTAGGGTGAAGTTTCACGACCGCTTCCGCCACGGGCTTGCCCGACGAGTCGAGGAGCACGCCGTTCCACGATGCCCCAGAAACCGCTTCAGCAGTCAGAGATCCCAACAGGATTGCCGACAGAAACAGGGCCCGGATCCGGCGTCTAGGGGAGCCAAACATGAACGAGGAATTATAAGGTGTTGCGCCGTCGCCCTGCGCAAGCGGTGCTAAACTTTCGCTAGGTGGGGAGAATGAAGATCCTCGCGTCAGCCCGAGGTGCGCTTCAGACACGTTGCACAACGCCAATGACTTGCTTACCTTCCAGGCTCCTCTCCTCCCTTTGCATCGCTGTGCTGAGTCTGCTGCTATGCCCAGCTTCGTTTTCCGCCGAGCCTCCCTGGCTCGAAGTCCACTCCACCCACTTCACCGTGATCACCGACGCCGGCGAAAAGAAAGGCCGTGAAGTCGCCCTGCGCTTCGAGCAGATGCGTGCGGTCTTCGCCATGACGCTGGGCAAAGAACGTCTCAACCAGTCCGTTCCCCTGACCATTCTCGCCTTCAAGAATGACAAGACCTACTACCAGGTCGCGCTCCTGCGCCAGGGCCAGCCCATCGACGTCCCCGGATTCTTTCTTCCCGGCGACGATCAGGACTTCATCGTCTTGAACCTCTTCGAAGACGAGCCCTGGCGTGCCGTCGCCCACGACTTCGCAGGCATGCTGCTGAACTTCAACTATCCCCCCGCGCAGGGATGGTTCGACGAAGGCCTTGCCGAATATTTCAGCTCAATTCACGTCGACAACAAGACCGTCGAGATCGGCGGCGATCCCGAACTTCGTCCCTCTCTCACTGAAGACTTGCTCGGCAACCAGCACGAGACGAATCCTCCGAAGGCGCTCACCGAATTGCTAGGCGCCCAGGTCTGGTTGCCCCTGCCCGACCTCTTCACCATGAAGCACGATACCTCGACGCGCAACCAGGGCACGCACCACACGCTCTACTATGCCGAGTCGTGGATCGTGATGCACTACCTGCTTCACGAGAAAAAGCTGCCCGAGACTGGCACCTACTTCAATCTGGTCCTCAACCAGCATGTCCCGGTGGAAGACGCCATTCAGCAAGCCTACGGCATGAGTTCCGCGCAACTGGAACAGGCGGTGAAGAAATATTTTCATTCGCAGACCGCGCTTCTCACCGCACTTGACAACGCCCGGCAAACGAATCCTGACGCCACAAGTCCGGCCACTTCCGACCAGATGTACCGATTCCCAGCTCCCGTGGGGCCAGACGACGCGACCATCACGACCAAGCCTCTGCCCGAGGCCGACGAGCGCGCCCTCTACGCCGATGTAGAAATCCGCATTCCCGAACGCCGCGACGTTGGCCTGCAGGCATTGCACGCGCTGGCTTCCGCGCCCACTGCCTCTGACAAGAAATTCGAATCGAAGAGAGAAGAGCGGAGACCTGGGGAGGATCCCGATCTCCTGCCCACTAACGCGATCGGCAGTCCTCTCGCCCACCGCATCCTCGCCTGGGACCACATCCAGCACGGCGAGTTTGACGAAGCCACGACCGAACTCGCCGACGCCGCCGCTCTCGACCAGCGCGACATGTGGCTGCGCTATTACATGTCGGTGCTGAAATACCGCGTCGCACAGGCGAAGCATACCGACATTCAGGGCCTGCCCAACATGATGCTTGAGCTGCGGGCCGTGCTGGAGTGGTATCCGGAAATGGCCGACGCCTACGATCTTCTGGGGGTCGCCCGCAACGAGGGTGGCAGCACGCCCGCTGCCATGCAGGCCGAGCACGCTGCCATCAATCTAAGTCCGCGCAATGAGCTCTACACCTTCCACCTGGCTCAGATCTATGTCGCCAGCAAGAAGTGGGACGCCGCCCAAGTCCTGCTCGATCGCCTGAACGCCAGCAGTAATCCGCAGACCGTGGCGCTCGCCCGAGAATTGATTGAACGCGCCGGCGCGGAGCGCAAGTACGGCATCCCGCTCGGCGGCACGCCGCAATCCAAACTCGCGCCACAGAAGTCGCCCTTCGATGTGCTCGAGGAAGACGCCGCCAAACGCGCCGCCGCCGAAAATTCAGCAGCCGCTCCCGGGGACCATCGTCCCGCGAAATTCGTCAAAGGCCGTCTGGACTCGGTTGACTGCACCCAAGCCCCTGCCGCAATTCTGACGGTCACCGCCAACGGTACCGTGATGAAGTTGCGCGCGCCCGACTTCAAATCGCTAGTCCTGATCGGCGCCGACGATTTCTCCTGCGACTGGCACGACCGCCAGGTCACCGTGAACTACAAACCGGGAGGCTCGGTGAACGGCGATGTGGTTTCTCTGGAAATGCGGTAGAGTCTACGGAATTTGCTCCGCGCTAGTGACCCTCACCGAGATTCTGCAGCACTTTGGATAGATCGGCCTGCGTCTCTGCACTCTTGTCCCCCAAAGCAATGGCCTTTTCATACTGCTCCTTCGCGCCGGACATATCTTTCAACTGAAGAAGCAAAGATCCGAGCGCTCGGTGTAATTCGGCGACGTTCGGGTTGATGGCCGCGGATTCCTCCAGGTGAGATCGGGCCTCCTCCAGCCGTCCCTCCTGAATTTCAAGAACGCCGTTCAGGTACTGCACTTCCCAATTCCGCGGCGAGCTTAGCAGGAGATGAATTCCCACCTGCTTCGCTTTCTCCGAACGGACCGCGACCAGCGTTCTCAACAAGTGGACTTCCGTATCCACGTCTCCTGGATGGACTATGAGCGCCAGACTCAGAACTGAGCTCGCCTCCTCAGGCCGGCCGATTTGCCCGAGTATATCCGCCAACTCATTGGCAAGCGCGACCGAATCCGGTGAAGTGTTCAGCCCGTCGCGCAAAATCTTAACTGAGTCCTCGCGCTTCGCGCTTCTGGCATACGCCAATCCCAGGTTCAAACTCTGCACCGCAGTTCTTTGCCCGCGAATAATGGGATTCTCCAAGAGCGCAATCGTTTCGGAATAGTCGCCATCGAGAGTGAGGTCGCGCGACAGAGCGTCTAAAGCGTCCGACGATTCGGGATCGATCGTTAGTGTGGCCTGCCACTCGGCCTCCGCATTCTTGGTCTGATGCAGCTCATCGAAAGCCGCTGCCAGAACAGGATGGAGTTTGGGGTTCCGCGGTTCGAGTTCCTCCGACATCTGTAGCGCGGTAATCGCGTCCTTGGCGTTGCCGGATAAGTACAGGCTCGCCCCAAACATGAAAGCTACGTTGGCGGCTTTTGGCTGAATACTGAGTGAGGCAGCAAATGCATCGGCAGCGCACGCATACTTCTTTTGTTCGCCAAACCAGATTCCCAGGTCAGCGAACGTCTCGGCCGTCGGATGGCCCTGAAGACTAGAACGCATCGACTCCGGCGCCATACACGACTCGGCGCCGCTCAAGGAGCTCAATGCCAACCAGAGCAAGAGGACCAACCCAATGCTAATCCGCAACCTCCCCGAACTCTTTCTCCAACCACTATGGCTCTTAGGACCGACTGCACGAATTTGCATCCCGACTGCACGAATTTGCATCCCGTGTTCCATCTACTTGGGATCGTCTGCAACGTCGACGCGGATGTCCTCGATCCCATCCGCGGATGTGTTGACGAATTCGGGAAGATTGACGGCACGGTTCGCGGCGGTGGTGTTGTCAATCAGGATGGGCGGGCTGTCGTTGCCATCGGGGTCAATGTGCGTGAGATACATCTGTGTGTACGCCGATCGCGCCTTGGAAGAGAAGACCAGCCAGCGCCCGTTGGGAGAGAAGCTGTGCCAGGAATTCATGAGCTGGGTATTGGCCCGCATCCGGCGCGCAACTCCGCCTTCGAATGGGACGATGTAGAGCTGGCTGTCGGGCCGCATAAGTTGGCCGTTCTTGCACTGCACAAATACAATCCACCGTCCGTCCGGCGAGACCTTGGGAAAGTTGTTGCTCATTCCATTCTTCGACGCTCCCACAATCGGCTCCGGGCTGCCCCCCTTGCCGCTATTGAATGGGATCCGGTAGAGATCGTATTGAATCTGCGTTTCGTTCGGATCATCGGCGTGGAGCGCTGCCCTTTGTCCTTTGACCCGCGGATCTTTCGCACCCGCTCGCGCAAAGACAATGTATTTGCCGTCAGGACTCCAGACTCCATCCGTCTGCACAAACTCCGGATCATCCGCTCCGGGCAAAGGCTGGCGCTGACCGGTGGCTCGGCTGTACCACTCCAGGATGCCCCGCGTGGGGTAAAACACCTGGAGGAAGTGATAGTCCATGAAGTTCGTCACGTAGTAGCTATCAAGCAGCTTCAACGATGGCCCCGCGAACGTGCTGACCACGTATTTTCCATCGGGTGAGACTTGCGACATGAACCCCACTCGAACTTGCCCCACTCGTCCATCCGTATTCCAGTGCACCAGGTCCTTGCTCTGTATTGACATGTGCCGTTCCACCGGAACCACCGCGTAAAGGCCCTTGTCGTTGGCTGGACCATCAATGTCAATGCCCATCGTCTTGCCGTCGGTAGAGAAAGAATGGCAGTTCCCGCACGTAGACATGTTTCGCAGAACCGTGTGGCTTTCGGGACGCCGAATATCGCGCAGTCGCCATTGAATCAAGTGGATGGTGGATGGAGCCAAAGGCTCGACGACTCCGTTCGTGCCCTTCGTCGGCATCAGCGGAACGTCGCGATAAAAAATCGGCGCCCCCACTGGATCTGGAGAAGTTGCAATGTCAACGGATCCCTGCGACAACGCGGCCTTATCCTTGCGATAACCGCCAATCGTGATCGTGGCTGCCCGACCGACGCTGTGCGCCTGGATCATCGACCACGTGTCTGCGTCCGGAGTCCAGACCCAGGTCGCGGCTTGCTGCGGCGTCAACTTTGGCGGCTCGTCGCGATTCGGCACACATTCGGGATCGATCGGGCCCATCCGCAGATGTTCTCCCAGGGACACAAGGTGGATGGGCGCGGTTTTATCCGCAAAGGTTATATCGATGCTCCACGAAGTCCCCGCCGCATCCCGCCACAAAAATGTAGGGGGCGTAATCCCGGGGGGGAACACCGATTCGTTCTCAGGGTAGTCAATCGAAATCGGCCACAATATCGGTCGCGAATCCTGCTGGGCGGCGCCAACGGATCCAATTTCAGAAGCTTGACTGGAAGAGGGCAAAACCCAATTCAAAAGTAGCACGATCGCCGGCACCATCACGACCGTCAGGACGGTGAGTCTTCCCCTCCGTCCGAATTGGGAACTCCGGTCGAGCATAGGTTTCTTTCGATTGAGCCTCGCCGCGCTGTCAACCAAGCCGGGGGTGCAGGCCGCCACCCGCAACGCGATGCTCTCAAGGATTCCACCGCAGGACTGTGACCGTAATCACAGAAGAGGAACGAACCGAGGAGTTTGCAGATCGCCCCGCAAACGCTAGGTCACTGTGGTTCCATCGACAGGATGCGGGTCTTCGCCCGGAACTTGTGCCAATTCCTGAACCGCACTACGTTGTGTGCACACTCAGACCCTTCCGCTCTTTCGCAGATTTCAATTTCGGACTTGCCCGGCAACACAAAGCTGCTCCCATCGCCCAATGGCACGTCGGCATAATCGATCACGGTCTTGGCACGCGTGATGGGAAACCATTTCGGCATGTCGGCAGTCTCTTTCTCCATCCGCATCAATTGGAAGTTGGACTGGTTCAGCCAGACCTTCCCGCGGTAAGCCGGAAACAGCGTCGTGCCCGATCCGTTCGGGTAAAACGCGTGCAAGTAGTACATCTGGTTATTCGTTTGCTCAACCCGAAACTCAAAAAGCAGCGCCGGGATCGAGTTCAGCTTCACGTCCTCGTTGAAGCGGAACTCCGCATTACTCATGGGTGAGAAGATCATTTGCAGAATCGACGCAAACTCGCCCATGGACCAGCTACTGTTCAAGGCCCCCGAGGAAGCCGCGGGACTCCCGTTAATCTTGATCCGCTCGTATTGCTCCTGTCCGTCTGCGTAACTCACCGTCGCCGTCACGACGTCCTTGTGCGCGGTGTTGTACGCGCGCCAGTTGCGCTTGGTCTCCAGATCGCTGATGACATTGGGCATCTTCCGCGGCAAGGACAGCGTAAACCGGCAGAACTCAGCCAGCGCCTGGGAGTGTGCGACTCCATTCGTGACCGCGGCACAGTAAGGGTTGATCTCGGAGTCCGGATCCACCGGCGGACGATCCACCTCCGCACCGGTCGTCGAGGCCGGGGGCCCCACCTGTTGTGCAAGATTGCTGTGTTCAGGGGAAGGACCGGAAGACTCCGAGGAAGCGAGATGATCTGTTTTCCCTCCGTCCGCAAAAGCGTCGGCGGCAGCCGAGCGGGGCGGCGCCTCATATGGCAGATCAACCGATCCCAAATTGCCCGTCAGCGAATCACGCACGACCCAGCGCACAAATGCAGTCCCTTCGGCAGCGTGAAACTCCAGCACGCGCCGGACTCCATTTCGCTGGACCGTTTTGAGGCCCTCAACGCTCATGCCCTGCTGCGTGGGGTATTGCACGTGCCGCAGCGGTTTTCCTTGCGCATCAAATGCGCACACAGCGAAGTCAAGATGCAAACGCAGTCTCGCACGATCATTTTCCAACGCATCTGCCGTCAGCAGTTTTCCGTCCACCGCCAGCGCAAACTTCGCCGGTTCGCGAGGACCGGCTTGCAGCTGCGCCGTCACCTTCAGTGAGGTCGAAGTCATCAGGTCGTCACAAACCGCCTGTTTCAGTCCCATGTCTACACCCGGCGGGCGCTCGCCGCGCACATAGTAGTACCGTCGGTACGACAAACGCACGTCGCGTCTTGGCGTCCTGACCACGATGCGATGAAACCCTTCACTCCAATTCTCAGAAGGCGGAGAGTACCTGATTTCGTAATCGACAAGCCCGTCGTGTAAGACTCGGTCGAAGCAGGTGGCGAGATCGTTGTCGTCGATGCAAGCCTGACCGCCAGTCTGTCCGACGAATTCTTGCATAGGTACGGTGGCATAGTCCGTGCTGGCCTGTACTGGCGTGGCCGCAAAGGCAGGTTGGCCGTCTTTCCGCGGGGCGTTCGTACTGTCTTGTTGAATCGAAATTAGCCCAGGCCGCGCCGGATATAGCGACACACGCGCGTTCGCCAGCGCGTTCATCACCGTCGCAGCCTGGCCGCGATAGCTCCACGGATCGTCGAAACGGGTGGAACCCGGCTGAGGAGTGATACTGAATGGAAACGAGGACGATACCCAGATCAGCCTCTTGCGTCCGGGATAGCCCGCCAGATGTCGCGCAATCGCGCGTATCGCATCCATCGTCATCTGCACGCGCCGAACCTGATCGTTGCCGCTCGGGGGAACGCGATTCCAAGTCTGAATCACCGGCAACGACGGAGATTGATTCGCCGCTGCGAAACTCTCATTCGCGGCAACCGCTGCCGCCAAGTCTGCTGCCGCCGTCTTCGAGGACTTGGCTCCAAAGACTTGATCCAACGTGGCTCGCAAGACGTTGCGGTCGGCGTCGAAGTCCTGCAGCATTTCGAGTCTTGGGCCGAGTAGCAGGACTGCTATCGGCACGGTCCCGCAGGTGGGATCAATCGGAACCGCCTGATAACCGGCAGGCCCTTCGATCTCTCCCCTGCTGTCTTTGCAGCCCAAATTAGCCATGCCGGCAACTTGTTCCTTCACGGAGGGCGCAAACAGGTCCGTATTGAGATTGTCGAGTAGCAGAATCGTCAGCGGTGCTGAGGGTTCGCGGGCTACGCTCAGATCTGTTTGCGTCTCCGGGGGAATGCGCAAGAGTTCGCGCACTTGCGTTTTGTTCCGGAGGCTGGTCGTATCCACTACTCGGAACGATTCAATCTTCTGGGGAACTTGCGTGGCCCATCCGACCTTCTCAACGATCTGGAAGTCGTCTTCCGTCAGGCCGGTAACAGGATGGCCGCTTGCGTCCGTCGCAATCACGTCCACCAGCACGAGACGCTTCGGTGCCTCCGCCGCGAATGCGCGGGCATCTGTGGATACCTGGCCAGGCGGCACTGGCTTGTCTTGGGCCGACATCGAGGCCGCCGCTCCGAGCACGAGCAAGGACAACAGAAGACCCAGGGACAACTGGCACGATTTGTATGAATGAGGAAACGTCGTCCGATGGCAGAAGCTAAAGCGAGAACACGTTCTGCACGGTGTCAAGTGAACACCCTCGCCGGGTATAGCTAATGAGAACAGATCATTCTACTCAGAATGAGGTCAACCGAATCTACGGCGTCACATTGATGGTTGCGGTCGTAGTCTTAGTCAGGTGATCGTAGGTAGTAAACTGCGTGGCTTCAAAAGTGATGCGGTACGTTCCGGGAGCAAGGGGTGCGTGGTAGGTCGCTGAACTCGGGAACTGGGCGACCGAACCAAAGACCACGTACCCGAATTGACAGGCTGACATGGGCGGGGGCGCCAGATAGCCGCAGTCGTCGCTACCGCCGACATCCTTGGCTTCCTGAATCCACCACTGAACGATGGGTGTTTGGGTAAATCCGGTGGCGCTGCCTTTCAGTGCCAACGTTCCTCCTCCGGCAACGCTTGCCTGTGAGGGCGTGACCAGCAACGTCACTTGGCTGGAAGGCGGCAGTCCGCTGCCACCACCGCAGCCGGTGATGAGGATTGCACCAATCAGGACAACGAATAAAGGAACTGCTCGCACGGTTTGAAGCACTCCAAAACCTCGGCGAGTATCATGGTAGAGCTTTCGGCTGAACCCTGCAGTGATGGACGTCACTAGACCGCAGCCTTACAGAAAACCCATTCCCGATCAGAATTGATCAGCCTTCCTTCCCTCCTCTGGCTCCGCGCCCAATAAAAAACCCTCCCGCTGGGACCGGGAGGGTTCTCGAATAGTTCGCAGTCTATGCGCGGACAACGTTTGCCGCTTGGAAGCCTTTGGGGCCTTTCAGCAGGTCAAACTCCACGGTCTCACCCTCGTTGAGCGTGCGGTAACCGTTCTCCTGGATTGCGGAGAAGTGCACGAATACATCTTCCCCCGTGGAGCGCTGGATGAATCCATATCCTTTCGCCCCGTTGAACCACTTCACTGTACCTTTCTCTCTCACGGAAAAAACTCCTTTCACCAATCGCTAAGAATTGTTCTCCGGCTTTCTCGATCGTCGCCCCGGTCGATTGAAGCCCCCCTCAAAGAAGCCGGTAGAACTTTCTGGTCGCGTCTACGATGTGCAGAAGAAGTACTCCAAAAAAGGAAAAGACTCCTCAGTCCTCCACCGCGGGGTTACATCCGCTGCGGGAACTTCCGGAGCCCGACAATTTGGCGCGTTTCCACTACACCCAACAAACGTCAACCCTACTGGTCTCACCACCGGACCACTTCCCGGTATTGCGCAACAGATAATAAGCACTATTAAAACGATTCGCAAGAAGAATTAGAAAGAAATCGTAATATGACTACCGGTCATTTCCGTCCATTCTGGATAACTTTAACAAAGATAAAGAAATAGCCCGGTAACCACCTCTGGCACTTCGGTTTATCCCCATTCCAGCCCAATCGCAGCCCTCTGGTACGATTGGATCGCAGCCGTGCCCAACCTTCCCATTCCGGCTCTGCCCGAGTCTGGTTCTCTACGCCAGCGTACCGTAAACCCTGCGCGGCGACGTTCTCCGGGACTGGTTCTTTCCACCGTGAAGTATCTGATGCGGACCGAGGTGCACACCTTCGCCTTCTCCGTCGCGGCCAATTCGATCTTGTCGTTCTTCCCGTTCGTCGTCCTGCTGATGACTTTGATCCGCCGCGTCTTTCACTCGCGCGTGATGTATGACGTCGTGCTGGAGCTGCTACGCGACTACCTGCCCGCTGGTCAGGACTTCGTCATCCGCAACCTCAACTCCATGGTCAACTCGCGACAGCGGGTGCAGGCGGTCTCACTCGTCATTTTGCTGGTCACTTCCTCGGGCGTATTTCTGCCGCTCGAAGTGGCGCTGAATCGCATCTGGCGCTTCGAGAACAACCGCTCGTACCTGGGCAATCAAGTGATCTCGCTCGGCCTGGCGTTTGCCTGCGGTGTACTGGCGCTGCTGTCGATCGCGTTGACCGCCGGCCCCGTGGCATTCATTGAGTTCCTGCTGCGCGGCTACGGTACGGGCTTTGTGCGCGTGGTCGGATTTCTGATGATGAAGCTGTTCGCGATTGCCGCCAGCATCGCCATCTTCTTTCTGATCTACTGGCTGCTGCCCAACGGCAAAGTTCCGGCGCGGGCGGTGCTGCCCTCCGCCATCATCATGGGATTGCTCTCGGAGGCGCTGAAGTACGCGTATATCCTGGCTCTCCCGTGGCTGAACTTTCAGGAAGTGTACGGCCCGTTCGCGCTCTCGGTGAGCATGATGTTCTGGGCGTTCCTGTCTGGACTGCTGCTGCTGGCGGGGGCCAATCTTTCGGCGGAAGAACATCTGCAGCACTCGCTCTAACGAGGCCTACTTCAACTTAAAAAGCCGTCTGCGCGTGCAGACGGCTTCTTGGTTCCCGATCGCTGACGTCTACTCTACTTCTTCGGCTGCTCTTCGATCTTGAGCAACTCGACTTCAAAGATCAGAGTTGCGCCCGGGCCGATGTCGGGGCCGGCGCCGCGGTCGCCGTACGCCAGATCCGCGGGGATGAACAACTGCCACTTCGATCCCACAGGCATCAACTGCAGAGCTTCGGTCCAGCCCTTGATGACTCCGCCCACCGGAAACGATACGGGCTTGCCGCCTTTGAACGAGCTGTCGAATTCCTTGCCGTTGATGAGCGTGCCGCGATAGTTGCAGGAGACGGTGTCGGCTGTCGTGGGCTTTGGTCCCGTGCCAGCCGTGAGGATCTTATACTGCATCCCGCTCGGCAGGGTGACGACTCCTTCTTTGCTCTTGTTGGCGGCGAGGAAGGCTTCGCCTTCTTGCCGGGCAGCGGCGCCCGCTTCGTGCGACTTGGCTTCCATCTGTCCGCGGACCTGCGTCTGCAGTTGGGTGAGGGCGGCTTTTACCTCATCGTCGGTCATGAGTGACTTGGCGCCGGTAAGAGCGTCCCTCAAGCCGCGAGCGGTGAGTGCCGCGTCGACCGACGCGCCGACGCCCTGGCGTTTGAGGTCTCCGCCAATCTTCGTGCCCAAGGCGTAGCTGGCTTTGTCCTTCTGAGTCTTCAGCGTCACAGCGGTCGCGGGCTTCGTGGTCGCGGGTGCCTTCTTGGCCGTGGTGGTCGACGGCGTCTTGGCGGGAGCGGTGGATTGAGGAGTCGATGCGGCCGGAGTCTGCTGCGCCGGGGCGTTACCCAGCAGCATCATCCCGGCGGCCAATAGTTGGAACACAATGGTAAGCGGTTTTTGCATATAGATGTATTGTCCCATCCGGCGAGAGAGATGGGCAAACCGGGGTGCGCAAGTTGTCACCACGGAAGGCAGGCAACCCCCGAACTTGGGGCCGGATACGACCCCCGGACTTGTCATCCTGAGCGAAGCCGAAGGGATCCCTACCCTCTACGATGCTCGTGTGGGAGATGCTCGTGTGGGGACGGACGCCTTCGTCCGTCCAGGTTTTGACTTTGACCTCGCCTCTGCCAAAAGTCCGACCCCCGCCGCCCTCCCCACTCCTTACCCCCCACCGCACCACGAAAGTGCCTAGCATTCCCTCCCCAACAGGTGTACAAAGGACTCGACTATGAGGGGGTCATGGCGATGCTTCGCCATGGCCCTTTCTGTTTGTCCAAGACGGAACACATATCGGAGGATCCATTGCCACCTCGAAGAAGAGATTCCTCTCCTCCACAACAGACCCGCTCTACGGCAGGCCTCAAGGTTCTTTGGACCTGCGACAGCGTTCAAGATTGGATTGCACGGCTAACCTGGTCGCCAGACGGGCGGGAAATCGCGACCGCATCGCAGAAGCGAGGCGTCGACATCTGGGACTCACAATCGGGCAAACTGCGCTTAACCATACCGATTCACCGATTCCATACGTATTCTGCCGTCTGGTCGCCCGATGGCAAGACCTTGGCATCGTCCCACGACGACCGATTCATACGCCTCTGGAATCCAAAGAACGGCTCTCTAATTCGCGAGATCGAGGCGTACAACTCCGATGAGGCTAGCATCCAGGAAGAGCGCTATCGCGACCGGCACGAGAAATACAAGCTGCACTTCGCCCAAAAGACGGAGCAGACCACGAGCCCAAAGGCTGACACCGAGCCTCTTCTGTTTCCAAACTACGAGAGCGTTCGGACCCTTGCGTATTCGCCTGACGGGGAGCATCTCGCGTGGGGCTACGACTTCGGCGTTCGAATCTGGCACACGTCTTCAAACGAGCCCGCCATCCTGTTCCGTGAGCAAGATCGCGTAATCAGCCTCGCTTGGTCACCGCAAGGAAGGTTCATTGCGTCTACCTCCTACAACGAGTCTCTCTGTATTTTCGACACTAAAGATAGAACCCTTCGCCATCGTTTAGATGCGAGCTACGGATCAGGTCTGGCGTGGTCTCCCGACGGAAAACTCGTTGTCGCTGCCATCCGCTCCGACATCGGAGTATGGAGCGCGGAATCAGGCCAACTCGTAAGAGTTCTTGAGGGACATATGAGCCGGCCGCGAGCCCTAGCGTTTTCGTCAGATGGCGCACTGCTCTCCTCTAAGGGCGGCACTCGGCGCGCCACCCCCGTAGAATCTGGCAAGGCTAGGGATCGGTACGTTTCCGACAAAAAGGTTCTTATCTGGAGGACAGACACCTGGAACGTGTGTGGCTCACTGAGCGGACTTCCGGGAAACTATCTGCATTGTGGCCTTGCGTTCTCGCCCACATCCTCCCTGCTTGCCACGACCACTCTGGGTGACAAGGCTTTGCAGGTGTGGAGCTTCGATGAGAACCGACTACTAAAGGAGGCACCCTCACCAAACGCTGTCTACTACAGGAATGCAAAAGTCGCACTGATTGGCGATTCGGGAGTCGGCAAGTCTGGCCTCGCCTTGGTTCTGACCGGGCGACAGTTCGCACCGACTGATTCGACTCATGCGAGGAAAGTAAAGCTACTGAAGAGCGAGCGCATTCAACTTACTGGCGACGTCAAAGAAATAAGAGAAGTAATCCTCTGGGATCTGGCCGGACAGCCTGGCTATCGGCTAATCCATCAACTCCACCTCGAAGACATAGCGGTAGCATTGATCGTGTTCGACTCCAAGAGCGAACTGGACCCGTTTGCCGGAGTCAGGCATTGGAATCGGGCATTTGTCCAGGCAAAGCGATTCGGGTCTAAACCAAAAGGCGTCAAGATCCTAGTTGCGGCACGTGTTGATCGCGGAAATGTCGGGGTGAGCAAAGCGAGACTCGATGCAGTCCTTAAGGAACTCGAGGTAGGGGAATACGTCGCGACCAGCGCTAAGGAAGGGCTCGGCGTTGCCGAGCTTAAGGCGAAGATCGAACACTCAATTGAGTGGGATACTCTTCCGGCAGTCACCTCGAACCTCCTTTTTCAAGACATAAAATCGTTCTTAGTGGCCCAGAAGAATCGAGGGAGAATCCTGGCCACCACCGACGAATTACGCGACGGCTTTTTCCAAGCGAAAGGCCACGGCAGGGGCACTTCGTCACTCATCCACGACTTTGAGACCTGCATAGGCCGGCTCCAGTCCTTGGGCCTCCTACGCGTATTCAGCTTCGGCAACCTTGTGCTGCTTAGACCAGAAGCGCTTGATTCCTACGCATCGGCAATCATATTTGCAGCTAAGAACGAACCGGACGGAATGGGAAGCATCTTGGAAGACGACGTCCGAAACGGACGATTCTTTATCCCAGCTGACGAACGGTTGAAAGAAAAAGAACAGGAAAGGCTTCTACTGTTAGCCACAACCGAGGATCTGATCGCACACGAAATTGCCTTGCGGGAACCAGCAGAGGACGGCCAACTGCTAGTTTTGCCATCACAACTAACCCGAGAGAACCCAGAACTGCCGGACCCTCCCGGCAAGCACACCGTCTTCGAGTTTCAAGGACCGATACCGAGCATCTACGCAACGCTGGTTGTGCGCCTCGCCCATAGCAACATCTTCCGAACCAAGGAAATGTGGAAGAATGCAGCGACCTTCGACTCCAAGTTTGACAAATTGTGCGGCCTCTACCTCACAGAACTAGAGGAGGGCCGTGGGACCCTGACGTTGTTTTACGAAGCGGGGATCGGCTCGGTCAGCCGATCTCAGTTCGAAGATTATGTCTATACCCACCTCACACGCCGCGCCGCTCTCAACTCTATAAAGAAACGTCGCGTCCTAGTCTGTTCCGATCCCGGATGCGCCACGCCCATAAGCGATGGAGCAGCACAAAAACGGAAGGAGCGAGGCTTCAACTCGATAGACTGCAATGTGTGCGGGGCGACCCTGCAGTTAGAACTACAAGAGACCGACCCCAGCACCTCACCCAGCGCGTCAAGCCGAGACATCGATCGGGCTGCACTCACGCGAAAGACGGTGGATGCCGCACTCGTTTCTGCCTCGGCGGAAATGCAAACCAGAGGTTTCACAGAATGGGCTGGAGCAGATCGCACGACCATCGCGCTCGTATTTACAGATGTCGTCGTCGGGTCTACCCTGCTGGGCGATCAACTGGGCGACGAACAGATGTCCGACGTTCGACACGCTCATTTCGACAAAGCTCGTGAGCTTATTGCCAAGCACAAGGGCTACGAGATAAAAACAATCGGCGATTCTTTTCATGGTTTCGTTTCGAACAGCCGTCCAGGCCCTCAATTTCGCGCTTGAACTCCACCGCAGCACTGGGCACGCAAAGATCCAAATCCGCGCAGGTATCCACGTCGGCCCCGTTCAGGTCTAGGAGGAGGATGCATTCGGAGGTATGGTAAATTATGCAGCCCGCGTGGTGGGCCAGGCAAAGGGAGCCGAGATCTGGCTAAGTGACCGTGCCTATCATGACGTTGAAGCCGAGAAGGCACGATCACACGCGGGTCTTGTGTGGATGGAGCATGGAAACTGCGAACTGAAGGGATTCAGAAGCAAGCATACACTTTGGTCGGCGGAGACCGTGACGTAACGGAAACCGAAACCAAAACCAAAACCAAACCCGGGGACAGACCAGACGTTCACCCTTTTTCCGGACATGCCTCCCAGAGTTTTCCACAGACTTTATTTCATTCCTGTGACGGATGACCTTTACTGAGAAATCTCCACAGTCCAA
>OBLU010000013.1_pt1 | contig 170222 bp, 147 predicted proteins | sample 1518681 | NCBI WGS metagenome assembly OBLU01 (sample SAMEA3539304, study PRJEB22396) | soil metagenome | biome: tundra; feature: field; material: soil | place: USA | collected 2010-05 | depth 0.15 m | reverse complement strand
ACATGCTTGTGCCGATTCTCATCCCGCTAATCGACGTGACTTTTTCAACACCCACTCGCTATTACACTCATCTTTCGTTTACTGACGGATGCACCGGATGCGATCCGAACCGAAAGCAGTCGAAATTTGAGTGAAATGGCCTGTTAACGACAACAATCGTGGAATTTCCTGCTGGTTGGGCGTAAATTGCTGAGTCTGTGAGAAAACATCCTATCAGGCTGTTTGCATTTCTAACGCTCTGTTTGACAGGGCTCGCAATACTCCTTGCGACGTGTTGTGACCGCGACGACCTTCTCAAGCTTGCGGGAAATAACCGCGTCGGTTTGATGCGAAGCAACACACCGCTGCAGCAGGAGAGCATTGCGTGGCATTGTGCTGACCTGCTCAGGGAGGGCCGATACAGCGACGTTATACAGCTTTTGCAACCGGGCGTTGTTGGGGCCGAAACGCGTCAGTCACTCACTGCGATTCATGACATATTGACAGAGCGCGAACCAGTTTCGGTCAAGGTGATCGATGCACAGAAGTTCCGAGGAAAAGGCGATGTAGAAATCAGGAACATCGTGCTGGATTACGAGTTTCCGTCAACGGTGAAGAAAACCAGCAGTGACAAAGAGCTTCTTCCTGCAAAATGGGTGTTCGTTACGTTTTCCATCCGAAGCACCGAGGACTCAATCACCGGAATCCATGCGGTTACCAGTGAACAGTCGATTGAGGCCATCAACGCATTTACTTTCAAGAACAAAGGTGTCTCCCAGTACACCGCGTTTGCGGCTGGCATTCTGCTTAATGCATTCGCGATCTACGCTATTACACTTTGCGTTACTGCAAAGATCGGCCCAAAGAAGTGGTTGTGGATACTTTTGATGCTGTTCACCTTCATTCTTGTCTCTGTGAATTGGACTACCGGAGATTGGTCGTTCAATACGGTCTCATTCGGCTTTAAGTTGCCACCGCTTCCTGCGAATCTGGTGTGTTCGGCCTACGGCCCATGGAATCTAAAACTAGGCTTGCCGATTGCAGCCATTGTTTTTGTGCTCTATCGAAAGAAGTTTGAAAGAACTGCTAGTGCGCCTCCCGCAGGGGTGGGTGGTTGTTGACGATAAATCTCGATAGCACTCAAAGTCCTTTCACAACTGCGGGATAAACAGACGGAGCAACGTTGTGCCAAAGGCCCGCTTTCGTGACGAGAAAAGCTAACAGTCTATCGGCTCATGGTGGTACTGACGGTCCACCCAAAAATAGAGCGCCCAACGCCACTTTTCCACAGCCCACCCAAAAATAATTCCGATTCTTGTGACGAACGACCTTTACCGAAAATGCAGGACAGTGCAAGCTCGATGTATGCACAACGGCTTCCCCAACGAGTGCTCCACCGTCGTTCTTGTTGGCGGCTCAAAACCAGGGTCTAAGTCCTTATTCCGGAAGATTTTACCTGTAAGTTATTGCGGCTCAGGATCTTGGCAGGATCGAGACCCATCCCCATCCCATAAATCCTTCGAAATCAGGATTTTAGAAGAATGGGGCGAAAAAAAAGTGGGAGACCATTTCACTCTACGTCCTCACGCCGGGTCCATCGCACTCGTTGGGCAAGCTCCATCCTCCGCCCTGGCACTACTCCGCACGCGTGCCCTTCCTGATAATCTCCAGGCAGGCCGGCTTTCAATTCATGGGCTTTCACCCATCGCATCCGCTACCTCCGATCTCCGCGGCGCCTCAAAACCGGAAGCTAAGTCCTTATTCCAGAATATTTTACCTGTAAGTCCTTGCGACTCAAGATTTTGGCAGGATCGAGCTGGGTCTATGCCTCATAAGCCATTAGAAATCAATATTTTAGAAAGACACGCGAAAAAAATGAGAGGCCTGTCCACTGCGCGAGAGAGCTGAGCGACAAAGCTAAGATCTAAGAGCTTAAGAGCTAATAGCTACGAACTGTTCCCAAAATGAAATCGATCATTGTAGGTACCGCGGGGCATATCGATCACGGAAAAACGGCGCTGGTGAAGGCGTTGACCGGGATTGATGCCGACCGGTTGGAGGAAGAGAAGCGCCGCGGCATCACGATCGACCTGGGCTTCGCGCACATGGATCTGGCGAGCGCGAACGGCGAACCCCTGCACTTGGGATTTGTGGACGTCCCAGGGCACGAGCGTTTTGTGCGCAACATGTTGGCCGGGGTGGGTGGGATCGACCTGGTGCTGCTGGTGATTGCGGCCGACGAGTCGATCAAGCCGCAGACACGCGAGCATTTCGACATTCTGCAATTGCTCGGCGTGCAACGCGGCGTCACGGTTCTCACCAAGTTGGACGCAGTGGATGCGGAGACGCTCGACGTGGTGCGGTTGGAGGTGGAGGAGTTCCTGCGCGGAACATTTTTGGAGGCGCCGCAGTCGCCGATTGTTGCTGTGAGCGCGCTGACCGGCGCTGGGTTGGAAGATCTGAAGCGGGCGATCGTCAGCACGACGGCCGGAGCGCAACCGCGAGATTCCAGCGCACTAGCCCGGCTGCCCGTCGATCGCGTGTTCACCATGAAAGGGTTTGGGACAGTCGTGACCGGAACGCTCATTTCTGGGACGATTCGTCGTGACGAGGAGCTGGAAGTTTTTCCCTCAGGCCGGAAAGTTCGGGTGCGTGGAGTACAGGTGCACGGGCAGCCGGCCGACGCGGCGGTGGCTGGGCAACGAACCGCGCTGAACCTTGCCTGGACCAGCACGGAAGACTTGTCGCGCGGGATGACGCTAGCGCCGCCGGCCACGTATTCCACCACGCGCCGAGTGGATGTGCAGTTGAGCCTGCTTTCAGCCGCGCCGCGCCCTTTGAAGTCCCGGACGCGCGTTCATTTCCATTCGAACACGATGGAGACGGTCGCGGAGATCACCCTGCATGGGGTGAAGCAGCTGGCGCCGGGTTCGCAGGCGTTCGCGCGGTTAAAGCTTCCCGAGGCGGCATTGTTGCTTCCCGGAGACCGGTTCATCCTCCGCCAGTTCTCGCCGGTCGTGACGATCGGCGGCGGGGTTGTGCTAGATTCTGCCCCGATCTCGCGCATGCCTGAACTCGAGAACTTCCTGCAAGTTCTGGCCGCCAGCGCTCCGGAACGTATGTTGGGATCCCGGATTGAAAGGCGCGGTCAAGCCGGAATCACTCTGTCACGGCTCGTGGCTGAAACTGGCTGGGCCAGGAATGTCCTCGAAACTCGACTCGCGCCAGCGCTGCGAGAGCGGAAAGTGTTGCGGATCGGTGATTTGTTCGTGGATGCAGCTGCAGTGGTCCGGACCCAGCAACTCACTGTGAGTTTGGTTGAGACCTTCCACCGGAAAGACCCCCTAGTGGGCGGTATCGCCCGGGAAGCTTTGCGGGAACAGGTGAAAGCGTCCTCAGAAGTCTTCCAGGCAATTCTCGAATTACTATCGCGGGAAAAAAAGATCGAAGTTGCCGGTGATTTGGTCCACCTGCCCGGGCGCGGTGTGGTGATGAAGGACGAGGAAGCTGAGTCAAAGGAGAAGATCGAGGGTGCCTTCGCCGGGGCGGGATTGAAAGTACCAGCGCTCCACGAAGTGATTGCGGGACTAAAAGTCGACAAGATCCGCGCGCAAAAGATTGTCACGCTCTTGTTGCGCGACAAAATGCTGGTCAAAATTTCTGATGAACTCGTCTTTCACCGGAGCGCGCTCGAAGAGTTACGTCGGCTCGTCGCAGCCCAGAAATTGAAATCTCCGAAGATGGATGTGGCGAAGTTCAAGGAACTGACGGGCGTCAGCCGGAAGTATGCCATCCCGTTGCTTGAATATTTGGACAGGGAGCGCGTGACTCGGCGCGTTGGCGACCTACGCGAAATTCTTTAGCCACGGATTTGCACGGATCGACACGGATAAGACAAAGAACTTCCTTATTGATCGGTGGCGATCCGTGGGAATCCGTGGCGAAGAAGTTAGACCTTTTCCTCCGGGAACTCCACTTCCAGTCCCAGCGGGTCAGTGAAGCGATTGGTGAGGTTCGCGAGGCCCGTCAGCAGGTGGATGTCGACGATTTCTGGTTCCGAGAAGTGTTTGCTCAGCAGCTCGAAGTCTCCGTCGGCGACGTCGTGTGGCTTGCGCGTGAGTTTTTCTATGTAGGTGAGTGCGGTGCGCTCTTTCTCGCTGTAGCGCGAATAATCTCCCGCCTTGAGCGCTGCCCAGTCTTCCGCGGTCAGTCCCACCCGCTTTGAGGATGCAACGTGGTGCTGAATGCAGTAGTGGCAGCCGTTGATGAGCGAGACACGGAGGTAGATGAGTTCATAGAGCTTGCGATCCAGGGATCGTCCCACGCTCGCGTAGAAGCTTAGAAAGTTCTTCAGCATCTCCGGGCGGTGCGCCAGCGCTTTCTGAGCGTTCCCAGGCCTGCCGCGCAGCGTCTTTTCGTAGATTTCCTTGACTTCGGCGTTGGCCGATTCCGGACTGATCAGGGTGATACGCGCCATCGAATTCTCCAAGATTGAGAGTGGAACTGATTGTTCCTCATCATCGCAGATCGGATCAGTTTGTGCAGCGGGATGCGCCTTGAAAGCACCGCATAGGAAGAGATACTTGCCATGCCGCCAGTCGACGCTGATCATGCACTGAAACGTGCGAGCTGTCACGTCGACATTGGAGGGGAGTTTATGAAACTGACTTGGGTTGTGATGGCGTTGTTCTGTGCCACATTCTGCACGACAGCGGCCTGGGCCCAAGATAACGAAGCGGGCACGAAGTCGAAAATTGTGGCTCTCGAGCAGTTGTGGAATCAGGCGTATAAATCCGGCGACACCAAAGCGCTGGATTCGATTCTTGACGATGGAATTGTGCTGGTGAATGATGATGGCTCGGTCCAGACCAAGGCTGAATTTTTGGCCAGTGTGAAATCGTCGGCGCCGGACCCTGGTGCGCAGCAGCAACAGGTTGCGCCGGAGTCGTTCAGCGTGCATGTGTACGGAAATGTGGCTATCGCGACTGGCGTGATGAAAGTGAAAGGTGTCGAAGGAGGCAAGCCGTACACACGGCGCGAGCGCTTTGTAGATACCTGGGTGTTTAAGCACGGGACCTGGGTCTGCATTGGCACGGATGCCACGCCTGTTTTGCACTGATCCAAGTTCGACGATCACTGATCCACGACCGAGGAGTGCCCGCCTGCCATGCTTCAGATTCGTCCTGCAACCATCCACGATGCAGCTCTGCTGCGGACCATGATTCGAGAACTCGCGGAGTTTGAGCGTCAACTCGAACTGGTTACCATCCGTGAAGAAGACCTGGCGCGGGATGGATTTGGGGAGAACCCGCGTTTCCGCGCGCTCATCGCCGAGTGGGAGGGGCATCCGGCGGGATATGCCGTCTTTTTTGGATACTATTCAACGTGGGCGGGCCGCGGATTGTTTCTGGAAGACTTGTTTGTGCGGGAGGCATTCCGCAAGCGCGGCATCGGGACGGCGCTACTAGCTGCGGTCGCGCGCATTGCGGTCGACGAGCACTGCTACGGAATACACTGGGAAGTGCTCGACTGGAACGAGAAGGCGATCGAGTTGTACACAAAGATGGGAGCGACCTTTCGGGATCAGTGGCGGCCGGTGCTTCTGATCGATGACGCTCTGCGGCGACTGGCGGAGAAGGCAGTGTGAAGACGAACGGAACGAAGAGTAAGAGCGACCACGCTCCGATTCGCCTGTTTAAGACACAGTCTTCGTGGGCCGCATGGCTCGAGAAGAATCATCGCAAGTCACCGGGCTTGTGGCTGCGGCTGGCGAGGAAGGAATCGGGCTTGCAGTCCGTAAACTACGCTGAAGCTCTAGAGGTGGCTTTGTGCTATGGATGGATCGACGGGCAGAAGCGGGGCGAGAGCCAAGAGGCGTGGCTGCAACGGTTCCTTCCGCGTTCAGCGAAGAGTATCTGGTCGAAGATCAACCGCGATAAAGCATTGGCTTTGATCGCAAGTGGAGCGATGAAGGCGGCGGGGTTGGAGGCGATCGAGGCCGCCAAAAAAGCCGCGAGGTGGGATGCGGCTTATGACTCCCCCAGGGGTGCTACCGTCCCGGAGGATTTTCAGGCGGCATTGAATGCGAGTCCGCGGGCCCTTGAATTCTTTCTGGCGCTGGATGGTGCGAACCGGTATGCCGTGCTGTTTCGCATTCAGACAGTGAAGAAGGCGGAGACGCGAGCCCGGAAAATTCAGGAGTTCATCGAAATGCTGGAGAGGCAAGAACGGATTCACGAGCCGCGGGTAAAGCGCCGAGGAAAGAAATAACAAGAATGGCGACCATCAAGATTATCGGGGCTGGTTTGGCTGGGTCGGAGGCGGCGTGGCAGTGTGTGCAGCGGGGACTCGAAGTCGAACTTTTCGAAATGCGTCCGGTACGCTCGACTCCAGCTCACCAGACCGCGGACTTTGCGGAACTCGTGTGCTCGAACTCGCTGAAGTCGGATAGCGAGAACACGGCGCCGTGGCTGCTGAAGGAAGAGATGCGGCGTTCGGGTTCGCTGCTGCTGCAGATTGCGCGGGAATGTGCGGTCCCGGCTGGACACGCGCTGGCGGTGGACCGGGTAACATTCGCAGCGCGAGTAACGGAAGCGATCTCCCGAGAGCCGCGGATTGTGGTGCGGCGGGAAGAAGTGACGGCGGTCGATGAAGCGGATTGCATCACGATCATCGCCACTGGCCCGCTCACGTCTGAGGCGCTGGCTTCTGAGATTGCTCGGCTTAGCGAAACCGTTGGCAACTCAAACAGCGAGCGGGCGGGGGCGCCCGCTCCACATGGAACCCATCTCTATTTTTACGACTCGATCAGTCCAATCGTGGAGGCTGACTCGATTGACATGGAGCGGGTCTACATGGCGGCGCGGTATGACAAGGGATCGGCAGATTACATCAATTGTCCGATGACGCCGGAAGAATACGGGCGTTTTTACGATGAACTGCTGGCAGCACAGTCCGTAGAAGAGCGCGAGTGGGAGAAGCTGAACTATTTCGAGAGTTGCCTGCCGATAGAGGAGATTGCGCGCCGCGGGCGGGATACGCTTCGCTTCGGTCCGATGAAGCCGGTGGGGCTGATCAATCCGCGCACCGGCAAGATGCCTTACGCGGTGGTGCAGTTGCGGCAGGAGAACCTGCGGGCGGATTCCTACAATCTGGTAGGGTTCCAGAATCATTTGAAGTTCGGTGAGCAGGCGCGGGTGCTGCGGCTTATTCCAGGTCTGGAGAATGCACGGTTTTTGCGCTACGGGCAGATTCACCGCAACACCTACATCAACGCGCCGACCTTGCTGCGTGAGACCTTGCAGATGAAGTTGCATCCGCGGGTTTTCTTCGCCGGACAGATCTGCGGTGTGGAAGGCTACGTGGAGTCGATCGCGACCGGGTTGTTGGCCGGGATGCACGCTGCCGCGCTGGCTTCGGGGATAGAGTTGTCTCCGGCCCCGCGGCCTTCAGCCTTCGGATCGCTTACGAACTACGTTACGCACGCGGATGCCAGGAACTTTCAGCCCGCCAATATTACGTTTGATCTTCTGCCTCCGCTGGAGAAGAAGATCCGCGATCGGAAAGAGCGGCACCGTCTGCAATGTGAGCTGGCGCTCAGAGAGTTCGATCAGTGGCTGAATGCGGTTGGCGCAACAACCGTGAAGTCCTGAGGCGCGAGAACTCCCGCCGAAGGGGTTGCTCGGCCCGACCGGTCTGAGCCGATCGTAATCCTGAGCATCCTCTCAGGCCTCGCTTCGCTTCGGCGGACCGCCGGGGCGGCTGTCCCCACATAGGCTTTTTTCCTGCAACAAAAACCTTCCCGCGTGCGTATGTAATGCTAAGCCGGTCCGGAGGATTACCTTCTCTCCCCGGTTTCGTCCAACCAAGTGTTATGACCGTACGGGATCTCATTTTCGACGTCCTCCGAACGCTCTGGTCGCACAAACTGCGTGCTTTCCTCACCATATTCGGGATTGCCTGGGGGATCGTCTCGATTGTGCTCATGGTGGCGGCCGGCGAAGGCCTGCGTAAAGGCCAGGAAGAGCAGGCGCGGAACCTCGGCAAGGATGTGATGATCGTTTTCCACGGGAGGACGAGTCTGCAAGCGGGCGGCACTCATGCAGGACGAGTGGTGCACTGGGAAGATCAGGATGTGCCGGTGGTGCAGGCTGATTCTCCGGACTGTGAGTACGCAATTCCAGAGCTCGAGCAAGATACCGTGCGGGTGCACAGCAACTTCAATAACGCCGCGTTCACGGTGACGGGTTCCTATCCGCCGTTTGGGTACATTCGGAGTCTTGACGTCGGCTCGGGACGTTTCTACGACTGGGACGACATGCGCGAAGCCAGGCGCGTTGCGTTCCTCGGGTCGGACGCGGCGAAGCAATTATTTCCGGGACGAAATCCAGTGCGGGATACGGTCTATCTGAACGATTTTCCCTACACCGTGATTGGCGTCATGGCGAAGAAGAAGCAGGATTCCAGTTATGACGGATGGGATGTGAACAAAGTTTTCCTGCCTTTTGCCGCGATGCGCCGTGACTTTCCCGACAAGCCTCCAGGAACCGACTCCACGTTCGATCAGTTATTGGTGACGCCGAAATCGGTCGACCAGCACTCGGCATGTAAGCGTGAAGTGCGGGCGGCACTGGCACGCATGCACCGCTACGATCCCAACGACAAGGAAGCGTGTCCGATCTGGGATACGGTGCAGGAAGCGCAGGCCTTCAAGACGATGACCGACGGGATGAAATTCTTCCTGGGAGCGGTTGGGATTGTGACGTTGCTCTTGGGCGGCATTGGAGTCATGAACGTGATGCTGGTCGCGGTGCGGGAGCGCACTCGTGAGATCGGCGTGCGCAAGGCGATCGGCGCTCCGGCGGGGACGATCCTGCGGCAATTCTTTATTGAAGCGCTAATCATCGCGTTGTTGAGTGGAGCTATCGGCCTGGGCGTGGCGTTTGGATTTTGCGCGTTGGTGAATATGTTGCCGATGCCCGATTTCTTTGCTGGATTGATCCCGAGTTGGAGTTCGGGTTTGATCGCTGCGGGGCTGTTGGGAACGATTGCCGTGGGGGCAGCTTTGTATCCAGCGCGAAGAGCGGCGTCGATTGATCCGATTGAAGCGCTGCGATATGAAGCAGGCGGATAAGGTTCGTGTGGGTCCGGGTCTTAGACCCGGACAACCGCGCTTGCGCGGTTGGTTTTGACGCCTGCGGTACAGCTGCAGCCGAGCTTCGCTCGGCGCGACCGGGTCTGAGACCCGGTCCCACACGAACATTTTCGTTGGACGAGTTCGAATGCTAATTGAAATCATTCTCGAGGCCTGGACCGCTCTGAAGCGCAACGTGACGCGAAGTTTCCTCACAATGCTGGGAATCGTGTGGGGCATCGCGACGGTGACGCTCTTGATCGCGTACGGAAATAGTTTTCGCAGCGTTCTCGTGCACGGTTTTGACGCGTTCGGCAAGGGCGCAGTCATTTGCTGGCCGCAACAAACCAGCGAACAGCCGGGCGGGCAGCGTGCCGGGAAAAAAGTTGTGCTCGAGCAGGCCGATCTGGACATGGTGAAGCAGACGGCTTCTCTGGTGAAGCATGTCTGCTTGGAAACGGTAAGGCGCCCGGGAATTGCCTACGGAGACCGCATGGTGGGAACGGCGCCGGTGCGCGGGGTCTGTCCGGAGTATGGTGAAATGCGGAACGAAGTCCCGTCGGAAGGCCGTTGGATCAACGCCGAGGACGAAATCGAGCGGCGGCGGGTGATTTGTGGAACACGCGCTATGCCGCAGTGATGGTGTTTGAGCCGATCGCGCCGCAGTTCGAAAAGAAGGCGATGGCACAGGTGCTGGCCGCGGTGGCAACGCGGCAGAACTTTTCGCCCACCGATCCCAAGGCGTTGCAGATGTTCGGGCGCGATGAATTTCGGCCGGTCATCGATGCTCTGACGATTGGATTGCAAGTGCTGCTGACTTTCATTGGCACCTTGACTCTCGGAATCGGAGGCGTGGGCGTGATGAATATCATGCTCGTGTCGGTGGACGAGCGTATTCGCGAGATTGGCCTGCGGCGGGCGCTGGGAGCTCGCAAACGCCATATCAAGCTGCAATTTCTGGCCGAGACTTTGTTGATCATGCTGATCGGCGGAGCGATTGGCGTGTTGTTGTCTTATCTCATTGCGTGGTCCGTCGGTACTCTGCCGATGATGGGGCCGCTGTTTGAGGACGATTCCGGGCAGGGGGACATTCATCTGAGGATTTCAATGATGACTGTGATCCTGTCAACCGCAGTCTTGCTGGTGGTGGGCGTGATCAGTGGGCTGGTGCCGGCGATGCGGGCTTCGAAGCTCGATCCGGTCGAGGCCCTACGTTATGAGTAAGTGAGAAAGTCAGGACTTCCCTGCGCGATCGTGCGGATCGGTTCGGCGGATAGCCTACGCGGCTATCCTCACATCTTTACTTCTTGTGGGGCCAAGAGAATCGCCGGCCCACGATACATTTCACAATGAGGTGATCGGTGGAACTAGTTGCGCCGATACCGACTCCGAAGTTGAACTCCCATTGCGGACCGAAGTCCACGTCGATGGTCGGGAAGATCTGCTGTTGCTGGTTTCTCAGCGAGTCAAAGCCCGCCAGTGATCCGTAGGACGCGTAGTACTCCAGTCCGCCCGCAATCTTCTTGGTGAAGTTGTAACTGAACTTGGCGGCGGGAGAGAACGTCACGCCCTGGTTCACGCTCGGACCGTGAAGCGAGCGCTCGAGCGCAGGGTTAAAGGCAAAATACCAGCGGTCGATTTGTTTGTCGACGATGGGGCGGATCTCCAAAGTCCACGTGTCGGGTGAGTAGGCGGCACGCTGGTAGCCGAATTCCAGCGACAAGCTGACCCCCACCGGCCAATGCCAGTTCTCAGGAGCGCGCACGCGAGGGCGAATGTGATCGCCTACCCACTGCCAGCCTTCCCCAGGCTGAATGCTCGTAAAGACGTAGAAGCCAACCTCGGACCAGTCTGTGATTCCCTGCGTCAGTTCCAGCGTTTCGTGCTCGGCGTGATTGGTGGGAAGCATGCCGTCCTGCACGGTCTTACTACCGTCGACGGTGAAATTGGAGTGGATCTCAACCATCGTCGTACGCGGTGCAACGGTGTCGGCCCCGTAAACCTGAATTTCGTAATTATCTTGCGAGCGGGCGAACGGGGTCAGCAAGGCGGCGAACAGAGTCAAGAGTGCGAGTCGCGACGAACGAGTCATGGGTCTAACGGGTCATGTCTTGAAGATTGCGCAGCAGGCCGCCCGTTCCGCGCGCGACCATCTGTCTCAATGATGCACGGTATCGTCAGAAAGATGCAAGATTGAGTCGCCCGCATGGGGAACTCCCCGACTATGACAGGTGTCTGATGTTGCAGACACGCGCGTGCCCCGAGAGGAGCAACCTGTATGGCTTTCTCAATGGCAGGCGGAGGTGCGCGCGGTCCGCAGATTAACGTCACGCCACTCATCGATGTGCTACTGACGCTGATAATCATGTTCATGCTGGTGGTGTCGATGGACAAGGAATACCAGGAGAAGGTGCAGCTTCCACAGCCACCCAAGGATGCAATGTCTGAACCCCCGCCGGAGCGCACGGTCGTGATCCAGGTCGTGTGGACGACGAAGGATACACGGCCGACGGTGAAGATCAATCGGGACGATGTGCGCTGGGAAGACTTGGAGACGCGGTTGGCGCAGATTTACTTGAAGCGTGCGGAGAAGGTTGCATTTGTCCGGGGCGACGCTGACGTGGATTTTCTGTATGTGGCCGATGTGATTGATTTGGCCCACCACGCGGGTGTGCAGCGCGTTGGACTTCTGACGAAAGGGCAAGAAGTGGCGGGGGAATAGGAGTCATCTCAGATGCCGATCAAGTCTCCAAACGTTTCAAGGCTGTTCAGCGGCATCGACACGACCGCATTTGCCGCCATTATGGTCGTGCTAGTGTTTATCGAATTAATTGCCGGCGCGATGAGTTATAACCCGCACCATGGCTTGAGCGCCGACCTGCCCAGGGTTTTGCATCCAGTTGCAATGCCGGGCGCGCTTCGGGACGACGCGATGCTGGTCTCGATCATGCGCGACGGTAAAGTCTATTTTGGCAGCGAACAGATCGGTCCCGACTACATGGCGGGAAAGATTCAGGCCCGCCTGACAGATCGTGATGTCGAAAGAAAGGTCTACATCCGGGCGGATGCGCGCGCCAGATATGGCACGGTTAAGACTGTGCTCGACGGAGTGCGCTCAGCCGGACTCCTAGGAGTAGCCTTCCTCGTGGATCAGCGCAGGACGCTTGGCCCCATTCGTTAGATGACGGATGCGCTCTGGATTGTCTGATTACTCCCTCGCTCTGTTCTTGATCCAGATCGGCGTGCCTACGAAGCCGAAGGCTTCGCGGATTTGATTCTCCAGAAAACGCTGGTAGGAGAAATGCAGTTTCACGGCGCGGTTGGTGAAGAGTACGAACGTCGGCGGGGCGACCGAGGCTTGGGTCATGTAGAGAATCTTCACGCGCTGGCGCATTGGGACTGAAGCGCGTTCGAAATCCACGCGCTCGATGAAGCGGTTCATTTGCGAGGTCGTGACGCGCTTGCGGCGTTCGGTTGCCACTTCCTCCAGCAGAGGAAAGATTTTTTCAGTGCCCTTGCCGCTCTTGGCGGAGATGAAGACGATGGGGGCATAATTCAGGAATTTGAGTTCGTAACGCAAGCGTTCTTCATAGGCGTCGCGATCGCCGGGACGCTTGCTCTCGCGCATGCGCTCGGCTTTGGTGGGCCGCGCCGGTTTCTCTTTGCCGCTGATGACGAGATCCCACTTGTTGACCACGATGATGATGGAGCGTCCGCTCTCGTGTGCGTACCCCGCGATGGAGGCGTCGAGCTGGCTTACGCCTTCGGTGGCGTCGATGACCAGAAGCGCAATGTCGGCGCCCTCGAGATGCTTGCGCGCCATGACGACCGAGAGCTTTTCGGCCATCAGGTGCGTCTTGCCTTTGCGGCGGATGCCGGCGGTATCGATGAAGCGGAATCGGCGTCCGTTGTGCTCGACGATTTCGTCGACTGCGTCGCGCGTGGTGCCAGGGGTCGGCGAGACGATCGCCCGGTCTGACGAAGTCAGGCAGTTCAGCAGCGTTGACTTGCCCACGTTGGGATGCCCGATGATCGCGACTTTCACCTCGTGGGCATCTTCGGCCTCGGACGGCGGCTCTGTGCCCGTAGGTTCCGCTGTGTTCTCTGCGGCCTCTGGGGTTGAGGTGTCTGGCGGCAGACTCTCAAGAACCGCGTCGAGCAGATCGTCGATGCCGCGCCCGTGCTCTGCGGAAATTGGAAACATCTTCTGGACGCCTAGCCGATGGAAATCGTTGATGAGTGACGATTGCTTATCCGAATCGACCTTGTTGACGGCCAGGAAAAGCGGACGGTTTGCCTTGCGCAGCAGGCGCACGAGTTCCAGGTCGGGACCGGCGAGTTCGGTGCGTCCGTCGATCACCATGATGATGGCGGCAGCTTCATCGAGCGCCACGCGGGCCTGACGATAGATTTCCGACGGGATCAGGTCTTTTTCTTCCGGCAGAATGCCGCCGGTATCAACGATGCGGAGACGCCGGCCTTCCCATTCGGCATCGCCGTAGAGACGGTCGCGCGTGATGCCGGGTTCGTCCCCGACGATGGCGCGGCGTGAGCCGACGATGCGGTTGAAGAGCGTGGACTTGCCTACGTTGGGGCGTCCCACGATGGCGATTGTAGGGATGCCGGCGGCGGTAGTGGCGACGGTGCTGGTCGAATTGTAAGTAGGCTGAGTCAAAATGAATTTGCGTAGCGGCGGAATGCCTCGTCCTGCCGGTCGAGTCTAGCCCGGACAGCATTGACGATGCGAAAGGGCCGGAATCGCTATTATAGAGACTCCCGTGACTTTAAGTTCCCAGCCTGAGTCTGCTGCTTCGCCGAACCGCCCTGAGTCCAGCGGCAAGGACGCTTCGCTTTACCAGTTCTTCGCCCCCGGAGGAGTTCTCTCGCGCAAGCATCCGGCGTATGAATTCCGACGCGGCCAGCTGCAAATGGCTCAAGCCGTCGAGCAGGCGCTGGAGGAAAAGCGCCACCTCATCGTGGAAGCGGGTACGGGCACTGGGAAGACGCTGGCGTACCTGATGCCCGTAATTCGCTCCGGGAAGCGAGTCATCATCTCGACCGGCACGAAGAATCTGCAGGAGCAATTGTTCTACAAGGACGTTCCTTTTCTGGAGCAGGCGCTGTACGGGGACACGTCCGGCCGCCTGTCGGTTTGTTACATGAAGGGGCGCAACAATTATTTGTGTCGCAAGAAGCTGTACGACCTGACGGATCAACCGGTGTTAAGCGGCTTGGAAGAGATCGAGCAATATCGCGCTATCGCTGCCTGGGAGAAGACCACTGGAACGGGCGACCGCGCCGAGTTGGCGGAACTGCCCGAGGCGAGTCTTCTCTGGCACAAACTCGACGCCCGTGCCGACGCCTGCATTGGTCAGAAGTGTAGCGAGTTTGAGCGCTGCTTCATCACCGAGATGCGGCGGAAGGCGATGGAGAGCGACATCATCATCGTCAACCATCACTTGTTCTTCGCCGATCTCGCCATCAAGTTGCAGGCTGAGGGAGCGCCGGACGCGGGAATCCTTCCAGAGGCTGCCGCTGTGGTGTTCGATGAAGCACACGAACTGGAAGATGTGGCTGGGAACTATTTCGGCATCTCAGTCAGCAATCTGCGGGTGGAAGATCTGGCACGTGACGTCGAGAATTCGATGCAACACAACCGGATGCTGTCGGCTTCGATATCGGGAGCACTCGGCAGTTTGCGGGAGCGCTCGCAATTTTTCTTCTCCCTGTTGCCGCCGGGAGATGGGCGCTTCGCTTTTGAGACTCGCCGTGAATTTCTAGAGGAAAACGGGGACGAGTTTGTGGGGCTGAACCAGGCGCTGACCCGGCTGGCTGGTGAACTCGAAGGCTTGGTGCAAAAGCCGGAAGAAGTATTCAACTTCGTCCGCCGGGCACAGGAGATTCAGGTGCAGCTCGGGTACGCGATGGAGTCCGAAGACCGCAATACAGTTTTCTGGATTGAGCGGCGAGGTGGGCGCTGGGGGTCGCGGGGCGCGGCTTCGGGCTCTGCCGGATCGACTCGAGGACGACAAAACGTATTTCTGCAGGCAACGCCGATCGACGTTGGTCCCATCCTGCGCGAATGCTTATGGTCGAAGTTGGAGTGCGCCGTGCTGACTTCCGCGACCCTGGCCGTGGGCGGTGGGTTTGAGTACATCCGGCAGCGGTTGGGCATGGAGCATGCTCGCGAGTCGGTGCTGCCTTCGCACTTTGATTATGAAAGCCAGGCGCTGCTCTACGTCCCGCCGGACTTGCCCGATCCGCGCACGCCGCAATTTACTGCGAAGGCGGCAGAACGCATTCGCCGACTGCTGGAGATCACGCGCGGGCGGGCCTTCGTTTTGTTCACCAGCTATGCGCAGATGAATGACATCTACCAGCGTCTGCTGGGCGAAGTTGAGTTTCCCATCTTAAAACAAGGCGACGCGCCGAAAACCGCGCTGCTCGAAGAGTTCCGCCTGACTCCAAATGCCGTGTTGTTCGCCACGTCATCGTTCTGGCAAGGAGTGGATGTACAGGGCGAGCAACTGAGTTGCGTCATTATTGATCGGCTGCCGTTTGCAGTGCCCAGCGACCCAGTCGTAGCCGCGCGGGTGAAGATGATTGACGCTGACGGGGGAAATGCATTCTTTCAATATCAAGTTCCGGCGGCGGTGATAACACTGAAACAGGGATTCGGGCGACTGATTCGCTCGCTGCACGACCGTGGACTTCTCGTGCTGCTCGATAACCGGATTCTGAAAAAGCAGTACGGGCGTGTCTTCGTGGAGAGCCTCCCAAACTATAAGAAGACCACCGACATGCGCGTGGTGGAGGAGTTTTTCGGTGTGGGCGGGTAATTCCGAATATTATCGAGACGTTCATCGAGAACGCGACGGGCCTTTCGCGATTGCCTGATCCATCTCTTCAAGCGATACTCGTTTGGTTCTCCTGCCCCGAAACAGTCCCTTCAGTTCACGCACCGACCTCGTGGCTGGCACGATCGAGAACTCCCTCTTGCTGGTTTCTACAAACTCGACCCGGTCGCCTGGGGCCAGACCCAGAGCCTCACGAACCTTTGCAGGGATGGTAATTTGCCCCCTGGATGTAACCGTGGCTGATGCCAATTGGGACTCCTAACTTCTGTTGTACATCCTTACATTACAGTGAGGAACTTAAACCATGTTAATCGTTATTTTCTTCCCTCCGTCGCTGCAGCGTCTCCTGTCGATGGCACCACCTGCACCGCAATTCCCGACGGTTCCGCTTTCGTGTGATAGACGCGCTCGGTGGCCTTCACGAAGTCCGCAGGCTTAGCGTCGGGAATGTTGACGAACGTCTGCGGATTGCGGTCTGTGAGCGGGAACCATGAGCTCTGCAACTGGACCATGATGCGATGTCCGCGGCGGAAGGTGTGGTTGATGTCCTGCATGGTGAAGTTGATCTCTTCCACCTTTCCGGGAATGAACGGCTCGGGCTTTTCAAAGCTGTGGCGGAACTTTCCGCGGAACGGTTCGCCGCGCACTAGTTGCTGATACCCGCCCATGGTGAACGATGGCGCGGGAACGTCCTTTCTCGGCTTGTCGCGGTCTTCGGGCCGAGGCGCATCCTGCTTGCTGTCTGGATAGTCGGGCGGATACACGTCAATCAGCTTCACATCCCAATCGGAATCCGTGCCGCTCGTCGAGACAAAAAGTCGTGGAGAGATCGGTCCGGCGATGGTTACGTCTTCCTGCAGCACTGGCGTCTGATAGACCACCACGTCGGTTCGGCTATCGGCGAAGCGCTGGTCCGAAAGCATATATTCCTGGGGCACATTCAACGCCGCATAATTCACAAACGGCACGGGCTTGGCCGGGTCGCTGACATACTCATCGAAGGAGGGATTGTCCGCAGCAGGGGCGTCGAACGAAAGTCCGCCATTGGCGTGAAAGTAGAGAGTTTTCGGTTCGGCATTCTTTGGCGGCCACGCGGAGTATTGGCGCCACACATTCGTACCCGTTTCGAACACATACGCCTTGGGAAGTTTGGCATCGCCGTTGCCCTTGAGATACTGCTCGAAGAACGGGAACAGAATGTTCTTCCGGTAATACTCGCCGGTGTTGGAGGCGAAGTCCACCCGTCCCAGATGGTTGCCATCAAAGCGAGCCCAACCGCCGTGCACCCATGGTCCAATAACCAGAGCGTTGAATATCCCTGAATTGTTCTTATCGATCGAATGGAATGTTGAGAACGGGCCCTGCAAGTCTTCCGCGTCGAACCATCCACCCACGGTCAGAACGGCGCAATGAATGTTCTTCATGTGCGGGGCGAGATTGCGTGCCTTCCAATAAGCATCGTAAGTGTCGTGCCCCACCTGGTCGTCCCACAGCGCGCTCTTGCCATCAAGATACTTCCGCAGGCTCGACAGTGGTCCGGCTTGCAGATAAAACTCGTAGGCATCTTTGGTGCCCCAATCGAAAGGCACGGACCCCTTCGGCGGAAGTTGCGGATTCTCCTGCGGCTTGAACTGGCTGTAGAAACCGAAGTTCGCCGCCAGCATGAACGCGCCCCCGTGGTACGCGTCGTCGCCCATGAAAAGGTCGGTCATGGGAGCCTGCGGCGAGGCGGCCTTCAGCGCGGGATGCGAATCGATGATGCTCGCCGAGGTGAAGAATCCGGGATACGAGATTCCCCAAATCCCTGCGTTCCCGTTGTTGTTCGGCACATTCTTGAGCAGCCAGTCGATGGTGTCGTAGAGATCGGTGCTGTCGTCAACGTCCTGGTTCGATTTCTTGTCGTCGATGTGTGGACGCATCTCGAGGAACTGGCCCTCTGACATGTAGCGCCCTCGGACATCCTGAAAGACGAAGATGTATCCCGCTTTGTCGAAGTCCGGCGAGGGGCCAAGTTGCGGGCGGTACAGGTCGACGCCGTAAGGCCCAACGCTATAGGGCGTGCGATCGATCAGGAACGGGTACAAGTGCGAGCTATCTTTCGGCACATAAACCGAGGTGAACAGGTGTACGCCGTCGCGCATGGCGATTCTGTATTCGTACTTCGTGTAATGCTCTTTGACGTCGAACGCGGGCGTATCGGGCTGGTTCTGCGCTGAAAGACCTACGGTTAAGGACAGTATGAAAAGCAGAATAATCGGCAGTTTCCGAGACAGCATGCGCGCTCCTTGGGACGAAATCACGATTAGGCAAGCTACAGTCCCACGGGGAATCGAGTCAAGCGGACTGCTCCGGCACCGCTATTCCAGCGGTACAATAGATGTTCGCCATACAGCGCAGCCGGCCCAGTATACGGACTCGAGCTGCTGGGGGATCATGTTCGAAGTCACTGTCGAAGACACGTTTGCCGCGGGCCATTACCTGCGCAACTATAAGGGTAAGTGCGAGAATCCGCACGGCCACAACTACAAGATCCGGGTCACTCTGGCCGGTGCGGAGTTGGACAAGGCCGGCTTGCTGCTCGACTTCAAAGACCTGCGCGAAGTCATGAAGCACGTCATCGAGCGCCTGGACCACCAGATGATCAACGAGATCGAGCCGTTCACGGTGATCAATCCGTCGGCAGAGAATCTGGCAAAATATTTTTACGACGAGTCGAATAGCAGGTTGAAAGCCGTAACCAGCGGCCGCGTGCGTGTCAAAGATGTAACCGTCTTCGAGACCGACACGACCACCGCCAAGTACAGTGAGTAACCCAGTGGCCAGCTGCCAGTTGGCGGTTGCCAGTGACAGCACAAGAGAGATTGACGATTGGGACGATCTTATAAGGATCTCGTCGCGTGGCAGAAGGCAATGGAACTTGTGACTGCAATCTATCGAGCTACTGCGACTTTTCCGAAGGATGAACTGTTTGGGATCACTTCGCAGCTTCGGCGGGCTGCGGTCTCCATCCCCAGCAATATCGCTGAAGGGCAGGGCAGACTCTCGGAAAAGGAATTCCGATATTTTCTTGGGCAGGCAAGGGGTTCTTTGATGGAAGTCGAAACTCAAATCCAGATTGCCGCGAATCTCAGCTATTTGCCGAAGGAGCACATAAACAGGTTATTGGAGGCGTGCGCCGAGGTAGGTCGTATTCTCAACGGCCTCTTGGCGTCGGTGTCGAGACAAAGGGAAGCTTGAGACTGGAAACTGGCGACCGGCGGCTGGTAGCTGTTTTTTATGCAGATCACCGAAATTTACAAATCGTTGCAAGGGGAGTCGACCTATGCGGGTCTGCCCTGTGTTTTCGTTCGCCTGACGGGATGCAATCTGCGGTGCTCGTGGTGCGACAGCGAATACACTTTCCAGGGCGGCCATAAAATGGCCATCGACGAAGTCTTGGCCGAGGTTTCGGGACTGAGTCCCGGCGGCGGCTTGGTGGAGATCACTGGCGGTGAGCCGATGCTGCAGGAGCGCGAAGTCGTTCCCTTGATGCAGCATCTTCTTGATGAGGGTTACAAGGTCCTACTCGAGACCAGCGGAGAGCGGCCACTGGAGCGGGTTCCCTCCGGCGTCATTAAGATCGTCGACGTGAAGTGCCCGAATTCGGGCGAGGGCGAGACGTTTTGCATGGAAAACCTTGAGACTCTGTGTCCGCACGACGAAGTCAAGTTTGTTCTGAGCAGCCGCGCTGACTATGACTTTGCGCGTGAGTTTACCAACAGGCACAATCTGGCCGAGCGGGTGAGTGCAGTCCTGTTTTCCCCAGCATTCCGCAAAGACGCGACCGGCGCCCGCGACAGCTCGCATTGCCTGCTCGATCCCCAGGAACTGGCTGAGTGGATGCTCCGCGACGACGTTCCCGCCCGGCTTGGGTTGCAGTTGCACAAATTTATATGGGACCCGGCGGTGAAAGGAGTGTAGAGAGGCGATTGATGATTTCTGATTGTTGATTTTTGATTGAACGCCTGACGAGCCACCTTGGGTTTTCAATCAGCAATCAAGAATCAGCAATCAACAATCTTTTTGATGACGATCTCAAAGCAATCTCGTGCAGTCGTGCTGTTGAGTGGTGGGATGGACTCCTGCGTTTGCGCCGCTTTGGCGGCGCGCGACCACGAGGCCGCCGCCGTCCACATCAGCTACGGCCAGCGGACCGAGGAGCGCGAACGCCAGTCGTTTCTTGCCATCTGCCAGCGTCTGAAAATTCGCGACAAGCTCATGGTCAGAAACGAGGCTCTCCGCGCCATTGGCGGATCGGCGCTCACAGACGATGCCATCGATGTGCCAACCGCCGAAGAGGTCGGACAGACAGTTCCCGTCACCTACGTTCCTTTTCGCAATGCTCATTTCCTGGCTGTCGCCGTGAGTTGGGCCGAGGTGTTGGGCGCGGAAAAGGTGTACATTGGCGCAGTCGAGCCTGACAGTTCGGGCTATCCGGATTGCCGGCCGGCGTACTATAAGGCGTTCAATGAAGTGGTAAAGGCGGGTACGAAAGAAGGTCTGATTGAAATCGTCACCCCGCTCATCGCCATGCGCAAAACCGATATAGTGCGGCTTGGCCTTGAACTCGGTGCTCCCTTCGATTTAACTTGGTCATGTTACAGCCGCGAGGACCAGGCTTGTGGGATCTGCGACAGCTGTGTGTTGCGCCTCCGCGCCTTTGAGGCAGCGGGTATGCAGGATCCAATATCGTACGCGGCGCGATAGATATTTGTAGTAACAGATTTCGATCGGCTTTTGGAGATCGGCGAGCAAAATTTAACTTTGCCGGGAGGCAAGATGAAAAAATATTTTGCAATTCTTCTATTCGCTATGCTGGCGCTTGGGCTGTGTGCTCCTAGTGTCCTTGCCCAGGCTTCAGGATCGGTCAAAGGTGTGTGTAAAGATGCCCAGGGAAATCCCATCGCCGACGCAGTGGTGGTCTGGGCCAATATGGACAACGGCCAGAAGTACACGCTGAAGACCAACAAGAAAGGCGAATATTTTTCGCTCGGACTTTCGCCCGGCAAGTACCTGGTCACTCTCTACAAGAACGCCGACGATGCGAAGGCGAACAAGGAGATGGACCACGTTAAGGGCTTCCAGGTCAATCTCGACGAGAACGAACTGCCATTTGATCTAAAGAAGGACCAGGAAGCCGCCGCCAAGGGCCAGGGGCTTTCACCCGAACAAGCGAAGGCGATGCAGGAGGCCCAGGCCAAGCAGTCGAAGGAAACCAATACCGTCAAGGGTCTGAACGAGAAGCTCAACGCGGCCAAGACCGCCGCTGATGCCGGCGATTACGACACGGCCATCGCGGCCCTGACCGAGGCCACCCAGATGGACGCGACCCGCGATCTGATCTGGTTCAAATTGGGCGACTACTACCGCATGTCGGCGCCCAAGCAGACCGATCCGGCTGAAAAACAGAAACGCCTCGATTCAGCCGTTGAGGCTTATCAGAAGGCCGTGGACCTGAAAAAGGCTGCCACCAATGATAAGGATCCCAACGCAACGAAGAACCTTGCCGCTTACTACAACAACCTGGCGGACGCTTACTACAAGGCGAAAAAGGTCGACGATGCGGTCAAGACCTACGAAATTGCGGCGCAGACGGATCCATCCGCGGTCGCTCAGGCTTACTTCAACATCGGCGCCGTCCTCACCAACTCCGGCAGGCCAGACGAGGCCAATGCGGCCTTCGACAAGTGTCTTGCCGCCGACCCTACCCGGGCCGAAGCCTACTACCAAAAGGGACTGAACCTGCTGGGCAAGGCTACCCTCCAAGGCGATAAGACCGTCGCACCCCCGGGGACTGCCGAGGCCTTCCAGAAGTACCTGGAGCTCTCACCCACGGGTCCGAATGCCGAAAGCGCCAAAGCCTTGCTCGCCAGCATCGGCTCGAAGGTGGAAACGACCTATGGCACGAAGAAGAAATCCACAAAGTAGTTACTTCCGGACCTAACCATTCAAAGGGCGGCTCAACCGGGCCGCCCTTTGTGCGTCTGGCCATAACCCAAGAGGTTACTTAGGTCTATGGACTTGCTGTTCTTCGCACATGGGCTCTGTCGCGGTACAGTTAACTGTCTGAGTTTTCTTCCCATTCTGTGGTGCGTGCGATTCCTGAGGTGTGAGGACGAATGGCAGCACCAACAATTGCTCCAATTTCGGTTGCATTAGAAGGGTTCTCTGGGACTGGCAGAGTCGCGACTCCAGCACTGCTCGGCGGCATGCTGCATGCCGCGGAGAAGATCAGCGACCTGATTTTTTCGCCCGGCCGTCCGCCCCAGGTGCAAGTCTACGGCCAGATGATTCCGGTGCAGGTTGCCGGACTTACGGTCCTCACCGCCGATGACACCCGCCACATTGCTGCCGACTTGATCGGCGACAACAAGCAGGCTGTCACCACCCTGCGCGAGCATGGAGCGTGCGACATTTCCTTTGGATTGCCCGGTTTGGCCCGTTTCCGGGTCAACATTTTTATTCAGCGCGGCAGTTGCGCCGTTGTAATGCGCGTGATTCCCACCGTGATACCAGACTTTGCATCCCTGCGATTGCCCCAACAATTATCCGAGATCACCAAACTCAGGGATGGAATTGTTCTCGTGACGGGAGCGGCGGGCTCTGGGAAGTCGTCCACCTTGGCGGTACTTCTCGACGCCATTAACCGGGAGAAGTATTACCACATCATCACCATCGAAGATCCCATCGAGTTCTTGCACAATCACAAATGCTCCACGATTCATCAGCGGGAACTGCATAGCGATACGCCCAGCTTTGCCCACGCTCTGCGCTCGGCGATGCGCCAGGCGCCGAAGGTCATCCTCGTCGGTGAAATGCGCGATCGCGAAACGATTGAAATCGTCCTGGAAGCGGCGGAGACCGGCCACCTGGTGTTTTCGAGCCTTAACACTGTGGACGCATCCAAGACTGTCGAGCGGGTTGTCAGTTCTTTTGCTCCCTCTGAGCAGCAGTCGGTGCGCGAGCGCTTTGCCAAGTCATTCCGGTACGTCGTCTGCCAGCGGCTCATGTCGAAGTCCGATCGCAGCGGGCGCGTGGCTGCCTTTGAGGTTCTTAAGTCCAACGCCCGTACTCGCGAGTGCATCGAAAAAGGCGAGCGCGAGAATAAGAATCTTCTGGATGCGATTAAGGCTGGTGTCTCTGACGGAATGCAGCACTTCGATGGGGAGATCGCGCAACTGGTTCAGGACCGCCTAGTCGATCTCGAAACTGGCCTTTCGTTCGCCAGTAACCCGGCGACGCTCGGCCAGGAATTGGCCCGGTAAGAATCCTTCCCCGTAATGCCGTTGGCGCCATCGTCTTTTTCCTGTCGTATCATCTCTGCATGTCCGCCCCGCCGTTGAATTCTATTGTCTTGAGCTTTGAGGACGCCCGCCGCGTGGTGGAGAAGCAGGCGGCGCTCGTCCAAGCCGGTGCCGTGGAATCCGTTGATCTACTCGCCGCCGCGGGTCGCGTGCTGGCCGAACCGGTGCTGGCGGATCGCGATCTTCCCCCGTTCCCACGCTCCACACGAGACGGCTATGCCGTGCGCTCCGCGGACTTGTCGCAGGTCCCGGCAGCGCTGGATGTGATCGGCGAGATCAAGGCGGGAGAGAAACTCGACAAAATCCCCGCCAACGTTGCTAGCCGACAAACAGTGTCGATCATGACGGGGGCCCCGGTCCCGGCCGGAGCGGACGCGGTTGTGATGGTTGAGTACACCTCTCTGCGGGGTAAGCAGGTCGAAGTCACCCGGGGTGTTGTGCACGGAGAAAACATTGTTCCTCGCGGTTCTGAAGCTCGCGAAGGCTCCGTCTTAATCGATCGGGGTGTGCGTTTGAATGAGGCGGCCATCGCTCTCGCCGCATCGGCGGGCAAATCGCGCTTGCAAGTCCACAAGCGCCCGCGAGTCGCTGTGCTGACGACCGGGGACGAGATTGTGGAAATCGACGCCAAGCCGGGGCCAACTCAGATTCGCAATTCGAACAGCTATTCTCTGGCGGCGCAGATTCGGCGCGCGGGCGGTGAGCCGGTGCTTTTGCCCGTAGCCCCCGACGAGTTGCACGGATTGCGCCGCTTGATTGAAGAGGGCCTGAAGTCAGCCCTGCTCGTGATGACCGGTGGCGTCTCCATGGGGCGTTACGATCTGGTCGAGCAAGTGCTTTCCGACATGCACGCGGAATTCTTCTTCACGGGGGCGAAAATCCAGCCCGGGCGTCCGGTGGTATTCGGCAAATGTGGCTCCTACTTCTTTGGCCTGCCCGGAAACCCGGTTTCGACCATCGTGACGTTCGAACTTTTCGCGCGCCCCATCCTCGAGGCGTTATCCGGCAAGGTTCCGGGCAAACTGATATTTCCTCATGTGCGACTCAAGAAAGAGATTCGCATCAAGACCGGCCTCACTCGCTTTCTCCCGGCGATCCTTTCCGGGGAATTCGAACATTCGGCGGTCGAACTGGTCGCATGGCAAGGCTCAGGCGACGTTGCGGCGACCGCCCGCGCGAATTGCTACGCTGTCATTCCCCCGGACCGAGAATACATCCCCGCCGGCGAATGGATTGCGGTGATGTTACTGTAGTTGCGCGGTGGGCCCTGTATGCCCGATGAGTTCTCGACGTCCGCTCTCCATGTAAGATAGGAATGACGCATGCCAAAGAAACTTTCCCATTACGACCGCGCAGGCCGCGCCCGAATGGTGGATGTTTCTGGCAAAACGGCGACCAGACGCGAGGCGGAGGCCAGCGCCTTTGTGGCGATGAGTCCCGCAGTGCTCGCAGCGTTTCCCGAGAATCCTAAAGGCGATCCGCTCGAGGTGGCTCGAATCGCCGGCATCATGGCCGCGAAACGCACGTCAGAGCTGATTCCCATGTGTCATCCTCTCCCGCTCTCGATCATTGATGTCGATCTACGGCTGTGCGAGAATGGCGTCGCTATCACGTCCAAAGTCGCAACCACCGCGGAGACCGGAGTCGAAATGGAGGCTTTGGTGGCCGCCAGCGTATCTGCGCTGACGATCTACGACATGTGCAAGGCCGCGGACAAGGGGATTGAGATTCAGCAGATCGTGCTGGAAAGGAAGAGTGGCGGGAAGAGCGGAGAGTACCGGCGCGCGAAGTAACGACCTCAAATTTCATGGCGAATAACGTCAAGCTGCTGGTGGTGGACGACAATCCGATGGTGCTGGCGATGCTGCAGCAGGCGTTGACTCCGCTGGCGCTAGTCACGACCGCGACGGATGCTGCTGACGCGCTCTTGAAAGCCGTCGACGATACCCCCGATTTGCTGGTGTGCGACTACAAAATGCCGGGAATGGATGGAAAGCAGCTGGTTGAAAAACTAAAGAGCCGCCCGGCGACCGCAAATTTTTCCACCGTGTTGATGGCGAGCAAAGCTGACATCGCGGAACGCCTTTCGCCCGCTGACGCAGCCGATGATTATCTGGAGAAGCCGTTTTACCTGAAGGATGCCACGCGCCGCATCAAGCGCACGATTGACCGCATTGCGCTGGAGAAGATGGCGAAGACCGCTCCCAAAGATGGCGTGGTGCGGGGCAGTCTGGCGCAGATGAACGTCATCGATTTGATGCAGTCGCTTGAGATGGGAAGGAAGAGCTGCCAGCTTTCCCTGAGCAACGACGGCGACCAGTGCGAAGTGTTTTTTGCTGAGGGGCAGGTGAAGCATGCGACCTACGGAGCCCTGGTGGGCGACGAGGCCGTGTTCAAAGTTCTGCGCTGGACCGGCGGAAATTTTCAGCTCGACTTCGAAGGCAAAACGGACAAAGAAACGACGCAGCTCAATACCCAGGGACTGTTGATGGAAGGCTTGCGGCTGCTCGATGAATCCTCGCGCGATGCAGGCGGAGAACCGGAACCTGAGGCTGCCCCTGTTGCGAGTGCGCCTTCCACTCCTCCCAGTGCGCCCAGTGCGCCCAGTGCTCCCAGCGCGCCTCCAGCGCCTGCGGGCAGAGGCCGAAGGGAAGAAGAGGAAGATGTCCTCCTCGATGGCTGAACCGCGGAACGTCACGGCCGCCGTGGTGACGGTCAGCGACTCCTGCGCTCGCGGGGAACGCGAGGATCTCTCGGGTCCGGCAGTGGCACAATTTCTGCAGAAGCTTCACTTCTCGGTTGCCGTGCGCGAAGTAGTTCCGGATGACTCCATTCAAATTCAGAACTTGCTGATCAAGCTGGCGCGCGAGGTTCAGTTCGTCGTGACGACGGGCGGAACCGGGATCGCCGCGCGCGACGTTACTCCAGAGGCCACCTTGGCCGTGTGTGATCGGCTCTTGGACGGTGTGGCGGAGCGAATGAGGAGTGAGGGCAGCAAGAAGACCCTATTTGCCGCGCTGAGCCGGGGAGCGTGTGGCGTCCGGGGGCGGACTTTGATTCTCAATTTGCCGGGGAGTCCTGTCGGGGCGGTGGAGTCGCTGGAGGCCGTGGCGGCGCTCATCCCACATGCTATTGAGTTGCTGAGCGGGAAGACGGATCATAGGTAGCTGGTGGCCAAAGGCGCTGCCGCGACACAAACCGTCGCGGCCTGGACGGGCGAAGGCGCCCGTCCCCACACGAGCAGTTCCCACACCAGCATTCCCTACATGTGCATTTTTACTTCACGGGCTTGCCTGGGCCTACTAGCGCGCGACCCGGGAATACCTCGGGGACTAGCTTGCCTTCGTTAATCACTGGCGTTCCTCCTACCAAGAGATAGCTCACTCCAACGCTCGGTTCCATCGGCTTGTCGAAGGTGGAGCGGTCGGCGATGGTTTCGGGATCGAAGACGACAATGTCTGCGTCGGCTCCTTCCTGCAGGCGTCCTTTCTGGTGGCCGGCGGGAGTGGAGCGCTCCAGCATCTGGGCGGGCATCAGCGTCATCTTGCGGAGGGCTTCCATCAAGGTGAGTGTCTTTTTCTCGCGGACATATTGCGCCAGGATGCGCGAGTAGGTGCCGGCGTTGCGCGGATGCCCTTCGGCTCCATCGCTGGCAATCATGACTAGCGGATTGGGGATGATCTTGTCTACCGTTTCCTGCGTGTTGGCGAAGATGAGCACCCACTGTCCCTTGCTGGAATTATGGAGTTCCTCGAAACGCTCTTTGGTGAGGTGCTCGCCGGTGCCGGGTAAGACGAGGTTGCCGTAGTCGATGCCCAGTTTTTCGCGCCAGCCGGGATTGAACACTGCGGAATTGATGGCCGTCATGCCGGCGATGTAGGGATATGCCTCGGTGGTTACATCGAGTCCACGGGCGCGCGCTCCTTCGATCAGTGAAATGCATACCAGCGAGTCACTCAGGCAGGTGCTGTTGACATGCACGATGTGCAGAGCAGCCCCGGTGATCGCGGCTGCTCCGATGACTTCCTCGGTGGACTCGATTGCCGATCCGGGCTCAACGTGCCCGGCGCTACGCATGTGAGTATAGACCGGCACCTTGCGCTCGGCCGCCACTCGGAAGACGTCAATGACCTCGAGACGGGTGGCGCCTGGGGTGTACTCAATGCCCATGCCGATGCCGAGAGCGCCGGCATCAAGTTGGTCGCGCAGACGCTGCCGAATGCGCTCGATCTGTTCGGGCGTGGCGGCTTGATCAGTGGCGGGTCCACTTTTCGGCAGAATGGTTCCGTCGGGCAAAGGCGCGCCGAACACCAGCGATCGCGCCGCGACGTGGCTGGCTGTGGTGCCGTAGTGGATGATGGAGCGTCCTTGCTTGGATTTCAGGAACTGAGCGACGTCGGGCGCGCCGATTTCCATTTCGAGAGCTGTGGTAACGCCGTCGAATGCTTTCACGCGCTGGCTGGCAAGTTCTTGGCCGTGCTGGTGCAGATCAATGAAACCGGGGGCAACGACGAGCCCAGCCGCGCGGATCGTATGACGCCCGCTGAGTGGAGCCGCAGAAATGCTGGCGATCTTCCCGTCACGGATGCCAACATTGCGTACGGCATCGAGCCCGGTCTCGGGGTCCATGACGCGACCGCCTTCCAGGACTAGGTCATATTGCTGGGCTACGGAGAGCGTGGATGCAATTGTGAGAAGACAGACACTGAGGAACAGGTTGCGCATGGGGGCTCCGAAGTCAGCGATGATAGCAGGCGTCTTCGTGGACTGACACATTCCTTCCTCGATCACGTACACTAGCGGTTTCCTCTTGAAGAGTATTGGACACATACTGGCGCGCTACACAGCGTGGGTTCTGGGCCTGATGAAGGTGCTCGGGATCTGGGGACCGTTTGTGATTGCGTTTGCCGACAGCGCATTGTTGGGCATGCCGGTGGATTTCATTGTTGCGACGTATGTGTATCAGGACCGCAGGCGCCTTCTGCTCTACATCGCGATGGCGTCGCTCGGGTCGGCGCTAGGCAGCATTCCGCTGTACATCGTCGGCTATCTTGGCGGGGAGAAAGTGCTCCGGAAGCGGATTTCGGAAGAGCGTTTTCTAAAGATTCATCGTTCGTTTGAAAAGCACGAATTCTGGGCGCTGATGTTTCCGGGGATGCTGCCGCCGCCCATGCCGTTCAAGATTTTCGTGCTGGGTGCGGCGGTATTTGAAATGCGGTTCCGCGACTTCCTGGTGGCGATCTTTGTAGGAAGATTTGTCCGGTTCCTGGTCCTGTCGGTGCTGGTGCTTTGGTTCGGCCCGCAGATTGTCGGATTGTTCGGCGGAGCTGTGAAGCGGCATTGGATTTGGATTCTGGTGGCAGCCGCGGCGGGAGTTTGCTTGTGGCTGGTGCTGCGCGGGAGAACCGCGGACGAGGAGTTTGGAGAGTAGGAAGAACGCGCAGACGCACCATGGCTCAGACGGGCCAAAGGCCCGTCCTCACGGAAGCATCTTTTCTACACGAGCCCTAAGGTGTGCGTGCTGCTTACGCGGCAGCCGAGTGGTCGCTGGACTTATCCAGCCATCCAGCAATCGCGTGGAATAACACCGGAGCGCCGAACATTACCGTGGTAAACAACAGATCTCCCACCACGGCGTGGCGGAAGAAGGGCAGGCCGGCGTCATAGCAAGTCATGAGGCCAGCGGCGGTGCGGGGATACATGTCCCATGCAGCCCAGACCGCGAAGTTACTCACCACAAAAAATGTGACCGCACCCGCCAGTGCGGAGCCAAGAATCCGGAACGCTCCCGCATTCTGCTTGAGGGTGGTGCCCAGCCACAGCATGGCGGCATACCAGGCCCAGGTCACAAAGTGGTCCCAGCTGAAGGGATATTTGTAGACCAGGGTCGTAAGGACGACATCGGATGCGGCGAGCAACACCAGTGGGATCCAAAGGCGGCGGCGTGGCGCGCGTGCACCGAAGAACAGCAGAGCTGCTCCCACCGGCGTAAAGGCCATGGGATGGGGCATGAAACGGACTGCTACGGCGAAGAGGAGGAATACGTATGCCAGCATGAATCACCTCGTGACGAATTCTTATTCTGGGCGCTGGAGAGGCTGACGTCAAGAGAGGATCGGCGGCGAGCAGATATTTTGACAAGCGGAGATGAGTGTCATTGTTTCTCGAACGGCTTGCCAGGCTTCTGACGCTGACCGGGTTCGGGGACGACAGTCTGACCTTTGCCGGAATCGTAGACATCACCGACGACGTGCAGGTTCTGGTCGATTTCCACCGCCCGGCTTAGGCCGCCGCGACTCCGGCCCTTGAGCGAGCGCGGTATCCCGGCATAGCGCAGGTCCTGAAAGAGGACGATAAAGCCCTGCTCGGGAGGCTGGAGCGCTTCAGTTTCCGTGATGGGATACTGCGCCCAATCGAGAAACACGCGCCCCACATAAGAATTCTTGGCAGCCAGGGTGACAGGCGTCTCTTCCGGCTTGTAGCGGATCTCGAGGTTGCCTTCGGGATCGACTTCAGGGGCCAGCGAATTCACTGACGCTAAGGCAAAGAATGCCGGAGTTTCGACAACGCCGTACCAGTGGAACGGGTCAATCCATTTCGGGTAGGCCGAGGCCCGCAGCGGATCGGCCCCGTTGTAGGAGCGGGCCTCGAGGGCGTTGACAGCGCGGCGGTGCTCGTAGTCGCGCAGTCCCCAGAGCACCACGATGCCCAAGAGTGCAAGGGTCGCGGCGACTCGGCCGCGCGGACCATGCTGGCGCAGGCCGATTTCCCTGTCGATCAAGCCAAGAAACAACGGGACGATTAAACCCAGAATCAGGAAGCCAAGGATGATCGGTTCGACGATGAAGACGATGTCCCAGGAATACCACCTGCCCGAAAACGGCCAGAAGGGGCGAACGCCGTAGTTATTTGTGAAATCGAGCAGGATGTGGCTGAGTCCAGCCAGGCAGGCGTAGAGATAAAGCAGGCCCCAACGCGGAGGCAGGTGGGGATCCTTGATTTTGCGTCCCCGGATGCGCCACAGCAGATATACAAAGCCGACAACCACCAGGGCATCGAGCGGTACTCCAACGAAGGAATGGGTGAATCCGCGATGATGCGCGAAGGCGAAGGCCGGACCGCGAAGACCGCCGATGATGTCCAGATCGGGCGCCTCCGCCGCAAGCGTGAGGGTGAGTGTGGCAAGGGCAGTCTTGCGGTTGAGTCCGGCGCGTCCCATGCAGGCGCCGGTCAGGAAGTGAGTGATGGGTTCCAATCGGTTCGAGGAATTCTATTGCGCCAGCCCGCAATGCGCCATCGGAACGCACCGGGAGACTCAGCGAAGTTAATTTGACGCGGGAATCCGGGCGAGGACGCAAAGTAATTCATCGCGGAGCGGACGTCAGCGGCTGGGCGCCAGCAGCGTCAAGGCGTTCGGGACCACCGTGATTTCGGCGGGCAGAGTGCCGAGCAATTCTCCGTCGGCCTCGACATAGATCTTGCGCTGGTCCGGCGAAGTGGCCGAGGGGGGCCCGTACTGACATGAGACGCTCGGGCTGTGGGCAAGATCGATACCCGGCACCGACCAGCGCAGCCGCAGCAGGCCGCGGGTCACATAAGCAAGATAGGCCAGACGGCTGGCGGTGCGGGAGAAGACGAGCCGGATATCGTCCCGGTCGAGCGAGGCTCCCGGAGCGAGTTCCTGGACAACTCCCCCGAAGTTGCGGATACGCACGGCGAGCAGCTCGGTGACTTCCGCGCGACTGGGTGCAACAGAACCGGTTTCGATGTACTCGATCACAAAGCGCGGCATGGGATAGCTGAACCACAAATGCCAGGCCTTGGCGTAGTAGGCGGCCATCCCCATGCGCTGCTTGGTTCCGGTATGGAGCTTGTAAAAAAGGTGAGCATCGACCCCAATACCGGCGGCGACTACGAAATAACGCGTGCCGCGCTTGCCTTGAAGATCGGCGAAGGCCACGCGGCCGAGAGCGATGCGGCGTGGGGTAGCTCGCAGCGAGGCCTTCGCCGCTGCCGCCACGTTGAAGGGAAGCTTGATGTCGTGGGCCAGGGCGTTGGCTGTTCCCATGGGCAGAATTGCCAACGCTACTGGAGAGTTCGCGAGCACTTGGACGATGTTGTGGATGGTGCCATCGCCGCCACAGGCGAAGATGGTGTCGCAACCGGAGTCGATGGCCCGGCGGGTTTCTTCGATGGCGTGAACCGGGGAGTCCGTGGGAACCAGATCGGCATCAACAGCTCCGGCTCTGAGGATCGCGAGGGCAGATTCCAATTCCCGCAAGCGCTGCTTGCTACCGCCGGAATCCGGATTGTAGAGCAACGCGGCCTTACGCATAGCAGGTCGAAGCTGGATTGTACCTGAGCGGGACAGGTTAATCGGATGATCCGCGCGAGCCCCACTCCCACATGCCGAACATGGCTTTCTGGGGCAGCGGATGGCCGACCTGGCGGGCGAGCATGGTGATTTGGCCTCGGGCGATGGCATCCACATCGCGGGGAGAAAACTCACGAAGGACCAAGCGGGATGTCTCGAGGATCTGCCTGATTCCGGGTCGTTTGGGGTAATTAGTCTCTATAACGCTGGCACCGGCTTGGGATAGGCTCTTAGTCGATTGTCGGAGATCCAAGCATGAAGTTTGTTGCTGTACTGAGAATCGCACTCTGCATTGCGCTACTGCCTTTTCTCCCAGCCTTTGGGCAGTGTACTCTGCCCGGATCTCCGTTGGCAGGTACGATAGATTCGACGTTCGACGCGTACACGACTCAGAATGGCCCGGGCTGGACCGGTGCCGACGGCACCTATTCTCTGCCTCTGCCGGACGGGACCAACCTGTGGATGTGGTCGGACTCCTACATCGGCAGCGTCGATCCCACGACGCGCCTGCGCAGCAATTATCTGTTCACGGCACACAACTCACTCACCATTCTGAATCAGGCTACGGGATCATGGACGACTGTCGGCTATCCTCCGAAGACGACCTCGTATTTTGTCCCCAAAAGCAAGAGCGATTGGTTCTGGCAAGGTGACGGGTACGTAACGCAGCCTTCTACGGGTACGTACCAAATCAAGATCATGCTGACTGAGTGGACCGGCTTATTCAAATTGGTCGGGCATTCGGTGGCGACTCTGTCTTGGCCAAGTCTCTCGATCGTTTCGACCACCCCCGTTGCCGGCCTCGACACGAGCCTGACGTGGGGAACAAAAATCCTGCCAGTGGGGAACTACTTCTACATTTACGGGCTTAAGGATCCTGGCACGAACACCAAGACTCCTTACGTCGCGCGAACGACTTCCATCAACAATCTGACGAACGCGTCGAAGTGGCAGTTCTGGAATGCGACCCAGAAGAAGTGGCTGGCCGACGAATCGAATGCCACCGCTATGACCGGCGCGGCGGCGGTGACACCCGAGTATTCGGTCGATGCGATGAGTTACAACGGCGGGACCTTCTACCTCATGGCCGGAATGGATCCGCAACACCCTGTGTACCCTTTGTGGGACGCGGTGACCACCTGGTATTCGTGCTCTCCGCAGGGCCCATGGACGAACAAGACAACGGTCTACACCGCGCCAGAAGCGGGCGCGAACGGATGCAAGATCGGCACCCTCGTCACCTACAATGCCAAGGCCCACACGGAATTTACCGATACGAGCGGCATTCTGATGTCTTACAACGTGAACGCGAACACCTCTACCGACTTGGTCTGTGCGGATGACTACAAGCCCAGATTCATCCGAGTCCAAATTCCCGGCGTGACGGAGGCAAAATAGCTGGTGGTGTCATCCTGAGCGAAGCCGTTTTTCAGGCAGAGCGAAGGATCTCTCCGACTCTGATGTGCCCGGAAATCCTGAACTCTTTTTGCATATAATCTTCCTGCGATGCCTGCCCCGAAAGACGTCGAAAAAAAGATAGAGGCGCTGCGCGAAAAGATTCGCCACCACGAACACCTCTATTACGTCCTCGATAATCCCGAAATCAGCGACGCGGAATTCGACAAGCTGATGCAACAACTGAAGAGTCTGGAAGCCGAGCACCCGTCGCTCGTCACGCCGGACTCCCCATCGCAGCGTGTTGGAGGCAAGCCGCGCGAGGGATTCGTCAAGGTCCCGCACTCCTCCCCAATGCTGTCGCTCGACAATACCTACAACGAGGAAGAACTGCGCGACTGGGAACGGCGCGTCCACGAACTCACCGGCCGCAGCGATGTGGACTACGTCTGCGAACTGAAACTCGACGGTATGTCGCTGGCGCTGATCTACGAAGACGGCAAGCTGGTGCGCGGCGTAACTCGCGGCGATGGATCGATTGGCGAAGACGTCACACTCAACGTGCGCACCGTGCGCTCGGTTCCGTTATCGATCCCGAAAGAGCGTCTGAAGAAAGCGGGCATTCCGGTTGACTTTGAAGTGCGTGGCGAGTTGCTGATGCCCACCGCATCGTTCAAGAGAATCAACGAGGAACGCGAAAAGAACGGGCTGCCGACATTCGCGAACCCCCGCAATTTCACTGCGGGAACGGTCCGCCAGCTGGATGCGAATGTTACGGCGGAACGGCGCATGGATTTTTTCCCCTACATCCTGCTCGAAGGCGGCCGTACGTATTTCGACCGGCACTCGAAGACACTCAGCGGGCTGGATGTGGCTGGATTCAAAGTCAACCCGAACCACAAGCTGGTTCATTCGATGGACGAAGTGTGGAAGTTCATACAGGAGTGGGAAGGAAAGCGCGATTCGCTGCCGTATGAGATTGACGGCATCGTAGTCAAAGTTGATCGTACCGGCCTGCAGGACGAACTTGGCTTCACCGGCAAAGCCCCACGTTGGGCGATCGCCTACAAGTACGCTGCCCGCGCGGGAATCACCAAGCTGGAGAACGTGCGCTGGCAGGTTGGCCGCACCGGGAAACTCACGCCCGTGGCCGAGCTGTCCCCTGTTTCCATTGGGGGCACGACCGTCCGCAATGCCACGCTGCACAACATGGATGAGATTGGGCGCCTGGGCGTGAAGATTGGCGATTGGGTCCAGGTCGAGCGCGGCGGCGACGTCATCCCCAAAGTCGCCAAGGTCATCGACGACAAGGAGCACCCTCGAGGCAAGGCAGATATCGAGGCGCCGGAGAAGTGTCCCGTGTGCGGAACGAAAGTCGTCCGCACCGAGGAAGAGGTCGACTACCGCTGCGTCAACGCCAACTGTCCAGCCAAGCTAGCTGGCACGATCCTGCATTTCGCCTCGCGTGGAGTGATGAATATTGACGGCATGGGCGATGCTCTGGTCACGCAACTCACGGAGCGAGGCCTGGTGAAGAATGTTGCCGACATCTACAAGCTGACAAAGGCCGACCTGTTGAGCCTGGAGCGCATGGGCGACAAGTCGGCGCAAAACATTCTCGACGAGGTCGAGGCCTCGAAGAAACTGCCACTGGAACGTGTGATCTACGGCCTCGGAATCCGCATGGTCGGCGAGCGCACTGCACAATTCCTGGCTGAACACTTCGGTTCGATGGAGGCACTGGAGCAGGCGAGCGTTGAAGAATTACTGAGCGTGAATGAGGTGGGTCCGCGCATCGCCGAAAGCATCGTAGAGTTCTTCAGCATCCCGGCAAACCGCAAGCTGGTAGAGCGTCTCGGCGAGGCCGGCCTTGCATTCAAAGGCAAGAAAAAGGAACGCGGCACAAAACTCGCAGGTAAGACATTCGTCCTGACGGGCACGCTGCCCAAGTACTCACGGGACGAAGCGAAGAAGATGATTGAGGATGCAGGCGGCAAGGTAACCGGCTCGGTCAGCAAGAAAACAGACTACGTGGTGGCCGGAGCGGATGCGGGGTCGAAGCTGGATAAAGCGAAGGAGTTCGGTGTTGCAGTGATTGGCGAGAAGGAGATGGAGGATCTGACTCGCTGATCACTAGATGTGGTTCATCACTTCCCGCATCCTCGCCCAAGTCACATCCAGCGTCTCCGGCAGCACCCGCGTCTCCCCGATTACCGACACGAAATTCGCATCCGCCACCCACCGTGGCAGCACATGCATGTGAATGTGCCCAGCAATTCCCGCTCCCGCCGCCTTGCCAATATTCATCCCCAAATTGATGCCGTCCGGCCGGTACAGTTCGCGCAGCACCGACTCCATCCGCTGCGAAAGCGCCATCATTTCCTGAGCAGCTTCCACCGGCAGCCTGCGCAACTCGTCCAAATGCGCATAAGGCACAATCATCACGTGGCCGGGCGTATACGGATAAGCATTGAGGATGACGAAGCAATGTTCACCGCGATAGACGATGTGCACCTTGGCATCATCTTCCTTGGGGGCATCGCAGAACACGCACCCAGCGGTCTTTTCCGTGGAGGAGACATAGGCATAGCGCCACGGGGTCCAGAGGTAATCCATAGCAGGGCAGGTTAGCAGATACGCGGGTCGGTGCAAAACTATGGCTGTTTTGCGCTGTCGACTCCGACGGCCAGACGCCCTCGGTACAGCCGGCAGAATGCCGGCGCTACGCCGTGTTCCGGGACCGTAACGCTGCAACCTGGCTGTAACATTCGGGCCATTTGCGTTTGACACTGTTCGCGCGCGATTGCTATAGTCGAAGAGTTCCCATTGGACGCGGGTTCTCTGTATAACGTCCGACAGCTGGGATTGTCCAAGCTCACTCGCCAGGGTGGGCCCACCACAACCAAACGACTCATCCAGCAGTCCGCAAAGCAGGCCCCGCATCCGATCATCAGAGAGGCATAACCTTGTTCGACGAGACCACCGCCCACAACTCCGAATCCACCTCCGCTGTCGTAACTGAAGCCGAACCGACGACAGAACAGCAGCACCAGCCTGAACAGACGCAGGCTGCCGCCACCACCGACGATTCCACCGAGACGCTTGCGGCCTCCGCTGCGGACGACAAGACTGCAGCCGGCGAGGACTTCGCCTCGGTGCTGGAGACCTTCACCACCGAAGCCCAAGAGGCGGTGAGTGAAGACCGCGTCATTAAAGGCACGGTGCTGAAGCTGACCGGAACGCACGTGGTCGTCGATATCGGCGCCAAGTCGGAAGGAATGCTGCCGCTGGCGGAAGTGCTCGATCACGCGGGCAATCCCAAGTTCAAGCCCGGCGACGAGATCGACGTGATGCGCGACAAGGGCCCGGCGGAGGAAGGCTACATCAACCTCTCGCACCAGAAGGCGCAGCGCATTCACGCGTGGGAAGAAATCGAGAAGGCGTACACCGAAAAGAAGCCCATCAAAGCTGTCGTGATTGACCGCATCAAGGGCGGCTTGACTGTCGACATTCTCGGCGCCCACGCGTTTCTGCCCGGCTCGCAAGTCGACCTGCGGCCTATCCGCAATCTCGATGGAATGAAGGGCCAGACGCTCGAAGTTGCCGTCATTAAGATGAATAAGAAGCGCGGCAACATCGTTGTCTCGCGCAAGGATTTGCTCGAAGGTGAGCAGAACGAAAAGCGCTCCAAGACGCTCGAGCACCTCGAAGAAGGTTCAGTTCTTACCGGCGTGGTCAAGAACCTGACCGAGTACGGAGCATTCGTGGATCTCGGCGGGCTCGATGGCCTGCTGCACATCACCGACATGTCATGGGGACGCCTTACGCACCCCAAAGATCTTGTCAACGTCGGCGATCAGATTCAGGTGAAAGTCCTGAAGTACGACAAAGACAAGCAGCGGGTGTCGTTGGGATTCAAACAGCTCACGCCCGACCCGTGGCTCGATGCCGAACATCGTTATCCCGAGGGCGCACACGTTGCCGGACGCGTCATCAGCGTGACCGACTACGGCGCGTTCGTAGAACTCGAGCAGGGAATCGAAGGCCTCGTCCACGTCAGCGAAATGACCTGGTCGAAGCGCATGAAGCATCCGTCGAAGCTGGTCAACGTCGGCGATCAGGTGGAGTGCGTGGTGCTCAACGTGAATCCGACCGAGCGCCGCATTTCGCTCGGAATGCGCCAACTGGCGGCCAATCCGTGGGATTCGCTCCACGAGAAGTTCCCAGTCGGCATGACCGTTGAAGGACGCGTGCGCAACCTGACTGACTTCGGCGCCTTCATCGAAATCGAAGACGGCATCGACGGCCTGGTCCACGTCAGCAACCTGAGCTGGACCAAGCGCGTGAAGCATCCCTCGGAAGTGCTGAAGAAGGGTGACCGCGTGAAGGCTGTTGTGCTGGCAATCGAACCGGACAAGCGGCGTTTGTCGCTCGGCGTGAAGCAGCTTCAGCCCGACGTTTGGGAGTCCTTCTTCCAGACGCATCACATCGGCGATGTGGTTCACGGCAAGGTCCTGCGCGTAGCCGCATTCGGCGCATTCGTCGAGATCGCGGAGGGCGTGGAAGGCCTGTGCCACAAGTCAGAAGCCGCCGACGAAAACGGCCAGCCGCTTCATCTGGAGCCGGGCCTCGAGCACGACTTCAAGATCATCAAGATGAATCCGGAAGAGAAAAAAGTCGGACTCAGCATCCGCGCCGTGGGCGAAGAAGCCTCGCGCTCGGAAGTGGAAGCCTACAAACAGCCCGTCTCCAGCACCAGTTCGACCATCGGCGAGCTGATCTCCTGGAAACGCGCCAGCAACGAAAATAATTAACCACTCGACGTCTGTCATCCTGAGCGAAGTAGCAGCTTCGCGAAAGCGAAGCTGCTACGAAGTCGAAGGATCCCTACCTTAATAAATAGACCCGGCCTAGCAAGGAATTTCTGCGACGCGGCCGATCCCGTTTGGCCCCTCCCGCCGCCCTGTTCTAGAATCATTCGTTTGCCTTTAGTCATCTCTTTCTATAGAGGATCACTCCATTGCCCGAAACCACGTACGACATAGCCATCATCGGCAGCGGCCCTGCCGGGTACACTGCCGCGATCCGCGCCGGCCAATATGGCCTGAAAACCGCGCTCATCGAAAAAGACGGATTCCTCGGCGGCACTTGCCTGCACGTAGGCTGCATCCCGACCAAAGCGCTGCTCTTCAACGCCGAACTCTGGGACCACCTGAAAGAAGCGAAAGAATTCGGCATCGAAGGAGTAGACGCGCGCAAACTTAACTGGGCCGCCATTCAGGAGCGCAAAGGAAAGATCGTCGCCAAGCACGCCAAGGGCCTCGAATTTCTGATGAAGAAAAACAAAGTCGAGACCGTAAAAGGCTACGGCAAACTCACCGGCCCGGCGCAGAACGGCGTGTTTACCGTCGAAGTCACCAACGACAGCAAGGCGAGCCACATCAAAGCGAAGAATGTAATTTTGGCGACCGGTTCCGAAGCCCGCATGCTGCCCGGCCTCGAAGCCAACGACCGCATTCTCACCAACATCGAAATCCTGAGCCTGAAAGAACTTCCGAAGTCGATCGTGATCGTCGGTGCCGGAGCGGTCGGAGTCGAGTTCGCTTCGATCTACCGCTCGTTCGATACGGAAGTGACGATCATCGAAATGCTGCCACGCCTGGTTCCGGTGGAAGACGAAGAAGTCTCGAAAGAACTGGCACGCGTCTACCGCAAGCGCGGCATCGCCTTCCACACCAGCGCCAAAGTCGATAAGGTCGAGAAAACGAAGGCAGGCATCGCGGTCACGATTACAGTCGACGGCAAACAGCAGAAGATCGAAGCCGAAAAAATCCTGATCGCTGTAGGCCGCAAACCGCGCACGGAAAACATCGGTCTCGAACGAACTAAAATCAAGCCCGACCGCGGCTTCATCAAAACCGATTCCTGGATGCAAACGTCCGAACCAGGCGTCTACGCCGTCGGCGACATCGTCCTCGGCACGCCGCAGTTGGCCCACGTCGGAGCCATGGAAGCCCTCGTCGCCGTCGCCAAGATTGCCGGCAAGCCTGGCAAGCCAATCAATCCTGAACACATTCCGGGCGCCACGTACTGCCATCCCGAAATCGGCAGCGTCGGCCTCACCGAAACCAAAGCTCGCGAGGCGGGATACAACGTGAAGATCGGCAAGTTCCCCTTCACCGCCAACTCGCGCGCGAGCATCGTCGGCCAGCACGAAGGCTTCATCAAGATCGTTTCCGACGCCGACTACGGCGAGATTCTGGGGGTCCACATCATTGGCCCACAGGCCACAGAGTTGATCGCGGAAGCCGTGGTGGCCATGGAACTCGAAGCCACCGTCGAAGACTTGATGTGGACAATCCACGCCCATCCAACCTTGGCCGAAGCCATGCTGGATGCGGCCAATAGCGTTTACGGGATCGCGATCAACGCATGAACCGATTTGCCACGGATGATTGCGGGCGAACACAGATGGTGAACAGCGATAACGATAAGGATGCAGCCAAAGAACGCATTGTCATCCTGAGCGCGTCTTTTGCGCGAAGGATCCATGCAGCCCCTCTGTGTCCTCCGCGTCCTCTGCGGTGAAGATTTAGACTTTGATCTCAATCGTCCAACTCGGTACCGTCGACTACGCCACAGGCCTACGCCTGCAGCAGCAGCTAGTAGATCTGCGTAAAGAGGAGAAGATCGGTGACGTCCTTCTCTTGCTGGAACACTCGCCAGTAATCACGCTAGGCAGAAATGCGAAGGCTGCAAACGTCGTGGCATCCCCCGAACTCCTCGCCCATCGCGGCGTCGAACTCTTCGAATGCGACCGTGGCGGCGACGTCACCTTCCACGGTCCTGGCCAGATCGTCGGCTATCCCATCTTCGACCTACGCGGTCATGCCACGGCGGATGGCAAACGCAAGACTCTAGGCGTAATCGAATTCGTCCGCCGCCTCGAGGAAGTCCTGATCCGCACCTGCGCCGACTTCGCCATCCCCGCCAAGCGAGTGCCCGGCCTGACAGGCGTCTGGACAGATGCGGAAAGCCAAGATGCCCATGTGGAGACAGCCGCCTCGGCTGTCCGGCAAAGCGAAGCGAACCGCCCCGAGCACAGTCCCGAATCCAAACTCGCCGCAATCGGTGTCCACATCTCCCGCTTCGTCACCTCGCACGGTTTCGCCCTGAACGTAAACACCGACCTCAGCTACTTCAACCTGATCGTCCCCTGCGGCATCACGACCAAGCCCGTGACCTCGATGCAGCAAGAACTCGGCAAGCCACTCGATCTCAACACCGTCGCAGAATCCATCTCCCGCAACTTCGGTACTGTCTTCTCCAGCCAGATGCTCTGGGTCGAAACCCTCGACGCACTCCTTGTTCGCGCAGTATCGGTATAGCCACAGGTGGCGCGGCCGCCCAGCCCGTGCGCGACGCAAACTAGCCCAATCCCCCACTCTCGCGATACCATCAATACATCGCGCCCAAAGCGCCGCCTTACATGGGGAACAATAAGAAGAAGTCCAAGCACAACTCCAACGGCAGTCGTGCGGGCTCTGGTCGTGTGGGAACGGCCGCCCTCGGCCGTTCCGTCGAGCGCAGCTCGACGAAGGGAAACAACAAACCGGCCAGCGACCTCCGCACCTACTCCATCCCAGACTATCGCCTCGAGCATCCCGACTTCACCGTGCGCCAGCACATCGAAAAAGACCGCCAGGGCCACGAGCACGTCCGCTACGAAGTCGAAGGCAATCTCGATGCTCCCGTTCCGCCAATCCGCGACTCCAAGTATCTCGACAGGAAGCAATGCATCGAGATCTACCGCTGGATGCTGCTCAACCGCAAGATGGAAGTCGCGCTGGAAAATCTCTACAAGCAGGGCAAAGTCGTCGGCGGAGTCTACTTCGGCCTCGGTCAGGAAGCCTGCTCCTGCGCCTCCGCCTACGCGCTCGACAAAGACGACTGGTTCGCCCCCATGATCCGCAACCAGGGATCTCTCCTTGTTCGCGGATTCCGCGCCAGCGACACCATGATGCAGTACATGGCCAAGGCCGACTCGCCGACCAAGGGCCGCGACGGTACCTCGCACTTCGGCGACATCGAAAAGCGCAACATGGTCTCGCCCATCTCCATGCTCGGCGATCTCATCCCCGTGCTCTCCGGCGTCGCTCTAGGCGCGCGCCTGCAGGGACGCAACATCGCCGTCATGACCTACATCGGCGACGGAGGCCAGTCCACCGGCGTCACCTACGAAGGCATCAACTTCGCCGCCGTGCAAAATCTCGGCCTCGTACTCTTTGTCGAAAGTAATCTTTGGGCCTACTCGACGCCGTCGGAAATGCAATACCGCGTGAAGGATCTGGCGGAGCGCGCCATCGGATACGGCATCCCCGGCGTGATCGTCGACGGCACCGACGCCTGCCAGGTCTACGACGCCGCCCGCGACGCCGTCGAACGCGCCCACCGCGGCGAAGGCCCCACGCTGATCGAAGCCAAAATGATGCGCATGAAAGGCCACGCCATTCACGACGCCGCCAGCTACGTGCCCAAGCCAATGTTCGACTTCTGGAAGAAGCGCGACCCCATCGCAAGGTTCGAAAATTATCTGGTGAAGGAAAAGAAGTGGCTGACTCCGAAAGAGAATGAGGCCCTGATCGCCGAAGTAGAAGAAGAGATCGAAGCAGAACGCGAGATCGCGGTGAACTCGCCGATGCCAACACCGGAATCAGCCGAAGGCGGCGTTTTCTGTGAGGAAGGCTGTCACGAAATCAAACCAAAATACGGCATGCCGAAAGTAAAGAAGGGAACGGGCGTGTTCAAGCAAACCGAAGCTGCCGTGCACTTGAAATAAGTATGGCGGGCTGAGTGATCTAGTCGCGCACTAAACTTGACGTGAGAAGTTGAAGCTGGACGCTGTGGATTTCATGTTCACCCGTCACAGACGCGCATTGTGCAGATGTGAAATGCTCCCCACATTGTCATCCCGAGCGGAGCAAAACGATGAGCAAAGCGAATCGTTTTGCGCAGTCGAGGGACCTTGTGTTCAGCGCGGGGAGCCAGAAAATGCGCGACGAGCACATCTACTACGTGTACATGATGCAAAGCGCCTCAAGACGAGCTCTTTACATAGGCATGACGAACAACTTGCGTAAGCGCGTCTGGCAGCACAAGGAGCACCTATTCGAAGGCTTCACGGATGACTACAATTGCACCCGCCTCGTCTACTGGAAAAGCTTTGATGATGTCGCAAATGCGATTGATCGCGAGAAACAACTCAAGCGCTGGCGCCGCGAAAAGAAAATGTGGCTAATCGAACGAAAGAACCCGGGCTGGAAGGATCTAGCTGCTGATTGGTACCAAACGCAAGGTCCCTCGACTGCGATGCTCGTTCACTAGCGTGAACGAGCATCCTCGCTCGGGATGACTATGCACGACTGTACATTTGAAACGTTGAAACCTGACCTTATGCAACTGACCTACCTCGAAGCCATCCGCCAGGGAATCTGGGAAGAAATGGACCGCGATCCTACCGTCTTCTGCCTCGGCGAAGACATCGGCATCTACGGTGGCGCCTTCAAAGTCACCGACGGATTCATCGACCGCTTCGGCCCCGAGCGCGTCATCGACACGCCCATCGCCGAGTCCGCCATCGTGGGCGCGGCCTTCGGAGCGTCGCTCACCGGCATGCGCCCCGTCGCCGAGTTCCAGTTCATGGACTTCATCGGCTGCGCCTTCAACCAGATCAGCAACATGGTCGCGAAAACACACTATCTGTGGGGCGCTCCCGCTCCGCTCGTCCTGCGCGGCCCCAGCGGCGGATACGTTCACGGCGGCCCTTTCCACTCGCAGAATCCCGAGATGTGGTTCGTCCACAACCCTGGCCTGAAAGTCATCTGCCCCGCCACGCCCTACGACGCCAAAGGCCTTATCAAGTCCGCCATCCGCGACAACAACCCCTGCATTTTCTTCGAGCACAAATATCTCTACCGCAGAATTAAGGAAGAAGTCCCGGCGGAAGATTATGTCGTGCCGATCGGGAAAGCGCGAGTAGCACGGGAAGGGAAGGACCTGAGCATCATCACTTATGCTGCGATGGTCCACACCGCACTCGAAGCATCAGAGATCCTAACCAAAGACGGCATCGACATCGAGATCCTCGACCTGCGCACCGTCTCCCCGCTCGACCGCGAAGCCATTGCCCAAACGGTGAAGAAAACAAACAAAGTCATCGTCCTGCACGAGCACTCCCGTACCGGAGGCCTCGCCGGAGAAGTCGCCGCCATCATTAACGAAGAAGCCTTCGACGACCTCGACGGCCCCATCGTCCGCATCGCGGGCCTGGACTCCGCCGTTCCGTTCTCCCCTCCGCAGGAGCATCACTACCTGCCGAAAGTGGAAGACGTGGTGCGCGAATCTCGCCGTCTAATAGCGTACTGAATGTCATGCACCAATCGTCCCACAACGTGCAGGAACGAATGACCCGCGCCGCCCATTCCTTGCAGGGACTTAGTTGCGGCGATGCTTTCGGCGAACGATTCTTCCTTCATCCCGAAGTCGCACGATCCCTGATCGAACAGCGAGCCCTTCCTTCACCACCCTGGCGCTACACTGACGACACGGTCATGGCGGTCGCCATCGCCGAGGTACTTGAAGAGTTTGGTGAGATTCACGAAAAATCCCTGGCTGAAAATTTTGGAAGGCACTACCTTGCCGATCCTCAAAGAGGTTATGGACCAGCAATGCACAAACTTCTTCCTGAACTCGCCCGTGCTCCGTCGCGCTGGAAGGAAAAGTCCGAGGCACTGTTTGATGGGGCGGGTTCGTTCGGGAACGGATCCGCAATGCGCGTCGCTCCTCTCGGCGCTTATTTCGCCGATGATCTCGATGCCGTACTGAATCAAGCGGAATACTCTGCTGTCGTTACGCACTCCCATCCCGAGGCGGTCGCTGGCGCAATCGCTGTGGCGATCGCGGCTGCGCTGGCCTGCGAGCACAAAACAGCACCGTTGACTCCGACAGAATTCCTGCAACGCATTCACCACTTCACTCCAACGAGCGAAGTTCGCATGGCTATCGAAAGAGCACTCGCCCTCCCGGCAAACACGACTGTCGAAACGGCGGTCTCTGCCCTCGGGAACGGCGCAAGGGTTAGCGCACAAGACACGGCACCCTTTTCGTTGTGGGTTGCTGCTCACCACCTCGGCAGCTACCAAGACGCCTTGTGGACCACCGTCAGCGGTCTCGGCGATCGCGACACAACCTGCGCCATCGTCGGAGGCATCGTCGCCATGTCTGCTGGTGTTGAAAGTATTCCGCCGGACTGGATTCAGGCGCGAGAACTCATTCCGGCGTGGTTTCTCTATCCCAATCGCGACCCTAACTAGCGTCTCGTCCCACACATCTGCCAAAATATGTCAGGAGGCTTCATGGGCAAGTTCATCCTCGGTGTAGTCGTCACTCTTCTGGTGCTGGCGTTAGGAGCCCTCGGCTTCGCCATGCTCGGGTTTTTCCCAACCCCCGCCAATGTCGAACCTGGACACATGGAACGCCGCTTGGCCATGGGAGCCGTCGACGCTTCCATGGAGCGGCACGCCCCGCGCATTAATAACCCCCTGACTCCCACCGATCAGAATCTGGAAGACGGCATGAAGCTCTACACCATGAACTGCGCCCTCTGCCACGGAGGCCTCGACCGCAAGCCCTCCACTCTCGCTACTTCGTTCTATCCGCCCCCGCCAAATCTCATCTCCGATCCGCCCGACGACCCCGAGTGGCACATCTTCTACACCATTCGCACCGGGGTCCGTTATACCGGCATGCCCTCCTGGGACAAGACTCTCAGCCAACAAGACATGTGGAAGATCACCATGCTGCTTTCGCACCTCGATAAACTCCCGCCCGCCGTGCAGGACTACTGGAAGACAAACTTCAATGCCTCCCCCACCTCGAGCGACGAAAAGAAAGAAGGCGGAGCGATGCACGACCACCACTAAAGCAAACGGGCGGCGGTAGCCGTAAGAAGGAAGCCGCTGGGATAAGGCGCTGGGTGATGCGTGAAAAAACGGAAGGACACGACTTCAGTTGCGCCTTAAGGGCTGAAAATAACTGAGGGCTTTATTGCCGCTGGGAGAAACTCGACACCGCCGAAGTCGTTTGCCGCCGAGCAATCGGTTCGCCCCCCGCCGTTCGCGTCAACTCTCCCAAACGCTATAATATTCGTTTGCGTGCGGCCCTTCGGTTCAAGTGTGGCCCGCGTGGAAGGAAATCATGCCAACTGACATCATCATGCCCCAGATGGGCGAATCCATCGTTGAGGGCACTATTACCAAGTGGTTGAAGAAGCCCGGCGACAAGGTACAGCGCGACGAGCCTCTGTTTGAGATCTCCACCGATAAGGTCGACGCCGAAATTCCCGCACCCGCCTCCGGAATTCTCCAGGAAATCAAAGTCACCGAAGGCACGACAGTCGGTGTGAACACGGTGGTCGGAACGATCGCGGTCGATGGCGAAGCCGCCGCTCCCGCCAAAGCCCCCGTGGCTGAGAAGCCCGCCGCCAGAGTTGACGTGAAGAAGGCCGAAGAAAAGGCTGCTGCCCCGGCGGTTCCACCACCGTCCGCATCCGCCCCAGCCGCACACGAAGAAGAGGAAGAAGCCCGCTCCTCCCCGCTAGTCCGCAAGATCGCGCGCGAACACGGAGTCAGCCTCTCCCAGATTTCCGGCACCGGACTCGGCGGCCGCATCACCAAGCAAGACATCATGTCGTTCATCGAGAGCCAGGGATCTGCGCAACCGGCTCCCGCTACTCCATCCGTCCCTGCTCAACCTGCAGCCGCCGCTCCGGCGCCGCGCCCGGCCGCTCCCGCGCCTTACCCGGGCGATCTCGTTCCTATGACGAACATGCGCAAGATCATCGCCCAGCGCATGATCGAGTCCCGCCGCACCAGCGCACACGTCCACTGCATGTACGAAGTGGACTTCACCCGCATCGTCAACCTGCGCAACAAGCACAAAGCCGGATTCGAGCAGCGCCACGGCGCTCGCCTCACCTTCATGCCCTTCTTCGTGCGCGCCGCCGTCATCGCCCTGCAGCAATGGCCCATCATCAACGCCACCCTCGAAGGCGACAACATCCACTATCACCGCCAAATCAACGTGGGCATCGCCGTCGCCCTCGATTGGGGACTCATCGTGCCCGTTCTCAAGAATGCCGGCGATCTGAATTTCCTCGGCCTCCAGCGCGGCATCAGCGATCTCGGCGAGCGCGCCCGCACCAAGAAACTCAAGCCTGAAGACGTCGAAGGCTCCACCTTCACCGTCACCAACCCCGGCCAGTTCGGCGCTGTCTTCGGACTCCCCATCATCAACCAGCCCAACTCGGCGATCATGGGCGTCGGCGGAATCACCAAGCAGCCCATGGTGATCACCGACAAAGACGGTGCCGACTCGATCGCGATCCGCTCCGTCGTGCACCTGACTCTCGGCTACGATCACCGCCTCATCGACGGCGCCGTAGCCGACCAGTTCATGGACCTAGTGAAAAAGACGCTGCAAACCTGGAGCGAAGAAGTCGGCTAGAGGCAGACTTCATCAGGGAGAGTATTGTTGGACTCTGTGTCCTCTGTGTCCTCTGTGAGGTGACCCATCCTTTCGCGTTCTTTGATGGGGATTGCGTGCCTACTGGCTGACGCCTGGAGCTGAAGAGTTCTGTTTCGCCCAGGTCGAGGCGTTCAAGCAATCAACCGTGCCATCGATAATTTTTGAAACACCGCTCTTGAATCTCTCGGGGTCGACGATTTCCCGCTGAGCCACGGCGTCCACAGTTGCCAGTGCGCTCTCTAAGAACGACATCGCAGCATCCTTCTTTTCTGCTCCAGATTTGCCACCGAACAAGCCCTCATCATTCAGAAACTGAATGTTCGCTGGATTGGTCGCGTTCACATAGAACCCCAGCGGCGTAGCTCCGAACGGAACGATCCCATCCGCTTCCATGTTCGCGAACACCAGATTGTCCGAAGCCCCACTGATTCCAACCCCGATGTAGTCGAACGCCTGGATCTTGATGTGCTGAAATGTGAGCCAGTTCTTGCCGGCAATCGAGATCATCGACAGCCCCGCCGCCTGTGCCACCACCGGAACGATCGATCCATCCGAGGCATAAGTCGATGTAGGATTTATCCCCGATGGCGAGTAAATATACAGATAAGGCCACGAAAGACACCAGTCATACTTGCTCGTGATGGAACTCGCGCAACCGCTGCCGTACGGCCGCTTGCGGCCATATAGGTTCCCGAACTGAACCATGTTCACCGTGGGCGAAGCGATGGTCGATGCGATCGTCGCCTTCCATGTGCTCCCCGATATGTACGTCCACGATCCACTGATGAAAGGGATCGGAGCAGCCGCCGTGATAATCGGAGCCGCTCCCGCCCCATAAGCGTCAAACGAAGTTGGACTGCCGCTGGATCCCGAAGAAGGCGGAATCAGTTGCTCGTTCCATCGGTCGCCGCGCTTCAGATAGATCACATCTCCCGGCGAGAATGTTCCGCCGTTCACGTGAACTCCCAACGTCTGCCACGGCGTCGATGCCGACGTTCCGTTGTTTGCGTCACTTCCACCACTCGAACTGACGTAGTACGACGCCGCCCAGCTCCGGGCACACAGAGCCAGGAGCGCTATCAGCATAAGATTGCGCATAGTTGTCTCTTCTGTTTTTTCTGTGAGTCTTCGGAGGTTACTTCACGACCAAAGCCGGGATGTTCGCTCCCCAGCTCCACAAGTCCGATGGCGCTGTGAAATTTGCTAGCACTCCACCGGACGTAGTTCCCGCCGTCGTGCCATTTTGGAATGTAATATCTGCGCTGCTCCCTCCGGCAGCCAGCAAAGCACAGGAGGCCGCGCAGTTCGTCGTAAATACAATGTAGTACTTACCAGGCTGTAGCGGTTTTGTTCCCTGGGTCCAGCTAAGTGTCTTCCCGCCAGTCGCTGCGGCAAACGTCGAGGCTGCCGTCGCCCCCAGGTCGAGCATGATCTGTCCCGCTGAGTAGCTGCCGCAACTGACTTGCCCGCAGGCAATCCCTATGTCGTAACTGTTCGCTCCCACGTCGGCAGTCGTCACGTTATAAATAATGCCCGAGGTTAAAAGCGGGTAGGTGAGTACCACGCCCCACATCTTCACCACATTCTGCGAGAATGCCGCCGTCCCGCCACCTCGCACCGCCGTGATCCACGGCACCGGATATGGCCCAGACAGCACTCCGCTGTCCATCAGTGTGGGCGTCGGGTTATTCCCACTGATCTTCGGAATATCGCCCACCGACCCCGACACGCTCATCGCCGCGAAATTCGTGGTAGTGAACGCCGTCGTCGCCAGTTTCGCCGAACTGTCTCCGGCGTTCTGTGTCGTTGCCGTCGTCCCATTGGGAAGCGCCGGAGTCCCACTCAGGTTCGCTGCGGTCCCCGTCGTATTCTGGTTCAGAGTCGGCAGATCCGCTGCCACTATCGCCCGGAAACTCGGTGCTCCCGCACTGCCATTGGGAGCGGCAAAGAAGTAGTTCGCCGTCTGACTCGGCAGTGTTGGCACTGGTTCCGTCACTACGCCCGTGAATGTTGGCGAGGCTAGCGGTGCAGCCCCCGTTACCTGTGCCACAGAGTAGTCGCCATTCTGTGCCGTTACCGCACCTGTCCGCCCGAAGGCTGAAGTAACCCCGCTGCCTCCGGTTGTAATTTGCTGCGGGACGCCGCCATTCGTCGAGACGTAAAAGTTGCCGTCGTTCGATATGCCAATCGAACTTGTCCCGGCCGGCGCTGCCGTCATCGCCAACGATGGAATCGGCGTATCGGCTACCCACGGCCCTGTCAGGATCAGCTGTCCCCCGACCGTCACATTCCCACTGAACGTCCCCGCCGTCGCCGCCACACCGCCGCTGAAGCTTGCGCTCGTCGCCGCAACGCCCCCGCTTCCCGCATAGTTCAGAACCGTCCCGCTGTCCGTGAGCGCGCTGTCTCCGCTCACCGCCGCCCCGCTCGCGGAGTACATCGCCACCTGCGACGCCGCGCCACTGTTCACCGTCCCGGACCCTCCGCCTCCTCCTCCACTCCCGCAATCCGACCCAGTTCCCGTCACGACTCCCGTCGTGCTCACATGCAAGCACTGCGTTGCTCCAGTAATTCCCGCGAACGTAACGCCTGTGTTAAACGTCACTGGAGTTCTAAAGGTTGCGCTGGCCGACAAGATGCTGAATTTCGCATTGGCCGCGTTCGTCCCCGGATCGTTCACATAGAAGTTGTGCCCACCCGGAGCGCCATACGTCTGGTCCTGCGTGCCCACGTTGCCCGTCGTGTCGGTTCCGATGAAACTGTCCGCTGCTGTTCCCGTGCGAACGTATCCCGGGGTCGCGATCGTTTGTTGTGGGCTCCCGTCCATCGTCGTGATGATCTGGCGCGGAGCCGAGCCGACGCCCGGGCCTGGCTCAAAGGTCAATCCGCCGGTCACTCCCGAGGCAAGATTGCCACTGGCCGCACCGATCTGCACTAGTTGTGCTCCAACCTTCGGATTGCCGTTGCCCACCGAATCCCCTGCGTAGCAAACCATCCACGTCGGTGAGTAGTAGGTCGGTCCCCCCCCGGCTGCCGGACATCGCTTGGCGAACACCTGCGGAAGATACGAACTAGGAATGAATTCGCCCGTCTGTCCGGCTTGATCCATGTACAGCGTCGCTCCCCTCCCCAGTACGAATGAGCCCGGCCAGAACCAATACGACGGCACCCACGAAGCGTTGCTGACGGTGTAAGCGGAGGTCGCCCCCTGCGTGTCCGTGTAAGTGCAGATGCCGGCGGTGTTGCAAGCTGCCGCGACATTCGTCGCAACCGAAAATGCATTCCCCGTGTACGGAGCCGATGACGGGCTGCTCCCTAGGGTTACCACGATGTCCCACGTTCTCGTTCCCGCCCCGGCTAAGTCCATATTCGGCCAATACAGCGGAATGCTTGTGCTGCCGGTCGCCGGCTGTGCCGTGCCAATCGCCAACAAAAGCGAAGTTCCTCTGTTGGTATCGTGAGCGACAATGTAGTAGTTGCGCTGTGAACTCGCTCCACCACCGCTGGCGAACGAGGGAAAGGCGCCGCCGATGGGCGCGTTGCCCTGAATCGACAGGCTGCTTCCTGTGTTCGAGATATAGCCTGCCTCCGCCGCGTACGATCCTGCCGCATAGGCTGGATTCGTACACGATCCCGTCTCGTAGTAAACGTTGTCGATCTCCCACGGATTCATCCCATTCCCGTAGAAAATCGAGTACTGGCTTGTCCCTTGAATCACGCTGTCCGTGACATGCATCGTGTTCCCCGCAACATTGCGGATGCCGTTGCCTCCGCATTGCATCGAGGCTTCGAGGTGATGGATGTACGGAACCGCGGCCGCACCCTGGTCGCCCCGTATGTAAACCATGTTGCCCACAAAATTCGCGTTAGCCCGCAGCATTGCGCCGCCGCCCAGGTTCGTCATGCCGTCGATCACGAAGTCTTGGTCGTTGTCCACCACAACACCTTGATGAAAGCGTGCGCTCCCCACCGCCCCGCCTTGAAACTTAATGTCGACCAGTTTCAGTCCGTCCGTTTCATCTTCGATCGCCGCGTTCTCGATCGCCACCCATCCGAATCCGCTCGACGTTGCGAACGTCGTCGATCCCAGCGAGTACTGGAACTGCGTCGACGTCAACCCCGATGCCAGCACCTGCACTCTGGCTTCCTGCGTCTGCGCCGGAGTCGAGTAATAAAAGAGCACCCAATCGCCCGCCACAAGATTGTGATTGCTGGCAGTTGTAACCGTATACAGCCCCGATGCCGCCGACACCGACGATATCTGCGCCCCATCCACATTGAGCGCCGGCTCAAACGTTAATCCCGCAACCGTGTTATGCCCCGTCGTCGCCGACGCGTAATTGCCCACCATCAGGCAGATCGACCGCGTATAGCACTGCCAAAGCGCTCCATATCCATTCAGCAGAGATTTCCCGGGATTCAGATACACCGGCCAGTAAATGTTGTAGTTGGCGTTATTCGAGTTGGCTGGAACTTCCTGAATCACCGCAAACTGCGTATGCACGGGAGTGTTGTCGGCGACGTTGATCGCCTCCTGGTTTCCGCCGCTGGCCGATCCCACCGTGAATCCCGCCGCATGACTGTTGCCCGGCGTGAACACAATCGTTCCCGACGAAGCTCCCGACGTGCAACTTCCTCCCGTCACCGCCACGGCCTCTGCCGTTCCTGTGCCCGAAATGTACACGCCGTACGGCCCGTTCGCGTTATGCGAAGTGTCAATCCCGGCAGGGCACGGTGTCAGCGTAATCGTCGCCGGCGTACCCGCAACCAATCCCCCCGCGGTGCAGCCCCCCGTGCAACTCTCCGTCATCCCCGCTTGCGGCCAGTTATAACTTGCAACCACATACGGAATGCCCGCCAGGTTGTTCGTCGAGAACTGCGTTCCCACCGGCTGTGTGATGTTCTGGCTGACGCCCGTAGTGGGATTGGTGGAAACGTTCCCCGACCCTCCACCGCTTCCACAAGCCCCCCAGGTTCCATTGCCCAGCAGACAAGTTCCCGCGCTCGCACTTCCCGTCCCCAACTCGTTCGCCGGGACGACTCCGAAAATCAAGTCAGCCTTGGAAGTAAGCCCCAGGTCCACGTACTGCTTCGGTGCAGCCTGTAATGGCGCCGAAGGATTTCCCGGCAGCGTCAGCGGCCCCGTCAGGGTGCCGCCCGCGGTCGGTAAGTAATTTCCCGCCCCAACGTTCGCCACCGAGGAATCCACATAGCCCTTGGTCGCTACTTGACCGCTGCTCGTCGGCGCGGGAACACTCGGCGCGCTGGCAAATACTTTCGCGCCGCTGATCGTCTCCGAGCCGGCCAAATGCACCACCGCGCTGTCGTTCGCCTTCGTTGCCAGGGCCGAATTCACATACTGCATCGAGACCGGTTGCCCCGCCACACCCGATCCTGGCGTCGCCCGCACCGCCGCCAGGTTCGCCGGAGAAGTCGTCGGCACCACCCAATCTTCAGTTTTTACCTGCCCAGATCCAATCTGGTAGACGACGGTGTAATACACCCCTGCTGGAGTCGCTCCCGCATTCGGCACCAGCGCCACGCTGAGCGCCCCGCTGGCTCCCAGCGTCACATTCATCGCGCCCCCCGCCACCGCCGTCCCGCTCGCCGTCACAAACGCCGGCCACGTGATAATCAGATTCCCCTGTGCCGTGGTCCCATCGGCCAGGTACACCGTGTCCGCCACGGTAGTGGTGGCCGGACCATTTTGTGGAACGGGAGCTCCGAAAGCCGAAAGCCGGAAGCCGAAAACCGTAATCACCGCCAGCAGCCAATAAAAAAACCGCCCAGTAGGGCGGCAACCCGCGTCAGACATCGTATCCTCCATCAAAATCCCGATTAGCGCGGACACTCCCGTCCGCTGAACTTTCTTGCGCTCATCACGACTGCTCAAAGGAACAAGGCAGCCCACTCAAATCTCGTCTCCGAACTCGTCGATCCCAACTCCCAACCTGTCATCACGCCAAAAAAGCCTTGTCATCCCGACCAAAAAACTCTGTCATCCCGACCGGAGCCGGAGCGCCAGCGACGGCGCAGTGGAGGGACCTGCTGTTTGACCCTGGACGACTTCTATGTCCCCCGCCCATCCAGAAACGCCCGCACACTCTCCACATAAACGTCAGCAAAATCCGCCACCGGACGCTTGTCCTCGATCAATTCCCTCGCGTCGTCCACGCTCATTTCCTTGAGGATGCACAAAACCGCCAGAGCCATCATCGGCGCACGGTGCACCCCCGCCGCGCAATGGATGAACACCTTCGTATCCGTTCCTGCCAGTGCCTCCAGCGCAAAATCCACACCGCGCTGGAAAAGATCCGCCGGCTTCGCCAAGAAATCGTCATCCGTCGGATTCCACAGCACCTTGATGCCGTACTCATCCGGTCCCAACTGATTGTCATTGAACTCGATCTGCATGTCGATGATGTGCGTAATCCCCAACTTCGCCACCTTCTCCATGTTCGCCGAGTTCCAAATCCCGCCCCCGACCCCAATCCGCTCCTCTTCGTCCAACCATGTAATATCCATCGTCCTATAAGAGCGTTCCGCTTTCGTCCGGGTGCCCCACCCTCGTCGCGTTTTCCGCGACAGAGCCTGCCCTGAGCGGCGCGAAGGGGTGGGGTTTTTGATCTCATCAGTTTGGGTGAGCCATCCTTCGCGTTCTTCGCGAAGGGTGGGAACTCTGACCTTCGCCTTCATCCCCACCCAAACCGCCACAGCAGGTTCTCGTCGCACCAACTCCGCCTCATTCTACGGCATAGCCGCGTCCCAAATTTCCAATGTCAGAGACCCCGGTGCCGGGTGCCCCGTTTCTCGCGTCCTTTGCGAGAAGCGGGGATTTTCTTATTAATCTCCCGAACTCACGTCAACACCGGCTCCTTGTTTTCCTCGCAGCACTCCGCCGCCGTGCCAGACTGCTTCTCGTCAACCTCGTCCGCCGGCTTCGCAGCCGCTTTGTCCGGGGAGGTCGCAGGCTTCGCCAGATCGTCCTCATCCCTCGAGACCGGTTCCTCCGGAAGGTCTAGCCTCCGCAGTAACGTCTTTGCCAGGCACTCTTCATCCGCGCTCGCCTGACTCCCGTCAGTCGCCTCGGGAAAAATCTTCGCTAACTCCAACAAATACTTTACGGGGGCCAGTTGTCCCTTCTTCCCCTCGCCAATCACTGCTGCGGCCATCTTTTCGGCCTCCGACTCCACCAAGATGGCAATGCTCTTTCGCACCTCTGCGGGATTGAACTCTTTCTTCCTCTTCTTCCCCGCACTCTTCTTCTTCGCCGTTTTCTTCTTCGTCGCCTTGCCCTTCGCCTTTTTCTTAATCATTGCCTCGTACTCAGCTTCCCTTGAATTTGTTCTTTCGCCCAAAACACAGAGGGCGCACCCGAAAGGCGCGCCCTCTGCCAGAGTTTTTCTTTTTTCCTACTCTCTATATCCAGAATAGCAAATTGCTAAGGGTAAAGTGGACATTTTTCGAACTTTCTATTTCCCATCTTCCCAATCACTTGCATCGATTGCGCCACTTTTACCCCCTTGACAAGATTTTCTCTCGAATCGAGCGAATGTGCGGAAACTCTGTTGCTCGGATCATTCTGACGCCAAAAAAGGAAAAGCGCGTCCTGAGAACGCGCTTTTCACGAGAGACTTTCTTTTTCTCACTCTCTAAATCTAGAATAGCAAATTGCTAAGGGCAAAGTGGACATTTTGCGAAGTTTTTATTTCCCGTCTTCCCAATCACTTGCAGCAATTCAGTCGTCTTCACCCCCTTGACAAGGATTTTCCCGCGTCGAGCCCAGTCGCTCCATCAAGCCCACCTCGAGCAGAATTTCAATCAGCATATCCAAAACCACAGGCGTATACCGTCGCACCGTCTTCTCATTGCAGTGCAACAGTTTCGCTGTGGCCCACCGGTCGTGCTCCTGCAGAATGTGCCGCGCAATCAACTGCCGCGAAAATTCATCCAGCCGGTCCAGGCACCTCTCCATGTCGTGCACGAAGATGACCCGATCCTCAAACGTCACCACCGTGTACGACGTCACCTTCGCCCGAAAGAATTCGCGCCCCAGCAACGACGGCAGTCGCCCCGTTTCGATCGAGTACTTCATGTACCGCCGCAACATCGCCACCGCCCGTCCTCGATAGGTTCGCCGCTCCCGTTCGCGATCCTCCGCCGCTGCCTGCCTCGCGTGCCATGTCTGTGGCTCGATCTCCCGCGACCCCTCGACCGTCGCCGGAACTTGGTGTTTCGGCAGATCGTCCGACAGATCCTCCAACGATGACTGCTCCTCTGCGCCTCGTCGCAAGAGCAATTCAGCGCTCGCCCCACCCTCTGGCCTCTCCGCCTCCGCCGCGATCTCAATCACGCCGCTCATGCCACACCTCCCGCCGCTTCAAGGTCCTTCAAGTCCTCCAGTTCGATTTCGAATTCGTAGTCCTCTACCGCCGTGTGGGGACGAACTGGCAGCATGAGTCTTCCCCGTCTCGTCTTCGCCGCGGGCAAATCCGCCACCTTTGGCTGGCACTTCTCGCAATAAACCGTCCCCGCGCCACACTCCCGCACCCACAACCCTCCACAGTGCTCGCAATATTTCAACTCCACGCCTACCTGCTTGTTCTTGTCGCCGTTATGATCGCTTCTCATCACTCCTCCAAGAAATATTCGAATTAGAATTCCGCTCTGAAGATCCAGAAAGCTGGCGCCCGGCAGCCGGAAGCCAAAAACAAAAAAGCCCTGCGCCGATCCCCGCCCAACATCGCGGGAACCGAACGCAGGGTTCGTTTTTTTTACGATGACCTGCTTGAGCTATTTAGTTTTTATGGAGTCCTGAAAGAATCCCCATCGCCGCCTCACCCACTTCTGTTCGCCACCAACTCCCTCCACTTCTATAGTTTTTGCGCGCTCTCGTCGTCCCCTCCTCCACCGTGCCGCTGGTGGAAGTAGCCTTCTTCATAACCCGACTTGAGCACGCGTCCGTTTTGCATCACTACGCTCACTCGTCCCGTGAACCCCAGCGACAACAACAGGTGCTCCATCGACGCCGACAGCACTTCCGCCGACTTCACCTTCCTGCGAAATTCGCCGAAGTTCTTTTCCTCGTTTAAGTTATCCCGCTGACTCGTCATTGCTTTCTACCCTCGAGCGTAGTCGCCTCTAGGATTCCGCGATCCTATAACTGTGAATTTTCTCAGTCAAGGTTGAATGGCCAAACTTGCCCTGTGGAAATCTTTTCGCCCTCGCGCCATGGCCATATCTCGGTGCTATACTCCGCTCCATGAAGTTCAAAATCTTGCAAGACAACCTTCGCAAGATCCTGTGGGAGCGCATCGAAGCCGGAGAACTCACCGGCCTCCACCTCGCCCAGCAGACCGGATTCAAGCAGGCCCACATCTCGAACTTCCTCAACCGCAAGCGCGGCCTCAGCCTCGAAGGCATGGACAAAGTTCTTGCCGTGCAGCATCTTTCCGTTCTCGACCTGCTCGATCCTGCCGAAGTCAACAAGCGCGCTTCCATCCTGCCTCCCAGCGCCGACGAATTTGAAAATGTCCTGCTCACCGATGCCTCCACCGCTGCCACCGAGCCCCTCATCGCCAGCATGAACGTCAAAGAGATCCTCAAGTTCAAGAAGACCTTCCTGCGCAAGCTGAAAGCCGAAACCGCAGGCGATCGCTCCAACTGGCAGCGCTTCGTGCTCATCAAGGCCGATGCCAAAGAGGCCATGAGCATGTATCCTCGCCTCACGCCCGGGGCAACGCTCCTGATCGACCGCCATTACAACGCACTCAAGCCTTATCGCAAAGGCGAATTCAATATGTACGCTGTTCTGAAAAACGATACTTGTACGGTCCGGTACGTCGAAGTGGCCGGAAATCATCTAATCTTGCGCCCCCACAACCAGTCCTCTCCCATCGAAGTCATCACCATGGAAGACGGCAAAACCTCCGCCGACTACCTGGTCGGCCGCATCTGCCACGTAGGCCTCGAAGCCTGAATCAAAATCACTCGCGCTGTCATCCTGAGCGAAGCGAAGGATCTATGCAGTTTGCTTGCGCCATTGCAACCGTCGGCGAGAATAAAATGCCTTCGGCCCGCAAGAGGTGCGGGCCGAAGAAAAGCGAGTCGGAGAAGCAACGGACGCTGCGTCCTAGAAGTTGAACTTCACCGCTAACTGCACGTTGCGGGGGTTGTTCGACGTATAACTGATGGTCCCGAAACTGCCATCGTCCAGGCCCGTGTCCGGGGCGCCGAACACAGGGTGATTGAATGCGTTCTGCGCCTCGATGCGGAACTCGAAATTCATCTGCTCTCGCACGACGAACTGCTTGGTCAGCGACAGATCGACACCAAACGCCCACGGGCTCCGAACCTCCCCAATGGCGCGGGGTGCGTTGCCGAGCGTGAAGTCGTCGGGACGCTGAAAAACCGTTGGGTCCACAAAGAAATTGTCGATCCAGTCGGTTCCGTGATTGCGTTTGGGAGTACCCACGATGTTGGGCCGTTGCTGGCCGTACGTTGGCAATGGGTTTCCGTCGGAAACGGTTACGGTGATAGGCCGGCCGCCGGAAAAGCGCCACACGCCGTTGGTTTTCCAGCCTCCCACAATCGCATCCAGTGCGCGCGGCATGTTCCCCAGCAGGGTCCGGCCGCGTCCGAACGGCAGATCGTAGGTGTAGCTGAGTTGCAGCACGTTCGGAATGTCGAAGGTAGAGAGACTGCGCTCCAGCCAAGGTTTGTTGGGGTCCTGCAGGCTGGTAAAGCTTCCCAGCCAGGTCACGTTGTCGTCTGCCTGCGAGGAGTCATCGATCGACTTCGACCAGACATACGTGATCAGGAACTGTAGTCCGTGGGAATAACGTTTCTCGGCGCTCACCTGCAGCCCGTTGTAGCTCGAAGCCGCGATCATCTGAACGTCAGTCGCGACGCCCGTGAACTGGGGATGGGGGAGTTGCAGCTGGAACTCTTGCACCTGCGGCGACGAGAGGGTGCTATTGGGATCGCTGATGGGGCCGCCATTCTGTGAGGAGAACGGATTGTCCACGTAGGTCAGGAGCCCGTTGATGTTAGCGTTCGGGTTCTCGATCGAGGGCGGAAGGATGTTTAACTGGTTGGCCCCGCTAAACGGCAAGTGGGTTCCTTTCTTGCCGATGTATTCCACATTGAGCACGACGTTGCCGGGCAATTCACGCTCGACTCCCAGGCTCCAACTCTGCTCATACGGAGTCAGGTTCGCGTCTGCAGTGCGGAGCGGGCCGTTCGCACCGTATCCAACGTCGTTCAGCAGGCCCAGCGCATTCCCAGGGGGCTGATTCAATCCGTTGGGATAAGGATTGCTCAGGTGCAGGTAAGGTGTCGCGCCGTCATTCTGATAGGTGCTGATCACATTTGTGTACTGGTTGAAGCCCTGACCGCCATAGGGCACAACGCCGCTTACCCCTGATCGGGACTGGCCGTAGTAAATCCCGTAGCCTCCGCGCACTACCATCTTCGGAGCGAACTGGTAGGCGAGGCCGAAGCGCGGCTGCAGGTCATGCCAGTCGGTCACATAAGTTGTGCGTTGGCCGGGAGACGCAAAAACTTCGCCGCCCGTCAGTTGAAGCGTCGTTGGCTGGAGGGTGATTTCGTCGTTGTACGAGAGCGTGCCACCGTTCAACGGATTCTGAACATTGGGATTGAAATAGTTCTGGCGGTTATAGCGATCGGTGCGAGGCAGCGTAACGTCGTAACGCAAGCCAAGGTTCAACGTCAGCTTGGGACCGACCTTCCAGTTGTCCTGGCCAAAGATGCCGTACTGGTAGTTTGTGGTCGCGGGCCGAAACTGGATTTCGTAGTAGGAGTTGCCGTTCATGGTCCCCATCAGGAAGCTGGCCATGCCGTCGCCGCCGCAATACTGGATTCCCGTCTGTCCGTAATTCGGGTCACTCGCGCCCGGGCATGCGCCAGAACCGCTCGTGTCGAAGCTGAAGATGCCGACAGGGGCGTTCGTCTGGATATAGTTCATCTGGTGCAGCCGCCCGTCGAAACCGAATTTCAATTCATGAGCGCCGTGAACTTTGTTGAGAGTGACTGCCAGTTCTCCTGTGTCCTGCCCCAGCCGGTAATTGCCGTACGGATCGGTACCCTGATTCGTGTAGCCAGCGGTGGCATACTGGCCGATAAAGACCGCGGGCACGCCCGGAAATCCATTACTCTGCAAATACGACGGGAATCCCAAAGTGCCGAGCGGATCATTCACGCCCTGCGGGTTGTAGGCATCGATGTGCCACGCTCCGCGGGTAAACCCAAACGTGGTATTCAGCAACAAAGTCGGGGTGAAAGTATGCGTGTCGTTAATGGCAAAGAGGTGGGCGGTGGTAGGGTTTGGACCGCCCTGACAGGGATCGGTAAAGTTCTTGAAACAGTTGAAGCTGGTGCCGTGATCCCAATATTGTGAGTATTTCGCGCTCATCAAATTCTTCTCGCTGAAGCGGTGGTCGATTTTGATGTCGAACTGATTCCTGGAGTAAGTGTTCGGCCCAGACCCTATCCAATTCCTGTAAATACCGTCCGGCGAGGTGATGTTCGGCTCTGGAAAGTAACTGAGCATTTTTTTCGCGACCGGATCAATCAGATTGCCGGGCGTGTTGGGTGGTTGAAGACTCGCAGGCAGATTGGGGCTGCCCGGGCTGGTATACGTCGCGAGGTTGTTGTAGGGAATGAACGAATTGGCGCTATTCCATACCGCGGCGCCCACGTTGGGGTCGTAGGTGCGCTGGTAGGGATCAAAGAGCTGACCGGCGACAACGCTGCAACGTCCGGTGCTGTCGAACGTGCCGCCCTGCTGCGAACATACCTCGCCAAAATCGCCAGCGCGCATCAGATCGCTGGGTACTCCTGCCTGAGGCACGCTCTGCGTGGTCTGGCGCAAACCGTCGTAATCAAAGAAAAAGAAGGTCTTGTTCTTGATGATCGGTCCGCCAATGGTGGCACCAAAGTTGTTGCGGCGCAAGGGCGGGATCGGCTGTCCGTAGTGGTCGGCAAACCAATTGTTCGCATCGAGGACCGCGTCACGCACAAAGTCATACCCGCTCCCATGAAAGCTGTTTGTGCCCGAGCGCGTGATCATATTGACGACGGACCCGCCGGAAAAGCCATACTCCGCGCTAAAGTTCGTCTGCTCCACCTTGAATTCTTCCACCGCCTCGGGAGACGGAAGATAGGTCGCTGCCGTAATACCGCCATTAGGCTCGGCGTTCGTGACTGACGCGCCGTCGGTCAAAATGTCGGCTTGGGCGCCGCGGCTTCCATTGGAAACAAAGTTCGTGCCGGTGCAGGTGACGTCACACTGGTCATCCATCGCAGTGACGCCCGGCGCCAGATTCACCAGTTCAATCACATTGCGATCGATCAACGGCAGGTCATTGATGAACCTGCGATTGACCACCTGACCGGTCTCCGCATCGTTGGTTTGGATGGCCTGCGCTTCCGCTGTCACCATTACGGTCTGGCTGGCGCCGGCAACTTTCAGCGTCAGATTCGTCGTGGCGTTCTCATTGATGTCCACTTTGAACCTGGCGCTCAGCGTTTTTCCGAAGCCCTTGGCATCGACCGATACCGTATACACGCCCGGTGGAACGGAGCGGAACAGGTACCGCCCGCTGCTGTCCGACGTCGTCTTAAACGTGTAGCCCTTTTGTTGATCGGCCAGGACCACGTTGGCGCCTTCGACCACGGCCCCTGTCGTGTCCGCAAGCATCCCGCTCACCGTGCCGAAGTAGGACTGTGCGAGCAGCACGGCAGGAAGCACGAGTGCGACGGCGAATGGAAAGAATGCTAGTTGACATTTCCGAAAAAGTGACTTGGATGTCCGCATCGAATCCTCCTGGGGTGATGACACCGGCACAGCCTGATGCCTCGACGAATCGTTGGCGGAATCGTACACAAACTTGCGCCCCTGCGCCAGAGGCACGTAAGAATCGTTTTAATAGCACTTTTTCTCTTGAAGGTGGATGGCAGATAGTGCTAGGCCAGTCTTGGATTGGAGGCGGAAGAATGGGTGCGGATAGCGCAGGTTTTTCGTAGCGCCGCCGTCCCGGCGGCTGTCAGGAGGGCGTCCCCGCCCGCCCCGCCGAGAGCGAAACGAACCTCGACAGTTCCTGGTACATACCACGGACGGCAGGTCCGCCGCTGCGCCTACTGGAACTTTGTCTTCAGCGAACCGTACTGTTCGCCAGATTTACCGTGACCTGGTCGTACTGCGTTTTCTTCTTTGGCGTCGTCGTTGAGGTCACGTCCACCTGGATCATGCTCGCCGTCATCGTTGCCGTATTACCGTGAGCGTCCGCATGTGCGGCGATTAGCAGATAGCCATACCCCTGCAGCGACTTCACGAAAATGTGATCGCCGGTCTTCACGCCGTTTCCCGCTACGATCGTCTGGTCGTTGATGCCGCCCGTGCCTGCCACGATGTACGGAATCTGCAACGCCTTGCCGTTGAAATTCAGCTCGCGCGTATAGCGCTGGTAGCTGTGGGCATGGCCTGACAAATACATGTCGGGCATGAGTTTTGCCTGCGTGCACGCGCCGTCAATGTCGGCCAGCATCAGGGTGCTCGGAGAGTGGCCGCCAGCGGTAAACGGCGGGTGGTGTGTTGCCATCACCAGCGCCTTCCGTGGCCCCTTCTGGCGCTGTGCCGCAATGTTCTTCAAAGTCTGGATGAGCCAGTTCTTCTGCGCCTGTCCGGGAATCGTGCCGGAAATGAATCCGGGATTCTCGGCCGCATTGGAGTACAAGCCCACGATGTCCACAAACGGAGCGTTCAAATACCAGTAGACGCCGGGCTGGTTCATGGTCTGGCGGAAGATGGTTCCTGCGATCGGCGGCACGGTCTGCGAAGCCGCGCAGAAATTCGCCTGAAACGCCTTGAGCGTCTTGGGATCCGTCTTAGGAAAAACTTCGCCGTCGTGGTTGCCCGGAATCGCGATGATCTTGCCGGGATAGTGCACGTACGGTTCGTAGAACTCCTGGCGGTAAGCGTTGTCCTTGCCCGGCCCGTAAATGACGTCGCCCAGGTGAAAGAAGAAAGCGGGCGATGCGGTCTGCGGCTTGCTGGCGTCAAAGTCGGTCGCCATCGCCTCGGCCACGTCGCCCTGGGGGGAGTTCGCACTCTTGCCAGTGTCGCCCACGGAATGAAACGAAATCGACCCGGAGGCTTGAATTTCCTGGCTGGCCTGCGCGCCAATGACGTCAGACAGTTGCATGACCGAGTTCCCCTTGACCGCTGGAACCGGTTCCAGGTTTCCCTGGATGTGAGCAATTAGTGATGTTCCGACTCCGGGCACGGACGCTCGCCGCGCCATCGGAGTGGTGGTAAAGAACGGATGGGCAAAGCGAAGCGGCGTCCGCTTCCCACCCTTCATGATCTTCGCTCTCGGCCTCTTGGCTTTTGATGCGGTTTTCATTGGTAATCCTTTCATTCAGGAAGTCTCTGTTCCTGCGGCCAGTGGTTACTCACTTCAAGTCCGCTAGGTCCGACTGCAACTGCTGCATGCTGAATCCTTGCGGAGCCTTTTCCTTGTCGTCCAGATAGTCGGTGCTCAGGATCGCATACGCTTCATCGCAATACGCTTCCCAGAAAGTCCATGTCATGGTTTGTAGTGCGCCCCAGGTCACAACCGTTACACCACGCGAGTCGTAGGCGACGACCGGAATAGCGTGTCCACCCCAGGATCCAGGCTTGCCGTCGCCCGTCGTGCCTCCAGGAGGTACCGACCACGGCTGGTGATTTTGCGTCTGCGCCTTCGCGCTGGTGGGTAACTGCACGCCGATGTAGCAGCCTTCGAACACATACACCGCATCCATGACGTGGTTGTGGTTCGACGGTTCGAGCGCGACAAACGCGCCGATCTTGTGTGCGGCAATGCCCGTCTGCCGCCAGTAGTTCAGCACGTCGATCTCAACCGCGCCGTTGTCATTGGCTCCGGTCGTGGGGTTGTAGCCGGTGACCGCCGAGTATGCGGCTACGATTTGCTTGTTGGTGGGTACGGCCGTCTTCTTTCCCGCGTTCGCGGTCCACTCCATGATCAAGTGTCCGGCCGCCGCGCAGGTGCAGTCGCCGATCTGGTCGTTTTCCATCATTCCCCACGGCGTCTTCACTTTCGTCGTGAGATCGAAACTTGCAGGCGGCGTGGGTAGCGACGGAGTGAGGTACGAGGCCATGAGCAGCGTACGTGGATCGTGCCGTGCCAGGCCCTTCCCGAGTTTGAGTTTGCTCGGATCGATCTTCGTTGGATCCGATTTCATGCGGACTCCCGCGCGAGCGTCCGCCTCTGCAGGTTGCAGTTTCCTTACAGCCATGAGAGTTCTCCTTTGGCGAAGTCAGAATTGATATCAATTGCAAAAAGGGGACCGGCCGCTCGCAGACGTCTGCGCAAACGGGAGTTGTTCAGCTGCTGAGGGGGGAAGAAGTAGGGCGGATATTAGCCCCGAACGTGCCCGGATCGTGCGCGGTGGAAGATTTGTTACGAAACCCGAACAAAAGGATTCAAGCCGCATTCGGAGCAAGCTGGATCGCTCAAGACGGGGGCGCCGCCCCTAGCGCTAACTTAAGGCAAGATCCGTCTAGTAGGCGGTCATCTCATCCCGACGGACGGCAGGACTTGACTGGCGCGTCTGGCCTCCCACTAGCGGAGTTGCGGGTTACTTATTCCGGACGAACTGCGCGATTCTCGTGGCGCGGCAGGGACAGAGCGACAGCGAACACTGTTCTTGACGAACAGCGTTCGCTACGTTATGCTGTCTGCATGAACAAGGGAACGACCCACGAAATCGTAAGCCGTCGGAGTCGTCCGGCCAAGGCTCCCCTCAGCCGGGATGTGGTTGTCTCAACGGCTCTTGAGCTCCTCGAACGAGAGGGTCTTTCTGGATTGAGTCTCCGGCGAGTGGCGGCCACTTTAGATACCGGCGCGGCATCTCTCTATGTGTACCTGGCGAATCTCGACGAGTTGCATTCTCTGATGCTCGATCGGGCGCTCGGGGCCGTCAAGCTGCCGAAAGCGCGCAGTTCTTTTTGGCGGGACCGGCTCAAAGCCCTCCTTCTTTCGTATTTTCGTGTCCTTCATGAGCATCAGGGCCTGGCTCAGCTAGCCATGTCGACGATCCCCTCCGGTCCCAATTCACTTCGGATTTTGGAGATGCTGCTGGGTTTGCTCAGAGAGGGCGGAGTCGAGGACGTCAAAGCGGCTTGGGGCGTGGACCTTTTGACTCTCTACGTCACGGCAATTGCTGCCGAGCAGAGCCTTCGGCGCGAGAGCGGTCAAGTTTTGCGAAGAGTGGAGGCCGCGCTTTCCGCAGTGTCGGCGGAAGAATTCCCCCTCATATTCGCTTTTAAGAAGGCATTGCTCAGTGGCGAGGGCAAGAACCGCAGTGCGTGGGCATTGGACGTCATCATCGAGGGCATCGTCGGCGGTTCTGTCCCACATCGGAGCCCACGCGACACTTCGCGCAGCCGAAGAGTGGGCAGTAGTCAGCGAAAAAAATAACGATGCTTGCAACTGTCCCCACGGGTTACAAGCCTTTTGGCCTTTCACGGTTTTACACGAAACGGAGAAGTCTTATGGAAAACAGAGAATTACCCATGCAGAACGCATCATCAACCCTCGACGGCTTTACGAAAATCTACGCGGAGACCAACCCATCTTGGGATATCGGAAAGCCGCAGCAGCCGTTCATAGCGGTCGCCGACCAAATTGTGAGTCCCATACTCGACGCAGGATGCGGCACGGGCGGCACGTCCCTTTTCTTCGCCGCTCGCGGCGCAGAAGTAACAGGCGTCGATTTTGTGGAAGAGGCGATCCGCCGCGCTCGGGCCAAGGCCGATGCGCGTGGACTGAAGGTGGAGTTCCTGGTCAAAGACGCCATGACACTGGTCGATTGGAACAGGCGTTTCGCCAGCGTGATCGATAGCGGGCTGTTTCATATCTACGCTGGAGACGAACGGCGGCGCTATGTGCAAGGGCTGGCGCATGTTCTCAAACCGGGCGGACGGCTCTTTTTGTATAGCTTCAACGATGATCCATCCTGGCCCGGTGGCGGGGTATCCCAGCAGCAGTTGTACGACGCCTTCGCCGACGGTTGGGAGTTTGAATCGCTGGAGTTGGCCGGAGGCGAGGTGAATCCGGCGTTCGAGGCGGAGTTTCCGGGGAAATTTGCCGACATGAAAATGTGGTTCGCAATCATCCGCCGGAAGGAGTGAGGCGCTTGTGGAACGTTTTGCAGGCCACACCAGACGCAGTCTTAAGTAGCGCTTATGGGGCGCCGCCCCTAGCGCCACACCGAATCGTCCTTGCCGGAAAGGGCCCTGTCCAGATAGGTTGCGGTACTGATCAGCGCGAGGTGCGTGAAAGCCTGTGGGAAGTTGCCGAGATGTTGGCCGCTTGGACCAAGTTGCTCCGAATAGAGCCCAAGATGGTTCGCGTATCCCAGGAGTTTCTCAAACAGCAATTGCGCTTTTTGCAACTCCCCGGCACGCGCCAGGCATTCGATGTACCAAAATGAGCACGCAGTGAAGCTACCCTCCGCGCCTGGAATCCCATCCACATGCGTACGTTCCGCCTCGTAGCGATGGACAAGGGTATCTTCAACCAAACGTGCTTCAATCGCTGTCATGGTTGAGCGCCACATTGGATCGACTGGGCTGATGAACCGCATGAGCGGCATCAATAGCACCGACGCATCCAGATCCTTCGTTCCCTTGGACTGCACAAACGTTTGCAGTTCGTCATCCCAAAAGTTCGCAAAGATGTCCTCTCGGATCGCGTCGCGGGTGTGCTGCCAGGCATCAAGAGGTCCCGAAAGCGAGCGTTTTTGGGCGAGCCGCAAGGCTCGGTCGAATGCAACCCAGCACATCAGACGGGAATGAAGGAATTCTCGCGCCCCACCTCGCACCTCCCATATACCTTCATCGGGCCGTTGCCAGTTCTTGCCCAACCACTCCAAAATGCGCTGAACCTCTTGCCACCCCGCATACGAAATTGGATCCCCATATTTGTTCGCGAGATAGATGGAATCCATCATTTCGCCATAAATGTCCAGCTGCAACTGCCGATAGGCTGCGTTTCCGATACGTACGGGCCGCGACTGTTCATATCCCTGCAGATGATCCAGTGTCAGCTCATCGAGCTTCTGCCTCCCATCAATCCCGTACATCACTTGTAGAGGTCCCCGCTGTGCGTCGTCACTGAGCCGCCCCTTCAGCCAGCCAATGAAACCCTCAGTTTCTTCAACAAAACCCAGCCGGATCAACGCATAAAGCGTGAATGCCGCATCTCGCAACCAGGTATAGCGATAATCCCAATTGCGCACGCCGCCAATTTCTTCTGGCAGGGAAAAGGTCGGAGCTGCAATCAGCGATCCATGCTCGCGGCTTATCAGCAGCTTCAACATCAGGGCCGAGCGGTTTACCATTTCGCGCCACCGGCCCCTGTACTTTGATTTCGCAATCCAACTCTTCCAGAAACTCGCGGTCTCGTGAAAGCGCTGCTCGACAAACTCCATCTCCGGCTGCTCTCCCTGTGCGCGAACTCCACCAAAGACAAATGTGGCCCTCTCGCCCGCTCGGAGGGTGAACTCGGAGCTGACATCCGCGGATTGTTGTCGGAGGGCGACGGTGGAGTACAGTGCGAGCGGTGGACAAACATTGCTGGCTGGCGAAAAAACCGCGCACCGGCCTTCGATATTGATATTTACAGCGTGCTCACACCGCGCATAATCAAATCGCGGCTGGCACTGCATCTTGAAATTCACCTCGCCCCGGATGACGGCTACGGTGCGGACAATCTCATTCGGTTCCACACCGTCAGCCCCAATCGGCATGTAATCCGTCAGTTCGGCCACACCTTCGTCCGCAAGAAATCGCGTCAGCAGAATGTTCGTGTCTGGGAAATACAGTTGTCGTACCCGCTTTTTTCCCAGTTGAGGCTGAATCTGAAAACGGCCACCGATCTGATCATCGAGAAGCGCTGCAAACACGCTGGGAGAATCGAAATTTGGGTAGCAGAGAAAGTCGATTGAACCGTTGATACCCACGAGGGCAATCGAGCGCATATTGCCAATCACCCCGTAGTTTTCAATCGGTTCGAAGTTCATGGTTGATGCCCAGTTGCGAACGTGAATTCTAGCTCATCCGAAAGTAGCAAACCAATCGGTGGAAACCAGCAGCCCTAGCCGCATTGGACCCGGATCACCGGCAAACCTTCCGTAATCCGGTCGGGGAAGGTTTGCCGACAATCCGACCAGAATCGTCGGGGGCACGCTCAGAACTCCAGGCGTGCCTGAAACGCGATCATGCGTGGACTGCTGTCGCCACCCAAGCCGACGCCCAGCAGGCCGGTGGGCGGTGAAGTTGTATATGCAAGCGCTCCAAACCCAGTCTGCGTGGACGGCTTTCCTGGAATCCCCGCCAGCGTCATGCTAGGAAGCCCAAAGTTCGGATGGTTGAACACATTGAAGAACTGGCCTTCTACTCTGAGCTTGACTCGCTCGCTCACGGGAAACCATTTCGTGAGATAGAAGTCATTCCAGACAAAATCTGGCCCGCGCAGAGCGTTGCGGCCGAGGTCTCCGAATTGGCAATGCTGTGGGTCGTCGCCACCGACGCACTGCCCAGTACTGGGATCAACGGCGGAAACGAACGCGGCCGGATTGAGCCACTGAAGGGTGCCCGGTTGCGTTACACCAGCGACGGGATGATGCTCATAGAGCGGGACGCCCGTAACGACGCTCGCGAACTGCGGTCCGCTGCCCTGCACAATGCCGTTTCCGTTGGCCGAATAGGGTGTGCTCAGAACGGAGAACGGCACCCCACTGTGCCAGAACATGGTTCCGGAAATCTGCCAGCCGTTGAGGACGTGCGCCAACTGGTGATTCCGAATGTGGAGGGGCAACTGATACACATATTGCGCGTTGAGATTGTGCCGGATGTCATAGTCGCAAGGACCGTAATCGCGGGCCAGCTCTCCGGGCAGCGGAGAAAGAATCCCTCCCGCAGAGAACTGAAGGAATCCTCCGTTCGAAACCGTATCCATGCAGCGGCTCCACGTGTAGTTGAATTGTCCTTGCAGACCGTGCCCCAGGCGCTTCATCGCGGTGAGTTGAAGGCCGTTGTAATGACTGTTCTCCCCGGTAGCGAGCTGGGTTACCGCGCTGAACCGTGGATCTGTTGGCTGCATGTAGGGGAACGGCGCAAAGCACCCCTGGCACACCGTCTGGTATCCGTTCACTTGGGTTAGGTAGGGCTGGTTCACCGCGCGTGTTCCCACATATCGCGCCAGCAAACTCGCCGTGGTTCCGAATTGATGTTCAATTCCCAAGCTCCACTCCATGAAGTACGGAGCATGCAGAGTGCCAGTGGGCACCGCTGTGATTGCGACGGGTGGGAGACACGTTGCGGGATCTGCCTGCGGGGATGCGCACGAAAGCTGTCCTTGAGGGAATCCCGAACTAAATCTTTGATTTGCGGCGACAGTTGCATCCACTGCACTGTTCGGCACTCCCGGAGCGATGGCAGTCCCGCCCACTGTACCCAGCAGACCTCCCTGGAAGGTTTTGTCGTAAGGTGGATTCGTGCCGATCAGGTCGGCCACACTGCCCGGTAAAATGTCGCTGAAGATCCCGAAACCGGCTCGCAGCACAGATTTTGGCTCGAACTGCCATGCGATCGCTGTTCGCGGCTGCAAAATGGCCAGCGGCGTGGACGAAAACAAATTGCCGAGATGAGTCTGGATGGCGGCATTCAACGGCTGATTCACATCATGCGAGATCGAGCTGAAAGAACCGCCCAGACGCGCGATTTGGTCGTGTGGATTGAGCGGATTCGAGTTGAAGGTGTCGCGCACGCCGAATGTCCAGGTAAGCTTCCGTGTCACTTTCCAGGTGTCCTGGGCATATAAATCGAGATTGAGGAAGCGGAATGGTTCGTTCGCCGACAGGGGAAAAGTCTGGGTTGCAGTAGATGCCACTCCATAGATGAATTGCGGCAACGTCGTATAGGCCACGGTTGGAACTGTGCCCTGCCCGAAGTCATAGTCATTCAAGCGAAAGATTCGGGTGTTCGTGCCAAACCGGAGTTCGTGAGCGCCATGGCTCCAAGCAAGGTTGTCATTGATGAAGAACCGAGAAGCTCGCCTGCCTTGCACCCACGTGTTGTCGAGGCCTCCAATTGTGGTGAAGGGTGCATTGGCACCGCTGCCCTGCAACACAATCGGAAATGCCGCGAGCGTCTTCTGCAAGTTGGCAGGCCCAAACAAGCTTTCGTACCACGAAAACGCTGGATTGAAGTAGTTCACCAGGTTTTGTGAGAAGACGTGGGTGTAGCCCGCTGCGAACGAGTAGAGAGGCTGAGGAGAGACCGCATCAAACAAAGAGTTGATGGGATCTGTGTAGGCAGCTTGTACGCCCGTGTCCGCCTGAAAACGAAACCAAGTAGTGTCCCTCTGATTGATGTTGTAGTCGATGCGAACAGTCTGTACCTGTTCGTGGTCATCGCTGGAATGCGACACGCTCTGCCGGTTCGCGCAACCGTTTCCATTCGGTGGACTGCCCGACGGCGTCGTGCCGTCTGAGTTCAAAGGACACCCGAGCACCGCGAGAGGCGTTCCGCCGGTGTTTCCATACAAGGCAAACAGCTTTTGGTAGAACGCGACTGATTGCGGCGCCGGCGCATAGGATGATCCGGTTACGGAGTCTGTTCCGCCCAGTGGGAGTTGTTGCAGCACATACTGCTGGAATGCCGCGCTGGGAACTGTCGTGGGCGTCACGATGGGCAGCGCGATCCGAACCCATTCGCTGTCGAAGAAGAAGAAGAGCTTGTCGTGCGCAATCGGCCCACCCAGACTGCCCCCAAAATGATTTACGGTCGCGCCGGGCTTGCGATTCCCCGGTGTTGCATTGGTGAAGTAGTCGGCTGCGTTGAACCGCGCCCCATTCCACAGTTCGTAGAGATTCCCGTGAAACTGATTCGAGCCCGACTTGGTGACGTAGTTGACCTGGGATGCTCCATACCGTCCTTGATCCACGGCATAGGAAAGAGTATTGACCGTCACCTCTGAGATCGAATTCAGCCCCAGCACGAGATTGGTGGAGAGGCCGCTGTTGAGGTTGGTGAGCGGGTCATTGGTTTCTAGTCCGTCAACGATATAGCCGTTTGAGAGGGCAGGCAGTCCGTTGAATTCCACGTTGCCGTACCCGTTGGTGCCGCCAACGAAATCATTGCCGCTGCCTGCTGTGTTGATCAGGGCGCCCGGAGCAAACTGCAATGGGTAGGTGAGATCGCCGCCTGGATTGGGCAGATCCTCCAGGGCGGGCGCATTCAAGGTGGTGGATGTGTTCGCGTTCTCCGGATTGAGGATAGGAGCCTCGCTGCTGACCTCCACCGTCTCACGGGATCGGGCGACTCCCAGCGTGAAATCCACGGTTTGCTTTTGACCGAGGGCCGAAACGACATTGTTGTTTTGTCGTGGCTCGAAACCCGACGCTTCAACCTTGACTGAATAGATCCCTGGCTTTAATTGGGGAAAGTTGAATCGGCCCGAGTCATCGGTCTTGGCGCCGCGTCTCAGTCCGGTCTCTGAGTTTGTGATTGTCACAAGGGCGCCAGCCACGACGGCGTTGGTTGCGTCCCGAACCTGGCCAACAATAGCACTGGTGGTCTCGCCTTGTGCCAGCGCTTTCACCGGAACAAGACACGCCACCGTCAACATAAAAAAAGCAAAGTGCACTGCCCGCGCCATGAATACCCCACTCATTTGCCTGAAGGCGGCAATGTATCCCCAATCGGATCTATTAACCAGAGATTATTCTATGAAGTTAACCACAGTTAATACAAAGAAGCAAGGACCTAAGGGCGAGACTGGAGAACCTCGGTTGCGCCTGAGTCACGGGCAACTCTGACATAACCAAATAGGTAAGGTTTGCCGACCAACCCGGTCACGGACGATCCGGGTTATAAAAGACTGCGGCGTTAGCCGGGAGCTACATTCCCTCGACGAGAACGACTGTTCCAGACGAGGGATTTCGCTGGAGGGAAGGTAAAGGTGTTACGTAGCCACAAATCTCGAAAGCAGGGAGTGGAGCGACGATGAGAACGGAATTGCTGCGATTCAACGGCGCTGTCGAGCGGGATCCAGCCATCGATGCGTGGATGAAAGAGCATGCAGGTGCATTGGGGGCCATCGCGCATCAGTGGTTTGAGACGATGCGAAAATGCGGGGACGAAGTCCGGGAGCTTTTGCATGACGGCTGTCCGGTTGCATGTTTGGGCGATGTGCCCTTCGGCTATGTCAATGTATTCACTTCGCACGTAAATGTGGGGTTCTTTCACGGCGCAGCGCTGCGGGATCCGGCGCGCTTGCTGCAAGGCACCGGCAAGTTCATGCGCCATGTGAAGTTGAGACCGGGAACCGCCACAAACGCCGCAGAGCTGAGCAGGCTCATCGATGCGGCGTACGCGGATATAAAGGCGCGCGTCGAACACGGCTAGCTCGGGGTGCCTCCCCCTGTTCATTCGCGGACACCCTCCGATAAAACCGGACACCCGCTTCAGTTCCCATAGACCAGCGAGACGCCGCAAGTCGTTCGTTCCCATAAACTTGCATCCGCTAGCCCTTTGGCTTCGCAATTGCCACCTCCTTCCCTGTAGCCGTATCCTCACCCCGAGGACGACGAGGACGATCATGACCACGCTGCTGCAGGATCTGCGATTCGCCGTACGACAGATGCGACGTTCTCCCGGCTTTGCTCTCACCGCGATTCTGACCCTGGCGCTCGCGATCACCGCCAATGTCATCGTTTTCGGCGTCCTGCAGGCCGTGATCCTGCGGCCCATTCGTGTGCCGCATCCCGACCAGGTGAAGACGCTCGCGCACAAAGGCCAGCCCTACCCGTTCTTTTCCTATCCGGAAGTGCGCGACGTGCGCGATGGGAACACGGTGTTCTCGTCCGTTGCCGCTGAGATGGTCACGAATTTCGGCCTGGAAGCCAACGGCGTCACCCGGCCGGTCTGGGGATGCGAAGTGAGTGGGCAATACTTCGAAGTCGTCGGCATCCAGCCATTTCTCGGGCGCTTGCTGAATCGCGCCGATGACGATCATCCTGGAGCGTCGGAAGCAGCGGTACTTTCCTGGAATGCCTGGAAAAACGACTTTAACCGCGATCCCAACATCGTGGGCAAGACGGTCAAACTTAATAAGCATCCCTACACCATCGTCGGAGTTACCCCCGAAGACTTCTACGGGACGGAAAAAATGGGACAGTTCGATATTTACCTTCCCATGGCGAACGAGGCTTCGCTGGATGGAGATGACTGGCTCGAGCGGCGCAGCGAACCGCATGTCTACTCGATCGTCCGGATCAAGGACGGGGTGACCAACGCGCAGGTGCAGGCGGAATTGGACACGATTGCGGCGCGCATTGCCAAGCAATAGCCGAAAGACGAAGAAAAGTTGTCGCTCAAGGTAACGCGCCCCGGACTGATGGGCGAGTTATTCGGCGAGCCGGCGCGTGGGTTTCTGGCTGGGGTGCTGGGACTGGCCGGGATTGTGCTGCTCGCGGCCTGCGCCAACCTCGGCGGCTTGTTCGCGGCGCGTACGGCTGACCGCACTCGCGAGATTGCCATACGCATGGCTGTCGGATCGAGCCGCTGGCGCGTCGTCCGCCAGATTCTCGCCGAGGCCATTGTCATTTCGATCGTCGGGGGCGCGGGTGCCTGCGCCTTAGCGTGGTTCGCACTCACCAGCCTCGCAAACTGGCATCCGCCGTCCGAGTATCCTCTGTCGTTTCCACTTCAGCCGGAGCCGTCGTTGATCGTGATTGGGCTGCTGATCTCGGTATTCGCCGGCGTGGCGTTCGGAGTGATGCCGCTGCGGCAAATCTTCAAGACCGATCCCCAGGATGCGATCAAGAGCGGCGGAGTTCAATCTTCTGTGGGACGCCGCTGGGCGCTGCGCGACGTGCTGCTCGCGGCACAAGTCGCGCTCTGCTGTGTGACGGTCACGGCGGCCTTCGTTTCGCTGCGTGGCCTGGGCAAGGCCATGACGATGAACATGGGGATCAATACGAAGCATGCGGTCGTGGCGAAGTTCGAACTCAGCCAGGCTGGCTATTCAAACGAGGCCTCCGAACATTTCCAGCGCCAACTACTGGATCGGGTCTCGAATCTGCCGGGCGTCGAAGCCGCAGGCTACGGGACGACCATGCCACTCTCCATGGATACGACGGATTCGAATGTCTTTACGCAACAGGCCACTGACTTCAAGCCCTCCAACCGTGCCTTTTATGCCTACAACTACTGGGTTTCGCCGGAATACTTTACCGCCGCTGGAACTCCCATGTTGGCGGGCCGGGACGTAAGCTTTACCGACATTCCAAAGACGCCGGCCGTGGCGGTGGTGAATCGGGAATTTGCGCGACGGCTGGTTCACACGGATGACGCCGTCGGCCAGTCTGCCGTCGGCCGGTCTTTCAAGAATAGCGACGGCCAGACGGTGCAGATCGTGGGGGTCGTGGCCGATGGGAAGTATTTTTCTCTTACCGAAAATCCAGAAGCGGTGGCGTTCTTCCCCATCACGCAGGGAGCTACGGGTCACACCTCGTTCGTCGTGCGGATGCGGCCGGATTCTTCGGATGCGGCTGTGATCGATATGGGAGCAACCGTTCGGAAAGTGATCCGCGATTTGGACCCCGCCATCCCTGTGCGTGAATCCAGCCCGTGGAAAAATCAGCTGGGCCTGACGTTCTTTGTATCGCAGGTGGCAACCGCCGCGCTCGGTCTGTTCGGCGCTTTTGGATTGCTGCTATCGATTACCGGGACCTTCGGCCTGGCCTCGTATACCGTGAGCAAGCGGCTGCGCGAGCTGAGCATTCGTGTCGCGCTGGGTGCGCAGGCGAAACAGATTCTTTCGGCCGCGCTCGGCCGCATGATGATCCTGCTGGCCAGCGGGTGCGTGATCGGTATGCTGCTCGGGGTCGCCACGAGCCGCGTACTTTCGGCAATCGTCTACCAGGCGACGGCGCAGGATCCATTGGTGCTGGCCGCGGTTGCGCTGACGCTGGGGATCACGGGATCGCTTTCGGTCGCTGGGCCCGTGAAGCGGGCCCTGCGCATCGATCCCGCAAACGTGCTGCGGGAGCAATAAGCTCGAAACGGCAGCGCTCATTACCTCACGGGCAGGTCAATTGCACCGTTGCCTGGAGAACAGGGCATGCGGTCTCGTTGAAGGGACCGCCAATCACATTGCACATGGCTTTGGATGGCTCCGGAACCCACGCCCCCACAACGTAAGTGCCGGATGCCCCGGCAGTGCACTGGGCCACTCCCTGGGCATCGACTGAAACCTCAGTTGTGGGGCTCAGGACCTCGGTTCCATTGATGAGCTGCTGTGAAGCCGCACCCCAATTCGCCTGCAGCGGAGTGACGGTCATGGGCGACGCATTGTAATTACCCGATGCAACGAATGGTACTTTGCCATTGGGATAGCTTTGAGCGTCCGCCGAGGTGGGGGCTACGCTAATGGATTGAATCTTACGGGTGCTGCTCCCGCAGGCCAAAGTCATGCCTGCGGCAAGCCCCAGAAATAGGATCGAGACGAAATAGCGATCGCTGGGCATAGAAACCTCCTCACAAAACGAACCGGACAAATCTCACGGCACAAACGTCAGCACCGTGGCTCCTCCATATGGTACCGCGGAACCGACTTGGGTAAGCGCACCGGTCTGCGGATTGATGCTGAAAGCCAGCAATCCACCAGGACCTGTGGTGTACAGAAATCCACCAAACGGCGAAGCAACCAGCGGACCACCGTGAATCGCGAACGGCGAGCCGGCCAGCGCCGTCAGCGCGCCGTTGGTTGGATTGATGCTATATCCGGAGATGGTGCCGTCTGTGAAGTTGGAGACGTAGAGAAAATTATTGACGGCGGCGAGGCTGAGCGGGTTGTTCCCGGCGGGAAACGGTGAGCCGGGAACCGGAGTCAGAGCGCCGGTGGTTGCGTTAATCGAGAATCCCGCGACCTGGCCGGTCGTCAACAGACCGGTGTAAACGAAACTGCCGGTCGGGTCGGTCACAATTTGACTCGGGCGCGTGGTGCCTACGTAGCCGGGGATTGTGGCGAAGGGCGATCCTGGCACGGCGGTCAGCGCTCCCGTCGATCCGATCGTGAAAGCCGCGATGTTCCCGGGAGGCGCGTCGTCCGACGCGAATACGAACCGGTTCAGGGGATCCACGGTCACGTAGAGAGTTCCTCCCCCAAGAAAGGGCGATCCCAGGATGGGAGTCAACGCGCCGGTGGCGTCGGCCTGCAGTGCGTCAATTTTGCCGGCGTCAGCGACGTAAAGAATTTGCGCGTTGCTGTTTACGGCGAGCCCTGCTGCGAAACTCAACGGTCCGAGAGAAAAAGGGCTTCCGGGAAGTGGCGTCAGCGTTCCGGATCCAGGAGCGATCGCCCAGGCGTCGATCGAAGAGGTCCCTCCCACGGTCGCTGGAGGGTTGGAAGCGTAGAGGAATTGACTGCTGAGAGCAGCCAACCCGAGAGAATTTGCCGGCCCCGAAACGGAAGTTGGTGAACTGGGGATGCCGCTGCCATTGATGATGGGGAAGACAGAGATCTGGCCATTCAGTCCGTTGGCGTAGAGGAATTGCGGGACGACGCAGGCGTCGCTGGTGGGCCCGCAGCAACCACTCAGGTTGCACACTCTCGTGCCCGTTGTGCCGCATCCGCCGAGCGCGAGCAGGCCCACTAGACTACTCACGATCAGCGATAGAGCGAGACTGCGAATTGCGGCGGTGGACATGGCCCCTCCTGCCCTATGACTTTCGCGCAGCGTCGAATCATTGTGACGAATGGGGCGACGCTGCGCAGTGCGCGCTGGGACACTTCTTTCAGTGTCACACCTTGCCCCGACCTGGAAGCAGCAAACCCGGCGTGATTCAGAAAGTCGCTATCAGGGAAAACATACCACCGGGGGAATTGAAGCGAGGCTAAGAATTCGAAGAGCACGAAACCTCAACGAGTGAAATGGCGATGTTTCGCCAACTGAGCTCAGGCGGTGGGCTTTCCCGTCGGAGCTAGGAGTTCCACCAACCAAAAAGGGCATCGAGCGTGATGCTTCGCTGCCATTATGGCTTGGTACCCGCCCTTGCCAGATCAGGCGTGTTACTGGTTGAGCGGATTGAAAACCAGGAGTGGCCGATTCGGTGTTGGAGCAAACGGCAGCCGGATCGCCGCGAATCACGGTATCTTCTCGCAGAGGCCGCGAGCCGGTGGGGCTACGAGCAGTTCAGAAATTGCACGCTAGTGATGTAAGCGGCGATACAAGAAAACTGGCACCCCTTCGGCGTGACCCACTTCCGACGATTCGAAACCTTGGGCCCGGAACCAGCCTTCAATCCAGGGAATAAACTCTTCGTTCTTCCGCGCGACCACCACGAACGTGTCATCAGCCGCTAGGATTTGCGAAGAAATCTCCTGCACGTAGTGTATTGAGTCCGGGTTGAGCCGGTACGGAATGAGAACAATTCGTCCGGGAATCGGATATTTGGAGAGCGGACATAGCAATGGACTATCGCGATCGATTTGGACGTCAGAACGAATCGTTGCCGTTTCGACCAAGCCGACGGACAGCATTACCGGCGTCGTTGGAGGTAAGTCTAGAGATCGTACGATTTTCGCTGCGGCTCTCCAATCTTCGTGATGCGGAGAAGCATTCAAATGGTAACCTGCATAACTTATGATTGAGCCCACTGCGACGAAGGCCGCAATGAGAGCACGCATCCGCGCTGATGTGAGCATTCTTAATCCGCAACCGATGATGAGTGCCAAGGCAGCAAAGGCCGGCAGGAAGTACCGAGGCACAAATATTCTTAAGGGAGTAACTCGAGCCACGACAAAAGCTGTGACCACCGGCAGAATGAGCCAGCTCATAAATAAAAATGCAGTCGAGCGCGGGATCGGGAGCAGCGCTGCTGCTGCTCTCCGACAAGCGAACGATGCGGCCAGAAGGCCTAAGAGAAGAGTGCTGGCAAGAACGCTCGGCATGAAAGCCGACACCAGTTGCTGGGCGTCAGGGGTGCCTGCCCAAGAGGACCTCGCGGATAGCCTGTGTGCAAAAAGTGTGTACCAGAGAAGGGGCGCCAACAGAAGCGCAATTACCACAGTGGCTAAGGCTATCTGTTTGATTCGAATCCGGCGCTCAGTTAGCCATCGATAAACGCCATAGGCGAAGAACACTAAGTATATCGTCGCAAACATCAAATGAAAATAAGGAATCGCAGCAGCTGTGACTGTGAATCCGGCCATATTTCGCAAACGTTGACTATCTAGCCACCTGACTAATTGCAGCATACTCGCCACGACGAGAAGCAGAGCAATGCTGTAGGGTCGCGCATTGGTGGCAGCTTCCCGAGCAACTTCATGTAAGGAAGTGAAGACGACGACGACAAGAATACCCGCCTCCTTATCAAGAAAAGTCTCCCCTAAGCGAAACAATAGCCACGCCGTAAGCACAACAGCGATGAGAGACGGCAAACGCAGCACAACCTCACTCGTACCCGCGACGCGGATAATTGAAGCAATCAGAACCGTATAAGCCGTGTTCTGTCCCGGCCAGAATTGGCTGCGTGCAATGGCAGGCACGATCCCTTTGTAGCTACTCCAAAACGTGACCAGTTCGTCCAGCCAAAGACTTGAACCGATAGGGATAACCCAAAGGCAAAAGGCAGAGAAACAGGCTAGAGTTGCAGGAACCCGCAGATCCCCAACCTCCCCCGTTTCACCAGGAGACAGGAAGTTGCTCTCCGAAGACGAGGTTGTCGGAGCTTTTGACATAGCTTCTGCCTAAATTGTGTACTCTACAGCCTGCTGCATCACTTTTCAGTGATCGAAATCACGAATGGCGGAACGGCTGTTGCTTTCGCAGCCGGCGGGGATTTACAACCGTCGAAATCACGCTAGCCCTTAACTGTCGCTATCAGGCCTTAGCACTCAAATTTCGACTTCTTTCGATTCACTTCACATCTGAAGTGTTGGCGACTGGCCGGAAGATGAGTGCAATGGGAATTCTTCGCCAAGCATGCACTCCGCAGCCAGTTGAGATGCGAGTCACACAGTGACGTGTGTGGGTGCGGCAGCGGGCCGATTTACAGCCAGAAGTCGCGGTTCGGGGCGTCCGATGGTCCCTGGCCAGCGCTGGCGGCACGTCCCAGGGTGGGTTCCACGCGGTTGCGTCCGGCGTGTTTGGCCTGGTACATCGCAGTATCGGCGGCGTGCAGCCATTTCTCCATGTCGCGGGCAGTGTCACCGGTGGCCACGCCGAGGCTCAAGCTGACCTGGACGCTCGAGGTTCCGACCATGATGTTGCAACCGGCGACATGCGTACGCACGCGCTCGGCCAGCTCCCAGGACTCAGTCATGCCGCAGCCGGGAGCGACGATGAGGAACTCTTCTCCACCGCAGCGTCCGACCGAGTCGTAAGGGCGCACCACCGCCGCAATGCCGCTGGCAATGATGCGCAGGACTGCGTCACCGGCTGCGTGTCCGCGACTGTCGTTGATGGCTTTGAAGTGATCGACGTCGATCATGATCAGGCCGACGGGTTCCTGATCGCGTTCGGCGCGCAGCAAGTCACGCTCGAGAATCGCCAGAATCGCCTTGCGGTTCCACAGATTGGTCAGGCCGTCGCGGGAAGCTTCACGGCGTAGGGCCTCCTTGGTCAGCAGCAGCCGGTTCTGGGTGACCAGCTGGCGAGCGCTCGAACACACAAACGACAGCAGCACAACTGCGGCCGCCAATCCGAGGCGCTCGCGCGCGATGCGCAAAGACATGAAGAGCACCAGCAGCGGATAGAGCATGAAGAAGATTTCGGTGTAGATCCGCTTCTCGCGCCGGGGAGGATCGAACGAGAACTCTGGCGCTTCCGCTTGCTTCCAGGTGGCGGCGATGAGGATGGGAACCACCAGCAATGCACTCCAAAGCAGATCGAACCAGGCGCCCGTGCGCAGACCGCGCCCGGGGCCATAGAAGTAAAGTGCATCGATGCATCCGGAGAAAGCCAGGAAGATTCCCATGCGTCCGAACAACGCGCGCGAATCCCGTGAGCGCGTGACCGCGGCGCGCACCACGAATGCTCCAGCGACAAACGCGTAGCCGGCGAAATACGGCGTCCAAACCGAGTGTGCCAGTTCGCCGGTCGCATCCGCTTTGGGCAGATAGAAGAAATACAAATACGCCGCCACGCACACCAGCACAGCCTGCACGAAGTCGAGCGCGACCAGTGCGTCGAGGTGTCCGGCCTCGTGCTCGGGGTCGAGGAACATGGCCATGGCCAGCGGCACGAACCAGAAACAGAACAGCAAGTTGTTGACCCAGGAAACGAAAGGGGACGCAGCCAGGTCGTTATAAACGCTGAGACTCTGCGCAATCAGCCACACGGAGTAGGCGACCGCGGTCAGACGCCAGAAGGACCGGGCCAGGCCTTCGGAACGAAGGCTGGCCTGCACCGCCGCGTAGATCATGACGATGCCCAAGGTCAACTGCATCACGTCCGACAGAAGACCCCCGGGAGGCTTGGTTCCCAAGGCCGCAACCACACCGGCGTGCGCCAGCCACAACAGGATGGTGACGATCACGACGGTGCGCGTGCGTGCCAATGCAGTCCTCATGAGCAGCAATTATTTTTAAAGACTAAATGTCGCGGCGAGGGGGGAAACCGGAATGCGTAAAGACTCGGCTATCTGCCAGCCTCTGAACGGCACACTTCGACTGAGACCCCAAGACCCACCAGTATCCCGCATGGCGCGGGTCTTTTCATGTGACCTTAGTACCCCCGGGGTTGATTACCTGCGAACGGAAATCAGCGCCAGCGTTCGAGCAACCTTTTGAGGATTTCCACAGCCTGGCCAAGGGTCGCGAGCTCCTCGGGAGCGAGCGTATCGAGATGGCCGGCGAGATCGGCGATACGCAGTTGGCGCCCTTTCTGCAGCAGACGTTTGCCTTTGGCAGTAGCGCGAATGTGCATGCGGCGAGCGTCGCGGGGATCCATCGTGATTTTGACCAGGCGGCTGCGGACCAGGCCGGACACGATGCGGCTCATGGTCGGAGGCTTAACTTGTTCGGCGGCGGCGAGTTCGCCCAGTGTTTTCGCGCCGCCGAAAACCAGCACGGAGAGCGCCGAGAGGCGTGCCGGACCTTCGCCGGTAGCGATGTCCTGCTTGCGCACGCGGCGCAGCAGGTGGATGGCGGCGGAGTGCAGGCCGTCGGCAACCGCGAAGACCTCGGGAGGTGGAGAGGACTCTGGCGTGTTCACGTGGTCTCCTGCTCGCCAGCATATTTTGCTTGACGAGTCGAAGGAAATATAGTTAGCTATGCTAACTAATGTCAACCGGGAGGTCAAGAGCATGAATACGGTTGCGGTGGGAGCCGGAATTTCGCGAATCGGGCAGATCGCCATCAACGCCCACGACGTCGAACGGGCGGCCGCGTTTTATCAGGATGCTGTGGGCCTGAAGTTGCTGTTCAAGGCTGGGCCAGGTCTGGCGTTTTTCGATTGCGGCGGGGTGCGGCTGATGCTGACCCTGCCGGAGAAGCCGGAGTTCGATCATCCCAGCTCGATTCTGTATTTTGCTGTGCCCGACATTCAGGCGGCGTACGCGACGATGAAAACGAAGGGCGTGCACTTTGAGGACGAGCCGCACCTGATCGCGAAAATGCCCGATCACGATTTGTGGATGGTGTTCTTTCGTGACTCGGAGGGGAATCTGATGGGATTAATGAGCGAGGTGCGGAGCTAGGCGCAATCGGACCTCAGACTTCAGACTCAGGGTTCTTGATTGCCGATTTGCTCTTGCGGAGCGAGAATGGCCGCAGGAGCGTGCGCATGGAACCAGAACGATCGTCTTCTTTCGGCTGGCCTTGGTTCGCGCTGACCGTCGCTTTCGCGCTGCACGTTTTCGACGAAGCTACCACTGGATTTCTTGCCGTCTACAATCCCACCGTGACGATTCTGCGTGCGCGCTGGGGATGGTTCCCCATGCCGACGTTTGAGTTTCGTGAGTGGCTGGTTGGTTTGATCGTGGCAGTGGTGATTTGCTTTGCGCTCACGCCGCTGGCTGCGCAGGGCGTGCGCTGGATGCGTCCCTTGGCCTGGTTTTATGCCGTGATCCACGTGCTCAACGCGATGGGACACACGCTCGGAACCATTCTGGGGCACACGGTGGCGTCGGTAACGTTCTCGCGTCCGGCGCCGGGATTTTATTCTTCGCCACTTCTGTTCATCGCGTCGATCTGGCTGATGGTGCGCCTGCGGCAGACCGCGACTGCAAATCGCTTGTCATCCTGAGGCCTGCGGTTCTTGCAGGCCGAAAGATCTATGCACTCCCCGGCCAGTTGCATAGGTCCTTCGCTTTGCTCAGGATGACAAGGCCGCTCAGGACGACAGGTGCTCGGGACGAGAGGCCCGCATTGATCACAGGCTTGCGTGGGGAGTGGCTATGCCGGAAGCCGTGCTCTGTTATCATCGCTGGCGGAGTGATTTAGCACCATGGAATACCTCGACGACGAAGATTTTGAAGACGAAGAGATACCAGTGCTTTCCGCGCGAGGAACAGGAGAAGGCATCATGGAAGAAGGTTCGCATACCGGCTCGGGCGCCTCGCGCCGCAACGAAGATATCGCACTCGATCTGATGAAGTTCATCGCCATGACCACGGGCTACGGGCGAACCACGTCGTCGGGCGTGGGATTTCAAGGCACGGGCTCCGCGGCCAAGCCGGAAGACTATGCCGATCACCTGCTCGAGTTGTACGGCAAGTGTTTGGGTGCGGTAGCTGCGAAGAAGTAGCGTTACCGAGTGCCGAGACATACGCCGTGTTTGCGCAGACACGCCATTGGCATGCTGTCGGCTCTGTGCCTGCCTCGCGACTACTTGTCCTGAATCCCCAACTGATCAAATAAAAAGCTGAACACGTCCGTGTCCTGCTCGATCTGTTCGTCGAGGGACGCGCCGATCAGTCCGTGGCCGGTGCTCGAACTGGTGCGCAACAGGATGGGGTGGTGCGAACTGGTGGACGCCTGCAGGAGCGCGATCATTTTGCGCGACTGCATGGGATTGACGCGGTGATCGTTTTCTCCAGTGGGCATCAGGATCGCGGGATACGCCGTGCCCGCCTTCACGTGATGGTACGGCGAGTAGGCGTACAGCGCCTTGAACTGGTCGGGATCTTTCACGGTGCCGAACTCGGTGACGTTGAAGGCGCCGTTGGGATCGAGTTCGACGCGCAGCATATCGTAGATGCCCACGTAGGAAACCACGGCGCGAAACAGGTCTGGACGCTGGGTGAGGGCCGCGCCCATCAACAGGCCTCCGTTGCTGCCGCCCATGATCGCGAGGTGGGCAGGGGAGGTGTAGTTCTGGTCGATCAGATATTGCGCGCAGGCCAGGAAATCGTCGAAGACATTCTGCTTGTGCGTGAGATTTCCGGCCGCGTGCCACTCTTCACCGTATTCGGCGCCGCCGCGCAGATTGGCTTCGACGAAAATCCCTCCCTGGTCGAGCCACAGGCGCGCGAACCGGCCCTGGAAGAAGGGCTTCCGGCTGATGCCGTAGCCGCCGTATCCGGTGAGTACCGTGGAATGCGTGCCATCGAGCTTCGTCCCTTTGAGCCGGATGATATTGAGCGGAACACGGGTGCCGTCTTTCGACGTGGCGAATTCGCGAACTACTTCCGCGTCGTCGAATTTGATGGAAGAGAGCGGCGCTGCCGTGACGATACGAGTTGTGCTTCCGGTGGAAGCATCAAAGCGATACAGAATCGGTGGCTCGAGAAACGAGGAAACGTAGAAGAGCACATCACCTCCGCCAATAGAGACGACTTGTCCGACGGCGGAGATCGGAGGCAGCGGGATTTCTCCCCTTGAGCTGAACCCTGGAATGGATCCACCGGGAATGCGGTCAAATACGACCTGCTCAAAGACGCGCAAGCGCGACGGCCCGCCCATGATGTCGATGACGTAGAGGCGTCCCCAGGCGGGCACGAAATTTTCGATGGAAGCACGGTCGGCCTCGGCGGCGCCGCCCGCGGATTGCGGAACCACGACTTTGGCCTGGTTGAGATCGAGGCGGGAAATCGGCAGCCGCAGGATCTGTCCGCGGGGCGCGTCCTTGCGCGAGAGCAGGTAGAGCGCTGGATCAGCGCCGAACTTGACCGCGGTAATGCCGTCTTCGAAATGCGTGAGCTGCGTCCAGTGGCCCTCGGAATCCATGAGGTAGTGGGCGAACTGGCCGCCATCACCATTGCCCACGGAGGCGAGCAACCAGCGGCCGTCATCGCTGGTGTGAAGTTGGATTTCCGCGATGCGTGGAAAGTCTTTCCCGAGGACGTAGGTGTCTTGCGCGGGATCGGTGCCTAGCTTGTGAAAGTAAACCTGCTGGAAGAAGTTGGCGTCTTCGGGCGGACGCTCGTTGCCCTGCGGATAACGCGTGTAGTAGAAGCCGGAGCTGTCGGGCTTCCAGGCGATGCTGCCGCCGGCAGTGGCGAAATTGACGCGGGGAACGACGTCGCGGAGTTGTTTACCGGTGGCTACTTCAAACACATGAGCTACGGCATCTTCCGAGCCGTTTTGGGAGAGCGCGGCCGCAACGTACTTGCCGCCGAACGAAGGAACGAAGAAATCCACGGCGAGCGATCCCTTTGCGCTGGCTGCGTTAGGATCGAAGATGACGCGGGCGCTGGCCGGGTCATCGGGAAAGCGCATCGCGACCAGCAGCGGCTGCTGCAAGGGCGGCTGGTGCTTCTCGGCAAACAGCATTCCGGCGCGAAACTGCAGACCGGAATATGTCATCGAGCGGGCGGTCGCGAGTTGACGCAGGCGGTTCTTAATGGAATCGCGCGCGGGCACCTGATCGAGATATTCGCGGGTTCGTGCGTTCTCCGCAGCGCTCCACTGCTTGACCGCGGGATCGTCCCAGTTCTCGAGCCAGCGATAGTCGTCGGTGACTTTGACGCCCTGGTATTCGTCGGTGACGGCGTGCCGGGGCGTGTCAGGCGGCTTCGGGATCGGCGGACCCTGCGCGAGGGCCGACAGGGTGAACAAACAAACGGAGAGAGAAATCGGCAGACGGTTCGCTGGCATGGAGTGCCTTTCCGGCAGGGGTGGCGGGAATTATACAACGGCAGCCTTGTCATCCTGAGGCCCACGTTCTTGGTGGGCCGAAGGATCGGTGCAACAGCTTGGTTGGCGGGCGATGCGGCGAAGTGCATAGATCCTTCGGCCCGCAAACAACGCGGGCCTCAGGATGACAAAGCAAAAAAAACCGCGCCCGGTTGGGGCGCGGTTCTGAAACATTCGTTTACGGGAGGCGCTCGCGGCCAACTGCCGACTTAACGGCGCTTCTTGCCCTTCTTCGCAGGCTTTTTCTTCGCAGCCTTCTTCGCAGCCTTCTTGGCCGGCTTCTTGGCGGCTTTCTTCTTCGCTGGCTTTTTGGGAGCCTTCTTGGCCGGTTTCTTTTTCGCAGCCGGCTTTTTCTTGGCCGGTTTCTTTTTTGCTTTAGGCTTAGCGCTGCCGCCGCTCGGAGGCGGTGGTGTGGGCTTGGGCGGAGGAGGCGCGGGAATGGACATGGGTTCCGGCTCGATCGCTTCGGGAGCCGGCAGGCCGGATTCCTCTTCCTCTTCTTCCTCCTCGAAATCTTCTTCCAGCGACTCGCTGTAAGCGCCTGTGTCGCCGAATTCTTCTTCTTCATCGCGTGCGTAGAGAGTGGGATCGTCGAACGTCATTGCTCCTCCTGTGATTCAGTGGCGGCCGGATGCGGCTGTGCGTCCTGGCTGCGGGCACGAAGAATTTAAAAGACCACCGGAACCTTCTGCTGGAACGGCGCGCAATTGTAGCACGACATTCGGTGCTGCCTGCAAGGACTCCAGTTACAAACTATGCGTCGCCTTTCGTGAGTCTCGATTTTCCTCTTGCTGCGCCGCGATGTTTCCAATCCGTGAAAGGTTCTTAGCCGATTGTCTGATTTAGGCCGTGCTCCAGACCCGGTGGATGCCGGGTTCCGTGCTCGCCGGTCGAACCGGTCTTAGAGCTGGAAAAATCCCGTAAAGTGAACAAAAGATTTGAGTTGCAGAAGTTGCGGAAGGCGGGAGCCAGTGAAGACTCCCGCCCGGATTGCAGCGGTAACGACTACTTCAGTGACTTCACGAAAGTGGCTACGGCCTTGGCGTCGTCGGCGGAGAGGCTGGCGAGAGCCTTCTTGTGCGGCGCTTTCTTGGCGTCGTCGCCTTTGGTGAGCAGGTCCGTAATTTGAGCGTCGGTCAGGCTTGTGCCCTTCAGCGCCGGACCGACTTTGCCCTGGCCTTCTGGGCCATGGCAACCGGCACATTTGGCTTTATAGGTGGCGGCGCCGTCCTGCGCGAACGCAGGCAGAGCCAGAGATACAGACAACGCGATGACGAGCAGCACGACGAGCATTTTGGTGAGTCGCATGAGTTCTCCTTCGGAAGTTGGAATGTCGGGGCCCGAAAGTCGAAGAGAATTGTAGTCCTGTGAGCGTCGGCGTGCATTCATATTCCCCGGGGGTGCCCCGCAGCCGGAAACGAAGAATCCATACCACGTACGCACCCGTTCCAGCGTTTGTTCGAAGATGTCACGAGCGTGAGGATCGGATAAGAGCGGGTCTCGGGCATGACAGCTGAAGGTGATGAAGTGCAGACAGCGAGTTTGCTGGATGCGTTGGAGTCCCCAGGGCATGGAGATGATCGTATGTATGGGGAACGAATAATTCTGTGATCTTGGAACATTATCGGTGGTGGATTTCCGGAGATGGGAAACGTACGTCCAAAGTCAAAATCCCCACCCTGTCGCACAAGACGCGACAAGGGTGGGGCATCCCTTCTATTTTTCATTCTTTGATTTCGTTTTGGATCGACAGACTAGCGGGGCGATTGGACGACCAGCATCATGCCCGGTCTGATCACGGCGATGTTGCGGTTGTCGCGTTTGAGGGCGGCGACGGTCGTTCTATATGCATTGGCGATGGAGTAGAGGGTTTCGCCGGACTTCACTTTGTGACGGAGGACCGGGGCCTGCGCAATTTCGTCTCTCTCAATCTGCGCTGATTTAGTGGCGGGAGGCTTCGTAACGGCCGTTTCCGTGGGCTTTGCTGCGGCACCTGGGTGCTTCGATTTCGAACGCGACGCTGTTACTTCGCCGTCGTGCGCGGTCGGCGAAATCGGCAGATGCAGGGCGAGGACTTTGCGTCCGCGCAGGCTGTCGCCGCGAATGCCGTTCCAGCGGCGGAGCATTTGCGGCGCGACGCCGAAGTTCTCGGCGACAGTTTCGACTGTATCTCCGGCGTGAACTTTGTAACGCGTGATGCGGCGTGCATACGTCGCCGTGTCACTCATCGGATGCTTGCCGGGCGCGACCGGGATGACCAGTTTGGCGTCGGCTTCCAGTTCAGTGCCGTCGAGGTGATTGGCTTCGGAGATCGATTTGGCCGTGGTGTGATAATTCCGCGCAAGCGAGGCGAGCGTGTCGCCGGAGTGAACCGTGTGATAGCGCCACCACAGGCGCATGTCCCGGGGAATCGAATTGATCGCCGTTTCGTATTGATCTTTGGTTCCGGCGGGAATGTGTAACTCGAACTTGCCGTCACGCGGAGTCGTCAGGCGCAACAGGCTGGGATTCAGATCCTGCAATTCGCTCGACGTGGAATTCACACACTCGGCTACCAGTCGCAGATCAACCGGATAGGTGAGGGTGACGGTGTCGTATTCCGCCGGATGCTCCATCACAACGTCGTCCAATCCGTACTGCGACGGATTCTTGGCCATGATGGTGACTGCCAGAATGATCGGGACGTAGTTGCGAGTTTCTTTGGGCAGAACGTTGCGGCGGTAGAGTTCCCAGAAATCGGCGTACCCGGTGCGTTTCACGGCAGCCTGCACGGTGCCGGGGCCGGAGTTGTAGGCGGCCATCGCGAGGTACCAATCGCCGAACTGGTTGTAGAGATCTTTCAGGTGGCGGGCGGCGGCGCGTGTGGATCTCTCGGGATCCTGGCGATCGTCGACCCACATGTTGTGGCTAAGCCCGTATCCGCGTCCCCGGCTGGCCATAAACTGCCAGATGCCGCGGGCGCCGACCCGCGAAACTGCCAGCGGATGGAATCCGGACTCGGCCTGCGCGAGATAGATCAGATCCTGCGGGATGCCTTGCTCTTTGAAGGTGGAGACGATCATGTCGTGGTAGCGGCCCGAGCGGGCAAAAGCGCGTTCGAAGACGCCGCGTCCGTGGCCTGAGAAATAAGTGATGTAGCCGGCGACCTGGTCGGTCATCATGAGCGGCAGGTCAGAGCGCGTATTCTTGATTTCCGCCTGCGCCTTGGCCTTGATGCCGGCATCGGCGGCCGGGGTGAGTTCGTTGGTCACGTCGATGGGCGCCGGTTCAGACTTCTGCTGCGCCTCGGCATCGGCGGAGGTGCCGCCCGGGTAGAGCTCGTTGACGCCGGCGACAACCCGGTCGAATTCCTTCTCCAGGCGCTCGTCGGAGCGTACGTCGAGATTGCTGCTGAGTAGTGCGTTCAGCGCGTTGTCAAAATTCTGTTTGGCTTCGTCGATCTTGCCCGCCTCATGGTTAGCCAATCCAGCCTGGTATTCCTTTTCCGCACGGGCGATCAGATCGGCGACCGGATCGGAGACTGGGGCAGTCGTCGGCCAAGCGGCCTCCGTGGAGGCTGGTTCTTGGGCCGGAGCCTCTTGCGGCTGAGCCACAGCGGCTTGTGGAACAGGCGCCGGAGTTGGAGCGGATGGCGGAGCGGGCTTTAGGGCTGGTGCGCCTCCGGGAGGCAGAAGAGAAACTGGCTTCTGCGCAGTCTGACAGGCAGAGGCTGCCAGAATCAGGGAAGCCAGCACAGCGGTCCGGACATAGAGGTTGGCAAATCGCATTTTTCTCTTACTCGTCTTATTTCTCTATGAGTTGCGCGCTTCTCCCTAGTGTGAACGTCCGGTGAATTCTATCAAAATCGTACGCGGCAGTGTCGCCGGGGTCAACGCCGAAAACTTACAGTCGCGGTTACTTTCGGCATCAGGCCCGGTAGTTACTTAATAGTCAGACGGTGAAACTCTCCCAAAGGTCTGACGCGAACCGACCCTAAGGGTGTTCCCGGTCGGGGCGGCTCGTCACCTGAGAATCCTGCTACCGAGGCGGGGGGGACGCCCCTTCGGATGTCACTGAGGGCCAAATACTTCACGTTCACTTCACACGCGCCAATAATCCGGTCGCCAGTTCTGAATCGCTTTCTTGATGTCCGCGCGCTTCAGGTTCTCCTTCAGCGTACGCTCGACCAGTTTTGGAATCTCGGCGTCGGAGGCGAAACGCAGTCCGCAGAGTTGGTCTTCCGTCAGCTCGGGGATGCGCGAACGCAATGGTTCCGACAGAAGCTGGGTCAGGCGCAGTCGCTCTTCCAGGCGGATGACACGATCCTGCACCTTCAGCGAGTAGAGTCGCACCTTGAACATCAGCATTAGGAAGGCGACCGCCAGAAGAATCATCAGGAATGCATGGATGTGATCGCGCAGATCGCCGTGCGTGATATGAGCGAAAAAGTGCACCAGCGTCAGGATCAATGCCAGCGCGAAGATGGGAAGAATGTAGAAGTGGAAGGGCGGGTCCCAGCGCGTGTGATTCGCCAGATTCTGGGGTTTCGTTTCGGCCATGATGGGCTCCTCGCCTGAAGACGTGCCAGTGTAGCAGAGTCAGCGACCGTTCGGACGGCTGGCGTCGGCTTGGTTCTACGGTCGGCAACCGTTCTCGGGCAATCTTACTGACCTAGGCTAGGCAGGTAAGTGCCGAAGGTCCAGGGGTGCCCTTCGAGGTCACGAACGTGGTACAAGCGTGAGCCAAAGTCGGTATCTTGAGGTGGGCTCGTGATCTCCGCGCCCGCTGCTCGCGCCCGCTCGAAATGCTCGTCAAGGTCATCGACGAACACACAGAGCCCCTGGGTTGCGGCTCCGAGTGATTGAGGACTCACCATGCCGTCGTCAGGCCGCACAGAACCCAGCATGACGATGTTCGTACCCAGCTTCAATTGTGCATGGCGGACCATGGATCCGGAATCTGGGACGGAGAACAATTCGACGAAGCCGAATTTCTCGCAGAGCCACGCAATCGCGCTGCGAGCGTCGTTGTACCGCAGAATGGGAACGATGGTCTGCATGCGTCTCCGTTCGGCGCTACTATTACGAACGCAAGCGCCGCGCTGGCTGTCCAAATCGGCCGGGTTCGAACGTCATTGTAGTAGCGGATGAAAATTCCGCAAACACGACTCAAACGGAGGATCCCAATGAAATACATTCTGATGACGTATGTGAACGAGGGCGCGTGGCCCAAAATGACGAAGGCCGAGCAGGAACAGGGGGCGGCGGCTTACATGGCGTACGGCGAGGCATTGAAGAAGGCGGGCGCGCTCGCCGGTAGCAACCGCTTGCAGCCAACGTCAGCAGCGACGACCGTGCGGATCGCGAACGGTAAGTCGCAGGTGCTGGACGGCCCATACGTTGACTCGAAAGAGCAGTTGGGCGGCTACTTCCTGATCGACGTGGCCGATCTGGATGCGGCGATCTCATGGGCGGCGCGCTGCCCGGCGGCCGGTCACGGAGTCGTCGAGGTCCGTCCCATCTGGGACATGGCAGCGTGATTGGGCTGGAGCCTGACGCCATGGACTCCCGCGAGGGCGACGAGCAGGCGCGTAGCACGGCGGAAGCGGTCGCGCGTCGTAGTTATGGAAAGCTCGTCGCCTTCTTGGCGGCCCGCACGCGTGACGTGGCCGCCGCAGAGGACGCTTTGTCGGAGGCGTTTGCGTCGGCGCTGGCGGATTGGCCGCAGAAGGGTTGTCCGTCAAACCCCGAAGCGTGGCTGCTGACCGTCGCGCGGCGGAAAATGATCGATTCCTTCCGCGGGCAACGGCGCGAGATTTCGGGCGAGGATCTGCAACTGACGGTGGAGGGGTTGAGCGCGGCAGCAATCGCGGCGGAAACTCCAACCCAGATTCCCGATCAACGTCTCGCTCTGATGTTCGTGTGTGCTCACCCCGCGATCGATGCCGGCATACGCGCACCGTTGATCCTGCAAGTCATTCTCGGGTTGAATGCGGAAGCGATTGCGTCTGCTTTCCTGATGTCTCCGGCGGCGATGGGGAAGCGGCTGGTCCGGGCCAAGGAGAAGATCCGTCAGGCCGGCATCCCATTCCGCGTCCCGGAACCCGAGGAACTCTCTGGCCGGCTCGACGCGGTGCTCGATGCCGTCTACGCCGCCTTCGCGGAAGGTTGGAGCGATCCGGGCGGAACCGATGTAGCGCGCCGCGATCTTACCGAGGAGGCTATGTTCCTGGCGCGGCTCGTCACCGAGTTGCTGCCGGCGGAACCGGAGGCTTTGGGTCTGCTCGCGCTCATGCTGCACGCGGAGGCGCGCCGTCGCGCCCGGCGGCGCGCAGACGGCGAGTACGTGCCGCTTGCCGAGCAGGATCCAGCCTTGTGGGATTCGCAAATGATCGCTGAGGCCGAGGCGCTGCTGCTGCGTGCCAGCGCGCTGGGGACGATTGGGCGCTACCAACTGGAAGGCGCGCTGCAGTCGGCGCACGTGGATCGTTGCCGCACAGGCCGCGCCAACTGGGCGGAAGTGGTGCGGATTTACGACGCGCTCTTCGCCCTGGCCGGATCGCCGGTGGTAGCGATCAATCGCGCATTGGCGGTCGCGGAGCTGCACGGGGCGACCGCTGGACTCAATGCGATCGAGCAGGTGGCCAGCGATGCGCGGCTCGCCGAGTACCAGCCTTATTGGGCGGCGCGCGCGGAGTTGCTGGCCAAGGCCGGCGCGCACGGTGAAGCCCGCCAGGCGTACGAAATCGCAATCGGCCTGGAGCGCGATCTCGCGGTCCGCCGCTTCCTGCAGAAGCGCCAGTCCGCACTGGAGGGCCGGTGAGGCCAACTCCAGCCTTTCGCATGTAGAATCACCTGTTGCCGGAATCCATCTGGCAACGTTACGAATCCAGAACTCTTATGAAAGCCATTCAAGTTAAGCAAACTGGCGGGCCGGAGGTGATGGAACTGGTGGAGTTGCCGGTTCCGCAGCCGAAGGCAAATGAAGCGGTGGTGAAGTTGGCCGCTTCGGGCGTGAACTTTATCGATTTGTATCACCGCGAGGGCCGGTATAAAGTGCCGTTGCCCTTTACGCCGGGTCAGGAGGGCGCGGGCGTGGTGACGGCCGTGGGCGCCGAGGTCACTTCCGTTAAGAACGGCGATCGCGTGGCTTGGAGTGGGCTGCTGGGAGCCTACGCGGAATATACCTGCGTCGCGGCGGACCGACTGGTGTCGATTCCCCAGGGCGTCACGGAACAGCAGGCCGCGGCTGCGATGTTGCAGGGGATGACGGCGCACTATCTTTCGCATGACACCTATCCGCTGAAGCGCGGCGAGACGGCGCTGGTGCACGCAGCGGCCGGCGGCGTGGGACTGCTGCTGGTGCAGATGGCGCACCACATTGGCGCACGGGTGATTGCCACGGTCTCAACCGATGAGAAGGCCAAGCTGGCCCGCGAGGCCGGAGCAGACGAAATTATTCTCTATACGCAATCTGACTTCGAAGCTGAGACCAAACGGCTCACGGGAGGCAAGGGCGTCGACGTGGTTTACGATTCGGTGGGGAAGACGACGTTCGAGAAGGGGCTGAATGTTCTGCGTCCGCGCGGGATGATGGCGCTGTTCGGCGGATCGAGCGGGGCAGTGCCGCCGTTTGATCCGATCGTGCTCACGCAGAAGGGGTCATTGTTTCTGACGCGGCCATCGCTGGGGAATTACATCGCGACACGGGAAGAATTAGTGGCGCGGTCGGGGGCGGTGTTTGGGATGATGGCGGCGGGGAAACTCAAGTTGCGAATTGAACACACGTATCCGCTGGCGGAAGCGCAGCGGGCGCATCGCGATCTGGAAGGCCGGAAGACGACGGGGAAGTTGCTGCTGATACCGTAGGTTCTATTCTCAATCTGACTTGTCATCCTGAGCGAAGCGAAGGATCTATGTACTCGCCGGCGCTAGGAATGGTGCCGAGGAGTGCATAGATCCTTCGGCCGCAAAGAACGCGGCCTCAGGATGACAAAGAGATCTGAACTTGCTCGAAAATTTTGGATGGATCATCCATGAAAGCAATTCGCGTGCAGCGCACGGGTGGGCCCGAGGTGATGGAACTCGCCGAAGTCGCCGTCCCGCAACCGAAGCCAAACGAAGCATTGGTGAAAGTGTCCGTCGCGGGGGTGAACTCGATTGACGGGCACTTCCGTGACGGAAGTTTGCGAACGCCGCTGCCGTTCATTCCCGGGCAGGAGGGCTCGGGAATCGTGTCTGCAGTGGGCTCGCAGACGAAAACGGTGAAGGTTGGCGACCGCGTGGCGTGGAGCGGTTCGTTGGGGTCTTACGCTGAATATGTGGCGGCCACTGCGGACAGCCTGGTTCCCGTGCCCGCGACGATTACTGACCAGCAAGCCGCCGCGGCCATGATGCACGGATTGACTGCGCATTATCTGGCGAACGACGCGCACAAGCTGAAAGCGGGCGAGACGGCGCTGGTCCACGCGGCTGCGGGCGGCGTCGGACTGTTGCTGGTGCAGATGGCCCGCGCGATCGGGGCGCGTGTGATCGGTACGGCTTCGAGCGAAGAGAAAGCCAAGCTGGCACGCGAGGCCGGCGCGGATGAGGTGATCATCTTCACGAAGCAGGATTTCGAAACTGAAGTGAAGCGCCTGACTGGCGGCAAGGGCGTCGACGTGGTGTATGACGGCGTGGGCATGGCGACGTTCGAGAAAAATCTGAACGTGATGCGACTTCGAGGGATGCTCGTGATCTACGGCATGTCGAGTGGTCCGGTGCCGCCGGTGGATCCGGCGAAGCTGTCGGAGAAGGGATCGCTCTACATGGCGCGAACCACGCTCGCGCACTTCACGGCGACGCGCGAAGAACTACTGGCGCGCACGGGTGCGTTGTTCGCGATGATTGCGGACGGCAAACTCAAGCTGCGGATTGCGAAGACGTATCCGCTGGCGGAGGCGCCGCAGGCCCACCAGGACATGGAAGCGCGGAAGCTTGCGGGGAAGCTGCTGTTGATCCCGTGAGGGACTGCCACCACGCCAGCTACTGGCTGCGCCTTCCGCTCATGAATCCACTCTGACTCGCCTTCGTTAGGTGACGATGCCTTCGGACCCTCTCAAATCAGGCGCAGGTTGGGAAAATCCTGGGCATACCGATCGGTATCGCGCGTCATAAGCCGGTCAGCTTTCAGCAGTGCATGCGCCGCGATCGTGAAATCTGCCAGCAGGCGCTTTGGCGAACCGCCGCCGGAACGGCGGCGGCGAATCGCATACGTCGCGAAGCTCGTTGCGGCAAGTCGCCAGACGTCTTCTCCAAGATCGAAGTCAACGGCGATGTACATCTCCCCAAGCAACTTCTCAACGCGCTGCACATTGATCGTGGGCATGGCCGCAAGCTCGACGAAGACGGGCGCGCTTACCACGAGTGCTCCTTGAGCACGAGCCTCTGACAACTTAGCGGCGATACTGGCCGCCGACGGTTCTCCCGACCAAAGAAGAGATAGGATATTCGTGTCAAGAGCCGTCCTCATTTGCGATCTTTATTCGTAGTCTTTATCGCTGCGCATCTCGTCGATCCAAGCTTTTATTCCTTCTTCCCCTCCGGGGAACGGGCCCGCGATTCCGATGTACTTCTCGTAGGGGTTGGCCCCCGAGCGAGCCGGTCGGACAATGGTGCGGCCTTCCTCCATCACAAATTCAACCCGGTCGCCGGGTTCCAAGCCGAGGCGTCTCCGAATTTCTTGCGGAATCGTAATCTGGCCCTTGCTGCTGATTGTGCTGGAGTTATTCATCTTTACTCATATCCTTTACTGTAAGGATAGTCGTCTTTACCGCTGTAGTCAAGTATCCCCAATTATCGACTGCGAGTGTAATGCTTCGCGTACGCTGGCGCTTCTTTTCCCGGCAACAGCCTCGCGTCGTCAATCGGCGCGCCTGCGGTCATTTCCAGGGGTACGACTCCCGCCCACGTGGGGAACGAGTAGTCTTCCTCGTCGTCGATGGCCGGGCCTTGGCGCACTTTCGCAGAGAATTCTTCTATCGGGACGCGCAGAACCGACGTGGCTTTGAGTTCGCGTTCGTTGGGCTGGCGCGAGTCGGCCCAGCGGCCGGGCAAAATGTGTTCCGAAAGAATTCGCAGGGCCTCTAGCTTTTCGTCAGGATCTTCCACCAAAGTTGCCTTCCCCAAAACCACCACTGAGCGGTAGTTCATCGAGTGATTGAAAATCGAGCGGGCGAGCACCAATCCTTCGAGCAAAGTCACCGTAATGCAGAAGGGCACGCCGTCTTTTAACTGGCGCAGCATGCGGCTGGCGGCTGAGCCGTGAATGTAGAGGCTGGCATCCTTCCGCCCGTAGGAGGTCGGGATCACGAACGGCTGGCCGTCGACCACGAAACCTGCGTGGCAGAGAAATCCTTCATCGAGGATGCGGTACACAGTCTCGCGATCGTAAACCGCGCGATCGGCTTCGCGGACGACACGAGTCCGCGCGGTGGGCATTTGAGTTTCGGACATTGGGGAACTGCTCCGGCAAGCGCCAAGGATGGGAAAACAAAAGTGTAACACCCGACGTCTAAGGTCTGAAGTCCGCCGTCTGATACCGGTTCTCGCGGTAGACGCGCGTGAACAGAATCGCGACGATCCCGAGCACGATTGGAGTAAACACGCTGGCCTCGGGGCCGACGCTGCCGCCGGTGAGCCAGTTTGGTCCGTTGAAAATCGAGCCGAACAGATTGTGATAGGGCGGGATGCCGCTGTCGGGGACGCCGTAGAAGAACGTCTGGCCCCAATCCCATCCGGCGTGAAATCCGACGGCCCACCACAGATTGCCGGTGCGGCGCAGGAACAGGCAGAACAGCAATCCGAAGAGCACGACCGAGAACAGACCGAACGTGGACTCGCCGGGATTGGACTTGTGAGCCAGGCCGAAGAGACCCGAAAGCAGAATCGCGGTGGGCCAGAATCCCATGCCGGTAGTGAGCGTGTATTGCAGGTATCCGCGGAAAGAAAATTCTTCGGCGAGGCCGACGATCACGAACGTTGCGCCCCATGCGGCGGTCGCGGATATGATCGTGCTACCGTGGATCGCCAAGCCAGTGAGATGGAAGCCGTGAAACGCGAAGATTCCGAGCAGGCTGCTGCTGATCGAGAGGAATCCAACCAGGATGCCGATCCAGAAGTCTTTGCGAAATGCGAAGCGGGCGGGCAATCCGTATTGGCCGTACTTGCGGCGTTCGATGCGCGCCATGATGAGCGCCGCGATCGATGGGATGACGAAGAGAACTCCTTCGGTGATGCTAAGTCCCAGAGGAGTGAGGCCGGAGACGGCAATGCCCACTAGTGACTGATCGCCGCCTTTGCTCAGTACGCGCATCAACAGGAACGGAATCGTGAAGACAATCCCAATGACAGCGACCAATGCCAGGAAGATTAGGACGCGCCATCCGGCGCGGATGCCGTTGGGCCCGCGGAAGATCGTGTTCGGTGGCGGCGGTGAAGGTGGAGCGGTCAGAGTGGGCGGCTCCAGCGTTGGGAGGATTTCCTGATCGGGCATTCTTGCCTCGCCTTCAGAAACGTCAAAATCATTCTACCGAGGTTACGCAATCTGCCGGGACGAAGTTCGCGGGGCATTGTCCGCGAGGACATCCGAAAATAGCCCGGCGTTTCAACGCCGGGCAGTCGCGGAAAAAGATGGAACGGCGTCCCGGAGGGACGCCTGAAACGCATGCTCTGGTTGGTTCGTTTCAATCGTGCCTACGGCACGAGCTTCTGAATCTGCTGCCGCAACCCGCCAGTGAAACTGGCGGGCTATTGTCATTGGTCCCTCCGGGACCTCACTCAACGCTGCTGTGGTGCATCCCACACACTCAGCCCATGTGTATCCCACGCCCGTCTACCAGTTCAGCTTGATGGCGAACTGGAATTGACGCATGTCGTAGTCGGCAGTGGGCTGTCCCGCGTTGCAGGAGGAACTACTGCAGAGCGGGCTTACGGCCGCCACATTCACCTTGTTGGCGATGTTGAACATGTCGGTGATCAGGTCCATGCTGAAGCGCTCGCCGAAGTTCACCCGCTTGGCGACGCGCAGGTCGTTGAACACCGTCCAGGGAGTAGTTCCGGCGTTGCGCCCGAGAGTGCCATCGAGTTGCAGGAGAGTCGGGTTGGTTCCGGTCAAAACGAACGGAAGGATGCAAGGCTCCTGCAGTTGGCCCGTCGGCGAATACTTGGATTTGTAAACGGCGCCGCAAGCAGGATTCGTGAAAGTGTTAGGCCGGCCGGTCAGAGAGGACAGCTGAAGATTGTCGCCGTTGCCCGTGACGATGTTGAAGGGACGGCCCGAAGAGACATCGAGCAGCGGGGCGACGGTCCAGTCGCTGAAGAACTTGCCAACAAAGCCGTGGCCGCCAATCGTTCCGCTCTGATACACGCCGCTGAGCACGAAGCGCTGACGCTGGTCGAAGAGCGAAGTCGAGCGATCATTGCCAGGGTAATAGCTGTCTTGTGGCGTCAGCGTCGATTGCAAGTCGGTTGAGTCGTCGATGGCATGCGACCAGGTATACGACGCCAGGAATTCGTAGTGGTTGCCGAAGCGCTTGCGCAGGTTGGTGGTCAAGCCGTTGTAGTTCGAACTGCCGCTGGAGTAGTTGGCGTCCATGTCGCCGAAGGGGACGCAGCCGGTGAACGTAGTGGGATCGCAGTTGGTGTTGAATCCCTGACTCGATAGGTTGTGCTCAATGCTCTGGGCAAGTGCCACGCAGGCGCCCCCCCCCGAGATGACGTTCTGATAAAGAAACGCAATTGACGGGTTCAGGCCGCCGGGACGGAAGAAATTCATCAGCGAGGAATCCACATAAGGCACGCCGCCGGCTGTCGCGCCGCAACCGCTTACCGTGAACGGGCTCGCCGGAGTTTGTCCCGCCTGAAGAGCTGCGTTGAAGTTCGCGACCATCAAGTCGCCGCGAATCGTATTCGCATTGATGGGACGGTTCAGATGCCGTCCGAGGTTGAGGTTATACGCAAGGCTGAGAGCATAACCGTGGCCGAGGTCTTGTTCCAGAGTGAGGTTCGCCTGCTGCGAATACGCATAGACGAAGTTCTTGGCCTGCGGGTAGCCGAAGGGCTGGAATGCAAGCGGCAGGAACGTGCTCGGGTTTAGATAATTCTGGTTGAGAAAGACAGATTGGGGAAAGTTCTGAGCTTGAAACTGCTGCTGGTTGGGCAGGAATCCGAGGGCGCTGGCTGTGCCCGGACTCAGGCTAGCCGCACACGGATTGGCCGCACTAGCGACATTAATCGGCAGCCCCTGGAAAATTGTGATTGCGTTCAGGTTTCCCGGGTTGCCCGGTGTCGAGCAGGCGGATGTGCCACCAAACGCCAACTGTCCGCTGGACGATCCGTCGGAGGCATCGCCGAGAAAGTATAGGCCGAGCAGCGGATGGTCGTAGAACATGCCGTACGACGCGCGCACAACCGTCTTGCCGTTCCCGCTCGGATCCCAAGCCATGCCGATCCGGGGCTGAATATTGTTCTTGTCGGTCTGAATTCCTTTTTGCAATCCCAACAGGTTGTAGGCGGGCAGAGCCAGTCCTTGTGGCGGCTTGAACTTGGGAGGAATCTCTACGTCATAGCGGACGCCGTAATTCAGCGTGACCGTTGGACTGACACGCCAAGAATCCTGCCAGAACGCTCCAATGGGAATGTTCTTGAACGAGTCGGTGGGACTGCCAATGCCCTGAATGAAGTCGCCGGGAAGACCCGCGCCATAGGACTGTACGGGGGAAAGGGATGGGAAATCGGGGAGCGCGCCGGGGGCGGGGTTCACAAAACCCAAGGCAGCAGCACTGAAAGCGCCGAAGTCGTACACGCCGCCATAGTTGACGGTGAAGGTCGCGGTGAGCGGAAGATAGTTGACGTCCCCGCCAAACTTCATATTGTGCCGACCGACGGTCCAGGTGAAGTTGTCGGTGAACTGGTAGCGCTGCTCGACGCGCTGAATGTACGAGTAGGGCTCGCGGCCAAAATAGGCGAAGCCGGGAATATTCACGGCTGGGTCGGCGCCTCCTGGAATCTTCGTGTTGTAGAAGTAGGAGAGTCCACGGCGAGCGTACTGGAAGCGGAATTCATTCACCTTGTTGCTGCCGATTGTCCACGTGTCCTGCAAAGCTCCGGTTACATCGCGATACGTTTGTTGTGAAGTGCGCGAGTAAGCGTTCTGTCCGGCGGGTTGGTCCTGGCCACTGACTTCGATGCCGGTGACGGTGCTGGGACTGACGTTGCCGCGCAGAGTCAGACGGTTGTTGTTGTTGAAGTTGTGGTCGATACGCAGCGAGTAGAGGCTGGTGCCTTCAAATACGGGGAAGTTGCCTCTTTGCGAGTTCAGCGTCTGGTAGGAACCCGGGACGAAGCAGCTTCCGGGAGTGGTGCAACTGGTGGGAAAACCGCCGAGTCCGGGGAAGCCGCCGGTCAAGCCGACCGGCCATGCGCCATTCACAGCCATGCCGGAAGCCGCGCCGACAAGTCCGGCATACTGTCCGACCTCAGCCGCGTAGGCTGGATTGGCCCCGGCCGTGGCCGCAACGGCGGGATTGCTCAGGAAAGACGCCTGGTCGGACGTGAGTGGCAGGACTACGCTACCCGCGGGCGCGCCGAAATATGCCGAAGCATCGAATGGACTGAGCCCGAAACAGGTTTGCCCGCCGCTGGTCGAGCAATCTTGCCCAATCGCGGAGAATCCGGTCTCGTGGCGCCGCGTGATTTCATAGGCGAAGTAGAAGAATGTCTTGTCCTTCTTGATTGGTCCGCCAAACGCCACGCCCGCTTGCACCCGCGTATAAGCCGGGTTAGGAACCGTGCTGAAGGGATTCACTGCCTGCAGGTTGCGATCGCGCAGGAAACCGAAGACGTCGCCGTGGAAGGCGTTCGTTCCTGAGCGGGTGATGATGTTGACCACGCCGCCGGAGGCGCGTCCGTATTCGGCGGCGTAGCTGTTGGTGATGATCTGAAATTCCTGCACGGCCTCCTGTGAAACCGTGGAGCGCACGCCGTTGGTCGAGTTGTCGGTGGCGTCGGCGCCGTCCACGTTGACCAGGTTGGAGCGCGCGCGCTGGCCGCTCATGTTGAGGCCCGAAGTAGGCGCCGCGCCGGTGTTGGGGGCGTTGTCGCGCACGACCTGCGAATCGGTAAGCGTGAAGTTGATGTAGTTGCGGCCGTTGATAGGAAGATTGTCAATCCGCCGCTGGCCGATCGTGTCGGTCGTCGAACTGCGCGAGGTCTCGACCAGTTCTGCCTGCGAAGTGACTTCGACGATCTCCTTGCCACCTGAGACTGACAGCGTGACGGGCAGTTCCACGAGCCCGCCGACCGTGACGCCGACATCGGTGTTGGTGATCTTGGTGAATCCAGTGGCTTCCACGGTGACCGAGTAGTTGCCCGGTGGCAGAAGTTGCGCGCTATAGCCGCCTTGTCCGTCGCTGGTCGCGGTGCGCTCCAGACCCTTCGCCACGTCCCGTACGGTCACCGTGGCATTCGTGACCACGCTCCCTTTTGCGTCCTTCACGGTGACATGCAGATCTCCGGTGGCAGCGCCACCTTGACCAAAGCAAATGGCGGAAAGTAGCAGAACAAGGCAGGACATGGAGACAGCTTTGACAGTGCGGATCATAAGGTTCTCCCTTGGACTCGCGAAGGCGAGCAGACGGCGGGGACGGTTCCCACGGCAGATTGCCGACGTATTCACGAAATCGATTGGAAAAGCTTTAACGCCCGGTGGTTTTTATAACAGAATGGCACCCGAAAACAAGTAAGGAATCAGGAACGTTAGTTTTCACGTCACGCGGTGTGAGTTTTTCGAACACTTCTGACCTGGAGGCGAGCATAGCGAAACAGCAGGCGAGTGTTTGCTGTGGGGGCGAGTCTCAAGCGAATCACAGTGAGGCGGAAATGCGCACCGGGGCCGCGGGATTTTGCAGTCTGCCCAGCAACATGGCGGACCCATTCAACCGCTCGTACCCGTGCAGGATGGGCGTCGCGGCTAGGCCGGAGTTCGGCCAGGCCAGGGCGACATAGATTCTCACGAGCGCGAACGTCGCGTTGCTGCGCAGCAGGAGTGCGTTGTCCACCAGTTGGCGTGCGGCTTCTGAGGTCTGAGGATCGGCTGCGGCTAGGGCGCTTTGTCCCATGCGAACCAGGACTGCCGCGTTTCTTCCCGCCGTCTGAACGTACGCGGCCATGGCGTGCAGCCGCTGCCGCCGCACCACGCGAAACTCGGACGCGGACAAGCGGCGGCGCAGGTAATCGTCTTCCGCGGGGTTGATGAGGTTGCGGAAGGCCGACACGTCAATGGGCTGAATCTTGCCGGCCAAACTGGCGCCTTCGGAAACCTGCAGGCTTCGTGAGACCGTAATGCCCAGAATGAAGATCAGCGCGAGTGCGGCGGCGATGACGAGAATGATGGCGAGTGTCATTGGTGTACCAGACGCTCCAGTTCCCGGTTCCAGACGTCGAGATCTTCTTCGTGTGCTGAACCCGTAGGTGGGTCGGTCGGCGGAACCGTGGGCTTTGTAAGTGCTTTCGGGGGGACGAGCAGGTAGTAGAACCAGATCAAGACGCCAATGTGGTACGTCGCCATCCTGATGATGTCGAGGGGAGCCCGGGTCGAATTGGGCAAGCCCACATTTGCGATGATGGCCCACATAGCAAGATGTACGCAGGCAGAAAGGCTGAGACCGAGAGCAATTCCGAAGATTGGTCGACTCAATCGCAGGCGGAAATAGAATGCGAGGGAGAAGATAAAAACAAGCAATCCACCCTCTATCAGGTAGATAGTTTGTTCTAGGATGTGAGCCCCAGAGACGATTCCGAACAAGCCATCCTTCGGCGTGTAGGCCGCGGCCAACGCTGCCAGGAGAATCAAGACCACTCCCACTCCGCGGATCAGGAGCCTACCGAGTCGCGCCAGCGATGCGTAGGATCCGAACGCCTGCCCAAATATTTCTGCGACCAGGATGAACTTGATCAGTCCCTCCGTTACCAGGCTGGCCCAGTCTATTCGCCAGAAATTCTCAGGCGTGACAGACGGAGATATATCAGCAGTGTAGACCGCCAATTGGCCCAGGGCTGAGATAATGGCGAAGGCAAAGAAAGCTCGGAACTGCTTGTGTAGTCCTCGCCGCCGCATCAGGAGGGCGAGCAAAAGAAGCAGGGCGTTGGGCGCAACCCAGAGGTAGTTCCAGAGAAATGAGTGCGCCTGCAGCATGGCGATAGAAAGGCACTATACCGCGACTTGCCGCAGGCGGCAACGTTCTCGTGATTCTTGTTCCGTTTTCGTAAGAAAAGTCAGATCGCCGTCACGGCTTGCACAGAGTATTGCCACAATTAGTACTTGTTCCTCCTCCATCGGCCCGGACTACGGTTGGAACCACCAAAGTGTTGAGAAACAGTACGGCTGCTCCGAGGACGAGTAGCATGCGTTTCACGGTGTTTTCTCCTTGTGACTGCGAATTGGACCGTGATAATTTCATGGCGCAATCGCAGGCGCAACAGAGGTTGCAAACCTTTGAGCGTTCGGAATTCGTAACAAGATGACGCTGAAATCTGCTCTGCAGGACGTGAAAGAGACCACTCTGGCGGCTGTCTCAGGGCTGCTGGGGAAATTGGCCTATCTGGCGTCCTTGCGCCATGCCCGAGGCCGCTACGAACACTGGGGTATGGAACTGGTCCACGGGCCGGAGGGGTCCGAGCGGGCCTTGAAGACGGCCCATGCCGAAATTGTGGCTGGGATTTTACGGACGCCTTTGGCGTCGCTGGTCGAGGATCTGAATGAATCCAGCCGAGGCAGCGGGGTCGCTGCTCAGGCCTATGTCGAGGGGATGCGCAATCGGCTCGAGGATTTGCTGCCAGGCGAGCGCCTGGATTCTCCGGCTGCCTCTCACCTTAGTTCAGTGCTGCTGGCCCTTTCGAGCCTGGAGAGGAATCGAGGGCGTGCCACTCGGTCAATTTCATAGCGACCCCCACGACCTGACCCAGCACCTCAGCTTCTTGCGGGTGCCGGAGGATACGAACCGGAACGGGAGACAAGGGATGCGGTTGCAGAATAATCTCCTCGCGGCGCATGCTGCACCAGCAGCAGGTATGCCCCTCGCGAGTCTCGACAAAGTAGATGGGACGTTCGTACTCCGAGCGCCACGAGCCCTCCACCACTTTATTCCGGGCTTCGTCGACCTGGATGAAACTGCCGGGAGGAAGAATCGGGTACATGGTGAAGTCTTGGGTGCCGACGTAGCCATACGTGAACTCGCTGTTGGCAAACTGCGCCAGGTAGGCGATGGGGACCAATCCCCATTGCTCCACCATACGGCCCAGGTTGGTGGTGCGGCGTTCGTCAAAGCCAGGATCCATGCGCACGGGAACCTGCACCGACGACAGTCCGGCCAGGGCATCCGAAACGTGCGACTTCGGTGGAGACACCAAGCCGAGGTCGGTAGCCATATTATTCAAGTCGACGCCGTACCACGACATTAGCTCGCGAATATCGCGGCGGTAGATGACTGACAAAGTGTAGAGTCGAAAAATGCTGGGCAGAATACCCTTGGTTTCGATGTCGGACAGTCGGCTGGGAGGAATGGAGAATTCCTCGTTGCGATACTTGTCGGCGACGCGCGCGCTTGAGTTCTCGACGTCACGCATGGTGAGCCCGAGTTTCTCGCGCAGCGTGCGAAGGCTTTTTCCCGCCGGTAGCATGGGTGCGCCTCCTAAGAAAGTGGGGGAATCATACCAAACGCGGGACCACTTGTGACCAACGATTTGTGCAAAAATTTGAGCACTGGTGTGTTGTTACGAAATCCGAACATGCGGAGGGCCTTGTCAGGCGCGCAGAATCGAAGGTTCGTTGCATTTGCCGATCTGAATCGAGCGCCTCTCCCGCGTTGTGGATTTTCTGTGCTTGTTCGGATTTCGTAACAGGTCTGGCGCAAGAGTAATGGTTTCTCCGGCTCCTCCCGGCTGGGGTTAGCCGCTTTAGTTCTCACCAGCTTCCGTTCTGGCAAGAAATCCCCAAGAAATCCAAGGATGACATTTGTCACGCCCGCCGCGTGATGGATGGCACTGGTGCGCTCGTTCTGCTTCCGCGATGATGCAATCACTGGACGGAAGAGACGAAATCGACTCCCGGCCAGACGGTGCTAAACGCGCTGGGAGGATTGAAGATGATCGCTACCTTAGAACAATCGCAGCCCGCAGAACTTCGCAACCTGGACGCGGTCGTCGCCAGTCTCGACGGCGTCAACATGAATTACGGAAACATCCGGGCGCTTCGTGGAGTCGATTTTCAGGTCCGCACGGGTGAGGTCGTCGCCTTGCTCGGACCGAACGGCGCGGGCAAAACGACCGCTGTAAAGTTGCTGTTGGGGCTGCTGCAGCCCAATGCGGGAAGAGCGCGGGTTTTCGGTGGCGACCCCACAAATCCTGAAAACCGGATGAGAACGGGTGCGATGTTGCAAGTAGGCCGAGTTCCTGAAACGCTGCGCGTCCGCGAACACATCGATCTGTTTTCCAGCTATTACCCGAGACCGATGGCCCCCGCGGACGTCCTGGCTGCCGTCGGCCTTGAGAAATTGGGTGATCGCAAGTTTGGCGATCTTTCCGGTGGCCAGAGACAACGAGTGCTGTTCGCCCTCGCCATTTGCGGCGATCCGGACTTGCTGTTTCTCGACGAGCCTACCGTAGGACTCGATGTGGAAGCGCGGCGCATGTTGTGGGACGAAATCCGGCGGATGGTTTCGCGCGGCAAGACCGTGCTGCTCACGACCCACTATCTGCAGGAAGCCGACGCGCTTGCCGACCGCGTCGCTGTCATCAACCAGGGCGAAATTATTGCGCAGGGGACTCCGTCGGAGATCAAGGCGAAAACCGCGGGCAAGCGTATTCGCTGCATCACCAGTCTCAGCCTGAATGCGCTGCGCCAGATTCCCGGAGTCACTGACGTAAGAGAAGACCGCGAGGCCGTCGAGCTTCACGTAGTCGCAGCCGAGTCGATCGTTCGCGAACTGCTGGAGCGGGATGCGAGTCTCTCAGGCTTGGAAATCTCCAGCGCTGGTCTGGAAGAAGCGTTCCTCGCCTTGACGCGGGATGCAGAACGCGAAGGCAATCGTTCCAACTAAGCCAAACAGATCCACGTGCGACGGAGGAAATGCAATGAGCACCGCAACCATGACGTTGAGCAGCACACGAGTTGAGCGTTCGCCGCGACATACGGCGACCATTTATGTGAAGGAAGCGAAATACGAGTTCCTGAAGAATCTGCGCCTCCGCATGTATACGATGTCGGTGCTCAGCTTCCCGATCATGTTCTATGTTCTGTTCGGGCTGGTGCTGAATGCAAAGCAGAGCCTCGCGGGCACGCCTGTGCCCGCATATATGATCGCGACCTATGGCACGTTCGGCGTGATGGGCGCGTCGCTGTTTGGAACTGCGGCGGGCCTGGCGTCTGACCGCGGCCTGGGATGGCTGCAGGTGAAGCGTGCCAGCCCCATGCCGCCATTTGCATACTTCGCAGCCAAGGTGACGACCAGCATAATTTTCAGCACGATCATCGTGCTTGCGCTCTTCGCGCTCGGAATCACTGTGGGCGGTGTGCGCATGCCTTTCACCGATTTCGCCAAGTTGCTGGGAACCCTGGCGGTTGGTTCGCTGCCGTTCTCTTGCATGGGATTGGCTTTGGGATATTTCACTGGACCGAACTCGGCGCCCGCGACCATCAACCTGATCTATTTGCCCATGTCGTTCTGCAGCGGGTTGTGGGTTCCCTTCATGTTCCTGCCGAAGATCGTGCAGCAGATTGCGCTGGCGTTGCCGCCCTATCATCTGGCGCAACTGGCGCTGGGAATCGTTGGATCAGGACGCCATGAATCGAACGCGACGCACTGGGAGGTGCTCGCGGCTTTCACCATGATCTGCCTGGGCGCCGCGCGCATCGGGTTCCAGCGCGACAAGGGAAAACTGTACGGTTAGAAGTTCAGCAAGAGTACGGCTTCACGGTTTGCCGGAAGAACTCGGTTCGGGTGCCACAGGGGCTAAAGCCCTAATTTAAGGAGGGGTTTTACCGCAGCGCTCGAAGCGCTGCGCCACCCAAAAGCGAGTTTTCGTGGAAGCGAGGCTTTTGGCAAATTATTTCGCCGCACCCATGGGCTCGAATTAGGCAAGAGCTAAAGCTCAAGAGGAACAGCAGGAGACGACCATGAGCGTGGATGCGAAAAAGTCGATAGGCTGGACCGTAGTCCTGATCCTCATGGGAATGGCGGCAATTTACGGCGGATCGAAATGGCTGGCGCTGTTGATTCCCGCAGCCCTGCTGGTGTGGTATACGGCCAAGCCCAGACTTGGAACTGGCCGGAATTGACGAGAGGATTGAAAATAAGACATGCCGTTCATGGGTTCGCGGGAATTCAATACGGATTCTGAGTCGCGTGGTTGGTCGCTGAAACTGCGGCCGATTCGGTCGGTGTTTCACGACCGAGATCACGGATGGGGTCCTCTGCTCTGGTGGCTTTATCTCGGTTTCTTCTTTGTTCAGCCCGTCGTAGAACACGTCAGCCGCACCAAGTGGCTCTTTAACATCCTCGGCGCCGCGATCTTTCTCCTCCTCTACTTTGGAATTTTCCTGCTGGAGAGGCCTCGGCTCTTTGTCCATGTCGGTGGCATGGTGCTGCTGGGAGTGTTGTTTCTTCCCTACAACCCTGGCGGATGCACGTTCTTCATTTTTGCGGCCGCCATGATTCCTTTCATGGTGGCCACCCAAGCGCGTGCCGTCGCCGGACTAGTGATGATCGGGGCGATTGCTGCGATTGAAGGGTTACTTTTGCGCGCGGGTGCATGGGAGCTATTCTGGGCAGCGGTCTTTCCCATGTTCATCGGAGCGGGAAACATCTTTTTCGCCGAGCGTAATCGCATGAACTGCGAATTGCGCAAGGCGAACGAAGAGATCGAGAACCTGGCCAAAGTCGCGGAGCGGGAACGCATTGCCCGCGATCTGCACGATGTGTTGGGGCACACGCTCTCGGTCATCACGCTGAAGTCGGAACTCGCTGGCAAGCTGATCGAACGTGATCCGGAACGGGCCGGAAAAGAGATCCGCGAAGTCGAGCAGATTTCACGGCAAGCACTGACCGACGTAAGGGACGCAATTCGCGGATATCGTTCGAAAGGGTTGGTGGCCGAATTGGCGCAGGCGAAGACGACGCTGGAAACGGCCGGCCTCGCGGTGCAATGTGATGCAGCCACCACAGTAAAGCTGCCTGCCATGCAGGAGAGCGTGTTATCGCTTGCGGTTCGCGAGGCTGTGACGAATGTGGTGCGGCATTCCCAGGCCCGCAGTTGCCGCATGCGCCTGGAACAGCAGAACGGAAGTTGCCGCCTCGAGATTCATGATGACGGTTGCGGCAGTTCCAATGGCGAGGGTAACGGATTGCGCGGCATGCGGGAACGAGTGGAAATGATTGGGGGCACGCTAAACCGCAGCACGGAAGCGGGCACGACGCTGACCATTACGCTGCCTCTGAAAGAAGTCGCGCCCGAAGTCGAAGGTCGCCAGAATTGAATCCCTCATATAAGGAAAGCGGCAAAGAAGGGCGCAAGACCATCCGCGTAGTGCTGGCCGAAGATCAGGGGATGGTGCTCGGCGCCCTCGCCGCCTTGCTCGAGATTGAAGGCGACATTTCCGTTGTCGCCAAAGCGGCGAACGGGAGGGAAGCGCTTCAGGCTGTGCTCACGCACAAGCCCGACGTCTTCATCACCGACATTGAGATGCCGCACATGAGTGGCCTCGACGTGGCTGCGGAGTTGAAGCGTCGCCGGACGGGTACGCGCGTCGTCATCGTCACCACGTTCGCGCGCTCGGGATACCTGCGCCGCGCGCTCGAGTCCGGAGCGTCCGGCTATCTGCTGAAAGACATGCGTGCGGAAGAACTCGCCGACGCCGTGCGCCGCGTGCATCAGGGACTGCGCGTCATCCATCCCGAACTCGCGACCGAAGCCTGGGGTGAAATGGATCCGCTGACCGACCGCGAGCGGCAGGTGCTGCGCCTGGCCGGGGAAGGCATGGCCAGCGGCGACATCGCCGGTGAGTTGGGGCTCTCCGACGGCACGGTGCGGAATTATCTCTCCGAAGCCATCAGCAAGCTGGGAGCGAGCAATCGGGTGGAAGCGGCGCGGATCGCGAGAACCAAGGGCTGGCTATAAAGGTCATTGTTTCGCCGGCTAAGGCGCGTTCCGTTCGATGCCCGCTTCCTGCTTCTTTACGGTCTTGTACGCCCAGGCCATGCGCGGGGTGTTGTGGGCGATGCCGATGTGGCCTTCGGGGTTCAGGACGATGATGCCTCCGTGGCCGTTGAGGCGCTGCTTCAGGTAGTTCATTGCTTCCTGCGCGGACCATTCGGGCAGATTGCCAGCCTGAATGCGGTCGGCGGTCCACTTGGCCAGCACTAACTTCATGATCGGCTCGCCCCATCCGGTGGTGGAGACGGCGGCGCTCTCATTGTTCGCGTAGCAGCCGCAGCCGATCAGAGAGGAATCGCCGAGGCGTCCGGGAGCCTTGTTCAGCGTGCCTCCGGTCGAAGTGGCGGCGGCGATGTTGCCGGCGCGGTCGAGCGCGACTGCTCCGACTGTGTCGTGCGAGATGGTCACATCGTCAGAACTGGGCGCGAACAGATCGTTGCCGTGTTGCGCGGCGTCGGCCTGGTACTCGCGCAGGCGTTCGACTTCGCGCGGTATGACGAGGTCTTCGTTCTTGCAGAGCGCGATGCCATGTTCAGCGGCGAAACGTTCCGCGCCTTCCGCGACGAAATAGACGTGCGGACTCTCGCTGAGAATCTTGCGGGCGGCGCGCACGGGATTGCGCAGACGCTCGACGCATCCGACGCCGCCGGCGCGAAGCGTGGCGCCGTCCATGATGAGGGCGTCGAGTTGGACTTTGCCGTCGCGGTTGAGGAAGCTGCCGCGTCCGGCGTCGAAGGTCTCGTCGTCTTCCATGATGACGACGGCTTCTTCGACGGCGTCGAGGGCTGTGCCGCCGCGCTCGAGCACGCGCCATCCCGCAGTCAGCGCGTTGGTCACGCCGTGGATGTGGGCGTCGACCATGTCATCGGGCATGGCCCACGCGCCACCATGAACGACTAGAACCGGATCTGTCGGCAAGAGTTTCCCCAGAATCAGCGATGCGACTCGATAGGATAGCAGGAAGAGTACTCGGTACTCAGTACTCGGTACTCAGTCGTTCTTTCTCAGCTTCTTCCTCCGCGATAGCGGTGGTGGAGGGGTTTCAGATCTCGGCCATGGGGTACCCCTCCCCCTCCGGTCTACTGGAATCATGGAGTTAGCGGGAAATCGCGAAAAAGTCTATGGGGCTCAATATTTTGCGGGCAAAATATTGAGAACACGGGAGTTATATCGACATGCGTCCCACGATTTTTTTTGGCTATTTCCCTAAAATATTGTTTTTAAAATGGTTGCGAGTTGACGATATGTCTGACCCCTCGCAAAATCTTGAGCTGCTTGGACTTGCGCGTAAAATATTGTCAAATAACGACTTGCAATCCTGCCGGAAATCCCGGCCTCGCCTTTCGGCTGGGAGCAGGATCGGACAATTGGGCTGTGGAACGCAAGGTCAGATGTCACATCATAGGCGCGCTGCTGTGGATATCTGCGCGCGGCAAGTTGTGTCGCACGGGGCGATACCTCCGCATGGCTGGGCCGACAGTGGGAGTAGGGATCCCTTCGGCTGCGCTCAGGGCAGGCTCTTCGACTGCGTGGGTGCTTCGCTTCGCGGAGCACTCACTTCGCTCAGGATGACAGACTCTTGCGGAGATTGGGCGGACGGCAGATTCCGCCACATTCCCTTCGATGGTTAGGGACGGAATGACGACTCGGTTCTGCTGTCCGGCATCCCGTACATTTCTCAGAAATGTGCAATTGTGCTCAGACGCACGGATTTCGACAGCTTAGGCTGGTTGACGTCAGCTGGGTTAGTTGTAGCGGAGCGGGTGGCGCGCTGGTTGACAGGTTGTCCCAACGCGCCTGCTCCGCATGCTGCGTGCTTCTCTTCGGGCGAGTCTGTGGATGCCCGGGGCCGAGCACTCAGGGACTTTGAACTGGCTCAGGCTAAAACCCCTCTCTATATTCGTAACGGAGGACCAACGGAAGACGCTGGCGTCGCAGCGTGTTTCGGGGTCATCAGACCGACAACTCATCTTTCGCTTCTGGCCGAAGGAGTTCCAAATTATGAAGAAGTTAATGTTCGTTACGTTTGCTTTCGCGCTTTTGGCGTCCGCCGTCTCGCTAGCGCAAGACGCCGCCACGCCACCCAACACGACAACTTCGGCACAAGCAAGCCCAGATACGAAAGCGGCGAAACCCCCAAAGACGGTAAGCGGCTGTCTGCAAAAGGGTGACCAGCCGGGAGAAATAACTCTCACGGCAGCAGACGGCAAGATCTATGACCTGCGCAGCGATACCGTCAAATTTGATGAGCACGTTGGCCATCAAGTAACGGTGACCGGCACAGTCACACATGAAATGAAAGCCGAAGGCAAGAAGGACGGCCAGATGCAGAACGCGTCCGGCAAAGACCAGATCAGGAATTTGAGTGTTACCGATGTAAAAATGGTCAGCGAGACTTGCACGAAGTAGTAATGTTCGTGAGACCGTTCACGGGCCGGCCCTCAGGGGCTGGCCTTTTTTTTGCGCTCGGAAGAAGAAGGTATTCGGCGGGTCTTGTAATGTCGAGTCCAACGTTAGGCAGCTTGGCCGGCTTTTATGGTTGTCGGGGAGTCTTGAGTTCTCGTCCAGGTGTAGCGCATGCGGTGGATGACTGTGATTGTGCTGAGGACTGCGATCACCCAGAAAACTGGGGCCATGCGGTTGAAGAGAGCTCCGAGGATTGCAAGCTCTCTCTCTCTTAATTTCGTTTACACTAAGCGCGTAGATTCTCCGGAACCTCGAAAGAAGATACGCCAACACTTCGAGCTCCCGGGTAGCAGGCGGTGGCATGGGATTAGACTACGAGTCGGCTCGCGAGAAGCTTGACGAGCTTCTGGTCTGGGCCGCCGCACGCGAAGACGAGATCCTCCGGAACGAAGCTACGACCCGTCTGCATTTGATCGATCGCCTCCTCTTCGAATGCCTGGGATGGGACCGCGAAGACTGCGTTGCGGAAGAGCACCACGAAGGACAATATACCGACTATTCATTTGGTGTCCCATCTCGTAGGTTTCTGGTGGAAGCCAAGCGAGAAGGCATTTACTTCGAAGTGCCCGCTGGATTCGACAGAATTAGCTACAAGCTGGAGACCCTGCTCGATCTCGACAAGGAAATCGGAGACGCTATTAAGCAGGCCGTCGAATATTGCCAACGTCGGGGTATACCCATTGGAGCCGTGTGCAACGGACACCAGCTGATAGCGTTCATAGGAAGTAGACAAGATGGAATTGCTCCCCTCGACGGACGCGCTTTGGCGTTCCCGTCCCTCCGGAAGATGCGTGAACACTTCAGGGAGCTCTGGTTTGATCTGTCTAAACCCGGAATCTCTGCCCGCAACATCCACACAACACTGCTGGCCGATGCCGTCAAGCCCCCGCCCGAGCGCCTGTCGCGTCGGCTCGCAAACTACCCGGGCTTCAAGAATCGCAACCCGTTCCAAACGGAGCTGAAGACCCTAGGGGAGCTGTTCATTGAAGATATTGGCCGAGTGCCGCAATTGGAGGACGATTTCCTGAAAGACTGCTACTCCTCCAGCGGCGCACTGTCGCAGTACGCCCTGATTAGCCGCCAAGTCCTCGAAACGAGATATTCCTTAATTATGCAAAAGGAGCTTCAGGTCCCCACCATGCAACCAGCGCGAGTGAAGGACGGGGTTGCTCCTGATCTAACGTCGGAGATCACTGCCGACGTGGTGTCTGCGGGGCTAAAGCGCCGCGTGATCATACTACTTGGAGATGTTGGCGTAGGAAAGTCAATGTTCATACGTCATCTGATGAGGGTGGAGGGGCGTTCCATTTTTGAGAAAGCGATCAGCCTTTATGTTGACTTCGGCAAGGAGCCGGCTTTGGCGGACGATCTGGAACGTTTCGTGATAGCTAGGTGCGAAGCTCAACTTCGGGAATACGGCGTCGACATTCGCGACCGAGGCTTCATTCGCGGCGTCTATCATGGCGATCTGGTCCGTTTTTCTAAGGGAATTTATGCCGACCTGAAGAAAATCGATGAGAATGCCTTCCTGGTGAAGGAAATTGAGTTTCTGGCCTCGAAACTCGAGGACCGGGCTGCACACCTTCGCGCATCGCTCGAGCACATTTCGAAAGCCCACAAGCGCCAGGTGGTGATCTTTCTGGACAATGTCGATCAGAGACCTTTCGAGTTCCAGGAGCGCGCTTTCCTGATTGGGCAGAGCCTTGCAGAGACCTGGCCTGCGACTGTGTTCATAGCACTCCGACCAGATACTTTCTATCACTCGCGAACGAAGGGATCGCTGACGGCGTACCAGCCACGGGTTTTCACGATTTCTCCTCCCCGTATTGACGTTGTGATTAAGAAGCGGATACGGTTCGCTCTCGATCAACTACAGCGAACTGGAAAGCTAGCGGCGTTTCCGACCAACATCACGGTTAATTCACAGACCTTGTCGCGCTACATGAGCGCTCTACTGCACACCTTCGAGACGAACGAGGAACTTAACTCTTTTGTCGACAATCTGAGCGGCGGTAATGTGCGAAGGGCGTTGGATTTCTTGAACGCGTTCATCGGTAGTGGCCACGTGAATGCTGCGAAGATCCTTTCCAAGTATGAAGAGCAAGGGCACTACACAATCTCAGTTCATGAGTTCATGCGGGCAGTCATCTTCGGTGACTTCGAGCATTTTGACCCGTCGTCGACACCTGTAGCGAATCTGTTCGATATCACAACGCCCGATGGAAAGGAGCACTTCCTGACGGGGAATATCGTCGCATTCATCGAGAGGAATGCAGGCACAGCCGGACAGGGCTATGTCGACGCTGGACCGATATATGATTTCGCCCAGGGATTGGGCTTTAGCCCCGCGCAGGTTAACTTTGCGATTCAGCGCGCAATGGATAAGAAGCTCATCGAGCCGAGCCCCGCTTTCCTTGAGAAAGCTGAAGCCGTCGCGTATCGAATAACGACTATCGGTGCGTACACTATCAAGCAACTATGCAGGTATTTCGCGTACGTCGACGCAATGATCGTAGATACGCCGATAGTGGACGACAGGGTGCGTGTCCAAATCGGAGACAGCGATGACATTGACAATCGGCTTGACCGTGCGACGGTTTTTGCCGACTACCTTGATTCGCAATGGCAGGCCATTGGAAACAAGGATGTCATGTGGGACTGGGCTGGCGTCAGCAAATCTTTACGGAGCAACATCAGCGCAATTCGAAAGATCCGGCAGCGCGGCCGGGAGGCAGCGGTTCGCCCCAGAGCGGGGTCACCACAATAGCAACTCAACTTCCGGGCAGCGTTTGCAGGCGGAGGCGCCACGTACATCAAGACCTAGGCAGCTTGGCCGGCTTTTATGGTTGTCGGGGAGTCTTGAGTTCTCGTCCAGGTGTAGCGCATGCGGTGGATTACGGTGATGGTGCTTAGGACTGCGATCACCCAGAGGACTGGGGCCATGCGGTTAAAGAGAGCTCCGAGGATCACGAGGACCAGGCGTTCGGGGCGTTCCATGAATCCGACGCGGCAGGACCCGATGAGGCTTTCGGCGCGGGCTCGGGTGTAACTGACCATGATGGCGCTGATCATGACGAAGGCGGTGAGGACGACGTAGAAGAAGCGTCCTCCGCGGGCGTAGAAGACTAGCAGGCCGAGGAATTGGGAGGCGTCGGAGTAGCGGTCGACGACGGAGTCGAAGAAGGCTCCGAAGCGGGTGACGCGGTTGGTGGCGCGGGCGACCTGTCCGTCGACCAGATCGAAGAAGCCGGAGAAGATGATGACCAGTCCGGCGTAGAAGAACATGCGTTGCTGGTTGCTGGCGTTGGAGGAGCCGAAAAGGATGGCGGCCCAAGTATTGACCACCAGTCCCATGAAGGTGAGGACGTTGGGATTGATGCGGGAGAGCGCCAACCAGCGGACGATGGTGTCGAGCAGGACTCCGCAGGCGCGGCCGAAAGCGCTAGTCCAGGAGGCGCTCACGGTCGCGGCTCCTGGATGGACAATTCTTCTATGATCCGCCCGAGATCCTTCGCTCCGCCGCGCTTCGCACGCCCCCGGCTGAAAGCCGGGGGTCTACCAAGGCGGCTCCGCTCAGGATGACGCCCTCGGTTAAGCATTACGCGCCCGCCTCTTTCGGTTCGTCGGCGATTTCGTCGTGGATGGTGCTCAGGGTCAGGATCTCCAGTTCGCGCTTGCCGTTGGGGCTAACGACGATCACGGTGTCGCCGACTTTCTTGTTGAGCAGGCAGCGGCCGATGGGCGAGGTGGTGGAAATTTTTCCGGTCGCTACATCGGATTCTTCGCTGGTCACCAGCTTGTACTGCATTTCTTCGTTCTTCGTGCTGTCGAAAACTTTGACGGTCGAACCCAATCCCACTTTGTCGTGGGGGATGTTGTTCATGTTGACCATGGACAGATCGGCGAGGCGCTTGCCGAGCTGGCGGACGCGCGCCTTAACGAACTCCTGGCGCTGCTTGGCCATGTGGTACTCGGCGTTCTCGCTGAGGTCGCCGAGCGCGGCGGCCTTCTTAATCTCTTTAGGAAGCTCGTGAATCAGCTCGTGTTCGAGCGCGTTGATTTCTTCCTGCAGTTTTCGTTTGATGGCGTCTGTCATGAGATTACGGCCGGGCTCCGGACATTATACGCTGGGCTTCCGGCTTTGGGCTTCCGGAGTCGACCGGTCCTGTTGGATCCGCTGCGCTGGGCGGGGCCTCAGCAACCATAGAAGTTTGGGGCGTGTCGATTTGGCGGTTTCCCGTTCGACGTATCTATAGAGGCGGGATTAGGATGTGCGCTCGGATGGAGGAAGCTCGCGCGGAGTTCGAGCGAGCGGCGGCGATCACGCGGAATGTGCGGGAGAGGAATTTGGTACTGGATGGTCAAGGTAGAAACGCAGGCTGCGTTCCTGAACGCGGACGAAAATCATGATGAAGTGCAGAGAGATGTAGGGTTCCTGGCGGTCGAGGCGCAGGAGGAGGCGGTCCATCCCGAAGGGTAGGGGGCGTCGCTCATCGGCGAGATTATACGAGGGCCGCGGTGCATGTGAGTCCGACAAAATCGGGTTTGGGTAGGGATGCTTCGACTACGAACGACCGTCGCTTCGCGCCGCTCGTTCTCCGCTCAGCATGACAATGGAAAGGAAGACGGTTCCAGATAGGCGGACTAGGTTTGGAATTCTTAGGCCTGGAATTCCGAGGCTTCGGGGAAGCGGAGCTTACACTTGGCCAAGGCGGTGGTCAGGATTTCCTCGACTTTGGATTCTTCGCAGTTGCGGGCCATCGCCAGCTCGCTGACTAAGAGGTAGCGGGCACGCTCGAGCATTTTCTTCTCGCGGAAGGAGAGCGGTTTGGCCTGATGCAGGGCGATCAGGCTCTTGAGGACGCTGGCGACTTCGAGGAGCGATCCGGTGCGCATGCGCTCGGAGTTTTCCTTGAAGCGGTCTTTCCAGTCGCCGTTGCTGCCGTTCTCGCCGACCGAGAGGGCGTCGAGGACTTTCTGGATTTCGCCGTTGCGAACCACGCGGCGCAGTCCGACGCTGCCGGCGTTCTGGCAAGGGACCATCACTTTGAGGCTGCTGGCTTTGATGTTGAGCAGGTAGAACCTCTCGACCGTCGTACCGATCGAGCGGCTGCTGATCTGTTCAATAACCCCAACCCCATGATTGGGATAGACGACCTTATCGCCGATGTGGAAGTTCAAGTCCGTACCACTCATATTTCGGTACCTAAAGGGAAGGCGATGGTTCGTGGGGAAGAAGCTTAAAAAGTTCTAAGCGTATGGTACTCCGCGGTCCTGTCCAAAGCAAGGTAATCGGACGGGTGCCAGATCCCTCCTTTCGCCTGAAAGGAGGGTCCCGTCGGGATAACGGCTTCGGAGAGATACGGCATTTCTGTAGGTTATTGAAAGACAATGTCTTACCAGACTCGGATTCGTATCGGAATGCGGAACGTTCGGCGGAGGGAGCCGCGCATATAATCGGGGCCGTGGATTTTGAGCCGAGAAAGCAAGTTCCAGACGATACAGAGGAAGCTACTTCCCGAGGTGGAAGTGGGCGTGAGGTGCCCGTGGGGCGGGTGCTTGGACTCGATGTGGGCTCCCGCAGGATTGGCGTCGCGGTGTCGGATCCGCTAGGGATTACCGCACAGGGGCTGGATACCTTGCAGCGCACGACGAAGCGGCGCGACTTCGATCATTTGCAGCGGGTGATTCAGGAGTATGACGTGCGGGAAATTGTGGTGGGTCTGCCGCTGCGGATGAGCGGAGCGGAAGGGATTCAGTCGGACAAGATGCAAGTGTTCGCTGAGGAGCTGCGCAAGAGGTTTCGGCTGCCCGTGCATTTGTGGGATGAGCGGCTCACGTCGGTGGAAGCCAATAGGTTGTTGCGCGAGGCTGATTTGTCGATCGAGAAGCGGGGGAAGGCAGTGGACCGCATGGCAGCAATCTTGATCCTGCAAGGGTGGATGGAAAACCGTGCCTCAGGTCCACGAAGTTGAATTATCCGGGTTAGGTGATCCCTGCTGCCCTCGCGGAGCTGAGCTCCACGGACGGCCGAGGCGGCCGCCCCACGCTAACATTTCCCCACATAAACATCAGTGGCCGCGCATGGCTTTGCGGTAGGCCGCTACATTCTTGTTGTGTTCTTCCATGGTGCGGGCGAAGCGGTGATGGCCTTGGGCGTCGGCGACGAAGTAGTAGTAGTCGCTTTGCGCGGGGTGCATGGCCGCTTCGAGGGCGCTCCGTCCGGGGTTGCCGATTGGGCCGGGGGGCAGACCCGCATTGCGATATGTGTTGTAGGGCGAATGGAACTGCATGTCTGCGTGATGCAGCGCGCCTTGGTACGTCCCAGCCAGAAGTTCTGCGTAGATGATGCTGGGGTCGGCGTCGAGGGCGATGTTTTTCGCCAAGCGGTTGTAGTAGACGCTAGCGACCATGGGGCGTTCTTCGGACACGGCGGTTTCCTTTTCGACGATTGAGGCCATGATCACGGTGCGCTCTACATCGTTCGGAGCTTCAGGTGAGGCTGCGGCTTGAGGCGCGCGGTCCGCGATTACTCTCAACCTTGCCTGTGCAGACTCGGCCGAGATCAAATTCATCTGGTGCGCGACTTGCCGGAACTGCTTGACCATGGCTGCGGCCATATCGTGCATGGTCATCATGCGGGAGAATTCGTAGGTGTCTGGGAAGAGATAGCCCTCGAGGGAGCGGGCTCCGGGAGCGATGTCAGCAATCAGCGCGGTGTCGGACTGGGCTACTTTCAGGAAGTCGTCAGCCGGCCCCAGGCCCGCGGCTTCGACGGAGCGCGCGATGTCGAACATGGTGTAGCCCTCGGGCACGACTACGGTATGGACATAGACATCGCCTCGGCGCAGGCGCTTTTGAATGTCGATGATGTTCGACGGCTTATTGAACAAATATTCGCCGGCCTTGAGGGAACGGCCGTGATGGTAGTAGTGCCAGAGGACGAAGGCTTCCTCGCTGCGAATGATGCCGGCGCTTTTAAGTTCAGCAGCGATGCGGTGCGTGGAATATCCGGGGTGCAGCATGACGAACACCTGCCCGGAAGGCTGGGTGGGCGTCAAGACAGCCCAGGCGAGCCATCCGGATGTTCCCAAAACCGCGACGAGAATGAGCCAGATGATCTTGCGCATCTCTGATCACGAAGTGTTTTTCAGAATACGATAGTCCCAGTTTAGATGACGGTTTACCCGACCGCGACCTGACGATAGTGCGACCGCCTTTCGTAAGCAGGGCGGTACCTTGCTAGAACCTGAAAAAACCCGTCTGCCGAGGGACAGGAGCGATTTATGGGCCAGCGGCGAGTTTGCCATTTGCAGAGGTGACAAACGGCCAAACCCGGAGCCCTTTGCCGTTTGTTCGCGTGCCTGGTTCGTTAATACAGCTGGACCCGTACACTTTAAAAAGCGTCCCGCCCAGCTTTTGCAACCTTCTCGGCGCGGTATACTCAAATGACTTAGAGGAATTCTTATATCTTGATGAGACGTAGCAGTTTGTCCTTATTGGCTCTACCCCTGTTTCTTGCCGTGCTGTCGACGACGGGGTGCCTGTTTCGCACGCGTCCGGTCGAAGAGCAGTATTCGAAGGTCCCGCTGAAGGAGTCCACGCAGCAGGGGCTGATCGACAGCATCAACCAGCAGGCCGAGGCGATCCACTCGCTGAAGGCGACGGTGGATATTGATAGCTCCGTAGGGGGCATGAAGAAGGGGCACGTCACCGACTACAAGGAAATTCGCGGCATCGTGCTGGCGCGGCAGCCGGATGCGCTGCACATGATCGGGCTGATGCCGATCGTGCGCACCACGGCGTTCGACATGGTCAGCGACGGTCAGGATTTCAAGGTGTGGATCCCGACGAAGAACAAGTTCGTGATCGGCAAGAACGACGTGGCGACGCCCAACACCGACCAGCCGATGGAGAACATCCGCCCGCAGAATATCTACGAGGCGCTGCTGATCCGGCAGATTGATCCGAAATCCGAGATTGCGGTGCTGGAGAACGGCTATGAGACGCTGCATGACGGTAAGGGGCATCGCGTGCTGCAGGACGACTATGAGCTGACGGTGATTCAGAGGTACGAGAAGGGTTGCACACAGATGTGTGTTGAGCACCCGTGGCTGGAGCGCAAGATTATCTTCGGGCGCACGGACCTGAAACCGTACCGGCAGGTCATCTATGATGAGGACGGCCGAGTGGCGACGGATGCGAAATACGCGGAATACAAGGACTACGACGGGTTCAGCTTTGCCTCGCGGATCGAGATCTTCCGGCCCCAAGAGGAGTATGACATTACGCTGAACATGCTGAAGGTGGACATCAACAAGCCGCTGACAGACGATCAGTTCACACTGGAGCAGCCGCCGGGCGCAGTGGTGATACATCTGGACCGCCCGCAGTCGAGCCTGGCGATGCCGCTGGAGAAGAAGTAAGTCCAGTACTCAGTATCTTAGGCTCAGCATTCGGTTGCGCCTGAGAACTCAAAATCCCCACCCTCTCGCAAAGAGCGCGAGAAGGATGGGGCACCCAAGCAGATATGATGAACAAGATGGTTGTCGCCAACCTGGTGCACCGGCCTACACGGTCATTTATCGCGATGAGCGCGATTGCGCTGGAGGTCACCATGATCTTGATGGTGGTCGCGCTTTTCTATGGATTGCTGAACGGATCTAAGAAAAGCCAGCTGGGTGTCGGAGCAGATTTAATGGTCATGCCGCCGGGGGCGGCAGGGATAATCGGTCTCTCCGGAGCGCCCATCCCGATCAAGGTGGGAGATATTCTGAGGCGCGTGCCGCACGTGGTGTCGGCCGTACCGGCGGTGTGGTGGTTCACGCAGAAGCCGCTGGAGATCATTTACGGCATTGACGTGGCCAGCTATGACACGCTTCCTCCGAAGTTCCGCTATCTTTCCGGCGGACCCTTTCAGGGGCCTTATGACGTGATCGTGGACGATTACTATGCGGGGATGAACCACGCGAAGGTGGGCGACAAAATCGAGATCCTGGCGAACGAGTTTCGCATCTCGGGGATTGTTCCGCACGGAAAGGGTTGCCGCAAGTGTCTGCCCTTGGAAACGTTGCAGGAACTTGAGAGCGTAGAGGGGCGCGCGTCTGTCTTTTATCTCAAACTGGATGACCTTGCGAATGCCGATCAGGTGGAAAAGGCGATCTTGCAGATACCGGGGATGGAAAAGTATTCCGTGCGTTCCATGCCGGAATATCTGTCGACGATGACGCCCGACAACCTTCCCGGGTTTGATCTTGCGATCAAGGTCGTGATTTGGGTGGCGGTGGTGGTCGGCTTTTTGGTGATCTTCCAGTCGATGTACACGGCTGTGATGGAGCGGACGCGCGAGATCGGAATTTTGAAGTCGATGGGCGCGTCGAAGTGGTACATCGTCAATGTGGTGCTGCGAGAAACCGTGCTGCTGGCGATTGCGGGGATTGTTGGGGGGATCATCATTAGTTTGGTAACCCGCCGTTTGATTATGATCGAAAAGCCCGTGCTGGATCTTTTCTGGAGCAACGAGTGGGCGCTGCGAGCTTCGCTGATTGCGGTGGTGGGTGCGCTAGCGGGAGCGTTGTATCCGGCGTTCAAGGCGGCGCAACGCGATCCGATTGACGCGTTAGCGTACGAATAAGGAAAGTCCTTAGCACAGGCAGCGAGGGCGAGACGCCCTCGCGACAGCCGGCAGGATGCCGGCGCCACCAAGGTAAACCGTCTCGCCCCTTGCCCTAGTTGATTGGCCTAACTACCTTCCCATGTACTGCACGTGGACGTAGGTGCCCAGCCTCACGTTGTAGGCGAGGTACCAGCCGTCGTGGTCGGGGTCGTCGTAGATGACGATGTCGTCGCTATCCCAGAGCCAGTCATTGCAGTAGGCGAGGTCAAAGGCGCCAACGCCGAAGTAAAAACCTCCAAACCAAAAGCGGTTGGGACCGCCTCCGCCGAGGCGCCAAATGTGACCGCGGCCGATGCCGCCGGTGAAGTGGCCGTGCTCCCAAGGACGATCGATGTGGAAGCGGGCATCGTCGCGTCCGTAGTCGTGTCCGACCCACTGGCCGTTGTGGTGGACGTGGGGAGCTTCGGGATGACCTTCATGGTCGCGATAGGTAGCGGGTGGAGGCGCCCCGTGCGGCGCGCCGTGAGAGGGAGGGGGCCCGTGATGAGGAACGTATCCGCCGCCGACGGGGCTTTGGTGGTTATTGTGTTGTGCCAACGCGGGGAGTGAAGCGATCGCAATTACTGCCAAGAGTCTGGGGAAAAGTCTCATAAGCATCCTCCGACGGTTACCTTAAAGCATTGCTGGTTTCGAAGTAACACAGCGTTGACAATTCTTTGCACGTTACGCTATCTTAAAGACTTGGTAGTCGTGTGGTTGCCCGCCTGATGGTCTTGGCGTCCTCGCCGGGGAATCAACGAGCGGTCTTCTTTCGCAGCTTTTATTCAATCTGGGAGAACTCTGATGTCAACCTATTTCCCCAAAGAGGGGGAAATTGTGCGCAAGTGGTACGTCGTGGATGCGGACGGGCAGACGCTCGGGCGCCTGGCTTCGCAAGTGGCGCGCATCCTCATGGGCAAAGAAAACCCGCAATATACGCCGTTTCTGGATACCGGTGATCACGTGATTGTGATCAATGCCGAGAAGATCAAGACGACGGGTGTGAAGGCGGAGCAGAAGCAGTATCACCACTACACGGGGTATCCGGGTGGTCTGCGCACGGAAGATTTCAAGAATCGGATGATTCGCCGGCCCGAGGCGGTGATTGAAGCCGCCGTGAAGCGGATGCTGCCGAAGAACAAGCTGGCGGCGCACATGCTTTCGAAGCTGAACGTGTACAAGGGCGACAAGCATCCGCACCAGGCGCAGAAGCCGCAGGATTTGAAGCTGGAAGTGCGCGAGTACAAGGCGCGCAAAGTTGCAGTTTCGTAAGTTCAGCTACGAGCTACGAGCCATGAGCTCTGAGCTACGGGCAATATCGAACACTTTGAAAGGTTAAGAGTCCGAGGGGCGAGAGTTCTGGGCACGTGGTTTTGCTCGAAGCTCGCGGCTCGAAGCTCGAAGCGAAAAATGGCAGAACTAGTTCAATACTACGGAACGGGACGCCGCAAGAGGGCGATTGCCCGTGTGTATTTGCGTCCGGGCAGCGGTGATTTCAAGGTGAACGGGCGCGCGTTCGAAGAGTATTTCGTGACCCCGGCGCAGCGTTCGGCGGCGAAGTCGCCTCTGGCGTCTTCGGATACGGCAGCGACGTTCAACGTGATCGCCAGTGTATTGGGCGGCGGCGTGCGCGGTCAGGCCGACGCGGTGAAGTTGGGCATTGCTCGTGCGTTGATGCAGTTCAATGCGGAGCTGCGCAAGAAGCTGAAGGCTGAGGGCATGGTCAGCCGGGACTCGCGCGGCAAAGAGCGCAAGAAGTACGGACAGAAGGGCGCTCGCAAGCGGTTCCAGTTCTCGAAGAGATAGTACTCGGTACTCGGTTGGCACTCGCCCGTGAGAATCAACCGGGTATGACGACTGAGGACGGCAACTTTTTTTTAGGTGTTCAATTCTTCTCGTGCCTCGCGGCGCGGGGACGGGAATGGCAATCGGTGAGCAGTGCCCAGTTGCCAGTATCCAGTCACCAACAGAGGTTTTGCTGAGTACTGGGTACTAGGTACTGACAACTAGCTTCCGATGCAGACTAAAGAGGAGGTTCATTGGCAACCATTACCATGAAGGAGTTGCTCGAAGCGGGCGTTCACTTCGGGCATCAGACCAAGCGCTGGAATCCTAAGATGAAGGAATACATCTTCGGAGAGCGCAACGGGATTTACATCATCGATCTGCAGAAGACGCTGAAGATGTTCAAAGAGGCGTCGAAGTTCGTGCAGGATCTGGCGAACGACGGCCGGATTGTGCTGTTCGTGGGCACCAAGCGCCAGGCGCAGGACGCGATTGCCGAAGAAGCGCAGCGTTGCGGGATGTTCTACATCAACCAGCGCTGGCTGGGTGGACTGCTCACCAACTGGGTCACGGTGCAGAAGTCGGTGAAGCGGCTGAAGGAGCTCGACGAGATGGCCACGGATGGCCGCTACGAGCTGCTCCCCAAGAAGGAAGTTATCAAGCTCGAACGCGAGCGCAAACATTTGCAGGCCAACTTGGCTGGCATCAAGAATATGAGCCGCTTGCCCGACGCGATCTTTGTGATTGACTCCAACAAGGAGCAGATCGCGGTGCGCGAGGCGCGCAAGCTGGGCATTCCGGTGGTCGCGGTGGTCGATACAAATTGCGATCCCAGCGAAGTGGATTATGTGATTCCTGGCAACGATGATGCGTTGCGGGCAATCCGACTGTTCACCTCGAAGATTTCGGAATCGATTGCGGAAGGCGCGCAGTTGATGACCGATAAGCAGGTCGCCGACATGCAGGCGGCCGCGGATGCGGCACAGGCTGCGTCGGCAGCTCCGGCGGAAGTTGCGGTGGATGCGGCGGAAGATATCAGCATGGAAGAAGTGCTGGGTCCGGGGACGCACAAGAAGCCGGTGGCGACCGAAGAAGCCGAGTTGCCGAAGGTCGAGAGCCAGACGGTTTAAGGGCAGTACTCAGTTGTCAGTACTCGGTACTCAGTTAAAGAAGACTGACGAGCTTGAGTTCGTAACAAACCGAGCATTTGATATGAGACCCGCGCGAGTCGTCCGGCGCGGGTTTAATTTTATAGGTTTCAAGGTTTCAGAGTTTCAAGGTTTCAAAGATTGAGATTCTGATTTGCCTTGAAACATTGAAACGTTGCAACTTTGAAACTTGAGGAATTATGGGTACGACTACAGTGAATATTTCAGCGGCACAAGTGAAGGACCTCCGGGAGAAGACCGGGGCTCCGATGATGGATTGCAAGCAGGCCCTGACCGAAGCCAAAGGTGACATGGAGCAGGCGGTCGTAATTCTGCGCAAGAAGGGCGTTTCGGTGGCAGCCAAGAAGGCGGCGCGCGTGACCAGTGAAGGATCGGTGGCCAGCTACATCCACGCCGGCGGCAAGATTGGTGTGCTCGTCGAAGTGAACTGCGAGAGCGATTTCGTGGCGCGCACCGACGACTTCAAGGAACTGGTGCATGATGTCGCGATGCACATTGCGGCCAGCGATCCGAAGTACGTGCGCAAGGAAGACGTGACGGCTGCGGATTTCGCGCGCGAGAAGGAAATTTTCCTCGCGCAGGCGATTGCCAGCGGAAAGCCCGCCAATATTGCCGAGAAGATGGTGAACGGCAAGATGGAAAAGTTCTATGAAGAGGTCTGCCTGCTTGAGCAGCCCTTCATCAAGGACCAGACCATCTCGATCTCGCAGCTGATTGCAGCCAAGATCGGCAAGCTGGGCGAGAACATCGCCGTGCGGCGCTTTGCGCGCTTCAAGGTAGGTGACGTGGGCGAGACCGTCGCTGTCACGAAGCCGACAGAGCCGAAAGGCGAATAATTCAAGGGTGCCCTGCGGGGCGCCTTTTTTGTGAGTTAAGGTTTCAAAGTTTCAAGGTTTCAGTGTTTCAAAGTAGAGTAGCCTGAAAGGGACATTGAAACCTTGTAACTCTGAAACCTTGAAACGTGTTCACTCATGACGACTCCAACCCCTGCCTTCAAAAGAGTTCTTCTCAAGATTTCCGGTGAAGCTCTGGCGGCGAACCAGGGCTTTGGCGTCGACACCGCGCGCATTCATGAAGTGGCGGCGGAGTTGGCCGACGTTCATAAGCTGGGCGTGCAACTGGCCATCGTCGTGGGCGGAGGGAACTTCTTCCGTGGCGTGGCGCAGCAGGCGAAAGACATGGACCGGGTATCCGCCGATCACATGGGCATGCTCGCGACCGTCATTAATGGCCTCGCGCTGCAGGATGCGCTGGAGAAGCAGGGCGTCTACACGCGGGTGCAGTCGGCCATCGAGATGAAGCAGGTGGCCGAGCCTTTCATTCGCCGCCGGGCGATTCGTCATCTGGAGAAGGGGCGCGTGGTCATCTTTGCCGGTGGGACCGGCAACCCCTATTTTTCTACCGACACTGCGGCGTCGCTGCGTGCCATGGAGATCAAGGCTGAGGCGATTCTCAAGGCCACGCGGGTGGATGGAATTTACGACGCCGATCCGCTGAAGGTCGACGGCGCCAAGAAGTTCAACCATATCTCCTATATGGACGTTCTGAAGCTGGGGCTGAAAGTGATGGACTCCACCGCCATCAGCCTGTGCAAGGACAATAACCTGCCGATCATCGTCTTCAACTTGAACCAGCACGGGAACATCCGGCGGGTGGTGCTGGGGGAGAAGATTGGATCGAGGGTCAGCGCGAAGGGTGAGTGAGTCTTGCGTCAGTCGGGAGCGCTTTGGTCCGCGCCAGATCCTTCGCTCCGCCTGAAAAACGGCTTCGCTCAGGATGACGCCCCTTGAAAAAATTTGCTACTCCTTTTCCAAACTAAGCTGCCACCTGATTCACTCAATTCTGTAGCTGGCTTTCAGGTTCGGTTTATAATTCAACGTTTTGATTCTTGAAGTGTACGGAGCGGACCCATGGCTGATAGCGCGCCTCTAAAAGAAATTCGAGTTCAACTGAAAACGCGAATGGATAAGGCAGTCGGCGATTTCCGCAAGGCGATGGCGGGCGTGCGGACCGGGCGCGCGAACGTGCACATGCTCGATAACGTGAACGTCGATTACTACGGCTCGCAGATGCCGCTGAACCAGGTGGCGCAGGTGCACGCTCCGGAGGCGCAGTTGATCACGGTGCAGCCGTTTGATCCGTCGCAGTTGGGAGCGATTGAGAAAGCGATCCGCGCCGGGGATATGGGATTGAATCCGATGAACGACGGCAAACTCATTCGCGTGCCGGTCCCCGCGCTCACCCAGGAGCGGCGGCAGGACATGGTGAAGCACCTGCACCGGGTGCTGGAAGAGCACCGCACGGCGGTGCGCAATATCCGCCGCGACGGCAACGACGCCATCAAGAAAGCGCTGAAAGACAAGAAGATTACCGAAGACGAAGAGAAGCGTTCGCTCGATGAGATTCAGAAGTTGACCGACGGCGAAATCAAGAAGATGGAAGAGATGAGCAAGGGGAAAGAGAAGGAGGTGTTGGAGTTGAACTAGGGCGTTCAATTTTGAAGTCGGAATTGACATTCAACCCGGGGCCAGCCGAAGGCGGCTGTCCCCACATAAACCCCCCACGAACACCCCGTGTTTCCTCACATATAATTAAGGCTTGATGAAGCAGGTCGTCCATGCCGCGTGTCCGCACGACTGTCCCGATGCTTGCGGAGTGCTGATCACTGTGCAGGACGGGCGGGCTACGAAGATTCAGGGGGATCCGGAGCATCCGGTGACCCGCGGGTTTTTGTGCGCGAAGGTGGCGAAGTATCTGGATCGGGTGTATTCGCCGGATCGGGTGTTGTATCCGATGAGGCGGATTGGGCCTAAGGGGCCGGGGGCCGGGCAGCGGAGCTTCGCTCCGCATGACCGGGTCAAAGACCCGGTCCCACATAGTCAAAATCCACACGGTCAAGATCTACGCGAAACCTGGGAGCGGATTTCGTGGGATGAGGCTTTGGACGAGATTGCGACCCGGTTGCGGGCGATCGCGGGGGAGTTTGGGAGCGAGGCCATCCTGCCTTATTCCTTTGGAGGAACTCTGGGAGCGCTCAACAGCGCCTCCATGGACCGCCGATTCTTTCACCGGCTGGGCGCGTCGCAGTTGGAACGCGCCATCTGCTCGGCTGCGGGAGAGGCTGGGCTGGAGTCGGTGCTGGGCGTGAAGATGGGCACCGAGCCCGAGCAGTTTCGGCATTCCAAGTACATCATTGCGTGGGCATCGAACATTCACGCCAACAACGTTCACCTATGGCCGTTTATTGCTGAGGCGCGGCGCAACGGGGCGAAACTGGTGGTGATCGATCCCTACCGCACGCGCACCGCAGCTTGCGCCGACTGGTATTTGCCGATCAATCCAGGGACGGACGCGGCTTTGGCCCTGGGGATGATGCACGTCATCATCGGCGAGAACCTGCACGATGCAGATTACGTTGCGAAATACACGCTGGGATTCGAACAACTCCGCGAGAAGGTGAAAGAGTATCCGCCGGAGCGGGCGGCGCAGTGGACGGGGATTTCGGCCGCCGATATTCGCAAGCTGGCGCTCGAATATGCCACCGTCCGACCGTCGGTGATCCGGCTGAACTACGGGGTGCAAAGGTCCGAAGGCGGCGGGATGGCTACACGAGCCATCGTCATGCTGCCCTGCATCCTGGGATCTTGGAAAGAAATCGGTGGCGGGCTGCAGATGTCCACCAGCGGAGCTACTGCTTTCAGGACTGAGGTGTTGAAGCGCCCCGACCTGATGAAGGTCGCGTTGGGACGCGAAGCCCGGACCATCAACATGGTGGAGTTGGGACGCGTGCTTAATACGTTGAACGATCCGCCGGTGAAGGCTCTGTTCGTCTATGGGTCGAATCCGGCGGCGGTCGCACCCCGGCACAACGAAGTGGTTCGAGGGCTGCTGCGTCCGGATCTTTTCACCGTGGTACACGAGCAGTTTTTCACGGACACTACCGACTATGCCGACATTGTGCTGCCGGCGACCACGTTCTTCGAGCATAAGGATTTGCAGAAGGCGTACGGGCACTATTATTTGCAGGTTTCGAATCAAGCCATTGCGCCGTTGGGCGAGTGCCGTTCCAATGTCGAAGTTTTCCGGGCGCTGGCGGAACGCATGGGATTCGAAGAGGAGTGCTTCGTCGAGACTGTGGACGAGATGATTGACGCGGCTTTGGATTCGAAAGATCCGTGGCTTGAGGGGATCAGCCGCGAACGGCTTGAGCAAGGACAGGTGCGGCTGAATTTTGGGACTCATGTTGCCGATGCACAGGCAGCGGAACTTCGCTCCGCCCGACCGGGTCAAAGACCCGGTCCCACACAAACCGATCTCATACAAACCGATTCCACACAAGCCGAACCGTTTCTTCCGTTCGCGCGGGGCGGTTTTCGAACGGCTTCTGGCAAGGCGGAGCTTTACAGTGAGGCGGTGAAGGCGTTGGGGCTCGATCCGGTCGCGAACTTTACGCCTCCCAGTGAATCGCGGCACGGAACGAAGCAGAGCACGCTTCCTCTGGAACTGCTGGCGCGGAAGGCTGACAATTTCCTAAATAGCACCTTTTCCAACGTACCTTCGGTGCGGGAAATGGAAGAACCGGGGCTGCTGGAGATTTCTGCAGCTGACGCTCAGGCGCGCGGCATCGGCAATGGAGACGAGGTTCGCGTCTTCAACCACAGAGGTGATATTGTCTTGAGGGCGCGAGTGGACGGCAAAGTTCAGCCCGGAGTCGTCTCGGCGACCCTTAATTGGGCGAAGATGACGCCGGGTTTCCAGAGCATTAATGCCCTGACTTCAGAAAAACTTACCGACATGGGCAACTCGGCGACGTTTTATTCCGTCTTGGTTGAGGTAGAGTTATCCAAGCCATCCCCATGAGCAACCGCAGGTTTTGCTGATCGGATCAGACCTGCTGGGTTGGACGAGCTTTTGACCCAGAAAGAGTTGCGGTTTGGACGCATTCCCTTGCTCTACCGTATAATGACAGTTTTCTCACATCCCAGAGGCTGAGGTCGTAGCGATTCCTTTTCGCTTTCATTCGGAGAACCTTGTTGTGCCCAAGGGCCCCTGCTTTCCCAGGGCCTTGTCGGTGCCATCTTCTTCATTTCAACGGCCTTGGCCACGAGTGAGGTGGAGTGCGCGTTGGTTGTGCGTAGCCTTTGCGGCGTTTTGGCTGATGGGCGCAAGCCTGACGTGGGCGCAGAACGACATCGTCTCGGAGATCAGCGTCATCGGCAACCGCCGAATTCCAGCCGAAACCATCCGGGCGCGTATCTTTACGAAGGCGGGGGATGTTTACGATCAGGCCGCCCTGGAGCGCGACTTCAACTCCCTGTGGAACACGGGCTACTTCGAGGACATTAAGATCCTGCGGGAGCAAACTCCCAAGGGCTGGCGCCTGACCTTCCAGGTGAAAGAAAAGCCGACCATCCGCACCATCGACTACGTCGGCGCCAGTTCAGTTTCTAACAGTGACATCCTTGACCGGTTCAAGCAGGATAAAGTCGGCCTGGTGGTGGAGAGTCAGTACGATCCCACCCGCATCAAGAAAGCGGAAGTCTCCATCAAGAATCTGCTGTCCGAACACGGGCGGCAGTTTGCGACGATTCGTTCCGAAGTACGGCAGATTCCTCCAGCCGCGGTCGGTATTACGTTCGTCGTCAAGGAAGGACCCAAGGTCAAAGTCGGCAAGATCAAGTTCGAAGGCAACAAGAACATCAATTCGCGGACCCTGCGGGCGGCCATGAAGAACCTGAAGCCGATCGGCATTCCGCATTCGATCTTCCTAGAGAACATCTTCGCGAAGACCTACGACGCCACCAAACTGGAAGAAGACACCGAGCGGGTGCGGGCCGAATACCAGAACCGCGGCTACTTCAAGGTGGGCGTGAGCGATCCTAAGACGGAGATCCACGACACTGGGCACAAGGGCTTCCACATCTGGCTGCTGCAGGCTGGTCCAGGCAAGGCCGTAGACATCACGATGCCCGTCGAGGAGGGTGACAAGTACCGACTGGGCAAGATTACCTTCAAGAACAATAAGGCCATCTCGAACACCGTGGCACTACGCTCGCTGTTTCCGCTGAAGGACGGAGATATCTTCTCCCGCGAAAAGATCGCCAAAGGCATCGAGGCATTGCGTAAAGCTTACGGCGAGTATGGGTACATCAATTACACGGGCGTTCCTTCCACGACCTTCGACGACGAAAAGAAGATCGCAGATCTGGAGATCGACATCGACGAGGGGAAGCAGTTTTACGTCCGCCGCATCGAGTTCACGGGCAATACCACCACGCGCGACAAAGTGATCCGCCGCGAACTGGCGCTGGAGGAAGGCGGCATCTACAACTCGCGCCTGTGGGAACTGAGTCTGATGCGCCTGAATCAGCTCTCTTATTTCGACCAGCTCAAACCGGACGACCCGAACGTGACGGAGAAAAAGCTGGATGAGAAGAACGGTCAAGTCGACCTGACGCTGAAGGTTAAGGAGAAGGGCAAGAACAGCATCGGACTCAACGGAGGCGTGAGCGGGCTGGAGGGAGCCTTCATCGGGCTGAATTACTCGACGAATAACTTCCTGGGACGAGGGGAAACCCTGCAAGTTCAGATCAGCCTCGGCAACCTGGCGCGGAGCGTCATGTTCGGCTTTACGCAGCCCTACATGTTCGATCGCCCACTGCAGTTTGGTTTTACGGTGTTCGGCAACAAGATCAGCTACAACCAGGCGCGGCAGCTTTCCATCTTCAGCGGACAGAACCTGAACCTGCCTGCGGCACAGTTGCAAAACCTGCAGAACTACTCGCAGTCGAGCGTTGGCTTTACCACGTCGTTGAGTTACCCGCTGCGGCGCTCGTTCAAGCGAGTCGGCATAACCTATTCGCTCGACCGGTCAAGCCTGGTGGCCCTCAGCACGGCTTCGAAGAGCCTTTTCGATTTCATCGCATTCCGGGGGATTTCAGGACCGAATGCAGTGAATGGAATCATCACCAGTTCGATCTTCCCCAACTTCTCGTTCAATACTCTGGACAGCGGAATCTCCCCACATAAGGGGCACCAGATGACGCTGGGAATGCAATTGGCTGGACTGGGTGGCACCGTCCATTCGGTCCGTCCGTTGGTTCAATATAAGCAGTTCATCCCCGTAAATCACCGGCGCAACGCGATCGGCTTCAACGTGCAGGGATCGTTCATCAGCGGATATGGCGGGTTGGTAGCGCCGCCGTTCCAGCGCTTCTTCATGGGCGGCGAAAACGATATCCGTGGATTCGATATCCGCTCGATCTCGCCGGTGGCGTTCCTGCCGAGTTCTAACGTGATCACGCTGACCAATCCAGACGGGACCCCCGTCCCCAAGAACCCGGCGAATCCACGACTGGGTAACTGGACGATCCCTATCCCGGTCGACCAGATCGTGTTCCCGGGCGGCGATCTCAGTGTGTTCGGGAACCTTGAATATCGCATTACGATCGCGGGGCCAGTGGCGATTGTGCCCTTTGTGGATGCGGGCATCGACCCGATTCTACGGCCGTCTCAGTTGCAGATTGCCACGGTGCAATATGACCAGGTGATCGGGACGCTCTTCGGCTGTCCGGTGCTGGATGCCGGCTACAACTGCCAGGGCGGAGGCATTTTGAACCCGAGGCCCTCGCAGAATCTCAGCGTTTTGAACTCCGCGAACTGGCAGCTGCGGATGTCCACGGGACTCGAACTGCAAATGTTCCTGCCGGTGGTGAACGCCCCCTTCCGCATTTACTGGGCATACAACCCTCTGCGGCTTGACGAGCAAGCCAACCCGCCGATTCCGATTACGCGCGCCATGTTCCCGGCCGGTGCGGCGGGAGACTATACCTATCATTTGGCAGTCAACACGTACGCCCCCAGTTTCCAGTTGAGGGAGCCGCGAAAGACGTTCCGGTTCACGGTGGCGACGACGTTCTAACCAGGCGCCCGGAAGGTTGTTTGACGAGCCGAGAGCGAGGTCACTATAATGTGGATGATCCACGCCATCAAGTCTGCTGTGAGGAGTGGACGCCACGCCCGCAAGACCGGCGTGTGTTGCTGGCAATCGAGTGCGCCATTTCCGACGGCGGCCGCTAGCGCAGCGGAGACCTCATTCAGTGCGGCCCAGCGTTGACTGAAGAAGCGATCTGAGAGCAATTTCGAAAAATCTTTCCCGGAACCATGTTCCAAGGAGTTCAACCGATCCAATGACAAGCAAGTTTCTGCGAGTTCTTCTGGCCACAGCGGTTACGTTCGCGATTTCCGCATTGGCCCAAACCGGCAGCGCCGCCACACCGTCGAGTCCGGCTGCGACGCCCGCCAATCCTTCTTCGGCAGCACCGGCAACCACTGGGCTGAGCACCGGCACCAAGGTGGGAGCCATCAACATTCAGGAAGCGATTTTCGGCAGCAACGAAGGCCAGCGCGACCTCCAAGGTCTGCAAAAGAAGTTCGAACCCAAACAGAACGAACTGAAGGGCCAGAACGACGAACTGGAAGGCTTGAAGAAGCAGCTCACGGCCCAGCAGGACAAGCTCAACGAAGAGGCGCTCGCCACCCTGAAGAAGCAGATCGAAGCCAAGCAAAAGGTGTTTGATCGCTCCGTGCAGGACGCGCAGGAAGACTTCGGGAACCAGAATCAGGAGATTGCCACGCGCATCCTGCAGAAGATGGCTCCCATGATCGTGAAGTATTCGCAGGAAAATGGCTTTGGCATGATCGTCGACACCTCGAAGCCCTGGCCGCAGAGCAATGTGCTGTGGTGGGGAGAAGCGATCGACATTACCAAGGCCGTAGTTGACGGGTACAACGTGCAGTCAGGTGTGGCCGCGCCAGCGGCGGCTGCTCCCAAGCCAGCTGCTCCCAAGCCGGCCGGCACCGCGAAGCCCGCGGCGCCTAAGCCGACCGAGCCACCCAAATAACGAGCCTGACACCTCTGGTGTCGCGAGAGTTCCAGCAGGCCGCGTGAAAACGCGGCCTTTTTCTTTGTGGCACTAGCTCCCGCGCGGGCGTTCCTGGTGTCCATACCAGCAAACAGATTTCACGCTGGAGGACACTATGTTTGCCGAGAGCATGCTGGAAACATCCTGGGCCCAACGCACTCGCCGCAGCTGGACGACATTGACGTCGTTCGGCCTGCAGGCGTTGATCATCGGCTGTCTGCTGTTGTTGCCGCTGTGGAAGACTATTGGACTTCCTGCGGCGCGAGTTCTTTCGGGTCCCCTATCGTGGGGAACTCCAGCGCCCCCCGCACCGCGGGTTCAACATCAGCGTACCGTCACCGTCGTACGGAGCAATCTTGCGGACAACGTGCTGATCGCTCCGCGGGAGGTTCCTGATCATGTTGCGAAGATTGAGGAAACGGTCGCACCTCCGCAGATGAGTTTCGACCGTCCGGATTTGGGCGTGCCCGGCGGAACCGGCGAAGGCGGTCGGGGTGGAGCCTGGAAATCGATCGGCGATGCCTTGGCTCACGCGGCGCCGCTGCCTGTCCCGGCTCACGCGACATCCCCCACCTTCCGCACCTCTAGCATGCTGGAAGGCATGCTGATTCGCAGGGTGCAGCCGGTCTATCCTCCGCTGGCGAGAACGGCGCATGTTCAGGGTCCGGTGGTGGTGTATGCGCTTATCAGCAAGGCGGGGACGATGGAGAACGTGCACGCGATCTCTGGGCATCCCATGCTGGTGCCGGCGGCGATCGATGCGGTGAGCCAGTGGCGATACCGGCCTTACATCCTGAACAGCGAGCCGATCGAGGTGGAAACGCAGATCACGGTGAATTTCCTTCTGGCGGGGAACTAGTCTGGAAACTTGCGAACTGACGGGGAGTCGGCGTTTCGGCAAAGTGGCTAGTCGGCGTGCTTGCCCTCGGCGGCGAGGGCGAGGCGCCCTCGCGACAGCCGGCAGGATGCCGGCGCTACTCTTGGCGGGAGTAGCCCCAGCGTAACGTGGGCGCGCGGGCGGCTCCCGCTATAATCGCGAAAGTGGCGAGCACTGCAGAAATCCTGAGCCGCGTGGCGACCCGTCCAACCTGGGCGGAAGTCTCTTTGACCGCGCTGCGGCAAAACTTCCGCACGGTGCAGAAGCACTTGGGAGCGAACGTCACGGTGTGCGCCGTGGTGAAGGCGGACGCTTACGGTCACGGCGCAGTTGAGTGCTCACGCGCGCTCGAAGCCGAGGGCGCGAAATGGCTGGGCGTCACCTCGCTCGACGAGGCGATTCCTCTGCGCGAGGCGGGCATTCGCGCGAACATTCTTTTGATGACCGGCTTCTGGCGCGGAGAGGAAAGCGAGATCATTCGCTTGCACCTTACTCCGACGGTCTGGGAACCGTGGCATATCGAGACGCTAGAGACCGCGGCGGCTGGGTTGGGAGTGGCGCGGCATCCGGTGCACTTGAAGGTAGATACGGGCATGGGACGCCTAGGCGTTGGCGTCGATCAACTGCCCACCGTGCTAGCCGCATTGAAAGCGGCCAACCATCTCGTGCTGGAAGGACTCTCCACACATCTCGCGTCGTCCGAAATCATGGACGCGCCTTCAGTGGCCGAGCAGGAACGCAGCTTCGACTCGGCGCGCCGCATGGTGCGCGAGGCTGGCTTGGAGCCCGCGTTTGTGCATATCGCAAATACCGCGGCGGTCATTTCGCGGCGGGAGACCTGGAACAGCATGGTGCGTCCGGGAGTGGCGCTCTATGGTTATTACCTGCCCTTTCAGCGCGCGGGGCGCGAGGTGAGCGGCGGGACGTTGCGCTTGCCGGTAAAGCCGATTCTTACCTGGAAGACGCGGATTCTTTCGTTGCGCGATTTCGGTCCGAACCAGGCGCTGGGCTATGGCGCTACCTATGTGACCAAGGCTCCCGCGCACGTTGCGGTGCTGCCCGTCGGTTACGCCGATGGATACAATCGCCAGCTTTCCAACCGCGGACGCGTGATTGTGCGCGAGCATTACGCCCCGATCGTGGGGCGTATCTCGATGGACCTTACGTTGGTGGATGTAACTGGGATTCCGGGCGTGGCCGTGGGGGATGAAGTGATCCTGCTGGGAGTGGGCGAAGGCCTGAGTGTAGACGCTTTGGAGCACGCCGAGTTGGCAAACAGTACTCCGTACGAGATTCTGTGCAATATTTCGAAGCGCGTGCCGCGACGGTACGGCAGCTAGAAAAATGTTGTCAGCCCTCCGATTCTCGGACACGACCTCAGTTATCGGCTGTTGACGCGCCGCTCCGGTGCGGTCCGCGGTTTGATGGATGTTGATTCTTTCCGTGCCTCCATGTATTTCCTCAGAACGGCGTTGATCGTACTCTGATATCCCCGGCCATGCTTGCGAAAAAACGTCAGCACGTCGGGATCGATGCGCAAAGTGATCTGTTTTTTCGGGCCCGGCCAGAGGATCGCGTTCGCAAAAAAGTCTGGCCCTAGCTTCGGAATATCCGAAAAATCAATATCCTCGTCCCGCATGGAATCAATACGCTTCCAATCCGTTCGGGATTGCCGTTTCGTATTCTTTCCGTTCTTCATGGTGCGCCTTTCTCAACGAAATGATGCGAATGGTGTCGGGGCCGCGTTCGGTGAAAATGACTACAGCCGTGCGCCCGCGAATCGTACCGATTCCTCTCCAGCGCTTCTCTCCGTAGTCTTCCCGGGTGTCGGGTTCCACGACGAGTGGACTGCTAAACATCTGCTCTGCATCCACAAAATCGAGCCCATGTTTTCGCAGGTTGACCCCCTTTCTTGCTCGGATCCCATTCAAATATCATTGTAGCTCCAAATGTAGTTACATTGAATAGAAAAAACCTCTCCAGGCTCACCTTCGTGTAATAGCGGGGCTGCCGGCCTCTTCTCGGTGATGGGCGTCACAGGCATGACATTTCTTCCGGAACAGTCCCGTTTAGGGACCAAATGTGCGCTGCCAGTAGCCCTTTGCGGCCGTTCGCTGATTGATGCCAGAGTGGCGCGTCGACGCTTGTTACACTAGAGGATTAACCATGCCTTCGCGCTACGCACAATGGATGTATGACTGGGAACACCGGCTGACTTCGGTGGACAACAACCGCGTGGTGCGTCCGCTGGATTGGGGCGTGGAATTCACGCGGGACTGGCCTTGCCGTAACGGCTATCGTCTTGGGCATGCGCCGGATGATCCCGAGAAGTTCATCCTCGATTACAACCACCGCATCGTCGCGGCGAGCGATGAATTTTATTCCTACACCAAGCCCACAGATTTCTGCGTGGAGACGCGCGAGGTTCAAGTTTTCTCCACGCGCGAAGTGCCCGACCCGAAGCTTGAGGCCAAGGTAAAAGGCACGTTCGGAGAATTTCTGCGATTCACTTCGGCGGTGAAGACGCCCTATCCCGAAAACAATCTGGTGAATGCCCGCTGGTTTCCGGCGAAGGGGCGCCGTGCGGTTATTCTTTTGCCGCACTGGAATGCCGACGCGGTCGCTTATGTCGCCCTGTGCAAACTGTTCAACATGCTGGGCATCGCAGTGCTGCGGTTGACTATGCCGTATCACGACATTCGCATGCCCGCCGAGATCAGCCGGGCCGACTATGCTGTGTCGGCCAATATCGGGCGCACGCTTGATGCGGTGCGGCAGGGAGTGGTCGATATTCGGAGTTGCCTCGACTGGCTCGAACAACAGGGCTACAGCGAACTCGGAATTGTGGGCACGAGTCTCGGATCTTGCTACGCGTTCATCGCGACGGCGCACGATCCGCGGATTCGCGTGGCCGCGTTCAATCACGCGTCCACGTATGTTGCCGACGTGGTATGGCATGGGCAGTCGACCCGGCACATCCGGCAGGGGATTGAGCAGTCGATTAATCTTGATCGCTTGCGGCAGGCCTGGCTGGCGGTGAGTCCCATGTCGTACTTCAAGCAGTTCTCGCGCTGGCCGCGGAAGTCACTCATCGTTTATGCGAAGTATGATCTGACGTTTTTGCCTGAGTTGTCACGGCAGACCGTCGCCGAATTCGAGCGGCATGGGCTCGATCACAAGGTCGCCGTGTTGCCTTGCGGGCATTATACGACTGGCGAGACGCCTTATAAATATATGGATGGGTGGCACCTGGCGTCGTTTTTGCGGACGGCATTTTAGCAAAAGCGTCAACCACTAAGGACACTAAGGTTCACGAAGGAAACCCTTTAGAATATGAGGATGGTTTCTCCTCGAGCCGCTACTCCCGACACGGTTGTCGAATCCCGGCGCGGCGAGTTTTTGATCAGCACCGACCCCAACCGTCTGGATCTGGATGTGATATATGAGTTCCTGACGAACTGCTACTGGTCGAAGGGAATTCCGCGGGAAGTTGTGGCGCGATCGATCGAGCATTCCCTGTGCTTCGGCGTTTATGATGGTAATGGCGTGCAGGTGGGCTTTGCCCGGGTCGTCAGCGATTTCGCTACCGTAGCGTATCTTGGCGATGTGTTCATTCTCGAAACGCATCGCGGACGCGGCCTGAGCAAGTGGTTGATGGAGTCCATTACGCAGCATCCCGCGCTGCAGGGTCTGCGGCGCTGGATTCTGCTGACTCGCGATGCGCACGAGCTATACAAGAAATTTGGGTTCACGCCGGTGAAGGCACCCGAACGCTATATGGAACGGCACGATCCAAGCGTTTACGAAACCAGGAAAACAACATGATAACTTCCGCGAAGATGTACCGTCCGCTTTTCGAAAGCGATCCGCAGATTGCCGCCGCCATTGACAACGAAACCCGGCGCCAGCATGAGGGCCTCGAACTGATCGCCTCGGAGAACTTCGTCAGTGAAGCCGTGCTCGAAGCTGCGGGCTCGGTGTTCACGAATAAGTACGCCGAGGGATATCCCGGCAAGCGTTACTACGGCGGCTGCGAGTATGCGGATATCGTCGAGAACCTGGCACGGGACCGGGCGAAGCAACTATTCAGCGCGGAGCACGCCAATGTGCAACCTCACGCCGGCTCGCAGGCGAACATGGAGGCTTATGCGGCCATACTGCAACCGGGCGATACGATTCTCGGGCTCAACCTGGCGCATGGCGGTCACCTTACGCACGGGCATCATCTGAATTTTTCCGGCAAGACCTACAAAATCGTTCCGTACGGCGTCACCAAGGAAACCGAAACCATCGACTACGACGAGTTGGAAAAGCTCGCGGTGCAGGAGCGTCCGAAGCTGATCATTGGCGGAGGGAGCGCCTATCCGCGCATCATTGATTTCGCACGCATGCGGCAGATTGCCGACAAAGTGGGCGCGCTTTTTCTGGTGGACATGGCGCACTTTGCTGGACTCGTCGCCGGTGGGGCGCATCCTTCGCCGGTGCCGCACGCGCACATTGTTACTTCGACCACGCACAAGACTCTGCGTGGGCCGCGCTCCGGGATGATCCTCTCCAAGGCCGAGTTCGCGCAGGCCATCGACAAAGTCGTGTTCCCGGGCATGCAGGGCGGACCGCTGGTGCACATCATGGCGGCCAAGGCGGTGTGCTTTCAGGAAGCGATGCAGCCTGAATTCCGCGACTACGCGTGGCAAGTCGTCGCCAACGCGAAAGTGCTGGCGCAATCGCTGGCCGATGAAGGATTCCGCATCATTTCTGGCGGTACCGATACGCACCTCATGCTGGTCGATGTTTTCTCGAAGGGAATGCTGGGCAGCGAAGCCGAGAAGGCGCTGGGCGAGGCCGGAATCACGGTCAACAAGAATGCCATTCCGTTCGATACCAATCCGCCGATGAAGCCAAGCGGAATCCGTATCGGTTCGCCGGCCATGACCACGCGCGGTATGAAGGAAGCCGAGATGCGGCAGATCGGCCAGTGGATCGCCGAGGCGCTTTTCCACCGAACGGACGCGAGCGTGCTGAGCAAGGTCCGCAAGCAGGTGCTGGACTTGTGCGAGGCGTTCCCGCTGTATGCGGATCGGAGAGCGCGGGCGCAAGCAGAAGTGAAGGCATAATTCCCCTGTGTCCTCCGTGTCCTCTATGGTTAAATGCCTTCGGTGAAGATCGCCATCGATATTCGGCGGATGACCGAGTTTGGCGTAGGCACCTATATCCGCAATGTGGTGCGGACGCTGGGGCGACTGGACCGCGAGAATCAGTATCTGCTGATCGGATCTCCCGCCAAGGTCGAGGAAATCGGCGCCCTGCCACCCAACTTTCACGCTGTCCCGCTCCTCGCGTCGGACCGTTCGCTCCAGGGATACCGCGAGTTCCGCACCGCCTTGCAACGGCTGAGTTGCGACCTGGTCCATATTCCCAATCTATTTTCCGTGCCGCGGATGCTGCCGTGTCCGTATGTCATGACCGTGCACGACATGCTGGAGCACATGTCGCGCGCGCGGGAGCAAAGCGGGTTCTGGCGCTCGTTTCACTTTCAGATGACCAAGCGGGTGCTCGCTGGAGCGGCGCGGATTTTTGCTGTCTCGAATTTCACGCGCAATGAAATCGAAAAGCTGTTTGAGATTCCGTCCGACCGGGTCGAGGTGGTCTACAACGCCATTGATGAACGCTTTCTGCACGGCCACGCCACCGCTCCTGAACGCGACCTGATTGCGCGTCGGTATCAGGTGACGTATCCCTTTCTGCTGTATGCGGGGAGGATCAGTCCACACAAGAATGTAGTGCGCATGATTGAAGCGTTTTCTGCGCTGAAAACGGAACTGGAGCGGGACCAGGCCTATCCGGATCTCAAACTCATCATCATTGGTGACGATCTTTCCGGCAATCCGGATTTGCGGCGAACGGTGGTGCGCAGCGGCGTGCAGCACGATGTGCGCTTTCTGGGGTTCGTGCCGATTGAAGTGCTGCGAATTTTCTACGATGAGGCGAAGATATTTGTTTTCCCGTCGCTGTATGAAGGCTTCGGCTTGCCTCCGCTGGAGGCCATGGTGCACGGGACTCCGGTGGTGACGTCGAACGTGTCATCCCTGCCCGAGGTGGTGGGGAACGCGGCGGTGCTGGTGAATCCCGAAAACGTTTTCGAGATCATGCGCGCTCTGCACCGCGTTCTCATGGACAAGTCTTTGCGCGACCGCATGAAGGAACGCGGCTACCAGCAGGCTGCGAAGTTCTCCTGGGAAACGTCGGTGAGGCGGATCTTGGAGGCCTACGGCCAGATCGCCCACGGCGGCCGGCCGAACGCCGGTCAACTGCCCGCCGCGGACTGAAAGGCGCGGACTTACTTCACCAGCGGATTGCCAGGCGACAGGATGGCGAGTTTGTGCAGCTTGGCGGTGATGCGGGTCTTGTCGGCATCGGTTTTGGCGGCGGCCAGGCGCTTGCGCAGCTGGACAATCTTTTCTTTGCGGGTACGGCGCCGGCGAATCTCGGGCCGACGGCTGGGTGCTGACATGGGGCGCTCCTGAAAATGAATTTAAGAAAATCTGTTGGCAGCCGGACCTGTAAGCCGAATTCTGTCCGCAGGATTGCTCCCGCTGGACGGCCATTCCTCTGGGCCGCGCATCACTGCGCGGCTCTAGCGACCTACCCGAAGGTTTGACGCACCGAGCCGGCACGTGTCCGGAACCGAAATCCCAGACTTCCTCCCTATTTGGTCTTGCTCCGTGTGGGGTTTGCCCTGCCCGCTGCATTACTGCCGCGGCGGTGCGCTCTTACCGCACCTTTTCACCCTTACCCCGGCGTTGCCGCCGCGGCGGTATGTTTTCTGTGGCACTTTCCGTCAACCGGGCTTGAACCCGGCTTCCCGGACGTTATCCGGCACACTGCTATGCGGAGTTCGGACTTTCCTCTCCCTGCGCCCGAAGACGCTGAGAGCGACCGTCCGGTCCGGCTGCCTACGGAATGATTATACCCGGCTGCCGGCTCTGGGCTTCCGGAACTCTGCCAGCGCTTTTGCCGTATCTTCATAGGTTAGGCGTAGACTTGACTCCGACGGGAGCAACCGTACTTCCGCGGAACCGGACGCCAAAAGCGCCGGAAGCCAACCTCATGCACATCGCCGAAGCCGTTCGCGTGGCGCTGCAGTCTCTCTGGGCGAATAAGCTGCGCTCGGTGCTGACTCTGCTGGGCGTGGTCATCGGCGTCGGCGCGGTGATCGCGGTGCTTACCTTCGTCAGCGGCATCAACCGCTACATTGCTGAAAAGGTTTTCAACCTCGGCGCGGATGTTTTCATCATCAACAAGCACTCCTCGGTTATCACCAATATCGACCAACTGCTGGAAGCCGAAAAGCGCAAAGACATCACGCTGGAGGATTATTACGCCGTCGCCGAAGGTTGCGGCCGGTGCTCGGACTTGGGGGCCATGGTCGCGAACCTTGCCGGGAAGGTGAAGTATGGCCAGCAATCCATCAACAATACCTTCATACGGGGACTTACGCCCTCGATGCCGGCCATCCTGAATATTGATATGAGTGCCGGGCGTCCGATCAACGATGTCGATGTCAGCAATCACGCCATGGTCGCGGTGATTGGTACTGATCTTGTGGATAACCTCTTCCCGGGAGAAGACCCGTTAAACAAGGAAATCCATGCCGGCGGCCAGTCGTATCGGGTGATCGGCATCGGGAAGAAGCAGGGTACGACACTAGGGCAGAGCCGTGACAACTATCTGATGGTCCCCATCACCGCCTATCTCAAGCAATACGGCAGCCACAATAGCATCATCATTTGCGGCAAGGCCGCCGGGGTTGGCAGCCAATTGGATGCCGCGATGGACGAGGCCCGGGTTATACTGCGCGCCCGCCGCCACGATGCCCCGGGTGCCTCCGACAGTTTTGCCATCGAGACCAACGAAAACTTTCTTTCCCTCTGGGCGAGCCTGACCCAGACCTTCTTCATCGCCATGATTGCGATCGCTGCCACTGCCTTGGTCGTCGGGGGCATCGTCATCATGAACATCATGCTGGTGTCCGTGACGGAGCGAACGCGCGAAATCGGCGTCCGCAAGGCGATGGGCGCGCGCCGCCGGGATGTCCTGCTCCAGTTCCTGATTGAATCAAGCACAGTGGCGCTGGTCGGGGGCTTTCTGGGTGTGGTCGGGGGAATTGTCCTGGCCAAGAGCGTCACCCTGCTTATCGGGATGCCCTCAGCTGTCCCGCTGTGGGCGGTGATCGCAGCGCTGCTCGTATCGAGCAGCGTGGGACTGTTTTTCGGGGTGTATCCGGCGAAGAGAGCGGCTCGTCTTGATCCGATTGTGGCCCTCAGGTTCGAACTGTAACAGGGGCTGCTGAACGAAGACCTATATGCCACGGCATGACTACGGCGAAATATTGAGCATGGCGGTCGCCACGTTGCGAGCCAACAAGCTGCGATCGGGGCTCACGGTTTTAGGAATCGTCATTGGCGTTGTCGTCGTCATCGGGATTTCCTCGTTCGTCAGCGGCCTGAACACCAGTGTGATGGAGTCCATTGGAAGCATGGGCTCAAACCTGATCTTCGTGTTTCATATTCAGCCCTTCAGTTTCAGCCGCCCCACAGAAGAAATGCGCACTCGCAAGGTGCTGACCTTCGAGGACTACGAGGCCATCAGCGAACTGCCCCATGTCAAGGCAGCGACTTGCGGGTTGCGCTATCAGCGGCCGGAATTCGGCACGGGAACGTACTCGGTGAAATACGAGGGCCGCAAGACCAAGAACACAATCCTGGAAGGCGATGTTTACACCTGGAAAGACGTCTTCGACCTGCAGCCCACCCAAGGGCGATGGTTCACACAAAGTGATGAAGAACATCGCGCTCCGGTGATAATTTTGGGATCCGATGTGGACGAGGAACTGTTTCCCAACGGAAACGGACTGGGCAAGGAAATCAATATTGATGGGCAGTTGTTTACGGTCGTGGGTATTGCCGAAAAGCGCAAGAGTGCGTTTGGCGGGGGAAAAAATGCAGAAGACAACCTGGTCTTCTTCCCCCTCAGCACTTTCATTAAACTGCACCCGGAAGTCGTGCGGACCGGTTATTGGATCAGCCTTAAGGCAACATCCCACGAAGACATGGCCAAGGCGGAGGACGAAATTCGCCAAGTCATGCGTCGCCGCCGCAAGGTACCACCCCAGGACTCCGACAATTTCGCGATCTTCACTCAGGACGCGATGTCGGACCTTTGGAACCAACTGACCGGCATGCTTTTTGTGTTCATGTTTGCCGTCTCGAGCGTGGCCTTGATGGTTGGTGGCGTGGGCGTGATGAACATCATGCTCGTTTCGGTGACCGAGCGGACGCGGGAGATTGGAGTGCGCAAAGCCATTGGCGCCCGCAAGGCCGATGTCCTTCTTCAATTTACGATCGAGGCGGTGATCCTGACTGCTATCGGCGGCATCATCGGCGTGCTGCTGGGCGCTTTCATTGTCTGGATCCTGCCGCTGATATGGTCTACGTTGCCGGCGCGCTTGTCGGCCTTTTGGGTCGTCATAGCTTTCGGCGCCGCTACTGGTGTCGGTCTGGTGTTCGGGATCTATCCCGCATGGAAAGCGGCGAACTTGGACCCGATTGAGTCATTGCGGTACGAATAACCGGCCTGCCTCCTGATAAACTTGACCCTGACAGTCAGCACGGCATTCCCCCGCAAGCACGACGCCGCGAGACTGAAGCCGACCTCATGAACATCGCAGAAGCCATCCGAATCGCGCTGCGGTCCTTGTGGGCCAACAAGCTGCGCTCTGTCCTCACGCTGCTGGGCGTGGTGATTGGCATCGCGGCGGTCATCGCGGTCGTGACATTTGTGTCTGGGATTCAGGACTACGTGGCGACCAAGATTTTCAATCTTGGCGCCGACGTCTTCATTATTGCCAAGATGTCGCCGATCGAGACCAATGTCGAGCACTTTCTGGTGGCAGAGAAACGCAAGAACCTGAAGCTGGAAGACTACCAGGCCGTGTTGGAGGCCTGCCGCCACTGCGAGTATGTGGGCGCGATGGCGCGCGGCAGCGGAAAAGTGAAGCACAACGAACAATCCATCAGCGATACGACTATCCAGGGGATTACGCCTTCGGTTGCGTCCATCCTCGACACGGATTTGACGTACGGGCGAATGTTGAACGATACGGACTTGAATAATCACCTGCAGGTGGCAGTCGTGGGTACCGACATCGTCGAGCATCTGCTGGGTGGGGCCGACCCGCTGGGCCAGGAGATCCGCGTTGACGGTTGGACCTACCAGGTGATCGGTGTCGGAAAGAAGAAAGGCAAGACGCTGGGGCAGAGCGCCGACAACTACGTGTTGATCCCCGTGACCGTTTACCTGAAGCAGTACGGGTCGCACAACGACAGTCTTCGAATTTGGGGCAAGGCCACGGCGACTGGAGCTCCACTGAGCCAGGCGATCGACGAGGCCCGAATTGCGCTGCGCGCTCAACGGCATGACCGCGTTGGCGAAGAAGACAGCTTTGAAGTCGAAACCAATGCCAGCCTGCTGAGCATCTGGTCGGGGTTGAGCAGTACCTTCTTCATGGCGACGATTGGCATTGCCGCGGTCTCGCTGGTTGTGGGTGGGATCGTCATCATGAACATCATGCTGGTTTCGGTGACCGAGCGGACGCGCGAAATCGGCATTCGTAAAGCGCTGGGAGCCAAGCGCGATGACGTGCTTCTGCAGTTTCTGATTGAAGCTGTAATCCTGGCGTTGATCGGCGGTGTGCTGGGAGTGCTCAGCGGCGCGATGGTGGCGGAAGCGGTTACGCTGTTAATCGGAATGCCGTCGTCGATCAAGCTGTGGGCCGTAGCTGCGGGGTTACTGGTTTCCGCCAGCGTGGGAGTGTTCTTCGGCGTCTATCCGGCGCGCAAAGCGGCGCGGCTGGATCCGATTGTGGCGTTGCGGTTTGAAATGTAAAAGGCTTTCGGCTCCTGGCGTCCGGCTTCCGGAAAAACCGGGGGGATCGAACGAAGTTGGAGTGCGGCTTTGGAATTTCCGGAAGCCGGATAGCGGAAGCCGGCAGCCGACTCTTTATGATTCGCAAAGACGAATTCGGCGAAATCGTCCGCATGGCGACGGACACGATCCGCGGCAATAAGCTGCGATCGGCGCTGACTGTGCTGGGCATCGTGATTGGCGTTGCCGTCGTGATCGGCGTGTCCTCGATCGGCCGAGGCCTGGATGAGAACGTCCGCGAAATCGTCAGCAGCATCGGTTCTGACGTAATCTTCGCTTTCCACATCGAGCCTTTCACGTTTGGCCGACCTACCGAGGAAATGCGGACTCGCAAGGAACTGACCTACGATGACGCCGTGGCGATCCGAGACCTGCCGCATGTAAAAGCTGTGACCGCCGGCATCCGATATTTTCGGCCGGAGTTGGGCGTGGGAACTTTTGCCGTGAAGTACGGGGACCGGAAAGCGAAGAACACAATTCTCGAAGGCGACCAGGCATCCGCCAAGGAAGTATTCGACCTGCTGATTGCGACGGGACGATGGTTCAGCGAAGTGGACGAAGAGCACCGGTCGAACGTGGTTCTGCTGTGCGCTGATACCACGGAGGAGCTGTTTGGTACCGAGAGTCCGCTGGGTAAGGAAGTCAACATCGAAGGTCAGCTTTTTACAGTGATTGGAACGGTGCAGCCGGTGAAGTCAGTGTTTGGCGGAGGAAAGAATCCAGAGGACAACAAGGTCGTCTTCCCGCTAAGCACGCTGCGCAAACTGCATCCTGAACTGAAGCAGCACTGGATCAGCGTCAAGGCCACCTCGCACGACGATGTTCCCAAGGCGATCGACGAGATACGCGAACTGCTGCGGCGGCGGCGCAAAGTTCCCGTGGACAAGCCTGATAACTTCGCGGTCTTTACGTCGGATTCCATCTCCGATGCTTGGAACCAGATTACGGGGGCCCTGTTCGTCGGCATGTTCGCGATCTCCAGTGTTGCGCTGATCGTTGGCGGTGTCGGAGTGATGAACATCATGCTGGTCAGCGTCACCGAACGCACGCGTGAGATTGGTGTGCGCAAGGCGATCGGAGCGCGCAAGCGCGACATTCTTTTGCAGTTCACTCTCGAAGCCATTATGTTGACGGCGGTCGGCGGGATCATTGGCGTTACGGCGGGTGCGCTGGTGGTGTGGGTGATCCCGTTCCTGTGGCCTTCGTTGCCGGCCCGCATGTCTGTGTTCTGGACCACATTCGGTTTCAGCGCCGCCGCCGGAGTAGGACTCATCTTCGGGATTTACCCCGCATGGAAAGCGGCGAACCTCGATCCGATTGAGTCGTTGCGGTACGAATAGATCGACCTGCGACCGCGCATGATTCACTTGACTGTCAGGATCTCCCAAGTCGTCGCGATTCTCGGGTGCTTTTCCAGTTCCATCTACTACCTGCTGTGCTTGTGGAGTGCGCGAGCTTTTCTTCGTGAGCGGAAGGCGGGCCGGGGCGTCAGCCCGACACAGGCTTTGCCTCCTGTTTCGATTCTGAAGCCGCTCAAGGGCACGGACCCGGATATCTACGAGAGCTTTCGCAGCCATTGTCGGCAGGACTATCCCGAGCACGAAATTATTTTTGGAGTGAGCGATCCCGACGATCCAGCCGTCGCCAGCGTGCTGCAGTTGCAGCGGGAATTTCCTGACCGTTCGATTCGTCTGGTTGTGTGCTCAAACAGACTCGGGGCCAACGTGAAGGTTAGCAATCTCGAGCAGATGCTTTCTGCTGCGCGGTATCAGCATTTGCTGGTCAATGACAGCGACATTCATGTGGAACCCGATTATCTGCGCAGGGTCATGGCGCCGCTGACGGATGAGCGCGTAGGGATGGTGACGTGTCTTTACCGCGGGGTTCCGGCACGCACACTCGGCTCGCGTCTGGAATCGCTGGGCATCAGCACCGACTTTTGCGCTGGTGTTCTAGTAGCTCGCCAGTTGGAAGGCGGACTCCGCTTCGGGCTCGGTTCAACGCTGGCTTTCCGGCGGGCTGATTTGGAGCGCATCGGCGGGTTCAAGTCCATCGTCGATTTTCTTGCCGACGATTACGAACTTGGCCGGAGGATTGCCAGTCTCGGTCTGCAGGTAATGCTCTCCGACGTGGTCGTCGAGACACACCTTCCTGCCTACGACCTGCGCGGTTTTTTGTCGCATCAATTGCGCTGGGCCCGTGGCGTGCGAGACTCGCGCGCGGGAGGCTACATCGGTCTGGTTTCCACCTATGGACTCATGTGGGGGCTGTTTGCCCTGATCGCCGGAGGCGCCGCACCGTGGTCGTGGGCCGTGCTTGGCGTGACCGTGCTGTTGCGCCTGGCGGTAGCACTCGCAGTGGGCAGCGCTGTGCTCGAAGACCGGCAGTTGCTGAGAAGCCTGTGGCTTTTGCCGGTTCGTGATCTAGCGGCAGTGCTGGTTTGGATTGCGAGCTTCGCGGGGCACACGGTGACTTGGCGAGGCGATCGATTTGAACTTAGGAAGGGACGGCTGATTCGCTTGTAGCGTCGGCAGCCGTTTGCGGGACGGGCCGAGGGCGAGACGCCCTCGGGACAGCCGGCGGGACGCCGGCGCTACCCGGAACCTGCGGCCGGTCTTTCCAGCGGGGCGATTCTTCCTCTCTTGCCGAACCGGTACTTTTCTCCGCGCCAGTAGAAGTCTCTGCTTGTGTAGCTGACCGCCCATGCGGCGAAGCCCAAGAGATCGCGCACCGGATAAAGCCAGCAATAACGGATGGCCTGCGGATCTCGGGCCACGCTCCATCCCACGACAATCGACTGAAGCATCCGATTCACGCAGGCCAACGCGAACAAGCCGACACCGAGCGCCCAATGCCCGAGCGCTCCCGCGGCGATCAATCCCAGAATCCCGAATGGCATCGCATAGGTGAGACCGGTGCCTGCATGTCCTGCAGGACGCGAATAACGGGTGCTCTTCATCCAGCGCAGCTGATCTCCAAGTGTGCGAATCACGGAGCGGGAAGTCAGCACATTTCGGACAATGTGGTGCGAAAGGACTACTTTGTAGCCCTTAGCCCAGATGCGATTTCCTAATTCGAAATCGTCGGAGTAGTAATCGGCCACGGCGGCGATCCCGCCGATGGCGTCGATCGCGTCGCGCCGCACGGCCATGGCAGGCCCCAGTGCGAAGCGCATTCCCTCCATCATGTCCGCGACCATCACTCCGGACGACATTTCTACCGAGAGGCCGAGCGCCTCGAGCCAGGACCAGAAGTCCGATGCAGGAATGCCGCGATACATGCAGGTGACCAGGCCCACCTTGGGGTCGAGAAGAGGTGGGATGGTGTTGCGCAGGAAATCGGGCGCAACGCGGACGTCGCTGTCGCTGATGATGAAGTACGAGCGGGACGAGGCTGCAATCATCTTGTCGAGTGAGAACACCTTGGCGCTGGGCCAGGGTGGCGGACCGGAGAGAATCATGCGGCTCGGAACGTGCGGGTAACGCATCCTGACTTCCTCTGCGATTTTGACCGCGGGGTTGTCCGCGTCGCGTGCCCCGAAAATCACTTCGTAGTCTGGATAATCCTGCTGGAAGAAGCTTTCCAGATTCGCGGTCAACTCCTCCTCCATACCGTGGACAGGCTTGAAGATGGTGACTGGCGGCAAGGACGCTGAGGGTGTCGCAGTCGCGGCTGCCTGCGCCGACCTGGCGCGGCGTAGATGGCGAACTGTTGCCACCAGAGTCATGACCAGATAGACCGTCGAAGTGAAGGACCCCGCGAGCGCCAAGAACAAAAGGGCACGCCACAACAGATCGACTGCGGGAATATTGAGAGTCCCAAGGATCATCGAGGAAGGACGATTATAACCGGGGGCCTGACCTGAACCGGGGGCGAGTACGGGATCACGGCGCCCAACAAGGGTCATGGCGCGCGATTGGTGAAAATCGCCTTTCCGCCGCTGCGGGCCAGCAGAAAATGTGGCATTCCCAGCAATTCCTTCGGATCATCCTGGTCAGTCCATACGAAAACGCGGGCCGGGCCGGACCAGAGTGCGGCGAACGTTTGGGGTGTCTCGAACACATGGGGAGCGTCCGGGAACTTCTCGCCGAACCAGAGGTTGCCGCTGGGCTCGTGCAATACGCGCAGCGGAATGTGCGTGTAGAAATTGAGAGTCGAAGCCTGGTGATACTCGCCGTCCACAACGATCAGGTCGCCGGGACGATATTCTTTCTGAATCGCAACTGCGAGGTCGTGCGACGAAAGGATCGGCGAGAACAGCGAGAAAGAGACGTGCACGCAGGTCAGCAGGCAGACCATCATAAGCGACAAAGCCGCGTTTCCAAGAACTGGCCTACCGCGCCGCCGCATCCACCAGTTCAAGACCGTCCCGAACAGCAGAGAGAGAGAAGCACCGAGAAGTGGTCCGCGAAACATTCCCAGCGCTTGAGGTGTGAAGTCCAGCACGTGACCTAAAGAGAAATCGTAGTCTTGAGGATTCTTCTTCAGCAGTTCCGCCAAATCCACACCCGCAGGCGGACGATGCGTCAGAGAAAGAAGTACCAGGCCCAGAACGCCAGACGACACTCCCACGATCATCAGGACGAGCGAGGATCGGCGTCCGACGCGGCGTTCCGATTCGCTTGCAGCTGTTGAGGATTCACGCGCGAGCCATCCACCAGTCAGCAGCGCAATGCCGGGCAGCGCCGGAATTGTGTAGTACTCCTGCCGTGTCGAGAAGCTGAAGAAAAGCAGGATTACCATCGCCCAGAGGAAGAACAGCAGGTTCGCCCGTTGCCGCCGATCCATGGGCTTGGCCAATTGTTTCCACCGCAGCGGTACATCTCGCAAGGCTTGCGGTAGAAATACCGCCCAGGGCACCAGCCACAGCAATAGCAGAGCCCAGAACAATACCAGCGGAACCGTGTCGTATCCCGGAGGCACCCGCTTGTTGAGGAACCTCATGATGTGTTCGTTTACGAAGTAGAACCACAAGAATCCCCGGGCCTGTCCCTGCGCTGGATTTAGGATGGCGGCGAGGATATGCCACGGCGCGGCCAGAACGAAGAAGACCACTGTGCTGGACAGGATTCGCAGTCTCCACAGATGGCGCAGATTCCGAGTGAGCAGCAGGTAAAGACCGATGGTGCCGATGGGAAACACTAATCCGATGAGCCCCTTCGTGAGCACATTGAGAGCGCAGACCGTGGCAAATCCCCAGCAGGTCAGGCGCGTTGGCGGGTCTTCCTCCAGCGAACGAAGGAAGAAGTAATACGAAAGGGCCAACCACAGCCCAACCAGCACATCGGGAATCAGGAATCGCGTGAAGATGTACGGACCAATCGACGTGACCAAAGCGAGGCCGGAATAAAATCCACCCCGTTCGCCGAACGCATAGCTGCCGAGTAGATAGGTAGCCAGAACCAATGCCAGAAAACCCAGCATGAGAGGAAGGCGCGTGCTCCAGTCGCTGATGCCGAAGATTTCGTAGCTGGCCGCAAGGCTCCAGTACATCAGGGGCGCCTTTTCCAGGTAACGCAGACCGTTCGTATACAACGTGACCCAATCGTGACGCAGCAGCATTTCTCGCGCCGCTTCGGCGTGGATCGTATCCACGTCATCAAGCAGAGGCGGGGTGAACATGCCGGCGGCGTAAATCGCCAGCCACAGGGATATCAGGATGAGCAGCGACGCGGGAGTCGTTCGAGAGGCCGGATGATCTGGATTTGTCGAGGTTATTTGGGTTCTGGTGTCCCGAACCCCATCGGCTCTTGAAGGATTCATGCGGAGTCCGCGAAGGCTGATTATAGGGTCTGGCAAGGTGCCGATCAATCCAGCGCATCACGGTGTAGCGATTTATTGGTGGCCGAGGTTTGGGTCCAGGGCGGCGCGAATCTTCAGGGAGAGTTGTTTCAGCGTGTAGGGTTTCTGCATGAAATTGGTTTCCAGGTCGACCACCTTGTGGTCGAGCACCGTCTTGCCGGCATAGCCAGAAACAAATAGCAGTTTCGCGTCCGGCCGCAGTTGCGCCAGTTCCTTCGCGAGTTGCCCGCCGCTCATATTGGGCATGACCACGTCCGTGACCACCAAGTGGATGGTCGAAGTGTGGTTCTTGGCCACTGACAGGGCATCGATACCGTCTTTGGCCTCGAGCACGGTGTACCCCTGCAGGCTGAGGAATTCCGCAGTCGCTCGCCGCACGGCCTGCTCGTCTTCCACCAGCAGGAGGGTTTCCGACCCGCGGGGAGAGTTTTCGATTCTGGTGTCGTCGAGTTCGTCAGGAGTATGTCGTCCCTCGACGCAAGGCAAGTAGATCTTGAATACCGTGCCCATCCTAGGTTCGCTATAGGCCCAGATGAACCCCTTGTTCTGCTTCACAATTCCGTAGACGGTTGCCAGGCCCAAGCCAGTGCCCTTGCCGGAAGGCTTCGTGGTGTAAAAGGGCTCAAAAATGTGGGGCAGGTGCTCGGGAGGAATTCCGGTTCCGTCATCGCTGACCGCGATCAGAGCGTAACGCCCGGGGGGAATGACAGCCTGTTTGTGATGAATGTAGTGATCATCCAGTAGTACGTCGGAGGTTTGAATTTGCAAGTGGCCGCCTTGCGGCATCGCGTCTCGTGCGTTGGCGGCGAGGTTCATCAGCACCTGCTCAATCTGCAGAGGATCCACTCTAACCCGGCCCAATCCCTCTCCGCGCACGAAGGTGAAGGCGATGTCTTCGCCGATCAGACGCGGCAGCGTCTTTGCGATGCCTGCGATCACTTGATTCAAGTCCGCGACACGCAACGCCTGGGGTTGTTTGCGGCTGAAGGCGAGCAATTGCCTGGTCAATTCAGCCGCCCGACGCGCCGCCAGCAGAATCTCCTGAATCTTGGATTCGAGCGGGCTGTCTTGCGGAACCGAGTCCAACGCGAGTTCCGCGTAGCTGGTGATGATGGTCAGTAGGTTGTTGAAGTCGTGCGCGACCCCGCCCGCCAGGTTGCCGATCGCATCCATCTTCTGCGACTGCAGAAGCTGCGCTTCCAGGCGTAGCCGCTCGGTGAGGTCGCGACCGTTGGCGATGAAGTGTGTAATCAGCCCCGCGGCATCCCGCACCGGGCAGATGCTCTCCTCCACGTAGTAAACCTCGCCATTCTTCTTCCGGTTCACCAGGATGCCGCGGAATGCATTACCCGCGAGAATGGTCTTCCACATTTCCTGATAGGTTTCGGGTCCCTGCTCGCCCGATTTCAAAATTCGCGGAGTCTTGCCGCGCACTTCGTCGTGGTGGTATCCGGTGAGAGCCTCAAATGCCGGATTGACGTATTCAATAATTCCTTGCCGGTCGGTCACAACCACCGTGTCGGCCGATTGCTCGACGGCCCGAGACAGTTTGCGCAGAGACTCTTCCGCGGTTTGCTGATCCTGTTGGAGAGAATGCATAGCCAGCGTATTCCGCATGGTGCGCATCAGAGTTGCACCGTCGAGTTGGGACTTTGCAACGCAATTCCATGTTCCGCCTTCAATGATTTCTGCGACGGTCTTCTCGTCCGCATCCTCGGTCAGCAGGATGAAAGGGATCGAAACTCCGGCATGGAGAAACTCAGCCACAAAATGGACTGCCTCGGCATCTCCGGTCTCATGCTCAAACAGGACCAGGCTGTAGCTCTTCTGCTGCAGCATCGCCTTGGCCTCCTCCAGCGAGTGGGCGTGATCGAGGTCCGCGGCGAGGATGTTGCGGGTGCGTTCTAAAATCTCTCGAATCAGGAAGAAATCTTCCTCTTGATTGCCCACCAACAGAATCCGCAGGGGCGCGGGTGCCAGGGCAGTTTTTGCGGCCGTCAGCATTGCTTGGACTCCGGTAACTAGTTACCATCGGAATCCAGCCGCAGGAGTTTAGTGTTGCCCGTGGTGCCGTTCCAAATCACAGCCTGTTTGGAATCAGAACGAAACGAAGAGTGGCGCTCGGCAAACGCCTCTCGGGACTTGCCAGCAAGGGACTGAATTAGAAGATAATAAGGACCATCTCTCGGAGTGCATTATGTCCAGCCGACAGATTCTTCTACTCGTGACTCTTCTACTCTGCGCCTCTCAACTGGGGGCCCAGGTGACTTTGACCGCGCAGAACATTACGGTTCAGGTAACGACCTCACAGCCCTGGACCGACAGTGGCCTCGACCTGCAGTCCGGAGATGTGGTTGAAATCTCGGTCGCAGTTTCATCAGACCCCTCGCCATCCGGTGCGCCAGCCTGCGATCCCAAGGGCGTGACTTCAGTGGGATTTACGACCTCGAACCTGCCCCTGTCCATCGCGCCTCCGGGAGCGCTGATCGCTCGTCTGCACGCGCAAGGAGCCGTTCCGCTTCTCGTGGGTGCGAGCAATCAGTTCCACATCGCGGAGCCTTCTCATCTGATGCTGGGGATGAATATCTCCGGTACCGCACCCTGCCAGGGAGTGCTGGCTGTCAAAGTGCACGTCATTCCTGCGGGCTCCAGCGCGGCGAGCACAACGGATCCGCAGCAGACGCCCCGCAGCCAGCAACTCAAGTCCCAACTGGCCACTGCGGCGCAAGTCTTCATGTCGGGACAATTCGGTATCGGCAAGTCAGAGACCGGTTCATCTGACGCGACATCTTCTGGAACATCTTCCGGTGCCGACGCTTCGGCTGTCGCGTCTCCGCTGAAGGTTTCGGATGCTTCGCTCGACGCCGACCTGCGCAAGGGCATCGACAGCCTGCCACGCAGGGTCAACGACCGGTTCCAAAATCAGGGCGACATGGTGAACTTCGTCATCGTCGGATCGCAAAAAGATGTGCAGGCCGCGCTCGATGCCGCCACCTGGCACGTTGCCGACACGAACAATGAAAACGCCGTGCTCAACGCCGTAATGCAGACCTACGACAGCAAGGACTATCTGGCCATGCCGATGAGCACGCTGTTTCTGTTTGACCGCAAGCAGGATTTCGGGTATGAAATGGCGGAGCCCATTGCCATGGTAGCCAGTCGCCACCACTTCCGCATCTGGAAAGCTCCATTTACGTGGAAGGGGAGCGAAGTGTGGTGCGGGGCCGGCACTCACGACATAGGCTTCGCGACGGACAAGCGCAACGGCAGCGTTACTCACAAGATCGATCCGGCCGTTGACGGCGAGCGCGACAACATCGGCAGCAGTCTGCAAAAGGCCAATAAAGCCAAGACCCTGACCTATTATTTGCCGCCGAACCCCGTGCAGGATGCCAAGAACGCCACCGGGGACGGATATCACTCCGACGGCAGTTTGCTAGTCATCTTCCTTCAGTAGGATCCACTTGTGGAGACGGAACTTGCTCCGTCTCACCTCGCCACGGGCCGAACAGCTTCTTAGTGGAAGTTGTTTGGGTGGGGAGTTTCCTGCCGATCGTTGTTAACCAATTTGTAGTTGCAGCGTCTAACTCCACAAGATCCGGCTTCCCTTCGAGAAGCATGAAATATCGGGGAACGTGGGAACGAGTTTTTGCGTATAGATCGCTAAGCGGGGTTCTGCCCCTCGCTCGACGGTCTGAATAAAGGTGTGTTGATGGACCGCGGGACCCTTGCGCCTGCGGCTGAGAGAACTCGGGTCAGTCGGTGTCGCGAAATCGAAGTTGAGGCTGTGGTTCATTCGTTCGAATGGGGGATACGTATGGAAAATGGGCAGAACGGCAACGGCTCGCTCCGACCGGTCGAGAGGTATGACGTGGGCCACGTGCAGGAAGTGATTCGGCAGGCGCACGGAGAACTGCGCCAGCTGTTGCAACAGCGCGCGGAAATCATGAAACGCATCGGTACCGTCAAGCAGACCATCTCCGGCCTGGCGAATTTGTTTGGCGACGCAGTCTTGACCGAGGAACTGATGGAACTGGTCGACCGCAAGAGCAGCGGCCGTCAGCCGGGCTTCACCAAAGCCTGTCGAATGATTCTGATGCAGGCCGGCCACGCTATGAATGCGCGCGATATTTGCGATTATTTCCTGCAGAAAATGCCCGCATTGCTGGCGCGCCACAAGGATCCCATGGCGTCGGTCACTACCGTGTTGAATCGTTTGGTGGAATACGGCGAGGCACAAGCCGTGGTGTCGAACGGTCGACGCGCCTGGCTTTGGGTTGCAGATCTGCCCACAGAGGTTCCAGCGTCGGGCAACGAAGCAGGTTTGGTTGCTTAAGCCTGGTTGCTTAAGCGTAGTTAATCGGGCGGGCGACGTTCTTCAACACAGCTGAGCGTCCCCGCCTGTTCTTTATTTGGGCCCCAGTTTGGGTCCTAGCCCGGGGGCAGCAGCATTCCTTTTTCCAGATGCCGCGTCACGTGCGCGTACGAGGCGGCATGTGGATCATGCGTCACCATCACAATTGTTTTGTGGAAATCCTCGTTCAGCCTCTTCAGAATCTCCAACACTTCCGTAGCAGAATGGCTGTCCAAGTCACCCGTGGGCTCGTCGGCGAGTAACAAAGTCGGATCGCTGACGATCGCACGGGCGATGGCCACGCGCTGCTCCTGTCCACCGGAGAGTTGCTTGGGCAGGTGGCCGACTCGATCTTCCAATCCGACCAGCTTCAGTGCGGTCAATACGTGGTCACGGCGTTGCTGAGAAGTCAGTTTCGTCAGCAGCAGCGGCAGTTCCACGTTCTCAAAAGCCGTGAGCACCGGAATCAGGTTGAACGTCTGAAACACGTAGCCGATGTGCTCATTGCGCCAGCGGGCAATCTGCGAGTCGCTGAAACGGAAAATATCCTGCCCCTGCACCAGAAGTTCACCGCTGGTCGGCCGGTCGATGGCCGCGATCATATTCAGCAGCGTCGTCTTGCCCGATCCGGACGGGCCCATCAAAGCAAGGAATTCGCCCTTGGCAATGTCGATCGACACGTCGTCGAGCGCGGTCACCTGAAAGGCATCGCGCTTGAAGACTTTGCTGACGCCGCGAACCTGTACAACTTTCGTTCCCGTGGCAACGTTGGGTTGTGCAACTGTGCTCATGATTGCCCCTTAATTTTAATTTTGTCTCCATCTTTCAATGTCGCCGGAGCGGTTGTAACCACGCTTTCGCCCCCGACAAGACCGTCGACAAGCGCTCCGTCGCTGCGCTGGCCTACGATGTGGACTTCGCGTGCAACAGCCTTTCCGTTATATGCGATCAACACAATCTTTTTGCCGTCACGATCTCGAATCGCGGTCGAGGGCACGTAGACTCCCGTCGGTTCCTTGGAAGTCTTCGGAACATCGTTGGCCAGGAATTTCACTGTCGCGTTCATTTCCGGCCGCAGCTGAACGGCGGGATACTTGTCCGGGTTCAGCACCTGCACCTTCACCTGCACAGTGGCCTTCTGGCGGTTGGCTTCCGGTGAAATCTGCGCGATCACGCCGTCATATTCCTTGTCCGGATACGCGTCGGTTGTGACCTTTGCCTTCTGCGTCGGACCCAGGCGCGCGAAGTCCGCCTGCGCGATATCGAGTTCCACCTGCAGATCGTTCAGATCGGCGAGAGACACAACCGATCCTTGTGGCCCGCCTGCCGCAGCGCTGGCAAACTGCGCGGTAATGAGCTCGCCCTTTTCCGCCGTGCGGTCCAGAATCGTTCCCGTCACAGGCGCACGGATCACCGTGGCATCCAGTTGAGACTGCGCGTAATCGAGTTGCCCCTGCGCCTGCATCAGCGCGCCCTGCGCCCGGGCAATCTCCTCCGCCCGCGGCCCAATCTTGGAGAGCTGAAAGACCTTCTCCAGGGAATTCGTGCGTTGCTGATCGGCTTCGAATTTCGCGGTAGCATCGTCCAATTGTTGCCGCGAAACCACGCCGCTGCCCGCCAGTTCTTTCGTGCGGTCCAGCGTGAGCTTGTCATTCGCCAGCGTGGCGCGCGCCTCGTCAAGGTTGTGTTGCGCCTGCTGCACTTCCTCGGGACGTGATCCATGCTGTAGTTCGTCAAGGTAGGCGCGAGCATTGGCTACCGCGCCCTTGGACTGCTCATAGGCCGCCCGGAACTCCTGATCTTCCAGGCGGACCAGCACCTGCCCTTCCTTCACCTTGTCGCCCTTCTCCACGCCGATCCACGCCAAGCGGCCCGTGACCTTGGAGTTCACGTTGATGGTGTGATGCGCCACGATGTAGCCCGTAGCCGAGAGCACGGTGCCGCCGGCGTCATTGCCGCTGGTTTCCGCGGTGGCGCGGACGGCCTCGACTTCTGGAACGTCGGACGCGAACAAACGATAGGCCAACGCAATTACGCCAAGCAGCACTACGACGGCTACACCGCCCAGGATGTAGCGGCGCGCCCATGCCGGCGGTTCTCCGCCGGAGTCGCCGCGCTGCGTGCGGTCAATACGCAAGCTCTGCAGGTCTTCGTGTTTTGTATCGATCGCCATAAGGATGTTTACGCTCTAACTCCCCAAATAGTTTCCCGCGACAGCTTGCAGTTAGCTGCGCAGGGCGTTGAGAATATTCTGCCGCGCCGCATGCCACGCGGGAGCAAGCCCGCCTACGAACCCCATGATCAACGCGAAGGCAATTGCATATCCCGCCACTTGCGGCGTGATGCGCAACGCGAATACCACTTCGCTGAACGTGACGGCATTCGAAGTGCCGGTCTGCATGCCATTGAACGGAAGCATCAACAAAATTCCTGCTGCGGCGCCCAGTAAAGCCAGCAGCAAAGACTCCAGCACGAACGACGTCAAGATCGCAGGCCGCGAGAAGCCGATTACCCGCAGAGTGGCAATCTCGCGTCCGCGATAGGCGACCGCTGCGTACATGGTATTCATGGCCGCGAAGATCGAGCCGATCGCCATGATGAAGCCCACCACAATGCCGATCACTTTGATCGGAGCGCCGGAACTGGTCTGCTTGGCGTAGTAGTCGGTTTCGAGCACGCCTTCGAGTTTCAACCGCTGATCGTCGCTCACACGATTCTTGAGAGCCTCAGCGGAGATAGGATCGGTCGCGCGCAAGTAAGCCGACGAGTAGCCGCCCTGACGATCGAAGTCCGATGCCATCTGATTGACGTCACCCCAAACTTCGGACTCATACGCCGAGCCGCCCGCGTCAAACACTCCCACGACTTTCCACGATCCCTTGCCAAACTCCATCGTGTCGCCGATGTTGGCGTGCGAAAAACGTCCTTGAATTGATTTGCTGACCACAACTTCCCTCTGTCCCGTCTGAAACCAGCGTCCCTCCACCAATTTCACGCTGGGTGGCTTTCCTGGTTCGTCGGGCGTCTGCCGCATTTCAAGGCCATCGGGCATCATGCCCCGCACCGTGACGTTGACTTCGCCAGTGCCGTCTTTGCGCGGCAGGATGATGACCACCACCCACTCGCCCGACGCCATCGGTTCGCCATGACTGTCTTTCGCAATGCCCGGGAGCGTTTTCAGCGTTGGGAACAGCGCTGCATCGAACCCACCTGAAAGCTCGGCTTCCGATCCCTTGCGCAGCACGAGTACATTCTTCGCGCTGCCGCTGCTGACGAAAGCGCGGTTCAAACCCGCGATGAGCGCCATCAGAAAGATCGCTGTCGTCACCGTGAGGGCGATGCCGAGAGCGGTCATGAGGGTGAGCCCCTTGCGGAGCCTTAAATTGCGAATGTTATAACTGATCGGTATCGCCATAAGTAAACTCTCAACTCAGCCGATGTGGCGCAGTCCATCCACAATGTTCATGCGCGACGCGTTGTATGCCGGCAAATAGCCACTCACGAGTCCCAATACCAACGACACCAGAATCGACAGGCCCGCCGTGGCCCATCTCACCTTCATGTTGAGCGGGATTCCCAGCCCAATGAAACTGTGCGTCAGGAACGCGATCACGGGAATCGCCACCAGCACTCCAATGACTCCCCCAGCAACCGCCAGAGCCACGGATTCGCTCACGAAAATCGACAGCACACGCTGGCGCGTGAAGCCCAGCGTTTTCAGCACGGCGACTTCGCGCGTGCGACTGCGCACCGACATGGCCATGGTGTTGGCCGAAACCAGCATGATGGTGAACACAACCGCTCCGCAAATTCCCAGGATGAACGCCTTAATGTTGCCCAGGGAAGCGACGAAGCCGAGTTGAAATGCCCGCTCGCTCTCGGTTTTCGTCGGCAGCGGAGAGTTGCGGAACATGTCATCAATCTCTCGGGACGCGCGCGAAACATTCTCCGGCGAGTCGATCTGTGCCGCGTACCAGCCCGCCTGCCCTTTGAACCAGGGATACGCCTCTTCCAGATACTTGGCGTTGAAATAAAGTGCGTTCTGAGGAGGATCGCGGTGGTAGATGCCGCGAATCGTCAAATCAAGATTCACGGGGAAAATATTTGCCTGCAACGTGACGCGATCGCCGATCTTCCAGCGATATTTGTTGGCCAGCGTCACATCCACGATGGCGCCGGCGCGATCCTGCTGCCACGCCTTCACCTGGTCCGGTGGAATGATCTTGTCGGACGCCACTTTTAGATACTCGTCTGGATCGGTTCCCATCTGCGCGAAGAAATGTTCTGGCCGGTCATCAATATAGCGGCCTCCGAACCAGGTGATCGGCACTACCGACGTTACGCCCGGGACGCTCCGAATCTTCTCGCGATAGAACGCGGGCAAAAAGAACGCCAGCGACACGCGGTCGCGGACAATCAAGCGACGCGACGCTTCGGGCGCGACTTGGTCCACGTAAAACGATCGCCAGATGCAAATCATCATTGTAAGCAACAGCAGCGAGAAGCTGATGCTGATCATCGTCAGCAGGCTGCGCCGCTTGTTCCGAAACGTATTGCGCACCACAAAACTGCCCAACGTCATAACTTCACCCGATGTGCCGTAATCCGTCGACGATATTGATTTGCGAAGCATGGTAGGAAGGAAGAGCTGCGCTCAGCAGTCCCACCATCCCGGACGTCAACATGGCGACAACCCAAATCCCGACCGTCACTTTCATGGGGAAAAAGCTGAAAAACTGCGGAGAATGGGTTAGGCCATAAACCATCATCCAGCCAAGTCCAACCCCGAGCAGGCCCCCGAACAGTGAGAGCGCCACGGCTTCACTGACGAACAATCCCAACACTCCGCGCTTGGTGAAGCCGAGAGTCTTCAAAACCGCCACTTCTCGCGTACGTTCGCGGATCGACATCGCCATTGTGTTGGCCGATACCAGCAACGTCGCGAACACAACCGCCGAGCAGATGCTCAGGATGAATGCCTTCACGTTCCCCATCATGGCCACGAACTCCAGCCCGAAAGCCTTCTCGCTCTCGGACTTCGTGGGCTGAGGCGAGTTACGGAATGTGTCGTCGACGGCGCTCGCGATTTTACTCACGTCCCCAGGAGAGTTCGCCAGGATACTGAACGTGCCGGCCTGTCCCTTGAAAAACGCCACCGCTTCTTCCACGTATTTCGTGTTGAAGTAAACCGACTTGTTGTCAGGATTCGTATGGAAAATGCCGCGCACGATCAGTTCGAGATTGACGGGGTAGATCGTTCCCTGCAGCACAATGCGGTCGCCCAACTTCCAGCCGTACTTCTTGGCTAGGGAGTCATTCACGATCACACCTTGCCGGTCGCGCTGCCATGCCGTGACCTGTTCCGCGGGCATGGAGCAGTCCCGATACACTTTGAAGAATTCATCTGGATCGGTACCGAACTGCGCGAAGAAGTTTTCCGGCTTCTGGTCCTTGTAGATTCCGCCGAACCAGGAGACCGGAACGACTGCCACAACTCCCGGAATCGCACGGATTTTCTCGCGGTAATAGCCGGGAAGACTAAAGGTGAGAGACACGCGATGCCGGACCACCAGCCTCTCCGCCGATTCCGCGCTGCCCTGGTCGAGATAGAACGCCCGCCAGATTGTCATCATCAGCGTCAGCAGAAGCAGCGAGAAAGCGATGCTCAACACTGTCAGAATGCTGCGGCGCTTGTTGCGGAACGCGTTCTTCGTGACAAACCGGGTCAATGTCATCGGCGAACTCCAGAGGGAACCGGGGGCTGGGCGCAGGAGGTAGGCACGTCCCAGCCCACCAAGAATAGACGATGAACCTCACTGTCTACAACCGGCCCGCGTTCGATTTTGTCCCGCATAGAAATTCTCAACCCCACAGGACCACCCTCTTCGTATTTCATACTTTCGCACTGCACTCACCGCCGCCAGTGGAGATCGTCATCAGGGTGGGATGACAAATGTCACACGAAGCTATACATAACAAATACAACCGCCGCTGCAACATAAAGTTACGTCGCAAGATTGCGGTGATGGAGTGGAGAATGCTGCTGGCACAGGGAGTACTATTCGAATCACCCCTCATCCGCCGAAGACCCATAAATCGCGGGCACGGACGCGTCGTTGAGCCTTAGATAAACGGTCAGCTGTCCGCGGTGATGTGCGAGGTGGTTAAACACAGAGTCCGCGATCATGACGTGCCGCGGATTCTCGCTGGCCACGTGCCGGCCCACGACGAGCCTCCAGGGCGTCAGCAGATGCTCGTCCGTCGTATTCTGCAAAGCTGCCCGTGCCTCAGCGACACCGGCATCAAGCGCGGACGCCAGCTCGGCCCGCGTGCGCCATTCCAGAGGCTTGAACTTCGCAGCCGCCGGCGACTTGAGATCGAGTTCGTCCTGATTGACCATCATGGCGACCCACGATGGCATGGTTGCCACCAGCGATGCCAGATAGCCGAGAGGCATCGATTTCGGATGCGGCTTCCAATCATTGTGCCCTTCGGGCACACGCGCCAGCGCGTTGCGCGTTCCGTCAGCTTCCCGTTCCAGTTCCGCGAGCAATAAATCCGTCAGCTTCATATTTTTCTCCTGTTATGCGATTCACCTGGATGACCCTGTCTGAATCGACAAGCGGAACCGTATCAGTAATTGAGGACAGATTCAGTCCTCGATCCGTGGCACAATACTCACGGCCAAAATCATGCTGCAGACCTCAGCCCGGTTGCTCCGCCTGCTGTCCCTCTTTCAAGTGCAGCGCTATTGGTCCGGAGCTGATCTTTCCGATCGGCTCGACGTCACTGCGCGCACCCTCCGTCGCGATGTCGACCGCCTGCGCAGCCTGGGATATCCCGTGCATTCCACCTCAGGAACCGCGGGTGGCTACCAGTTGGGCGCTGGTGCAACCCTGCCGCCGCTGCTGCTCGACGATGACGAAGCCGTCGCGGTTGCGCTCGGGCTGCGAACCTCGGCCAGCAGCGTCACCGGCATCGAAGAGGCCTCAATGCGCGCGCTGATGAAACTCGAGCAGGTGCTGCCACCGCGATTGGGCCATCGCGTCGCCGCCCTTCACGCCTTCATTGTGCCCCTGGGCGGTCGAGATTCAGCCGGCCGAGGTCCGACCGTGGATGCGGAACGCCTCTCCGCCATCGCCGGCGCCTGCCGCGACCAGGAAGGAATTCGATTCAGTTATCACAACCGCACCGGCGCACCCAGCGCCCGCGTCGTGGAACCGCACCGCCTCGTGCATACCGGTTATCGCTGGTATCTCGTGGCGTGGGATCTGGTCCGCAAAGACTGGCGAACCTTCCGGGTGGACCGCATCGAAGGCAAGCTGAGGACCTCGACGCGTTTTAAACCGCGCAAGCCGCCCGAGGGAGACTTTGCCGCCTTTGTTTCGAAGTCGCTGTCGCAGGTGCCGTATCCCTATCAAGCCCGGGTAACCCTGTACGCGCCGGTCGATGCTGTCGCCCATCGCATTCCCCCTTCGGCGGGGGTGCTAGAGGCCATCGACGACAGCTCGTGCATGCTCCGCACGGGCTCTCATTCACTGGAAGGAATTACGATCCACCTGTCGCTGCTCGGCGTCGGCTTCCGGGTGCACGAACCACCGGAACTCATCGACTACATCCGGCAATTGACGGAGCGCCTGAGGGGTGCGACCGGCTAGAACATCGCGCTGGCGCGTGTCCACTGAATGGGAATGCGGCGACCCACGTCAGCCAGGCGCCTGTGCCGCGGCTTCTGGGCTCGGCTTTGTCTTTCGGGCGGGGTTGCTCTTCTGCGGCGCTGCGGCTTTCTGTTTCTTGCGTGCTTCTTTGCGGCGCATCTTGGCCATCCACTCCCGGGAATACATAGTCCCGCGACATTTGCGGGAACCGCAGTGGCACGGAGCGGGGTCGTCGTCGTCGTAGAGGTTGTAGTCCCAGACCAGTTCCTCACCGGCGGCAATGTCACGGATGGCGAAGAGCCAGACGCGGCCCTTGATCTCGTCGACTTCGCAGTTGGGATCGCAGGAATGGTTCAGATAGGCGCCCAGACCGTGGCCGTCGATTACGGTCTTGCCGTCATCGAGTCCATAGAGATAGGTGCGGGAGACGCCGTCGTAACGGCGGTCGGCCTCGTCGACGGTGATGCGTTCCCCGGCGTACTCGACAACCCGAGTCCCTTTGCGGATGGGCTTCGAAGTGTAGACCCCAACGGAATGGATTGGCGAAGGGCGGACGACTAATGACATGAACTAATTTCGCATGTCCGGGCAGTTTTGGGGAATGTGAAAATCACGGGCCCGCGGAGTTTCTAGAGAGAGGCCTTCTTACTCATTTCGTCTAGGGATCATAGACGGCGCTTCCATACCCCTGCCTGCGGGCGGATTCCTGCATTTCTTCCAGCCGTCTTTGCTGCTGTTCCAGTTGCCCCTTCATGATTTCCACCCGGTTCTCCTTCTGCAGTTGGCGCTCGTTCCGCTGTGCGCAGGTGCGGGGAAGGCAGTTTTCGGGAAAGTGAATCGAAGCGGTCACGGCCTCAATCTCGCGTTGCAAAGTCGCGATCTCGTTCTTCTGCGCCTGAATTTGGGCTTTCCACTGATCGGCGGAAATCTTTCGCGCATCGGAACCGGGCTGCGCGCACGTCGGACTGGGAGTTTCCGGACTGCGCGCAGGAGTCAGATTCGATCCCACGTGTTCGGGGATGTCGTCGTTGGTGATGACTCGCGGCGTCTTGGCGGGTTGAGGATCGTTGATTCCCGCGGGAGTGTCCTTGTCTTGCGTTGGGGACGCCTGGGCATCCTTCTGCTGCTTCTGCAAGCGCGATTGACGAGCCGCATCCGCGAGCGATGGCGAATCCTGACCGTGAGCCGGGAAGGCGAGCAGCACCGTGCTCCCTGCCAGCGAAACGATCGTTGCCCACGTTCGCGTCAAGAACCCTCCTGAGCAAGCCCTCCGGGAACGAGCGCTTGAACCATGCTATCTCCGTGAAGGGAACGATCCGAGGTTACGTTCGTACAAGTCGTCCGATGGCCATCAACCCGCGGCGTAATTGGCGATTAGCGCATCCAGCTTTGCGAGCAGCGCCCCATTCCCTTGTCGAGGATATTGCGTTAGTGCCTCGCGATAGTGCGGAAGATTGTACAGGAATGCCTCAACCCGCTCTTTGTTCAACTCTTCCCAGTACGCGCCGTAGCCAGACTTTTCCAGCCAGTACGCATTGAAGATCTGCTCGAACTGGTGGCTCACCGGAACCGCCAGATAGGGCTTGCCCAAGTGCAGGGCCTCGGTGACCAGCGAGAAGCCTGAATTGGCGACGATGGCGCGGGCGCTGGTCAGGTCGGCGAAGAAGCCATCGAGAGACGGCTTCTTATAAAGGATGTTTCCGTCCTGTCCCTCCCGCTCGAAACCGTAGGCAACAAAGCGGCAGCGGACTGAGCTTAACAGCTTTGTGAGAGCGGGCGCAGGTGACGTCACATAAACCAGCACGTGCTCGCCCTGGGTAGGAGTAGCATCAAGGATTTCCTGCCGCAGCAGAGGAGGAAACAGAAATGTATTGCGCTTACGAATCGGCGCGCTGAAGAAAGAAATAACCAGGTAGGCGCTAGCGCGCGGTGTCATGAAGCGGGTCACAAGTTTGGCGGCCATGGCGTCGCGCCGATATTGCTTGGGATACGAAACTACAGCATTCGTGAGGCAATGCTGATTATCGATGGAAATGACTGGGAGATCGTTCTTGTGTCCGACATGGCAGGTGAGAGGTTCGAAGTCGGTGATGACAAGGTCGGTCTTCCATTCGTCGACCAGGTCCTCCAGGCGTGAGAGGCTCCTCGCCGCTTGCGGCACTGTTCTCAAATTCTTGACGATGGTGCGTTTGTAGCGCACGCGATTGTTGAGATAGGCGAAGCGGAAGCCGTAAATCTCGGTGACGTCGAACTGGCCCTTGAGATTTTGCAGGCCGCGGTCAAACGACGCAACGTGGACGACGTGCCCCTGAGCGACGAGATGCGACAGCACTTCCCGCGCTCGGGTGGAATGGCCTGCGCCTTCGCCGTTTACGCCATAGAGAATGTTGGCCATGAGATCGAAGGCGAGTATACCGCCAGGCCGCCTATTGCTGCGCGGTCACCCCAAGCGAAAGCGCCCTCGGCAGCATTTTACTGTTTTGCGACTCCGGTTTGGCGCTGCCATAATCTCTCCATGTGCGGACGTTATCGACTCTCGCGGCGAAAACAGCTGGTGGAAGAGTACTTCGAAAGTGCCTCGGAAGAAGAAGACTGGAGTCCCCGCTATAACATTGCCCCTACCCAGCCAGTGGCAACGGTTCGGCAAGAAGGCTCGAGCAGAATTCTCTCGATGATGAGGTGGGGGCTGGTGCCGTCGTGGGCCACCGACATCAAGATTGGCAACCAACTGATCAACGGCCGCAGCGAAACTGTGCTGGAGAAACCTGCTTTTCGGGATTCTTTCCGCACACGCCGGTGCCTGATCCCCGCCGATGGCTTTTATGAGTGGAAGAAATCAGGCAAGCAGCGACAACCGTTTCACTTCGGCATGAAAGACAATTCGCTGTTCGCCTTTGCCGGAGTCTGGGACCGGTGGAAGGCCCCGGCCGGCCCCATGCTTCAGTCCTGCTCGATCCTGACGACCGCTCCCAACGAATTGCTCGACGGGGTGCACGACCGCATGCCGGTGATCCTTCCCCGCCGGCACTATGAGACCTGGCTGACCGCGCCTGCGGCAGAGGTGGAGCGACTGGCGGAGCTGCTGGTGCCTTTCGACGCGGGTCTGATGAGCCGGTACCCAGTCAGCTCCCTGGTGAACAAGCCGGAAAACGACACGCCGGAATGTGCACTGGAAGTGCCGGAGCCTGAGGCGCAGACGCATCTGTGGTGAAACCGAAGCAAGTTTGGAGGTTCTCACGGGCAAAACAAAACGCCCCAGACTCAGTTTGAGTCTTGGGACGTATGTTGATCAGCCCTCCCCCAAGTGCTGCTCAAGAAGAAGCATAGACGCTGCCGGAAGAGTAGTGAATGGCACTAGAGTGCTATCGGAATGCACCGATTAGGTGGCAGCCCCTGGCAGAGTTTCTTGTATGATTCGGGGCGCTCTAACTCCGGTCCTACCGGGCGGGCCTTCCCCCAATATTCGTCCGGCTAGGACATGGTCCAGGAGGGGGTAGGGTACGTGGAAAACGCGTACCCTTTTCACCTCAACCCCGAAACTGGGTTGCTAGAGAATCGGCCAGCTAGGTTTCAGTGTGCCAGGCAGGCACAAAATTCCTCGCACTAAATGAAGTCGCTGCTGCCCGCCGTGCTTTTGGGGAGGGCGTTTTCTCTTCTTTTGAACGCGACAGTGACTCGGTTTCAGAGAGCGGAAGTCGGAACGCGCCATCCAACTGGATCGCGACCGCGAAATCGCCAGTGTCCATCGGTTTAACCCGAAGCACCTTCCCACGAGCGCTCAGCAAAATGCCGGGATCGGGTAAGTGCTCAACTCCAATCGATACTTCTACCGCAGAGCCCACTGGGATGAGAAAAGAGCTCGACAGCAGAATGCCGCTCAGGCTGATGTTCTCAGACCGAGCGCGCATTTCCTTGCGTTGGGCCATCCGGACAAGGACTGGCAAGTGTAAAGGGAAGCGAACGTCTCGTCGTTCTGACCGCTGTGGGGAGTCCATCGGTTTACTCCAAGTGAGGGATGACCGGAGCATACGTTGAAGTGCAGTTCGGCGGCAGGTATCGGAGGTGCTATGGGTGTGGGAAAAAGGACCTGCCGAGGACAGTAATACGTTACGCGTTGACCTGCGTTTCAGGTACGCCGACCAAACGTCGCAGGGAGATCAGGCACTCGCCAATTCTTCAACGTGTTCGTGCAAATAGTCGCTGGGAGCGTCAAGCTCTGGTCGCGCGCGCAAGGCGAAGTCTCATGGCCATTTTCACCAGGTCGGCGAGAGAATCGGCCTTCATCTTTTGCATCACCGGGCCACAGGTTTCGTCCAGGCCAAGTCCGGTGTATTCGCACCAGCGTTGATTCGAGAAGTCAATTTTCCCATCAGCGAGTGCAATCCATACTAGGCCAGGAAGCACGTCGACGAGGCGGCTAAGCTCGTTTTCCTTGGCGGTCCCGTCTTGGCGGCACTCCGTTGCGGTAGGATGCGCCGCTCGACGGACGAGCGTCCATTGCACTTTGGTATCGGTTTTCCAACGTCGGCGCCCAGTGGATTTAGCAGCCAGTGGTCCGCCGACCAATGCGAAGGTATCGATCGATACGTTCGTCCAATAGATTCGTTTCCGCACTTCTGGCTTAATCACCACTGTGCATCGCATCCGAAACCAAGGGAGAGCGTGATGTTTGAAGAACTCAACCACAACTGCCGCGATCGCCTTCGCTTTCTTGCCATCGCGGCCGTGACCATCGCCGCCGCGCAGTTGGGCGGGTCCGGTTTTGCGGCAGCGCAGTCCAGCGACACAACAGCAAGAAATTTGAGAGCGATCAGGTTGGAGCAGATGACGCCCGCAGCGTTTCGATTACCGACCGAAGGTGAGTTGCCTTCTCTCCGCCATGCCACCGCGTGGCTGAATTCGCAACCGTTAACGCCAGCCGACCTGCGTGGGAAAGTCGTCCTGGTCGAATTCTGGACCTATTCCTGTATCAACTGGCGACGCCAACTTCCCTATGTCCGGGCGTGGGCCGAAAAATACAAGAATCAAGGATTGGTGGTGATCGGCGTACACGCGCCTGAGTTTGCATTTGAGAAAGACATCGACAACGTTCGCCAAGCCGTGAAGGAACCGCGCATCGACTATCCGATCGCGATCGATAACGACCATGCGGTATGGCGCGATTTCAACAACGAATACTGGCCCGCCCTCTATTTCGTCGATGCGCAGGGGCGGATCCGTCATCATCAATTCGGCGAGGGCGAATACGAACAATCGGAATTGATTATTCAACAATTGCTGACCGATGCCGGAAACAGGGGCATCAGTCATGAACTGGCCTCGGTCGATCCCAAGGGCGCTGAAGCTGCCGCGGACTGGAGCGACTTGAGGTCGGCAGAAAACTATGTCGGATATGAGCGCACCGAAAACTTCGCGTCTGCTGGTGGCACAAAACCTGAGAAGCCTCATGACTATGCGTTGCCCGCGCAACTGAAGCTTAATCACTGGGCTCTCTCAGGTGATTGGACGATGCAAAGACAAGCCATTGTGCTAAACCAGTCCAATGGGCGCATCACCTACCGCTTTCACGCCCGTGATCTCCATCTCGTCATGGGACCGGCAGCGCCCGGAAGGTCCGTGCGATTTCGCGTGCTCATCGATGGACAGCCGCCAGGTGTCGCTCACGGGGTGGACGTAGACGACCAAGGCAACGGCACGGTTACCGAGCCGCGGATGTATCAGCTGATCCGACAACCGATGCCCATCGTCGACCGAGAGCTCGAGATCGAGTTTCTCGATTCCGGCGTCGAGGCTTTTTCGTTCACCTTCGGATGATCCAAAGTAAAGAGATCCCGCCGAAACCGAACCAGAGGAGGATACCGTGGACACCAGAGAATCATTTTCCGATTTGATTTACGCCGATGAATTGCACGCGGCGGAGGGTGAGTTATCGGCGTTCATCGGCGCGGTGACGCAACTGTTTGGTCCAGAGCAGGCTAAGCTCTCGGCAGACGACTGGCTCGACGAGGCGGAGTTAATGGATAGCCCGCCTCGATCGATAAGTCGGGATTGGCGAGCGGTGACGGTCGCCGCCTCAGCGAGACTGGCGAATCGGGTAACGGTCGAACTGCATCATCGAACGCCGCTGGTCGCATCGACTGATGCGGAGGCATCACCAATACCATCGTCCAATTGTTTATCCTCCGTGCTTTTGGTTTGATGCAGCAAGCCTTCCGCTCGGTACCCCGGTCGAACTGGAAGTTATTTTCGAGGTGGCGGCGTAAAGGCGCGGCTATCAATGGTCGTTTGTCTCGCCCGGGCAGTAGGTGCTTTCAAACAAAAACTGAAAATTCATAGGAGGATTTATGGCAACGACAGCAATCGCAATTGGAACGATGAAGGTGGCGCAGGTTTCCAAGCCCGAAGCAGATTTCCAGATCTTCGAACGCGAGATTCCGGAGCCGGGTGCCGGACACGTGCGGATCAAGGTGCAGGCCTGTGGTGTTTGCCACAGTGACGTGCTCACGAAAGAAGGCTTGTGGCCTGGAATTCAGTATCCCCGCGTTCCGGGACACGAAGTGGCCGGCCTCGTCGACGAAGTTGGGGCAGGTGTTGCTGGCTGGAAGAAAGGCCAGCGTGTCGGTGTTGGCTGGCACGGCGGCCAGGACAACACGTGTCGTGAATGCCGTCGCGGAGATTTTCGCAATTGCCGGAATCTGAAAATTCCGGGCATCAGCTATGACGGTGGTTATCAGCAGTACATGGTTGCTCCCGTCGAGGCACTCGTGGCGATACCGGAAACTCTCAGCGACGTCGAAGCAGCACCGCTGCTCTGCGCTGGAATTACCACCTACAACTCGCTGCGGCACAGTGGTGCCCTTCCCGGCGACCTGGTCGCAGTGCAAGGCATTGGCGGTCTGGGTCATCTCGGAATTCAATTCGCGAACAAGTTTGGTTATAAGGTGGCGGCCATCGGGCGCGGCTCCGAAAACGCGGCGCTCGCAAAAAAGCTCGGGGCCAGCATCTACATTGACAGCACTTCGACAAAGCCAGCCGAGGAATTGCAAAAACTGGGCGGGGCACAGGTCATTCTAGCGACTGCTCCAAGCTCGAAAGCCATGTCTGAGCTGATCGATGGTCTGGGTCCAAACGGCAAGCTCATGGTGGTGGGTGCGACTTTCGATCCGATTGAGGTCACACCGCTACAGCTCATCAGTGGAAGTCGAAGCATACAGGGCTGGTCCACGGGAACACCGGCAGACTCCGAGGACACAATGCACTTCGCCGAACTGACTGGGGTGCGTCCGATGATTGAAACCTATCCACTCGAACAAGCGCCCGAGGCTTATGCGCGCATGATGAGCGGTAAGGCGCAATTTCGCGTTGTTCTGACAATGTGAGGTTGTATAAAAAGCCAGAAACACTGCGGGCATTGGTCCTCTCGCTCGCACGAGCGGAGCTACACGATGCGTCTCTTCACACTGCCTCGTTCGACCAGATGCCTGCACGTGTTGTGCATCGCATTGGTGATTCCCGCATCACTTCAACTGCTGACCCAAGCCAAAGGAAAGGAACGTCCCATGGAACACCCGATCTCTTACCGGACGATACAGATAGATGGGCTCTCCATCTTCTACAGAGAGGCCGGCCCAAAAGACGCGCCGGCGATTCTCTTGCTGCACGGACTTCCGTCATCCTCGCGAATGTTCGAGCCGCTCTTCGCCCGGCTTTCTGATCGCTATCACATGGTCGCGCCCGATTATCCGGGTTTCGGACACAGCGACTGGCCCGATCCAAAGAAATTCGCGTACACCTTCGATCACTACTCCGAGATTATGAATCACTTCGCTGAAGCACTCGGCCTGTCGCGTTACATACTCTACATGCAGGACTACGGTGGCCCGGTGGGTTTCCGCATGGCCCTTGCACACACGGAGCGCGTAGAAGCTCTCATCGTTCAAGATGCGGTCGCGCACAGCGAAGGCCTGGGAGCGAATTGGAAGGCGCGGCGGGCCTTTTGGGCCGATCGCGCTGCCAACGAAAGTGCGCTGCGCACAAATCTGCTGTCGCTGGCGACGACGCGTACCCGTCATGTCGGAAACGATCCGAACGTGGATCGCTACGACCCGGATCTCTGGACGGACGAGTTCGCGTTCCTGAGTATGCCGGGACAGGCGGACATTCAAAGCGACCTGTTCTTCGACTATCGAACCAATGTGGACGGCTACCCGAAATGGCAGACTTGGATGCGCGAGAAGCAGCCGCGCCTGCTGGTGATCTGGGGTAAGTACGACCTCTCCTTCGATCTCGGCGAGCCAGAGCGGTACCGGCAGGATGTCCCGAATGCTCAAGTTCACGTTCTCGACGCCGGTCACTTCGCGTTGGACACCGCTGCCGACGAGATCGCTGCATTGGTCCGAGACTTTGTAGTCTCTTCACGTCGAGACCTCGTGTCCCGGCGCGCCGGCTAGAGGCGCCACGGAGGACTCCCACTACGTGCCATTGAGACGTGACTTCGGCGCGCGCTTCAATTTAGTGAGGATGTGATATGCGATCTGACATCGTTCCAGGAGCAGTCTTCCCCGACTAATAGGTCTCCGATCACACCGCGAAACGCCGGAAGCTCTCCGAACTGCAAGGACCTCATCCCATGGTTCTCGTGCTCAGCCGCGGCGGCTTCTGCCTCAAGGACCGCCGGCAGGCGGAAGGACTCGTTCAACTGCATCGTGAACTCGAGGTTGCCTATTGCCGGCTCGTCACAATGAGCACCGACAATATCACCGAGACGAATGAATATCGCAGCGGTGTCGGAGCGCTGGTCCAGGGCGTGCGATGTTCGACATCGGCACGGGATCGCTGGTGGCGGATACGATGATCGCCGAGGGCGCCAGCGGATCGCGCCCACGCTAGGTCATTGAAAAATGGCGGAAGCGAGTGGGGGTCGAACGGGCGAAGATATTGATAACAAAGGAAATCCTTTGGAATCAATCCGGCTTTCCGACCAAAACCTTAACTTCCGCCGGGGGCTAGCACAGTTTTAGCACAGCTTTCGTACCGCTTTCGTCTTGCATTCGCCAAAGGAACCCAAACCGAACTCACTGTCTGTGCTAGCTGTGTGCTAAATAGGTATTCTCGACCGAGGGCACGTGCAGCAGCTTGTGGCCGAACTATTGCGTGCCAAGGCGCGAAATCGTCTCTTCGCTTAGTGGGACGCGGGTCAGGATTACTTGCTGGTCGCCTCTGGCGAGCGTCTTTTGCGGCTTGCGCCCGACGGTAGGGTCCTGTGGAGTACGCCCAATCTTGGCCTCGATGGTGTAGATGTCAAATCTGTCGAGAACGGTCTGATACAGGGTGAGGGTGAATGGGGCCCTCCGGGAGTCCGAAGCCCTTCGTGCTGCGGCTCGACTCAGGTGAGTTGGTTGGTGGTTGACGTTATGGCGCCTGGTCGATGAGTTCTATAAAAAGGGATGTCAAGAAAAAAGCTCCGCCTCGACCGGAGGAT